>JADMIO011107780.1_pt1 | contig 17966 bp, 19 predicted proteins | sample 8958161 | NCBI WGS metagenome assembly JADMIO01 (sample SAMN16585339, study PRJNA669376) | soil metagenome | isolation source: Crop rotation soil | place: USA: Cullars Rotation, Alabama | collected 2011
GCGACAACTTGTCCACGTGGAATTCTAAGCTTAGGATCCCAATGTGCTGGAAAGGTCACCCTCCGTGCCATCGGCGTGTCGCGAGTCCGCATTGTCCGTCAGATGTTGGAAGAAGGGCTGGCGTTGACTGCGATCGGCGCCGTGCTGGGTGGTTTTCTCGGTCTGGTAACCGCGAGCTACCTCGACGCCATCTTGCGGAGTTTTCCGGGCCTTCCCGCCGCCCTCTCCTTCTTCGTGGCCGAGCCGCGCGCCATTGCCGCTTCCACAACAGTCCTGGCGATCACCGGTCTGCTGGCCGGAGTGTATCCCGCCTGGCTCGCGAGCAAGGCGCCTATCGCCGCAACGCTCCGGGCGGAGGCACCATGAGCCTGCTGCATGCAGTCGGGGTCTGCAAGGACTACCACCTGGAAGGTGCGCCGGTTCACGCGCTGCGAGGCGTGACGCTGAGTGTTGCTCGGGGCGAGTACATGGCGATCGCGGGGCCGTCCGGCTGCGGCAAGTCCACGCTGCTGCATATCCTCGGCGGAATCGATACGCCCTCCGCCGGCACAGTCGAGCTCGACGGAATTACACTCGCCGGCCTGAGCGACCGCGACTTGACCCGCCTCCGGCTGACGCGGATCGGATTTGTTTTCCAGCGGTTCCACCTGTTGCCCGTGCTCAGCGCAAGGGAAAATGTCGAGCTGCCAATGGCTGAAGCCGGTCTTGGTCCAACCGCCCGGCGCGCTCGGGCCCTCGAGCTGCTCGAGTACGTAGGCCTCGCCCATCGGCAACAGCACCGCCCGGCTCAACTGTCCGGCGGTGAGATGCAGCGAGTCGCCATTGCGCGTGCCCTGGCAAATCGCCCCGCGCTCATGCTGGCCGACGAACCGACCGGCGAGCTCGATGCAGTCACCGGTCGACAGATTCTCGATCTGTTCCAGCGGTTGCATACAGATGGCAGCACCCTGGTCGTGGTCACCCATGACGAGCGGTTGGCAGCGCAGGCCGGCCGCGTCGCTCATATGCTGGACGGCCGCATAGTCGACAGCGGAGCCGCCGCGCCGGCCCAGGCACAGGTTGGTTGGCTCAGATGATCCTGACACTCGCCCTCCGTCACCTGTGGGTGAAAAGGGGACGCTCCGGGTTGCTGCTCCTCGGGTTTGCAACCGGTGTTGGGGTCATGATCGTGCTTCTCTCGGTGGGAGAGGCGATGCTGGACCAGTCCCGCGACGTGGCCCTGGTTGGGGGCGGTGCAGTCACGGTGCTCCCGCTGGGCATCGACGTGGAGGCGATGCGGACCGGTGGAGTGAGCGGAATGTTTTTCGGGATCGATCATGGCCGGTTCCTCACGCGCCAATTGCTGGGTGGTCCGCGGAACGCTGGCGACGTGCGAGCGGTGGCGCCGGCGATTGAGGGCAAGATCCTCTACCTGGGGCGGAACGACGTGAGGCTGGCGGCGCGAGCGGGAGGGGACATTCCAAGTCGAGCGGCGATTGTCGGCGCGGGGCTCGAGCTCCTCGCCGGGAGCTGGGACGACTCTTCCGAAGATTCCAGCTGGATCGCACCGGGGGCGTCACGACTCTACGACGAGCTGGACCGATTCCATCTGCCCACCCACTCGGATTCCAGCTGGGGTGAATGGGACTACTTCAACCTGGTCTCCGCTCCGAGTGAGTGGTGGTACATCACGCTGCTGGTGGGCGGCGAGGTTCCTGACGGAGCCTGGGGCGGACAGGTCCTTATCACACGGCGAGCTCCCGACGGCCACTACGAACGATTTGCCAGCCGGGCGCCGGCCGCCGGAGTCCTCTTCGACACTGCCCGAGCGGACCTCACGGTGGGGTCGAGTCATCTCCGACAGCGCGACGGGGTCTATCATCTGGACGCGCGCGCGTCCGGGCCATCCGGTGAGGTGAAAGTCGAGCTCCAGATCCGCCCGCTGCGCAATCGGTACTTCCCGCCGGTGGAGCTTCACGAGCAACCCTTGTTGTCGGGCTATGTCGTTCCCGGTCTGGTTGCCAACGCCAGCGGGACTATCTGCGTAGTGGACCGTTGCCGGCGGGTGAATGCCGTCCCGGCCTACCACGATCACAATTGGGGTCTCTGGCGAGGCGTGGGCTGGGAGTGGGGAGCCGCACGGGGGACTTCATTGGCGTTGCTGTACGGCGGGATCTACAGCCCGGAAGCCGACAGCGGCGCTGCTCCCTTCTTTTTGACCGTAGTGGACTCGCTCGGGATCCGGCAGATCCTCCGGTTCCGATCCATCCGCTACGCCGGCAATCGTCCGGTCGGGTCATCTGGAAATGTAAAAGCGCCACGCCGCTTCGAAATCGTCGCGGCACGAGAATCAGACTCGGTCCGCCTCAATGTGTCCGTGAACGATGCATTGGCGAGTCGAATGGAGGCGTCCGGGCTGGATCGCCATTTTCTTCAGATGCGAGGTCGATTCGTACTCCTCGGGCGGATCGCCGGCCACGCCGTGGCCGACTCGGGGAGCGGGTTTTTCGAGACGTATGTCCCCTAATTTCGCGGAGCCCTCGACATGACTTCGATCATGGAATCCTCTGAGGCCACCCGCGCGCTTGGTCGGCGACTGGTGGACACATTCGGTGCGGGCTGGAACGCCGGAAACGTCGATCAACTGGTCTCGATTTTTGCCGAAGACGCCGTGTTCGTCGAAACTCCGTTCTCGTCTCCGCTTAACGGAATTGAGGCGATCCGGTCCTACTGGGGTGATGTCCCGTACCACCAGTCGGAAGTCCGGTTCACTTCGGGAGAGATCTTCGGTGCAGGGCCTTGGTTTGCAGTGGAGTTCAAGTGTTCTTTCCGGCGCCGGCGGTCGGGGGAATGGGTGGACGCACGCGGGGCGCTCTTCTGCGAGACCGCCGGCGAAAAGGTCACCGAGATGCGCATGTATTGGCATCGGTGGAATGGAGGCAGGGAAACCGGCAAACCCTAGGGCAGTTCTTGCGGGAACCAGATGGACCTCGAGATTGTATCAAAAAGAGGACGTTCGTATCCGCCGGATCTGCCGACATTTTCTGTGGGACAGGCGGCCTACTGGTGGCACGACACTCGCTTTCCGGGTACTTGACCCTTCGTGCCCGTCGAGCATCATAGAGTTGTAAGGTGTCGGGAGGTCTTATGCTCTCCACGCTGGTTTTTTCGGCTTTCGTTCTCGCTCACCCGGTTGGGGGACCCGCACCGGCCGTGGCCGTGCAGGACGATCCCGCCATTCGCATCTGGCTGAGCAACGATGGTCGCTATCAGCGCGGCGATGCGGCCAAGGTGCAGGTCAAGACCCGCGACGACGGATTTCTGCTGGTTCTGCACGTTGATCCCGACGGGCACCTTCGCGTGTTGTTCCCGGTGGATCCCAACGACAATGCGCACGTAAGCGGCGGCAAGAAGTTCGAGATCACGGGCCGCGGCGGGCGTGAAGCGTTCACCGTTTCGAGTCGGTCCGGCCAGGGGACCGTGTACGCAGCGGTCTCACATGATCCGTTCCGGTTCGAGGGTTACGTCGCCAACGACCACTGGGATTATGCCGCTCTCGACGACGTCCGGATCTCCTCCGATAAGCCGGAGAGCGACCTCAACGAGTTCGTGCAGCGCCTCGCCCGCACCGACTTCGACTATGACGTCTTGAGCTACACCGTGTACGAGGATGTCGTTTACGGTCGGGGAACGACCACGGTCTACAACAACTATGGTCCGCTGTACCCCGACTACTATGGCTACGGCTGCTACGGGTATTGGGGTTGCGGCGGAAGCAGTCTCTTCATCAGCGTCGGGTATCCGTTCTTCTACAGCCCGTTCTTTTACAGCCCGTTCTATTACCCGCGCTTCTACTCCCCCGTGGTCTTCTACCCGTTCCCGCGCTTCCGGCGGCCGATCCGCCCGTTCTTCCCGTGGCGCACTCCGGTGGTCAACTCGACACCGTATTTCCCTTGGCGCGTGCGCGGAGCCAATCAGGTTTTCGCCTCGAACAGCTTCCAGTGGCGGGCTCGAGAGGTGGCAACCCGGACGCCGACCAACGGATCGCTGGCGGCTGCCTACCGCGGTCGCTTCGCCGGCGCAGCTCCGGTCGTAAGCCCGGTAGTGGCGCGCTCCACTCGTACCTCCGCGATGGGTGCCTCGACGCCAATGCGAACTCGGGAGCCCGTGGCAGCGGCACCCGTACCTCGGCGATCGCTCGATATGACGCCAGGCCGCACGGAACAAGCGCGCCGCGGCAACAGCGTCCTTTCGGACGAGCCGCAACGGGCCCCGGTGGGCCGGCGGGCCGTCGATCGGCCGGGAAGTAGCGCATCACCGCAGCCGCAGCGGGTCAATCAAGGCACCCGGGAGGCTTCCCGGGCCGACATCGCGGATCGTCCAAACAGCTCGCCGGAGCGGGTACCGCAAGCGCGCCCGGCAAGCCCGCAGGTTCGCGATCGAGGCGCAAACGACATTCAGGTGATTCGCGGCGGAGACGATCGCGGTGGTTATGAGGGAGCGCGGGTCATCCCGGCGCGGGCACCTGAGGCCCGCCGTGCGGAGGACGATCGGCCCGCTTCCCGACCGAACGTCGAACGGGGGCAGATGCAGTCGCCCGGGGTTCGCATGGAGCCGCGCGATGATCCGGGTCCGGTCCGAGCCCAGCCTCGAGACAACGCGCCTCCGCCGAGGGCAGAGCCCCGTCAGGAATCCCGGCCGGGGCCAAGCAGCAGGGGCGGGAATGATGGATGGAGCGGTGGCGGACGTGGGGGTGGTGGAGCGCCTGCGGAGCGTGGCGGCGGCGGTGGCAACCGCGGCGGTGGTGGGATGAGCGCTCCCAGCAGGCACCGGTAACAATCTGACGTGAAAGGCGAAGGGGCCCCGGGTGACCGGGGCCCCTCGTTTTTGTGTGCCTTTCCCCGGTTCAGCCGTTCGCGTGGCGCCGGGCGTAGTCGACGCCCCAGGTCAGCAGCTCGGGGGTTCTAAGTCCTACCCGCTTCGCCTGGGCGACCGCCGTCGGTTCGTCCATACCGTGGTCCAGAATCAGGTGCGGAATCAAGGCGGCGCCCACCCGATTGCCGCTTGCGCAATGGAACAGCAGGGGGCGACCCGTGGCGTGCCGGAGGGCATCCAGGATCCGGCTCATGGTTTCATCGGTCACGGTTCCCGCGGCCACCGGTACGACCTGGTACACGAGCCCAAGTCGTTGCGTAACCGCGACTTCGTTCAGGCTGCGGGGCTCTTGCGGAGCCCGGATATCGAGAACTGTCTGCCCCCCCGCGGCCCGAAACGCTTCGAGTTGCGTCTCGGTCGGCTGGCCGCCGGTCACGACGTTGGGCAACGGTTCATATGCATTGGGGATACCGGCAAGGGCCTGGTATGCAGTAGCGGGTGTATCTCCCATGGTAACTCTCATCGCGAGGACCTAGGTATCTTGAACTGATTCACATTGCTGCGGAAGCTGGCCCGATGCCCAGTCCCAACTTCCTGATCATTGGCGCGCAGAAGTCGGGTTCGTCCTGGCTCGCCCGGCACCTTCGGAAGCATCCGGATGTGTTCATGGCGCGGGGCGAGCTCCATTTCTTCGACAAGGACTTCAACTTCTCGCGCGGGCGGGGCTGGTACGAGGCTCACTTCGCTGCGGCGACCACGCAGCGAGCGATCGGCGAGAAGACGCCGGACTACCTCTGGGCCAACGGCAAGGGTGGGGAAGGCCACCTTCCCGATGTGCACCGGAACCTGCACTCCTATTATCCCGAAGCACGACTGATCGTCGTCATGCGGAATCCGGTGAGCCGCGCGGTCTCGGCGGTGCACCACATGATCCGGAGCGGAAGGTGTTCGCCGCTGCTCAGCATTGACGATCTCCTGATCGGCGACAAGCGACCCCTTCTCGCGCAGCACGGAATCATCCAGAAGGGTCGCTACTTCGAGCAGATTCGGGCCTATCTGGATCTGTTCCCCCGCGATCAATTCCTTTTCCTCCTCTTCGAAGAAGACGTTCTAAAGACACCCCATCAAACCCTGGCGCAGGTCTGCCGGTTTCTGGATGTCGATCCCGGTTTCGAGTTCGGCAGCGTCAATCAGGCCGTGAATGACTTCAATCGTTCGATGGCCGGACTCACGGTCACCTATTACTTCAAGAATGCGGAGCCGCTGGGTCGGCTCCTCGACCGCCATCTACCGCAGGAAAAAAAGAAGCCGAAATACGAGACGCTCGCCCGGCTGCACGATCTCTTCGCCGAGGAAAACGAGAAATTATTCGGGCTGCTGGGCCGCCGAAGCGAGGCGTGGGCGGCGCCCGAGCGGAAGGTACCTGCCCGCACTCACACGCCGACAGGGGCGCGAAAAGCCGGGCGCCTGGGCGTTCGGCCAGCCCGGCTCGCCGCGGCCGCAGCGGTGGTTGCCGTGCTGCTCATCCCGGCGTCCTACTGGGCGGCTCGCCGCGGCACAGCCAGCTCCGCGAGTGACGGTGTCGAAGCGGCGATGGTCACCGGTTCGACGCGAACTGCCTCCCGTCTCATCGCCACTCCGGCGGTCGAGGAGTCGCCCGCGTGGTCGCCCGACGGCAGCCGGCTCGCCTATGTCGGGAATGAAGATGGGCACAGGCGGGTTTTCGTGCGGACGGTTCGCGCGGGTGCGGCGCGTCAAGTGTCTCGAGACTCCGCAGACGAGTTTCAGCCGGCGTGGTCGACGGACGGGCAGCAGGTAGCGTTTGTACGCGCGGCCGCGGAAGCACCTTCGTCGGGGGCGGCCGCGCCGGCCGGCGAACTTGATCCTGTGGGTGACATCTGGGCGGTGAATCTGGCCTCAGGCGAGGAGCACAAGTTGGTGGATAGTGCCTTCGCACCAGCCTATTCGCCCGATGGCGCCCGGTTGGCTTTCGAGGCGACGCGCGACGGCGCGAGGCGGATCTGGGTCGCCGCCGCCGATGGGGACAGCGCGCGTCGGATCAGCAAGGCGGATGGACCGGATGTACGCGATGGCGAGCCGCACTGGTCGCCCGACGGCAGGAAATTGGTGTTCCGCCGGACGGAAGGAAACCAGACAGACCTCGTCGTGGTGGACATCGCGACCGGCAGGACCGTCAAGCTCACCGATGACGACGCGGTCGACGCGGATGCGGTGTGGTCGCCGAATGGACGCCAGGTTTACTTCAGCTCGTCCCGGGCCGGCAGTCTGGATCTCTGGCGGGTCGACGTGGATTCTGCCGGCCGGCCAGTCGGAGCACCCGAGCGGTTGACGACCGGCTCGGGTGACGAAATGCACCCAGCTGTGGCGCCCGACGGGCACCGAGTCCTCTTCGCGGTGCGGGATCTGGCTTCGGACTCGGCCGCAACGTCTCCGGAGGATCGATGGGCGTCATTCGGAAGCACCCGTCGCGGCGGAGATATCTGGGTCCTGGACGGGATCTGAGGGGATAGATTTCCCGGATGCGGCTGCCCGTCGCCATCGCGCAACTGCGCCCGCGCAAGGGCGCGTACGAAGACAATCTCTGCCGGCTGGGCCGGATGTTCCACGAGGCGGCCCAGTGGGCGGAGCCGCCCGGCTTGATCGTCGCGCCGGAGAGCGCCCTCACCGGATACTTCCTCGAGGGCGGTGTGCGCGATCTCGCCTTGCCCGCCGAGCGGCTCTTCGACGATCTCACCAAACAGCACCAGGAAGCCGGCGCACCCGAATTCGACATCGCGATCGGGTTCTACGAGGTTTATCAGAACCGGTTGCACAACTCCGCGCTGTACGCGACGCTGGGCGGTCGGAATGCCGGCATCCGTCACGTGCATCGGAAGGTCTTCCTGCCGACCTACGGGGTCTTCGACGAGGAACGCTTCGTCGAGGCCGGGCGAAGTGTCGAGGCGTTCCCGACGGTGTGGGGGCGGGCGGCGGTGCTGATCTGCGAAGATGCCTGGCATTCGATTACGCCAATGCTCGCGGCGCTGGACGGGGCTCAGGTGATCATCATCCCGAGCGCGAGTCCGGCCCGCGGGATCCAGCCGGTGGCAGGCAACAGTCGACCGGTCAGCGTGCTACGGTGGGAGCACATCGTCCAGGACATCGCGGGTGAGCACGGGGTGTACGTTGCCCTCGCCCAATTGGTCGGATTCGAAGGCGGAAAGGCGTTCGCCGGTGGATCTCTGGTGGCCGGCCCACGGGGAGATCTCATCGCCCAGGGGCCTCTCTTCGAGGAGGCCCTGGTCCCGACCACCCTGGATTTCGAGGAGATCACCCGCGCCCGAGCCGACCTCCCGTTGCTGTCGGATCTGGAGATGAGACTGCCGCACCTGATCACGTCACTGACGAATCGGCGGCAGACCGAGGTGGACGGAGGCGACCAGCCAAGAGGGGAGGACCGCGGCCAGATGGGTGGCTCCGTAGCCTCGGTGTCGCAACCAACCACGCGCTCCCGGCTGCCGGCGCCTGCTCCCGCCCCATTCGAGATCGATCCCGCCCTCGCCCGGCGCTGGCTGGTCCAATTTCTCAAGGATGAAGTCGTCCGGCGCCGCGGCTTCCCAAAGGTGGTCATCGGGCTCTCGGGTGGGGTGGACAGCTCGCTCGTCGCCTATCTCGCTGTGGAAGCCCTCGGCCGCGACAACGTTCTGGGGGTTCGGATGCCCTATCGGACCTCGAGCCGGGAAAGTCTCGAGCACGCGCAGCTCGTGATCGATGCGCTCGGCATCCAGGGCCTGACCGTGGATATCACCGCAGCGGTGGATGGTCTGGTGGCTTCGATTGGCGAGGACAGTGACCCGGCCCGGAAGGGCAATATCATGGCCCGGGCGCGGATGATCACCCTGTTCGACCTCTCGGCCCGGCACCGCGCCCTCCCGCTCGGCACCGGCAACAAGACCGAGCGGCTGCTGGGGTACTTCACCTGGCATGCCGACGACTCGCCGCCGGTCAACCCGATCGGCGATCTGTTCAAGACCCACGTCTGGGTGTTAGCGCGGTACGTCGGCGTCCCCGAAGTGATCGTGGCGAAGCCGGCGAGCGCGGACCTCGTGATCGGCCAGACCGACGAGGGCGACTTCGGCATATCCTATCCCAAGGCCGACGGGATCCTGCACTGGCTGTTGCTGGGCTATCGGCCGGCCGAGATCACCGTCTTCGGCTACACCGAGGCGGAAATCGAGCTGGTTAGCAAGCGGCTCGAGTCTACCCACTGGAAGCGCCGGCTGCCGACGGTTGCCATGCTGAGCCAGACAGCGATCGGCGAGTTCTATCTGAGACCGGTCGATTACTAGAAAAAGCGTGAACGGTGAACAGTGAACGCTGAACGGGAGTACCGCTGAGCCGCGATCTTCCCGTTCACCGTTGCGGTGTACCGTTGACGCTGTTTCCGGAGATCGCATGCCCCCTGACTCCCGTCCCATGTCGCATTCCCGCGGCGAAATCTCGACGTTCGTCATGCCGCACATGCAGAACGTGCGGGGCGACCTGTTCGGGGGCCACCTGATGGCGCTGGTGGACCAGGCCGCGGCGGTCGCTGCCATACGACACGCGGGCGGCCCGGCTGTCACGGCCAGCATCGACCGGGTGGACTTCCGCGAACCCATTCCGGTTGGCGCTCTGGTGACCTGTGTGGGTACGGTCGACTATGTCGGCAATTCGTCCATGGACATTACCGTCGAGGTCTATTCGGAGAACGCGAGCACGGGGGAGCTCCGTCATACGCACACGGCGCACGTCGTGTTCGTGGCGATCGACGACAAGGGACGTCCCAAGCGAGTCCCGCGGCTCGTGCCAGAGACGCCGGAGGAGCAGGCGCGCTACGGGCGGGCTCGCGAATACCGCGAACGGATGCGGCGAGGGTGACGACCTCCCGGGTCGTCGCGCTGTTGAGCGGCGGTGGCGCCAAGGCGGCGGCACACGTGGGGGCATTGCGGGCGCTCACGGAGGCCGGCCTGGCCCCGTCGCACATCGTGGGCACCTCGATGGGGGCCGTGATGGGCGCCTGCTTTGCCGCGGGGCTCGCGCCCGAAGAGATCCTGGCCCGGAGCGAACGAGTCGGCGCAAAGGGGATCGTTCGCTCGCCGTGGGCACCGTGGGGCGGGTTGTGGCTTCGGTCACTGCTCAAGGGCGAGCCGCTGCGGTCGGCCATTGACGAACTGCTGCCGGTGCACTCGTTCGACCGGCTGACGATCCCGCTCACGGTGACCGCGGTCGATCTCGACTCCGGCAGCCTGGTGCTGTTTGGCGCCGGCGGAGAGTCGGTGTCCCTGGTCGACGCGCTGTGGGCCTCCTGCGCGTTGCCCGTCTTCTATCCACCGGTTCTGCTGGGCGGCCGCCGGCTGGTGGACGGCGGGCTGCGAGGTGTGGTGCCGTTCGCCGCTGCCGCGGCGATCGCCGCAGACCTGGTCGTGGCGATCGATGTCGGCCCAGGATTGGATGAAGCGGAGGCTCCGTCAGCCGCGAGTTATCCTGCGCTCATCGAGACGCACAACCACGCCACCGGGGTCCTCATGGCGGCGCTCACCATGGCGGAGCTGGCGCGCTGGCGCAGCGAGCCGGGGCGGCCGGAGCTGTTGTATATGCGACCTCGGGTTGAGCGCAAAGCGACCTTCCGGATCGATCGGGCGCGCGAGTATGCCGACGATGGCTACCGGGCGGCCGCCGCGGTGCTTGCGGGTCGGGAGGCGCGCACTCGCACTTGACCCCTCCCCTGACGGCCCCAAATTGCAAACCCCACCCTCGGACCCGGGAGCTTCGTTGCGCGCACGAGACGTCATGGTTGCCGACCCTCACGTAGCCGTCGCGGGAGCGATGGCCAGCGAGGTGGCGATCATGCTGAAAACCAGGAACATCTCGGTCGTGCCCGTAGTGGATGATCACCGGACCCGCCGGTTTCTGGGGACCCTGAGCGACCGTGATCTGGTCACCCGCTGCCTGGCGGAAGGCAAGCACCCCTGGCATACCCGGGCCGATTCGCTGATGCGAACCAACTCGCCGGTCGTGGGACCCGACGAGGAGCTGACCGGATACGAGGTGCGCATGGACCTGGTGCCCGGGGAGTCGCACCTGCGTCCCACGATCACGGTGCTCGATCAGGGACGCGTGGTCGGCTTCATCAGCCATCCGGAGCTGGTGGAGGGAGTCAAAATCGTTTGGAGGGATGAACCGCGTGAACAGTAAACGCTGCTTTTGAATCCATGCCCGATTTCAAGCTCTTCACGATCGACGAGGCGAATCGCACGCTGCCGCTGGTGCGGCGGGTCGTCAACGATCTGCTCGAGGAATACCCGCGGTGGCGACAAGCGGTCGCCCGCTTCGAGATTCTCACCGGCGGCGCCCGGGCAGATTGGGGAGAAACCCGCGATCTGGTTGCCGCGCGCGATGCGGTCACCGAGCATGCGGCGCGGATCAATCGATATCTGCTGGAGCTGGAGTCGGTCGGCTGCGTCTTCAAGGGCTTCGACGCCGGACTGGTCGACTTTTATACCCTGCGCGAGGATCGGGTCGTGTTCCTCTGCTGGCGCCTGGGAGAAGAGCGGGTGACCCATTGGCACGAGCTGGACGCCGGCTTTGCCGGCCGACAGCCCATCGACCCCTCGTTTACCGGAGTGCATTCGTGAATCGGCTCTGGCTGTTCCTGCACCTGCTCGGGTTTACCCTGTGGTTGGGCGGGGGGATCGCGGCCATGTTCGCAGGCATCGCCTCCAAGTCGGAAACGCGAGGCGGACTGGGCGCAGTAGTCAGGGCGCAATCAGCGGTGCAACGGATGGTCATTGCTCCTGGCGCACTGATCACCGTGCTCTCGGGCCTGATGCTTACGTTCGCATTGGCCGGCATGGGCGGCTTCAACCTCTGGCTCATGGTCATGCAGGGCGCGGGACTGGTGGCCGCGTTGCTTACGCTGTTTATCGCGCTGCCGACCGCTACCCGTCTCAGCCGGCTGGATCCCGCCGGAGAGCACGCAGCCTATTTCGATGATCTTCGCAAGCGGCAAAAGGTGGTGGGAATGATCTGGGGCGTGCTGGCCCTGCTGGCGTTGGTGGGAGGAGCGTTGGTGAGGTAACTGGCACACACCTCTCGCACCGGGCACAGCCCGCATCTCGCCTCTCTCGCGGTGCACACCACAGCTCCCAGCTCCATGATGGCCTGGTTGAACGTCCATGCAGCCGTGCCGTGGCTGGGAACCAGTCGTGCGGCCGCGGCCCAGATTCGACGGTCTCCACTCCCGCCGCGACTGCGGGGAAGGAATGCCCGCCGGATGACCCGCGCCACATTGGTGTCCACGGCCGGCTCGGGCCGCTCAAAGGCAAAGCTTGCCACCGCCCCCGCCGTGTAGCGGCCGACGCCTGGGAGCTGGACCAGCTCCGCCGGGTCGGCCGGGATCAGGCCTTTGCGCGCCGTCACAACCTCGCGGGCCAGCCGGTGGAGATTCACGGCACGGCGATAGTATCCCAGGCCTTCCCAGGCTTCTCGCACCATGGGCGCCGGCGCGGCGGCCAGGTGGCGTAGCGTTGGGAATCGCTTCAGGAACCGATCGTAATAGGCCTCCACGCGCGATACCTGGGTTTGCTGGAGCATGATCTCGGACACGAGGACCCGATACGGGTCGCGGGTACGGCGCCAGGGGAGGTCGCGCCCGTGCCTGCGATACCAGCGGACCAGCAGACGCCGGAAGCGCAGATACCGCTCGGGGGTAGCTTTTGAGGGCATGGAGGGTCAAGATACGGCGAGCCGCGCTATAGCCAAGCCGATCGCACACGGATAGCGGATAGCATCCATGGCCTCCCGCACTCTCAGCATCGACCGCCTCATCGGCAACCGGGTTCTCGACGGTGCCTCCCACGTGGGCCGCCTCACTTACTTCACCCTGGATGCGATCCGGGGGCTCGCCGAAGTGAAGATCTGGTGGCCGCGGACCATGGTGGAGGCGTGGAACATCGGGGTGGGCAGCCTGTTCATCGTGCTGCTCATCTCGTCATTCGCCGGGGCGGTGACCGCGCTGCAAACCGGTTACCAGTTCACCGGCCGCTCGCTCCCCTACTACGTCGTGGGCACGCTGGTGGTCTCGTCGATCGTGCTGGAGCTGGGGCCGGTGCTCACCGCCCTGATTCTGGCCGGGCGCATCGGCGCGCGGTACGCTGCCGAGCTGGGGACGATGCGGGTGACGGAGCAGATCGACGCGCTCGAAAGCCTGGGTCGCTCGCCCTCCTCGCACCTGGTCGTGCCGCGGGTGCTCGCCGGCCTGATCATGATTCCCACGCTGACCATTCTGGCGAACCTGACCGGCATCCTCGCCGGGTGGATTTCGGTCAAGCTGGTGCTTCCCGTCACTGATGCCGACTTCACCTACGGTGCCCAGTCCTACTGGCGGCCGTGGGATGCGTGGTACTCGGTCATCAAGTCCTTCTTCTTCGCCGGCTCCATCACGCTCATCTCCTGCTACATGGGATTCAGCACGCAGCAGGGCGCCGAAGGCGTGGGCAAGTCCACGACCGGCGCCGTGGTGATGAGCTCGATTCTGATCCTGCTGCTCGACACCGTGCTGACCCGGCTTCTGCTCAACCAATGATCCAGCTGCGCGGCGTCAAGAAGCGGTTCGGGTCACAGATTGTTCTCGACGGCGTCGACTTCGACGTCGCCGAAGGCGAAACCGTCGCGCTGATGGGGCCGTCCGGCACGGGCAAGAGCGTGCTGCTCAAGCACATCATCGGGCTGATCAAGCCGGATGCCGGGACCGTGACCGTGGACGATAAGGACGTGAGTCACCTGAAGCGGCGGGACCTGGCCGAGCTGCGTTCCCACATCGGCTACGTGTTCCAGAACGGTGCCCTGTTCGACTCGATGGATGTCTTCGAGAACATCCGGCTGGGGATCTCGAACGAGGATCAGTACAACGATCTGGCTTACGTCGAGCAGCGGGTGGCGCAGTGTCTCGGCCTGGTGAACCTGCAGCCCGACGTCGTCGCCAATAAATACCCGGCCGAGCTCTCGGGCGGGATGCGGAAACGGGTGGGAATCGCGCGGGCGATCGCGGGCCAACCCAAGTACCTGCTCTACGACGAGCCCACCTCGGGCCTCGATCCGGTCAATGCCGACATCATCGACAGCCTGGTCCAACGGCTCGCCGGCGAGCTGGGCGTCACCAGCGTGATGGTGACCCACGACGTGCGCGGGGCGTTTCGGGTGGCCCATCGTCTCGCGCTTCTCACGTCGGGTCGCATCGTGATGCAGGGAACGCCGCAGGAATTCCTCGCCTCCCAGCACCCGCAGGTGAAGGAGTTCCTGGAGCGCGACTTCGACAACCCTTCATTCGCCGCCTGAGCCCATCATGGACATGCGCTATGGACGGGAAGCGATCGTGGGCACGCTGGTCATCGCCGCCATTGTGATATTCGTGCTCGGAACCATGTGGCTCAGCGGGCGCTCGATCGGCAACCGGCACGTTGTCCTGGTCCAGTTCTCCCACGTGAGCGGGCTCAAGCGTGCCTCGCCGGTTACCATCTCAGGCGTGCAGGTGGGCCGGGTGGAGCGGATCGATCTTGCCGACGTGGGCAAAGTCATGGTCTCCATCAGCGTGCCACCGAACATCACGCCGCGGGTCGACGCCTCCGCCCGGATCTCGGCCGTTGGGTTGGTGGGCGACTTTGCGGTGGATTTCAATCCGGGCCGCGATCCGCAGCCGCTTCCCGAGGGACGCGTGGTCATCGGCACCATGAAAAGCGGGTTCGAGCAGCGGGCGGCGAGTCTGGGCGACCGGGCGGACAGTCTGATGATCGGGCTCCAGGAGTTTGCTAACAAGGAGACGGCGCAGGATCTCCGGAGCGCGCTGCAGTCGTTTCAGAAGACCATGATCCAGATGGAGCGAACGCTCAAGGGACTGGGGGACGAGAACCACGGCGCGACCCGGGAGCTCACCCAAACCATGCTGTCGCTGCAACGGCTGAGCGCGCGCCTCGACACGACCCTGGCCAACCCGGCGCTCGCCTCGCTCATGCACCACACCGACACCCTGAGCGAGAATCTGTCCCGAATGTCGCAGCAGCTCACCGGCGCCAGCGCGCGACTGGACACACTGCTGGGCAGCGTGAACCAGGGACGGGGGACCATCGGGAAGCTCGTGACCGACTCGACTCTTTATTACGAGCTCCGGGATCTGTCGGCCGCGATGAAAGGTCTCGTGTCGGAGCTGCAGAAAAACCCCGGCAAGCTCGGGGTCACTGTAAAGGTCTTCTAGCAAAGCGTGAAACAGTGAGGGTGAACTGATTGAATCCCTCTGAGCGGTCTCGCGGGACTACCGGGGGCACGCTGGCCAAGCCCCGCCAACCCCAGCGTACCCCGGGCAGCCCCGCTCGCCGCTCACTGAAGTCCCCGTTCACTGTTCACCGTTCACTGTTCACGCTTTCTTTCTTACATGCCCACCTTCGATAAGAATCGCAAGCTTTCCGCGCGGTTCGACCAGGCGTTCAGCTATGCCAGCCACCTGCACGCCTCACAGACCCGAAAAGGAAGCAGGACGCCGTACATCGCCCACCTGCTCGGCGTCGCTGCCCTGGTACTGGAGGACGGTGGCGGCGAAGACGAGGCCATTGCGGCGCTGCTTCACGATTCGGTAGAGGACCATCCGCGAGAGGGACACACCGAGGAAGAGATCCGGTTGCTCTTCGGGGAGCGCGTGCTCAAGATCGTCCTCGGTTGCACCGATGCCTTCTCCCACCCCAAGCCACCCTGGAAAAAGCGAAAGCTCGAGTACCTCGAGCACCTCGCGTCCGCTCCCGCCGAGATTCGGCGCGTATCCGCCGCCGACAAGCTCCACAATGCTCGCGCCGTCCTACACGACTATCGCCATCAGGGCGAGCGGCTCTGGCGCCGCTTCAATGCCGGCAAGAAGGACCAGCTGTGGTACTACCGGAGCCTGGTCGATGTGCTGAAGAAGGGTCGCCGCCGCCCCAGCTCGCTGGTCCGGGAGCTGGAGCGGGTGGTGTTCGAGCTGGAGCAGGCGGTCAACGGCAGGTAAAGCCTGAACAGTGAACAGTAAGCGGGGATGCCTCGAATCACGGTGCTCCACATTTCAGGGAGGCGCCGGTTCACTGTTCACCGTTCACTGTTCACGCTCTTCCCAACTACCTTCCCGCCCATGCTATCCATCACCCTGCTCGGCACCGGTGCGGCGTGTCCGAGCGTGGAACGGAATGTCGCGGCGCTGGCGCTCGCCCGGGAAGGCGAGACGATGCTGTTCGATTGCGGCGAAGGAACCCAGCGGCAGATGATGCGCTACGGGACCAGCTTCGCGTTCCGCGAGATCTTCTTCACGCACTATCACGCCGACCACATGCTCGGCGTCACCGGGCTGATGCGGACCATGGGGCTGCAGGATCGCAGCGCGGGCGTGACCCTGTACGGGCCGCGCGGCGCCAGCCGGCTTCTCGGCGCCGCCATCGAGCTCGGTATCGAGCGGAATCGGTTTCCTATCGAGATCGTGGAGCTCCAGGCCGGTGACCGGATTCGGCGCGACGAGTACGACATTCTGATCTTTCCGACCGACCACCGGCCGGACACCGTCGGCTACGCGCTGGTGGAGCACACGCGGCTAGGTCGATTCAACCCTGATCAGGCCCGCGAGCTGGGTATTCCGGAAGGGCCACTCTGGGGTCGACTGCACAAAGGCGAGACCGTCGAGCTTCCCGACGGCCGGCGGGTTGGCCCAGCGGAGCTGGTGGGGCAACCGCGCCGCGGGAGAACGGTGGTGTACACCGGGGACACCCGTCCCTCGCCCGCGGTGGTGGAAGCTGCCCGCCGCGCCGACCTGCTGGTCCATGATGCGACGTTCGGAGAGGACGAGCGAGAACGGGCGGTCGCGACCGGTCATTCGACGGCGGCGCAAGCTGCCGAGGTCGCCCGGGAGGCGGATGTGAGGCAGCTCGTTCTGACCCACATCAGCCCGCGCTATACGCGTGATGCTCCCGAGCTGCTGGCCGAGGCGAAAGCGGTCTTTCCCAACTCGGTCGTTGCACGCGACGGTTTGACCATCGAGGTGCCGTTCAGCGATTGACCTGCGGAGGCTGGATGAACCAGGCCCGGCCCGGCGGTTACGAGATCGCGCTTCTGGCGGTCGTGCTAGCTGTGCTGATCTGGTCGGGGATCAGTCCCAGCGACCGGTTTACCTGGTTGATGGAGGTGTTCCCGGTCCTCATCGCGGTCCCTGTCCTCGTCCTCACTTACCGTCGTTTCCGCTTTACTGGTCTGGTGTATACGCTCATCGCCATCCACGCGTGCATCCTGATGGTGGGTGGCAAGTATACCTACGCCGAGGTCCCGCTCGGCTTCTGGATGGAGCGGGTGTTCGGATTCGCTCGCAATCACTACGATCGCATCGGCCACTTTGCTCAGGGCTTCATCCCGGCTATGGTCGCGAGGGAGATCCTGAGCCGGCAGTCGCCGTTACGGGGAAGCCGGTGGCTCCCGTTTCTGGTGGTTTGCTTCTGCCTGGCCTTGAGTGCGTGCTACGAGTTCATCGAATGGTGGACGGCTGTTGCAACCGGGACTGCGGCGGATGCGTTCCTGGGGACGCAGGGCGATCCCTGGGACACTCAGTGGGACATGTTCTTCGCGTTCATCGGGGCGATCGTCGCTGTGGTCACGCTGAGCGGCGTACACGACCGCGAGCTCAAAAGGCTGTAAACCCGGCGGTCGCGCACGACCCAGGTCGATCCTACCGGCAGGCCAGGATCGCAGCCGGGGGTAACTGAAACGGTAACCCCAGGCTCATGAAGCGGAGCCCCTACGTTCGCAGTGAAGGCTGCAGTCTCGATCTTGCCTCGCTGTTTCACCTGCACCCAGATCCGGTAGCTCCCCGGCTTGGGAAAGGCATAAGGGAATGACACCGTGTTGGAGAACGCGGTGTGAGACATGCCTGCCATGGCGGAGTCCTCAGCCGCGATCCGGCGACCGATGCTACCGGTCACCGTATCGCCTTGCCGGCGGATGGCAAACGTTGCCTGGGCTTTCCAGCACAGTGGGATCCGAAGCTTGGAATTCACGTGACTTGAAGTCGCGGC
>JADMIO012736521.1_pt1 | contig 17963 bp, 15 predicted proteins | sample 8958161 | NCBI WGS metagenome assembly JADMIO01 (sample SAMN16585339, study PRJNA669376) | soil metagenome | isolation source: Crop rotation soil | place: USA: Cullars Rotation, Alabama | collected 2011
CTTCTATTTCGGAGGCAACAGAATAAATCGTGCCTTCAAGCTTAGGATGAGAATCAACTGACTTTCCTGTAATAACCACATTGACACCCTGTTGTGCAAGTGTCAATGCAATTTCACGGCCTATACCGCGGCTACTCCCAGTAATAATTGCTGTTTTCCCAGCAAGCTCGCCCATTCCTTGGCTTCCTATCGCGGTTCTTTACCCCTACCAATGTACACAATTTGGCTCTTATCGGAAAGCATCTAAAAATTTAAGCAAACGTACTTTTGAGACAGGCTCAAGCGTACCCAAACTTTGGGCAAACAATGAAATACGAAATTCTTCTATTTTCCAGGGAAATTCTGTTTTTATTACTTCAGGTAGAGATCCTGAATTAAGCTTGGCATTAAATACTTTTTCTATATGTTGAATTTCTAACATGTTTTGTTGGTCTTTTAGGTATTGTACTGAAAGCTTATCTAAACGACTTACGATAGCTTTGAGATAAACTGGCATCCGGACAAAATAGGTATAAGGAGTTTGTTTGATAAATTGTTTTTGAAATAAGCTTCTTAATTGTTGCTCAATATCATTTAACGCAGGCTTCAAATGAGCTTCTTGATATTTTTTATGAGTGAATTGTTGGCGAACCTCTCGATGCAATATTAAAATCGACTTGATTAAGGACAAGAACTGATTGATAAGCATATGCCATTGTCCACGTTTTTTTTGTAAACGTGTCTGAAATTCTAGTTGGCTTCGAATCGATTCTGCATCTTGAACAAACAAAACATAGGCCGCAGCAAAAGCAATATCTTCACATAAATTTTCTAGATTGCCAAAAGAAGTATATAAATCAGACCAGATCTTCTTTTGCTGCAAAATGGCTTGCTTTAATTTCTTGATTTCTGATCCAATACTCAGTAAATATAATCGGCATAAACCCTGTCGATGCTGTTGATCTGCTTGTATTTCATTGTCAAAAGCATCAATACTCACACTCACATGGTGATCTACCAATGCAAGAAAATACGTTACTTCAAGATGATCATGACGTTGTTGAATACTTTTAGGGATCTCTCCAAAATCCCATGCCGTGATATTTTCTTTGTAATAATGTTCCTTGTTTTTTTCTGGTATAGGTTTGGGGAGCTTATCTTTGAGACGCTCATAAATAATATCAAGATCATCACCAGCGGCAATACATTGATTATCATCATCGATAATCTTAAAATGCATATTCAGATGTGTAGGAAGCGTCACTCCAAGCCACTGCGTAAGAGGAATGGAGAAATAAGTAGATAAGCAGTGAAGCAAGGTGCCTTTTTTAGGTGAAACTTGGTCTAGTACTTTTTGCACAAATACCGGCAAAGGTGAAAAACGCGATCGTAATGTTTTTGGTAATGATTTTAATAAATATGTTATTTTTTCTTCTATCAATCCCGGCACTAACCAAGAAAAATCTTCATTTTTTAAAAACACTAACTCTGCCTTAGTTAACACTAATGTGATCCCATCGTCCTCAGCACTGATATCAAACACGTAATTTAACTTAAATTTCTCGCCTTTTATAAAAATAAATTCTGGAAATTGACTCAATAGTTTTTCATCGATAGGCTGTAAACTAATCTCTTCAGGAGAAAAAACTAAAAAATCCTTCGGTTTTTCCTGAAGAAACTTTTCAAGAGTCGTTTTTGAAAAAACAGTAGGATCTAAGTGTTGATGGTAATATCGATAGACTTGTGACTCATCATAGTAGGCAGCATGCTTTCGGATCCGATTCTCTAGTGATTGCAAATAGCTTATTGTTTTTTGGTTTTCTTGAAAAAACGCACTATGGGTGCGCAACATGCCTTCAGTTAATGCTTGTTGGATAAAAATTTCTCTAGATTCTTTAGGATGATATTTTTCATAAATCACTCGCTTTCGCTGTATGACTTCTAAACCAAAAAGTGTCGCTTTCTCATAAGCCATCACCCTTCCTTGTTTGGGATCAAAGTATGGCTCAAAATAGGTTCTTTTAAGTAAATGGCTTGCGACTTCTTCGATCCATAAGGGATCAATTTTGGCATTACATCGAGCATAAGTCTTTGTGGTGTGTATTATTTCACAAGCCATTACCCAAAGTGGAGGTTTTTTAAATAAAATCGATCCAGGATGAAGGTAAAATTTAATACCCCGAGCCCCTTCATATTCTAATTTTTCATTTTTAAGGCCAATGGTATCAATTAAACCTGTTAATAAAGATTTATGAATGAGACTTTCATCAGCCGGGATTTGATTTTTTCTAAAACCTAGCTCCTCTACGACCTCTTCTAATTGAAGATGAACATCAAACCATTCACATACTCGTATATAAGATAACTGATTTTCTTGGCATAATTTTCTAAACTTTTGATGAGACAATTTTTTTTTACGATCGTATAAAAAATGCCATAAATTCAAAAAAACTAAAAAATCTGAGTGTTCATTGATCAACTTTTCGTTTAATAATAAAGGATGAGGATCGTTGGTTTTTGTTTTCTCAATCGGCGAAACAATGCTTAAAGCGCTGACAATGATTAATACTTCTGTTAATGCTCCGTAACGATCTGCGGCAATTAATATGCGTCCTAATTTTGGTTCTATAGGGATATGAGCTAATTTTTTTCCGATAGGCGTTAATCGCTGAGAGAGATCAATTGCTCCCAATCGCATTAGTAAAGCATAACCATCTTTTATATGTTGATACGAAGGGGGTTCAATAAAGGGAAATTGATGAATATTCGTTAAGCGCAAACTTAACATTTTTAAAATAACGCTCGCAAGATTGGTTCTTAAAATTTCAGGCTCGGTAAACAGATCGCGCGTTAAAAAATCTTCCCTTGTATATAGTCGATAGCAGATCCCGGGGCCCACTCGCCCGCAACGACCCATTCTTTGATTTGCACTGGCTTGGGATATGGCTTCTATGGGTAATCGCTGTAATTTATTTCTGTAATTATAACGACTCACTCTGGCATACCCTGCATCAATCACAAATCGAATGTTGGGCACCGTGAGAGAGGTTTCAGCAATATTTGTGGTAATAATAATTTTTCTTTGATTAAAAGATTGAAATACCCGTTGTTGATCTCTTAAGCTTTGTCTTGCATAGAGTGGCAATAAAACTGTATTTGGTAATTTTAAAGCAGACAAAACATCTATCACTTCATGGATCTCTTTTTCCCCACTTTGAAAAATCAACATATCGCCAAGCCCTCTTTCCATGGCTTTTTCAACGGCATGAGCGACAAGGGTTGTAGGATCAGGATCCTGAATTTTTTCTTGTTCTTCTTCTATATGCTCTGGTAAATATACTACTTCCACCGGGTACATTCTGCCTGGGATCTCAAGTATGGGTGCTTGCTCAAAGAAACGAGAAAATCTTTCCACATCAATCGTAGCGGAAGTTACAATCAGTTTAAGGTCACTTCTTCTCACAATTAGTTTTTTTAAATATCCTAGTAAAAAATCAATATTCAAACTTCTTTCATGAGCTTCATCAATAATAATACAATCGTATTGCCGCAGATCTCTGCTCGTTTGAATTTCAGCTAATAAAACGCCATCTGTCATCATTTTGATTTGTGTTTCGGGATTGGTTTTATCCGAAAATCGAACCTTATACCCTACTGCAGTACCGAGCGTGACCTGAAGCTCTGTGGCAATTCTTGCTGCAACCGTTCTTGCTGCAATTCGCCTGGGCTGAGTATGTCCAATCATGGCATGAATACCCAATCCTGCTTCTAAAGCAATTTTAGGTAATTGCGTCGATTTTCCCGATCCGGTTTCACCTGCAACGATAATCACAGAATGTTCATTAAGTGCTTTTAAAATCGCAGCTTTATGCTCAACGATCGGTAAATCGGCATAGATTATATTTTCGATCCTAGCCATTGTTCTATTTTTGTAATATTCACTTCATTGCGTTTTTCGGGTAGTCGTATTTCAACTGTATCCTTTGGGCGAGATTGCAAAGTCATTGAAACTCTTTTAATAATATCCTGACGACTGAGTGTGACTTCGATGATTTGACCTGGTTTAAGCCTTTTAGCAATTTTTTCGAAAGAATCGGGATCTATTCGATACTCATTGATAGCAATAATTTCATCTTGCGCACATAAGCCTGCTTGTTCAGCTGCTCCCAAGGATTGCACTGATGAGATCATTAATTTTTGTTGGTTTTTCACCATGGTGCAACCCCAAGCACCCGATCCTGCTCCATTCTGCCCCACCGGAGGATTTTTTCTACCGCCGACATCTTCTGCTCCATAAGCCACTCTCAAATGCACTTCCAAACCTATGGATTCTAAAATTTCTTTTAAGGGGAGGTCTAGTGTGGAGTATAATATCTCCTGCAACAGTCCATGAAATACACCTGGGTGACTATCTTCCATCCAATTTTCAATATAACCCTCTGGAACGCCTTTTTTAGTTATTCCAAATTGTTGCCACAATTGTTGCATCAAATTGTCGAGATTATGATGTGTTCTAGTACGTAAAAGAATATCTATTATTAAGGCAATGAGCGCACCTTTAATATAATAACTCACTGTTGCATTATTCGAGTTTTCATTAGGCTGATAAAATTTTATCCAAGTATCAAAACTTGCCTGAGTCACACTTTGAAATTTTCTACCAGAAGTGCGAAGATATTTCGTTGCGGTTTCAGAAAGTAAATCGAGATATTGCGGAATATCCACAATATTTGCTCTGACCAGCGCTAATTCGTCATAATATGAAGTGATCCCTTCAAATGCCCATAACTGCTCAGTATAAGTCTTTTCATTTAAATCAGGCGATACAAAACACTCTGGTTTGATGCTTTTGACATTCCATGCATGAAAATATTCATGACTAAATAATCCTAAAAGATTAAGATAGCCACGACTTCTACTGGTTTCTCCCATGATAGGCAACGCATCTCTTTGTATAATAAGCGCACTCGATGAGGTATGTTCCAATCCTCCATACCCTTCTTTGACAATGTTTAATAAAAACAGATAGGTTTTAAAAGGTGCCGGTGATCCAAACATATTCATATGTGCTTGGCAAACCTTACTGACATCACTTGTAAGACGCGCCAAATCACCCTCATGGTGCCCAGAGATCACAATGTGATGATCAATGCCCGATACGGTAAATGTTTGAATATCTACTTGACCCATTTCAACAGGGTGATCAATTAACTCTTGATAAGACATAGCCTGGTAGCCACCAAAGCCCCATGGCGCTGCATCATCTCTTGTTAACGTCGTTGCCACTCGCCAGGCAGCTGCCTGAGGACAACGAGGAGGAAACAGTTTTACGTGACAAGGAGAATTTTCTTGATCGTGCACTTTTAAGAATAAACAACAACCATTAAAAAAAGCATGGTCTCCATCTAAATGCGCACCACGTACTGAAGGATCAAAAGCATAGACATGGTACGCCACTGTTAAAGGCCCCACGCAAGCCCCACATTCCCAGGTATTACTATTGATTTTTCGAATATCAACAGCATTTTTTCCTGAAAAAGGTTCGATCATAACAACATGCTTCGCAAAATCCCGTATAAAATAACTCCCAGGGATCCAATTCGGTAGGGATAGTTTTTGCCCTTGCGCTTTTGGGCGCTCGATAGACAAGAGCACATTAAAAACATGTCCGTGGGGGTTGTCAGCGCTGACTCTGTACTCAATCATGATAGTTCTCTAGCTAAGCTGCTCTGATTACCTATAAATATAAAATTAGCCTTTTCACATTATGCCTGATAGGCTAAGGAAATGATGCATTTTTTATATGATATCTTCATCATTGGCGGAGGTGTCAATGGGATCGGCATCGCAGCAGATGCGTCTGGGCGGGGCCTAAAGGTATTATTGTGCGAACAAAATGATTTAGCCAGTGGCACTTCTTCTGCAAGTAGCAAATTGATCCATGGAGGTCTCAGATATCTTGAGCAATATGATCTGAGTTTAGTCCGGGGATCACTTAAAGAAAGACACACCCTACAAAGGGTTGCTCCTCATCTTATTCAGCCTTTACGATTTATTGTGCCCTACAGGCAAGATCGACGGCCTTTTTGGCTCATTCGCTTGGGATTGTTTACCTATGACTTTATTGGATTTCCTGCACTCGCTCCGCGTTCCAAAGTCATACATTTTCAACAGGTCCATCACAATCCTCTCGTTTCTTCTATTCAAAAAGGATTTGTATATTCAGACTGTATTGTCGACGATGCCAGATTAGTCGTATTAAATGCCTTACAAGCCAAACGCCATGGCGCAACAATCCTCACGCGAGTGAAATGCATTAGCGCAGTACGAATGCAAGATCACTGGGAAATCACTTTAGAAAATAAACATACAAAAGAAATCTTGAAAGTGAAAGCTAAAGCAGTGATCAATGCGACGGGTCCTTGGATTAATCAGATCATTGAAAATAATTTAAAAATTCATTCGAACTATCGTACACGTTTAGTGAAAGGCAGTCATATTGTAGTGCCTAAAATGTATGATCATCCACAAGCCTATTTATTGCAGCATCAGGATAATCGAGTCATTTTTGTGATCCCTTATGAACATCAATTTACTCTCATTGGAACGACGGATGTAGCATACGATGGAGATCCAGAAAAAGCCAGTATCGATGATACAGAAATAAATTATCTTTGTGAAATCGTAAACAGCTATTTTTCAACTAAAATTACCCCTCATCATATTATCAGCACGTGGTCAGGTGTTCGATCACTTATGGATGAATCGAAATCTTCTCTTTCTACACTTCAACGAGGATATAAAATTGAAGTGCTTACTAATGAGCATCATGCATTACCTCTCGTGAATATATTTGGCGGGAAACTCACTACTTATCGTCAACTCTCAGAAAAGACCTTAAACAGCCTATCCCATTATTTTCCACATTGTGGAGATCCGTGGACAGCAAAAGCATTTCTCCCTGGCCAGGAGCTTCGTGAGCACCTCTTCGGTCTTTTTCCATGGCTACCGCCAAAAGTGGCAGCGCGATACCAGCAACATTATGGTAGCTTAGCGATGACTTTCTTAAGAAATGTTCATTCTTTTACTGATTTGGGTCAAGATTTTGGCTATGGGCTTTACGAACAAGAAGTGAAGTATCTTCTTGAACAAGAATGGGCAAAAACTGCTGAAGACGTTTTATGGAGACGTTCCAAGCTTGGTTTGCTATTTTCAAAAGAACAAACGCAAAAACTAAGTGATTGGATCCAAGAACAAGTTATGACAAAGCAAGTTGGCCATCCTTAAATACCAGAAATTCTCCTTTTTTTGCGCGATACCATTCTTCATTATCAGTTAAAGGAGCTGTCGCTATCACGGTAAAAATATCTTTTGAAGATCTCTGTTCATGAAAATCGACCATCAGATCATCATCTACCAATTTTGCTTTTCCAAAAGGGGCCTTACGAGTAATCCATACCAGTTTAGTAGAACAATGCGCATATAAGTATTTTGAATCACACAAGATAACATTAAATACCCCTGTTTTGGCAAGTTGATGGCAAAGCTCCCTTAAATATTTCCAAAGGATCTCGTCTTTTTTAGGCGGTTTTGGAAACTTTTGATATATTTGATCTAACATCCAACAAAACGCATGCTCACTATCCGTTGTGCCTATGGGTAGATGATGCTTAAGTTTTAAAGTTTTTTTGATACCTTTAAGCTGACCATTATGTGCAAAACACCAATTCCTGCCCCATAATTCTCGAACAAAGGGGTGGGTATTTTCAAGGCACACTTTACCACGATTTGCTCGACGAATATGGCAAATCACATTGTTACTTTTAATAGGATAGTGGCGTATAAACCGTGCAATTTCAGAATTGGCGCTGGCTGTAGGATCGTGAAAGGTGCGACATCCTCTGCCTTCATAAAAAGCAATACCCCAACCATCTTTATGGGGGCCAGTTTTTCCACCGCGCTGCATAAGCCCAGTAAAACTAAAGCAAATATCTGTGGGAATATTTGCACTCATTCCAAGCAATTCACACATCTTTTCCTCATGTTAAGACTTTAGTAGTGCAACAGGCGATGTTTTAGACAACAGTAATGCGGGTAATAATCCAACCAGGCCCCCCAACAGCACTGATATTCCGATGCTAAAGATCCATGAAAGAAAAGCGGGGAAATACAGCAAATCTAACCCTTTCACTATTATATAATAAGCGCCGATTTGTCCGAAAACAATACCACTACTCCCCCCTATGAGACAAAGCGTCAGGGATTCCCGTAATAATTGCCAGCATATTTGCGAAGGGGTTGTTCCTAAGGCTAAACGCACCCCCATTTCTTTTCTTCTTTCATTCATGAGAATAAGCAATATATTCAGTATAGATACCGCGCCTAATAGCAAAGTAATTGCTGCTATGATAGCCAACACCTGCAATAAACGACTCACTTGCTTGGCTATCGCATCGCGAAAGATATTCATGTCTTTAATAAATACCTTTGAGATCCCAAACTGCGTTTTTAATCGTTCTTTAAGGTTTTGTTGGGACAAGCCCTCAACCAAAAAACTCTCTATCGCATGACTGCCAGGTAAACGATGGAGCATGCGCATATCGACAAATATTGATTGATTCGGATCAAAATCTAGCAACGGATTGACAGTATCAACTTCAATCACACCGATAATCTTAAAATACATATTATGCAGGCTCAAGTATGGGTTATCAACATTAGACTTTATCAATTCCGCTATTTTACTACCCACAACCACCACTTTTTGATTTTCATCTTTTGTACTCAGCGCACGTCCTTGCTTGACGGACCATTGCATGGATGAGAAAAAATCTGGTTTTATTAATACGACCTGAGCAGGCAACGGGTGAAATGCATAGACTGCTGATAATCCCAAAATCTGATATGGCATGAGCTGATACTCTGGTAAAAAGCGATCGCAAAAATCATTAAGATGCGACAAAGACAATGCTCGAGGAGATTTCAAAGATAACCCAAATCGGTTCTTTCCAATTTTCTCCATCCATAGCTGGGTATTTTTTGTAATAGATATTTGAATGGTTACTAATGCTGATATGGCTGCAATGCCAATGATGATCCCTAACAGGCTGAGAGTAAATCTCAGACGATAAAAACGAAATAGCGCTAAGAGCTCTCTACACCAAAATGGCATCGACTAACTCAATTCTTTCAATGGGATATCAATGATAGCCGACATTCCTAATAAAACTTTGGGCTTGATCTCCTCTGGGATTTGATCAATCTGAATTTTCACATCAAAGCTGGCTGCCTGATGTGTATCTTTAGAAGGTGCCAATGCATGAATTTCTCGAATTTTCCCTGTAAATGGTTGTTGAGGGAATGCAAATAAGGCAATATTCACCGGTTGGTCACGCTGCAAGTGAATAATATCAAATTCATCCACTTTAATTAAAATAGAGAGTTGATCTACATCTGCAATCACCGCCATGCTTTGGGATTCATGATACACTTTTTGATTACCCGATAAGCCCCAATGATCTAGCGATTCTTGTTGACGAAGTGGCGCTAAAACCATGCCTGCAATTGGCGAAGTCACTATTAACCCTTGAGATTTCTGAATCAAAACGGCTTGTTGCTCTTTCAGTTTTTCAAGTTTTAATACCGCTAAAGCATAATACTGTTTATCTCCTTTTTCTTGCATTTCATTATAATATTGCAATGCACTTTGAAAATTCAAACGACTTTCCTGCTCTGCGCGCTCATCACTTAGGAATTCTTCTTTTGAAAGGATCCCCGCTTGATATAGTTTTTTAGTTTTTTCAAAACGTGTTTGGGCATGGGTCATTTGCCATCTTGCTCTTTGCAGGCTTGTCCGTACTCGTCGCATTTCTGGACTGTTTTCCCAATGTTTTAATTTCTCTACTTGTTGTTCTTGTTCTAATACATCCATTTCTATTTGCAAACATTTGGCTTGGATTTCTGGAGAAGTTAACTCAAATAATATTTGTCCTTGGCGTACTTTGTCCCCAATATTGACATGTCTATTCTTCATGTAAACCAGTGCAGGGCTGACAATTTCTGACATATGTCCAGGCACTAAGGTACCATTATATTTTAAATTCTCCATCGCAATGATATCATCAATATCACTGAAGAATATTAATATAACTATAAAAATTACTTTATATCGATTAACCATCGTTTTGTTAAAACTCCTAAACTCAAATCCCTGTTTGCCATCGTGTTAAAGTAAGAAATTTTTGCCGCATCAAATGCAATTTGTGCTTCATAAAATTTTTCCCTTAAAACATCCACTTCAAACAATGCCACCCTATCCGCTTCAAGTTTTAGTAATGCACTCTCGTATTGCTGTTCTGAAAGCTTAAGTGAAACTTGCGATAATCTATATTGTTGCTTTTTGACTTCAACTTGATCTAGTAATTGTTGAGCGTTATCTTCTAACTCTTTGAGATAATTCGTATATTCAATTTCATGCTTAAGCAATGCCATTTTTGCTTGCGATATTTTTTGATTTCGCTCTTGCTTGCTTTTCAATGGAATACTCATTAACAAATGAGCGGCATAATTTCCACTTTGATGAACAAAAGGAAACAGATCTGGATCAGTAGTTGGTGGACTATTGTCAATATGATATCTACCGGTCGTCCATTCCCCGCGCAATTTAAGATCGATCTCTTGCTGATCTTTTGCTAAAAACAATTGTTGTTCTAACTTTTTATGATTTAATTGATAAATTTTACTTTGTATATCATTTTGCATTAAGCGCTGCAAATAGATTTGTCGATCTGTTATATCTTCTTGATTCATTTTTTGAATATCTTCAGATAGTTCAGATGAAAACGGTATTTCAGGTGCTTCTTTTTCTCCCCAATTGATCAGCAATAATAATTTTCTCAACGCGCTTTGATATTCTATTTCGGCTTCCCTTAATCTCGCTGCGGCTTGCTGAATTTGAAAAGAAGCGGCAGGTAAATCACAGACAGGCTGGCGCCCTAAATCGACTTTTGCTTCTAAATTGTCATAAAATACTTTAGCTTGATTTAACCATTTTTCATGTAAAATCATGTTATTACTTGCCAATTGTAACGTCCGATACTGAACAATGATCTGATAAATAATCTGATCTAAGGTTTGACTGAATAATAAATCCTGAATGTCATTCATGATTTTTGCATCTTCAATCACCAAGGTATTCACTCTTTTTGCACGACCCCGTAATAAAGGCTGTTCTATCACAATGTGCATGGCTGTTCCTTTACTGCGGTGATCTTTTTCATACCCAATATTTTGTTCCGTGGAAACATCTATTTGAGTACCATAAGGTGTTTTCATTCGAAGTGATGGGTAAGTATGAAGTTTCTTTTCAATAAAACTTTCATGAAAATAGTCTTCGTTTTGCACAGTTGCCCTTGCATTTAACACAATTTCTGGGTCAAACTGACGTTGCAATATCATAAGATCTTGCAAGCGCAAATTCTTATCTATGGTTGCGATTTGTAAGAGAGGATGATGAGAGATGGCATAATGTATGGCATCTTTTAATTCAAGCGCAGTGGGCAACGCTTGAGCTTGTGACACGCATAGCCCACTGAGACAAGAATAAGAAAGAAAGCTGCAAACAATCCAGCACGATAGTCTTTCCATAGTAAATCACTAGCGAGCTTTTACTTTAACTTGATTTGTCTTTTTTGCTTTAGCAGTAGGTTGCGGCTCTTCTAATTTTTCTTGTTTTTTTGAGTTTGCTTCGGAATTTTTAGAAGGACGATATTCATTAAATTGCCAATTATCCCGGCTATTGCTTGGCCTTTTGCTTTGAGATTCTGATTTTAGTTGAGTTGATTTTGCTATACACTTCCTTATCACGTCTATATTTTCCGCTTCCTTTTCACGTATTCTAGTAACCTGCTCTCTCACTCTGGGAGAAAATTTTAATCCCTCTTTCTCAAAACTTGAAAAAGCTGCGAAAGTTGATATAGCAGTGAGTTCTGCTTCTAATAAGTCATGCTCTAGAGCCAATATGATGTTATCTATATACTTCAATACGTCTTCATATTCTTCATGTATCAAACTTTGAAAATCAATTGCTTCCAAATCTGATTCTAACTCTTGACAAGTTTTAGTTATAGCAAGTATGCCCTTATTTAATTGAATAATGTATTCTTCTGCAGAGAATTTTCTTTCTTCCCGTATTGCATCTGGGATTGGGACTTGATGATATGCACCCTGTGGTACTTCGTTTTGGTAACCATCAGTAAAAGAAGGTACTGAAAATGGGTTTGCAGGAGGTTCAGATAAATGGTTGAAAAGTGGTTCAGAGATTGTCGCATTTTGAAATAAGTTAACTTTCGTGCCCAACATTATAGTTGCTTCCTTTTAAATAAGATGATAACTCAGGGAGGCGCAACTATAGCATAGTTACAGTTTTCTTTTAATCATTAATTCATCTTGTTCTTTTTCGAAATCAGTGCGTCTTTCTTGTTGTTTTTCTTTATAAACATTTTTCCTTCTCAATTCTGGATTGGATTGATGATTAACTTTCTTATCTGGTTTCTTTTCGGGGAATTTTTTAGACATATTATGTTTTGCTTATAAAAAATCCCACTAATGCGATAATATCCAAATGATAACTAACACAATCAATGGGACCCCTAATAACCATGCAATTATATATTTCAACATTACAGTGACTCCCTTAATGAATGAAAACTATGGCAACGGTGGTGGGGGATTTCGACCCGCTAATAGGTAGTAAACCAACGACAATATAAACAAAACAATAAAAATAAAGAATAATAATTGCGCAATTTGAGATGCTGCTACAGCGATACCCGTAAAGCCCAGCAATCCCGCGATAACAGCAATCACCATGAAAACAATTACCCAGTATAACATGATACAGTCTCCTGATATAATCAATTACTTTTTGGTTGACAGTGTCTTCTACAAATATCCATTCCACACCATGCGCCAAAACATGCTCCTAGCGCTTCTAATCCAAATACAAAAAAGGCAGCTAAGGTTGCAATCCCCAATTTATGTGCTTCTCTTTTTTCTTCGGTAGTCATATTTTTTGAAGGTTTTTTTGCAGTTTGGGTCATTGAAAGCTCTGTTTCAGAGGACATAGCACTATTTTCGGCATGAACAATAAAAAAGTTCTGTGGAAAAGTAACAATAGATGCTTCGGATAAGTGAGATAAGAATGCTAAACTAATCAAAATATAGAAAACCCAAGTAATAAATCCATGTAAAATACTATGATGTGAACCTGTCATGCATCGATCGTAGTGAACAACCATCGTTGTCACCATTCCGGCAATAAACAGCATCAGGAAACTTCCAAATGCCAACCATAAATAGGCAAAAGCGACTAGCTTTTCCAAACCTTGTTCAGTATGGACATAGGTAGAAAGGCCTCCTCCTACGGTTAATAGGTTAAATAAGAACAATAACCCAAAGGCAACTAAGCCGCCAAGCAAAGCTGCCCTCCATGAGAAAATCTTTTTACAGGTTGGTTCATTTTGCGTATTCATAACGTAATTCCTTATAGTTCAAATCTTTCTGATAAATTTTCAAGACTTGCGAACAAACGGCCGCTGATTTGAAAAAGCAATGTAGCTGCACTATAATAGAGGATTCCTTTCCTCTATTTATTTTTTTACTAAACATCATCATAACCGTTATCTTTAAGAAATTTGTCGATCTCCTTTTCAACCTTATCTTTTTGATAACCATATTTTTTCTGCAATAATCCTTCTAATTCTTGTCTTGATCCTTTCATCCGATCAATTTCATCGTCTGTTAAATTTCCCCATTGGTGTTGTACTTTTCCTTTGAGTTCTTTCCAGTTACCTTGAATAATATCTTTGTTCATAACTATCTCCTAACTAAACAATTTATATCTCAATAAATTCCTACTATGCTTTATTTCAGCTGATATAGATTCATTTAAACTTGTAGGTAAATTAAATATAGATAATAATTCTCAATATTTTGCTGTACTAAATTATCCCTAATTACCCTATTTATACTTACAAATTGCTTAAATAATGTCATTTAACAACCTTAAACGCATTGTATATGCAAGTTTTAAGTTTTAAAATCAGATTCTGAAATAAAACCTAGTAAAAATGTGCATTTCACAATGAATGATTTGAGATTTTATGAGTTAAAAATAAACAAAAATACGTTAACCATCAAACATAAATTCTGCCTGATATTACTTATTTAGCCATGTTTTTTGTTTTACGATTCACCTATAATGTCAGGTTCGTTTCGTCAACCTGTAGGTGATGAGAATCATGCATAAGGTGAATAAGCCCTTTTCAATTCTCCCCTGGTTTATTTGGGGACTCGCTGCATTCTTCTTCTTTTTCCACTATGTGGTCCGCGTGACACCAGGACAAATCGTAGTGGAATTACAATCTACCTTCGCCAACACGACGAACACAGATATTGGGTTTTTAGGCGCTGCCTTTTATTTACCTTATGCCATTATGCAAATGCCTGTCGGCTATCTTGTCGATAGATTTGGATCTCGACTCTTGCTGACGACTGCCGTAAGCATTTGTGCTATCAGTTGCATTATTTTTGCTAACGCTACGGTTTTTGGAGCGGCGATTCTTTCGCGCGTCATGTTTGGATTTTGTGCAGCCGCCGCGTTTATCGGTGCATTAAAATTAATTACCGTGTGGTTTGAGCCACAAAAATTGGCACTATTGGTCGGCGTCACCCAAGCATTAGGCATGGTCGGATCTGCCACCGGCAACGGCATTGTCCCTTTTATCAATGACGCTATTGGCTGGCAAAATACGTTTTATTTTTATGGCATTGTTTTCTTTTGTCTTGGCTTGCTCATTTGGAGTATCGTCAGAAACCGCCCTGCTCACCTTCGTATGGGTGAAACAACTCGTCGAAAACAACATGTTGGATCCAACCTCACTTTAGTACTATTTAATAAGTATACGTGGATTAATGCGTTATATGCTGGGCTCATTTTCGCCCCGACAGATGCTTTAGGAAGCTTCTTTTTCAGTCTCTCTGTTATTGATAGGCTGGGCCATCGGCGGACCGTTTGCAGGCACGCTAGCTGATCGTATCGGCCGAAAACCGGTGATGCTCTTCTCGGCTATTATGGGTCTAATTTTGTTTCCCATTATTTTTTACGTTCCTGATCTTCCTTTGGCGTGGATTATGATCTGTATGTTCTTGTTTGGTTTGACCAATACGGGACTCGTTGCGAGCTATGCTGCTGCAGGTGAACTCCATAGCAGTGAAAATGCAGGATTCTCTATGGCCATTGCCAATATGTTTTCTATTTTAATTGGCGCAGCACTCATGCCTGTACTCGGAAAACTAGTGGAATGGCAAGCTTCAACCCATATCACAGGAAGTCATATCTATGCCAGTGGGGATTACCAACGAGCGACATATATATTGCCTATCTGTTTATTGTTAGCAGTGATCTGTTCTTGTTTTGTTAAAGAAACCTTGCCCATGAATGGTAAGAATAATGGTAAACTCAAAGGATCATAATTTACGTATTATTGCCCTTGTTTCTCTCGGCACAATCCTTGAGTGGGCGGAGTATGTCTATTACGGTTATATTGCTATCACGTTAGCAGGCTTATTTTTTCCAGATCATGATCCACAGATCCGCATATTAAAAACTTTTGGGATCTTTGCCATAGGCTATGTCATGCGACCCTTAGGTGCCATTCTCTTTGGCACCATAGGTGATCGCTTAGGTCGCAAACCCGCTTTACTGATTTCCATGCTACTGATGGGAATATCTACGTTTAGCATAGGATGTTTGCCTACATTTCAAACCATCGGTTTTATCGCACCCCTTTTATTGTTGTTGCTAAGAATGTTACAAGGATTGGCAGTCAGCGGAGAGTATAATGGTGCAGGTATTTTCTTAATAGAAAAACTTGGGCAACGCTATCCCTCTTTGGCAGGGAGCTGGATCAGTGCCTCTGCCGCGACAGGAATGGTGGTCGGTGCTATTGCAGCTTTCTTGGTAAGCCTACCTCACATGCCAAGTTGGGCATGGCGGCTCCCTTTTCTTTGCGGAGGCGTGACCTGTTTTGTCGGCATGTGGTTTAGATCACAAGTGAGCGAATCACCATTATTTGACTCAAGTAGTACAAAGCCAGCGACTCCCTCTTGCGCTTTGCCGCTCATCCACATTTGGCAACAATATAAACAAGCTATTCTGATTATCGCTGCCATTTCTGCTTTTACCGGAATATTTGTCTATATCTGTAATATTTATATTGTTGTCTTCATGAAACAAAATTTACAATTACCTACGCACCATGCCACGTTTTTTGCCATCATTGGTGAAGCTATTGTCGCTATAATGATCCCGCTGATGGCTTATGTTGCTGATCGTACAGATCCATACCGTCAATATCGATGGGGATTACTATTGATAGCCTTATGCGCGCCTTGTATTTTTCTATTGATCCTGAGTGGAAATTATTTCAATATATTTATTTCAATGGCTTTATATGGCGCGCTTAACGGCATCGTTTGCGGGCCTATGGTAAAAATAATGGTCGATCAATTTCCTACGCACTTGAGATACACTGGCGTTTCATTAGGATTTAGTATTTCTGCTGCCCTATTTTCCGGTACCGCACCTATGGTAGCTCAATATCTTACAACTACTTTAAACTCAGTATTAGCACCTAGTTTTTATGTCTCCTTGGTCGCATTATTTGTTTATGCCATACTCACTTATTGTTTCAACGGTAAAACAGTTGACAGACTAAATTTCTTAGTGTCACAGTAATGTTATAATCGACATTTCTATATAAATATGCGGGAAACGCAACATGGTGGTTCAACAATCTCGTCGGTTCAAGAAAATTTTATTCATTGGATTATGTGTCGTTTCTGCTGCCGCTTTGGGTGAGGCTGAATGGGAGCAAAAACTCAATTCCTTAATTCAACAACAAGTAGGACATGGTACCGTAGGACTCAGCATCCAAGATCTCAAAACGGGTAATACCTTATACGAATCACATAGTCAGGAAAATTTTAATCCTGCGAGTAATACCAAATTATTTACGGCTGCTGCGGCTTTAAAATTTTTTGGTGCTAATTTTCAGTATCAAACCAGCTTTCATGCCAATGCTGATAAAATCAAAGATGGGATCTTAAACGATAATTTGTATATTATTTTTCGCGGAGATCCTTCTTTTACTGTCACCGACCTTTCTGTTTTATTGAAGCAAATCAAAAAAGATAAAAATATTAGCCAAATTAAGGGAAATATTGTCATTGATGATACCGCTTTCACAGGGCCTTCTTATGCCCCAGGATGGACGTGGGATTCTATACCTTGGTACTTTTCAGCACCCGTGACAACGATTATATTGAATGAAAATAAAGTGCGCTTTAAAGTCAGCAAAGCAGAAAAATTAAATGATCCCATCAAATTTGAACAAGCAGATCAATTACCTCCATTGAAAACAGACATCCATGTAAAAGCGGTGACTTTTGAAGAATCGGAAAATAGCTGTCAGCTTCATGTTAAGGTCGAAAACAATGCGGTTTCACTCAGCGGTTGTTGGCCCATAGAAAAAACCCCTGGGGTAATAGAGCTTGCATTAGATAATCCCAGAGACATAACCAAAACGGTGTTAGGACAAATATTGGATCAAGAAGGTATTAAATTCTCCGGAAAAATCTTGTTTCAGCAAACTCCCAAAAATATACCCGTGTTATTAATTAAACGCTCCCCTCCTTTAAAACAGTTATTGGTTAAAGTTCTTGCAGATTCTAATAATATTTACACCGAGAGCTTAACTAAAGCGTTAGGACTTGCCTATTTAGGTCAGGGCTCTTTTCAGATGGGAATCAAAGCTATTCAAGAAATCCTCATGAAAGATACCTTAATTGATTTCAGTCAAATTCGCATGAGCGATGGTTCTGGTCAATCTCGATACAACCTTATCTCACCCAAAATGGGAAAG
>JADMIO013034858.1_pt1 | contig 17963 bp, 12 predicted proteins | sample 8958161 | NCBI WGS metagenome assembly JADMIO01 (sample SAMN16585339, study PRJNA669376) | soil metagenome | isolation source: Crop rotation soil | place: USA: Cullars Rotation, Alabama | collected 2011
ATCAGACCGACGATACGAGTGGGACCGTGGTCCCAGACTAATAATCAGACCGACGATACGAGTGGGACCGTGGTCCCAGTCTGATTATCAGACCGACGATACAAGTGGAACAGTTATGCCCGGGAATTCCTGCAGGATCGATCCGCTCGAGAAGCTTTCTAGTGGTACCAACCCAGGCAGGTAGCACAGTGCGCGCCCACTGCCTTACGGATAGCACGACGCATCTTCGCCGCAGCGTTGTTCCCACGGGCGATAGCAGCACGCCGCTTCGCATGGCTCTTCACACTGCGCTGTGCCTGATAGGTGGCGTGGTGCTGAGCACAGCGCCCACCATGAGTAGCCCAGTCCCTACAGTCGAGACACCGGGTACGCATAGGGCACCCCCCCCCCCTTCCGGGGACACCCCCCTATCCGTCGACACCCCCCTACCTACTCACGTGAGTAGGCTGGGCGCGGCAGCGCTAGAAGCGACCGCCCGTCATGAAGTGGGCAGTGAGCCAACCCATGAAGGCCAGTAGCGCAAAGCGTCGAGCACGCACCCAACCCGAAGGCTTGCCTGTACTGCCGCTTTGCGTGGCGAACCATGACCAGACGTGTTCGCTCAGCGTGTCGCCCGGCTTCTTATTGAAGAGCGCTCGACCCTCAATGACGCCGAACGCGGCAAGCCATGCGAGCCAAGCGATTGTGTATCCGCTCATTGAGCCCCCCGACGGATTCGAACCGCCGACCCCCTGATTACGAAACAGGCGCTCTAACCGAACTGAGCTAGGGAGGCAACGCCGGTCGCTCAACCCTGGGAGAGATCAGGGGAGTGACCGGCCTGAGTGGGTAGCGCTCGACGCCGTTCCTTAGCGGTGCTTGATGCGTGGCGCGTAAACCCCTCTACCTATATGAAGGTTGTCGGCAACCTGATTCGGGGTCACAGCGAAGGGCGCCCGGGTGACGCTGTGATGAAGTGGCGTGAAGTCTGGATTACCCAATGAGAAGTCATTAGGAATGTGTGTTTCGAGTCATTCCGTCACAGCATCACTTCCCCCAGGTCAACGGCTCGCCCCGCTGTGCTGTGGTGACGGAGTCACTGTTACTTAGGCTAACTAACTAAACCGAGACAAGAGAAATGGGCCGACCGGGGGACCGGCCGACCCTTCCCGCTGCCCCAGGAAGCCCGCTGTGCGCCCGTCTCAGCGCCTAACAGGCTTCCCGGGTGTCTCGCTACGCCGCTACGTCTTCCGTGCCGTCCTGGGCGTCGTCTTCGTCGTCGTCGGTCGGCGGCTTCGCCCACGTGATCGAAGCGCGCTTCTCGATGGGCGTTCCCTGCCCCCTGCCCGTAGTCGACTTCGTGACAACGATCTTGTCTACGAAGAGCCCGACGAACACGCGCTTGTCGTCTACTGACGCGCGCCCCCACCACGACTTAGGGCCGGTCGGGTCAGCGTCGGCGTCTTCGGGGAACCATTGGTCAAGGGGAAGCTTCGGGGCTTCGGCGGCTTCAAGTTCGGCAAGCCGCTCTTCCGCCCCTTGCTGCCGGAGCGTCAGCGCTGCCTGTTGCTTCCGGAAGTGCTTCCTGCCAACGGGTCCGTCGTACGCGCCTGCCGCGCGGTCTTCGTACAGCTCTTCAAGGGCGTTCAGGGCGTCGGCGCGCTCCGCAACAAGGTTCGCCCGTTCGCCGCTCTTCTCAGGCGCCTCAGTGAGCTTGCCGAAGCGTCGGGCGGCTTCCCACAGAAGCGCCAACGTCTCTTCGTCGCCTTCGGCGTGCCTGATCTTGTTGAAGATGCGTTCCGCAACGAACTTGTCGAGTGCCGCCATGCTGACGTTGCACGTGCCTTCGTGCTGCCCAGGTGCGGACGGGTCGACCACCTTCCGGCGACGGCAGCGGTAAGAGTCCTTGATCGATTCTTCCCCGCGCTTCGAAGTCATGACGGCGCCACACTCGCAGTACAGCTTGTCCATGGCGGACAGAATGGCTTGCCCCCGGGAAAGCCCCTTGCCGCGCCCCCTGCCGTCCAACCACGCCTGAAGCTCATACCACTCAGCGGGCTCGATGATCGGTCCGCAATCAAGCTCGACCGGCCGGAGCGTGATCGGGTCGCGCTGAATGCGGTAACCCTCAATCTTCGTGGTCGGCGTGCCGTCCGGCTTCTTCTTGTAGATCACCTCAGCGGCGAAGCCCGCAATACGCGGGTCCCGAAGGATTCGCATAACGGTTGCCGGGTCCCAGGCGCTTGAAGCGGTCTTCTTCCCAATCGTCTCGCCCCGGGTCGGCACGGCGTCAGCGTCCATGCGCTTACAAAGCCCCGTGATGCTGCCCGGGTGAATGGCGGCTTGACTGCCCGGCTTGAAGGGAAGGTGTTTGTGCGTCTTGATCTCACGCCACCACCACCGGATTACGTCGGGCTCGAACTCGAAGGGTCCGGTAAGGGGAGTGGTCGAGTGCGCAAGCTTGTTGATGACGACATTGACCATTCGGCCGTTGCGCGTGATCTCCTTCGTCTCCGAAACAAGCTCGAAGCCGTAAGGCGCCTTCCCGCCGACGTACCCGCCCAATTCGCGCTGAAGGTTCTTCGTGTCGAGAATCTTCGCCGACTTCAGCGAAGATTCTTTGTGCGACGCGTCGAGCCGCATAATCAGGTGAATCAGGTCCATGACGTTTCCCTGCCGGAAGACGCCTTCCTGAGTGGAAACAATCGTCACGCCCAGGGCGAGCAATTCCGAGACAATCGGAATCGCGTCCATGACCTTCAGGCGCGAGAAGCGCGACACGTCATAGACAATGATCATGTTGAGCCGCCCGGCGCGGCATTCGTTCAGGATGCGTTCGAACTCCGGGCGCTCCGCCGTCCCGAACGCCGACGTGCCCGGCGCTTCGCTGAAATGCCCGACGAACCTGAACCGGCCCCCGTCGCGCTCGACTTCGCGCTGAAGGTCGGCCGCCTTGTCTTCGTTGGCGCTACGCTGTGTCGCTGGGCTTGCTGCGCTCGAATTCTCGCGCTCGCGCGACTGACGGTCGTAAGCACCCGCGTACGTGTCCACCCCGGTCACAACCCCTTGTGTCATGTCGGCGACCCTACGCCCCCAACTGAGAGAACTCAAAGGTTACCCCAGTTGGGGCACTACTCCCGAAAACCGCTTCTGACCTGGGAAAACGTGAAGCCCCGGGGCATCCGCTGAGGGTTGCCGCCGGGGCTTCGGTGTGTCCGTCAGTACGGGCCATAGAGGGGCGTCGTGTAACCCACCCAGGGCGATTGCTCCGGCACGGGGAAGCCGCGCCACGCCTTCGGGACGTCGCGGTGAGTTCAGGCTTTTTCATATCTCATTGCCCCCGGACGAGCGTCTGCTCCGCCATTCGCCGTCCGCCGTGCCAATCGGATCAGCCGTCCAAATGCGGGATTTTCGTTAGTCGGAGGCCAAACGGCATTGAGCGTCAGCATATCATCAGCGAGCTGAAGAAAGACAATCCCCGATCCGCTCCACGTGTTGCCCCAGCAATCAGCGCGACCTTGCCCCTCCAACGTCATCTCGTTCTCCGCTCATGAGCTCAGCCACTGGCGAGCGGCATCGCATTCTTCGCATCCCGCCTCTGGCGGATGCAGGAAGATCAACGGATCTCGGCCCAGTTGACCCAGGGCTGTCGCCACAATGTCGCGGGAGCGGATCAACCGAGCAAAGGCATGACCGACTGGACCTTCCTTCTGAAGGCTCTTCTCCTTGAGCCACCTGTCCGCCAAGGCAAAGCGCTCACAGCAGTGGTCATTCTCGAGATAATCGACGCGTACCAACTTGCCATCCTGAAGAATGGTGCAGTGTCTCGGCACCCCATAGGGAACCTTTGCCATCAACTCGGCAAGATGCAGCGTCGTGTTGGCATCGTGTCCCACGCCGAGGAGAAGTACCTGCCCATCGAGTTCATGGACACGGGCGACCGGGCTTGCAGGCGAGTGAGGTGGCAGGGGCAATGGATCAGAGATGATCTGCTCTGCCTGTGGCCCCGCTGCCGCAAAGGCAAATGGATGGGCGCTGCGCTTTACATTTGGCAGGCGCCAGAATGTGTCAGAGACAACTCCAAGGTCCGGTGTAACGGGCGACGTGGCAGGATCGAACGGCTCGTCGTCCAGACCTGACCACGAGGGCATGACGAGCGTCCCTCCCGGACCCAGCGCAGCACGCAGGGCCTCGATCAGTCCAAGTGGCCCATCTTCGAGGGGCCGGACGCTACGGAAGGAGCTGTGGACCAGCAGCACACCGCCGGGGGTAACCCCAAGGTTGAGAAGCTGACCGATGAGCTCGGCTTTTCGCCATTCGTATTGCACGACATTGCACTCCACCGCTGATGACATCAGTCGATCATAGCACGATCAACGGCACTGTTGCAAATAGTCGGTGGTGATAAACTTATCATCCCCTTTTGCTGATGGAGCTGCACATGAACCCATTCAAAGGCCGGCATTTTCAGCGTGACATCATTCTGTGGGCCGTACGCTGGTACTGCAAATACGGCATCAGTTACCGTGAGCTGCAGGTCGACGGATCTTTTCCGCTGCATAACCCTGCTTCGGGGTCATTATAGCGATTTTTTCGGTATATCCATCCTTTTTCGCACGATATACAGGATTTTGCCAAAGGGTTCGTGTAGACTTTCCTTGGTGTATCCAACGGCGTCAGCCGGGCAGGATAGGTGAAGTAGGCCCACCCGCGAGCGGGTGTTCCTTCTTCACTGTCCCTTATTCGCACCTGGCGGTGCTCAACGGGAATCCTGCTCTGCGAGGCTGGCCGGCTACCGCCGGCGTAACAGATGAGGGCAAGCGGATGGCTGATGAAACCAAGCCAACCAGGAAGGGCAGCCCACCTATCAAGGTGTACTGCCTTCCAGACGAACGAAGAGCGATTGAGGAAAAGGCGGCGGCGGCCGAGAGAGAATATTCAGGCCAGTTATGCTTTCTGGCCTGTAACAAAGGACATTAAGTAAAGACAGATAAACGTAGACTAAAACGTGGTCGCATCAGGGTGCTGGCTTTTCAAGTTCCTTAAGAATGGCCTCAATTTTCTCTATACACTCAGTTGGAACACGAGACCTGTCCAGGTTAAGCACCATTTTATCGCCCTTATACAATACTGTCGCTCCAGGAGCAAACTGATGTCGTGAGCTTAAACTAGTTCTTGATGCAGATGACGTTTTAAGCACAGAAGTTAAAAGAGTGATAACTTCTTCAGCTTCAAATATCACCCCAGCTTTTTTCTGCTCATGAAGGTTAGATGCCTGCTGCTTAAGTAATTCCTCTTTATCTGTAAAGGCTTTTTGAAGTGCATCACCTGACCGGGCAGATAGTTCACCGGGGTGAGAAAAAAGAGCAACAACTGATTTAGGCAATTTGGCGGTGTTGATACAGCGGGTAATAATCTTACGTGAAATATTTTCCGCATCAGCCAGCGCAGAAATATTTCCAGCAAATTCATTCTGCAATCGGCTTGCATAACGCTGACCACGTTCATAAGCACTTGTTGGGCGATAATCGTTACCCAATCTGGATAATGCAGCCATCTGCTCATCATCCAGCTCGCCAACCAGAACACGATAATCACTTTCGGTAAGTGCAGCAGCTTTACGACGGCGACTCCCATCGGCAATTTCTATGACACCAGATACTCTTCGACCGAACGCCGGTGTCTGTTGACCAGTCAGTAGAAAAGAAGGGATGAGATCATCCAGTGCGTCCTCAGTAAGCAGCTCCTGGTCACGTTCATTACCTGACCATACCCGAGAGGTCTTCTCAACACTATCACCCCGGAGCACTTCAAGAGTAAACTTCACATCCCGACCACATACAGGCAAAGTAATGGCATTACCGCGAGCCATTACTCCTACGCGCGCAATTAACGAATCCACCATCGGGGCAGCTGGTGTCGATAACGAAGTATCTTCAACCGGTTGAGTATTGAGCGTATGTTTTGGAATAACAGGCGCACGCTTCATTATCTAATCTCCCAGCGTGGTTTAATCAGACGATCGAAAATTTCATTGCAGACAGGTTCCCAAATAGAAAGAGCATTTCTCCAGGCACCAGTTGAAGAGCGTTGATCAATGGCCTGTTCAAAAACAGTTCTCATCCGGATCTGACCTTTACCAACTTCATCCGTTTCACGTACAACATTTTTTAGAACCATGCTTCCCCAGGCATCCCGAATTTGCTCCTCCATCCACGGGGACTGAGAGCCATTACTATTGCTGTATTTGGTAAGCAAAATACGTACATCAGGCTCGAACCCTTTAAGATCAACGTTCTTGAGCAGATCACGAAGCATATCGAAAAACTGCAGTGCGGAGGTGTAGTCAAACAACTCAGCAGGCGTGGGAACAATCAGCACATCAGCAGCACATACGACATTAATCGTGCCGATACCCAGGTTAGGCGCGCTGTCAATAACTATGACATCATAGTCATGAGCAACAGTTTCAATGGCCAGTCGGAGCATCAGGTGTGGATCGGTGGGCAGTTTACCTTCATCAAATTTGCCCATTAACTCAGTTTCAATACGGTGCAGAGCCAGACAGGAAGGAATAATGTCAAGCCCCGGCCAGCAAGTGGGCTTTATTGCATAAGTGACATCGTCCTTTTCCCCAAGATAGAAAGGCAGGAGAGTGTCTTCTGCATGAATATGAAGATCTGGTACCCATCCGTGATACATTGAGGCTGTTCCCTGGGGGTCGTTACCTTCCACGAGCAAAACACGTAGCCCCTTCAGAGCCAGATCCTGAGCAAGATGAACAGAAACTGAGGTTTTGTAAACGCCTCCTTTATGGGCAGCAACCCCGATCACCGGTGGAAATACGTCTTCAGCACGTCGCAATCGCGTACCAAACACATCACGCATATGATTAATTTGTTCAATTGTATAACCAACACGTTGCTCAACCCGTCCTCGAATTTCCATATCCGGGTGCGGTAGTCGCCCTGCTTTCTCGGCATCTCTGATAGCCTGAGAAGAAACCCCAACTAAATCCGCTGCTTCACCTATTCTCCAGCGCCGGGTTATTTTCCTCGCTTCCGGGCTGTCATCATTAAACTGTGCAATGGCGATAGCCTTCGTCATTTCATGACCAGCGTTTATGCACTGGTTAAGTGTTTCCATGAGTTTCATTCTGAACATCCTTTAATCATTGCTTTGCGTTTTTTTATTAAATCTTGCAATTTACTGCAAAGCAACAACAAAATCGCAAAGTCATCAAAAAACCGCAAAGTTGTTTAAAATAAGAGCAACACTACAAAAGGAGATAAGAAGAGCACATACCTCAGTCACTTATTATCACTAGCGCTCGCCGCAGCCGTGTAACCGAGCATAGCGAGCGAACTGGCGAGGAAGCAAAGAAGAACTGTTCTGTCAGATAGCTCTTACGCTCAGCGCAAGAAGAAATATCCACCGTGGGAAAAACTCCAGGTAGAGGTACACACGCGGATAGCCAATTCAGAGTAATAAACTGTGATAATCAACCCTCATCAATGATGACGAACTAACCCCCGATATCAAGTCACATGACGAAGGGAAAGAGAAGGAAATCAACTGTGACAAACTGCCCTCAAATTTGGCTTCCTTAAAAATTACAGTTCAAAAAGTATGAGAAAATCCATGCAGGCTGAAGGAAACAGCAAAACTGTGACAAATTACCCTCAGTAGGTCAGAACAAATGTGACGAACCACCCTCAAATCTGTGACAGATAACCCTCAGACTATCCTGTCGTCATGGAAGTGATATCGCGGAAGGAAAATACGATATGAGTCGTCTGGCGGCCTTTCTTTTTCTCAATGTATGAGAGGCGCATTGGAGTTCTGCTGTTGATCTCATTAACACAGACCTGCAGGAAGCGGCGGCGGAAGTCAGGCATACGCTGGTAACTTTGAGGCAGCTGGTAACGCTCTATGATCCAGTCGATTTTCAGAGAGACGATGCCTGAGCCATCCGGCTTACGATACTGACACAGGGATTCGTATAAACGCATGGCATACGGATTGGTGATTTCTTTTGTTTCACTAAGCCGAAACTGCGTAAACCGGTTCTGTAACCCGATAAAGAAGGGAATGAGATATGGGTTGATATGTACACTGTAAAGCCCTCTGGATGGACTGTGCGCACGTTTGATAAACCAAGGAAAAGATTCATAGCCTTTTTCATCGCCGGCATCCTCTTCAGGGCGATAAAAAACCACTTCCTTCCCCGCGAAACTCTTCAATGCCTGCCGTATATCCTTACTGGCTTCCGCAGAGGTCAATCCGAATATTTCAGCATATTTAGCAACATGGATCTCGCAGATACCGTCATGTTCCTGTAGGGTGCCATCAGATTTTCTGATCTGGTCAACGAACAGATACAGCATACGTTTTTGATCCCGGGAGAGACTATATGCCGCCTCAGTGAGGTCGTTTGACTGGACGATTCGCGGGCTATTTTTACGTTTCTTGTGATTGATAACCGCTGTTTCCGCCATGACAGATCCATGTGAAGTGTGACAAGTTTTTAGATTGTCACACTAAATAAAAAAGAGTCAATAAGCAGGGATAACTTTGTGAAAAAACAGCTTCTTCTGAGGGCAATTTGTCACAGGGTTAAGGGCAATTTGTCACAGACAGGACTGTCATTTGAGGGTGATTTGTCACACTGAAAGGGCAATTTGTCACAACACCTTCTCTAGAACCAGCATGGATAAAGGCCTACAAGGCGCTCTAAAAAAGAAGATCTAAAAACTATAAAAAAAATAATTATAAAAATATCCCCGTGGATAAGTGGATAACCCCAAGGGAAGTTTTTTCAGGCATCGTGTGTAAGCAGAATATATAAGTGCTGTTCCCTGGTGCTTCCTCGCTCACTCGACCGGGAGGGTTCGAGAAGGGGGGGCACCCCCCTTCGGCGTGCGCGGTCACGCGCACAGGGCGCAGCCCTGGTTAAAAACAAGGTTTATAAATATTGGTTTAAAAGCAGGTTAAAAGACAGGTTAGCGGTGGCCGAAAAACGGGCGGAAACCCTTGCAAATGCTGGATTTTCTGCCTGTGGACAGCCCCTCAAATGTCAATAGGTGCGCCCCTCATCTGTCAGCACTCTGCCCCTCAAGTGTCAAGGATCGCGCCCCTCATCTGTCAGTAGTCGCGCCCCTCAAGTGTCAATACCGCAGGGCACTTATCCCCAGGCTTGTCCACATCATCTGTGGGAAACTCGCGTAAAATCAGGCGTTTTCGCCGATTTGCGAGGCTGGCCAGCTCCACGTCGCCGGCCGAAATCGAGCCTGCCCCTCATCTGTCAACGCCGCGCCGGGTGAGTCGGCCCCTCAAGTGTCAACGTCCGCCCCTCATCTGTCAGTGAGGGCCAAGTTTTCCGCGAGGTATCCACAACGCCGGCGGCCGGCCGCGGTGTCTCGCACACGGCTTCGACGGCGTTTCTGGCGCGTTTGCAGGGCCATAGACGGCCGCCAGCCCAGCGGCGAGGGCAACCAGCCGAGGGCTTCGCCCTGTCGCTCGACTGCGGCGAGCACTACTGGCTGTAAAAGGACAGACCACATCATGGTTCTGTGTTCATTAGGTTGTTCTGTCCATTGCTGACATAATCCGCTCCACTTCAACGTAACACCGCACGAAGATTTCTATTGTTCCTGAAGGCATATTCAAATCGTTTTCGTTACCGCTTGCAGGCATCATGACAGAACACTACTTCCTATAAACGCTACACAGGCTCCTGAGATTAATAATGCGGATCTCTACGATAATGGGAGATTTTCCCGACTGTTTCGTTCGCTTCTCAGTGGATAACAGCCAGCTTCTCTGTTTAACAGACAAAAACAGCATATCCACTCAGTTCCACATTTCCATATAAAGGCCAAGGCATTTATTCTCAGGATAATTGTTTCAGCATCGCAACCGCATCAGACTCCGGCATCGCAAACTGCACCCGGTGCCGGGCAGCCACATCCAGCGCAAAAACCTTCGTGTAGACTTCCGTTGAACTGATGGACTTATGTCCCATCAGGCTTTGCAGAACTTTCAGCGGTATACCGGCATACAGCATGTGCATCGCATAGGAATGGCGGAACGTATGTGGTGTGACCGGAACAGAGAACGTCACACCGTCAGCAGCAGCGGCGGCAACCGCCTCCCCAATCCAGGTCCTGACCGTTCTGTCCGTCACTTCCCAGATCCGCGCTTTCTCTGTCCTTCCTGTGCGACGGTTACGCCGCTCCATGAGCTTATCGGGTCCACTCGCGAACGCAGAAAGGCCCACCCGAAGGTGAGCCAGTGTGATTACATTTGCGGCCTAACTGTGGCCAGTCCAGTTACGCTGGAGTCACTAGTATTTAGGTGACACTATAGAAGCGGCCGCGACAACTTGTCCACGTGGAATTCTAAGCTTAGGATCCCAATGTGCTGGAAAGGATCTGCCGGGCGAGCGCCAGCTGGTGGCGTATGTTGTCCAGGGGTCAGGGGTCAGGGATCAGGGGGTAGAGACGGCTCGCCGAGCCGTCTCTACCCCCGACCCCCGATCCCTGATCCCTGAGCTGCGCGCCTTCCTCAAAGAGCAGCTGCCCGACTACATGCTGCCATCGGCGTTCGTGTCGCTCGACCAGCTGCCGCTCACGCCCAACGGCAAGCTCGATCGCCAGGCCCTGCCCGCGCCCACACTGGCTCAGCGCGCCGATGCAACCTATATGGCACCACGCAGCCCGCTTGAGGAGGTCTTAGCAAGCCTGTGGGCCTCTGTCCTCGACCTGCCGCGTGTGGGCATCTACGACAACTTCTTCGCGCTGGGCGGGCATTCGCTGCTCGCCACGCAGTTGCTGGTGCGCGTGCGCCAGGCGTTGCAGGTGCAGCTCTCCGTTCGTGCGCTGTTCGAGGCTCCGACCGTCGCCACGTTTGCCGAGCGGGTGGTCGCCGCGCGCCAGGTTGACAAGCCACTGTTGCTCGCGCCGCCGCTGCTGCCCGCCGCTCACGATACGCCGCCGCTGGCCTTCGCCCAGGAGCGGCTGTGGTTTCTCGACCAGCTCGCGCCTGGCAATCCCTTTTATAACACACCGCTGAACGTGCGAATGGATGGGCAGCTTGAGCTAGTTGCCTTCGCGCGCACGCTCAGCCGAATTGTGCAGCGACACGCGGCCCTGCGCACCACCTTCGCATCGGTCGCCGGCCGCCCCGTGCAGATCATCGCGCCACCCCAGCGGCTCGCGCTGCCGCTGCTCGATCTGCGGGCGCTGCCAGAGCAGGCGCGAACGGCGCTATCCCAGCGTCTGGCCAGCGCCGAAGCGCGCCGTCCGTTCGACCTGGCGCGCGGGCCGCTGCTGCGCGTCGGCCTGCTGCGGCTCGACGACACCGAACATTTGCTGCTGCTGACGGCGCACCACATCGTCTTCGACGGCTGGTCGACTGCGGTGTTCGTGCGCGAGGTGCAGGCACTCTACGCCGCATTCGCGCTTGACCAGGCCGACCCGTTGCCGCCGCTGCCGATCCAATACGCCGACTATGCGCTATGGCAGCGCCAGTGGCTCCAGGGCGCGGTGCTGGAAGAACAGCTCGCCTTCTGGCGTCAGCAGCTGCGCGGCGCACCAGCGGCAACCGATCTGCCGCTCGACTACCCGCGCCCTGCCATGCAGCAGTTTCGCGGCGCACGCCACCAGTTCACGTTGACGCCCGCGCTGACGCACGAGCTGGTCGCGTTGAGCCAGCGCGCCGGGGTGACGCTGTTTATGCTGCTGCTGGCGGCCTGGCAGGTGGTATTAGCACGCTACAGCGATCAGGACGATCTCTGTGTCGGAATGCCGATCGCGGGGCGGACGCAGACCGAGCTGGAGGGATTGATCGGCTTCTTCGTGAACACGCTGGTGATACGCAGCGACCTTTCGGGCAACCCGACTTTTCGCGAACTGCTTAATCGCGTGCGTACGACCGTGCTGGATGCCTATGAGCATCAGGACGTGCCGTTCGAGATGGTGGTCGAAGCGGCCCAGCCGGCGCGCAGCTTGAGCCACGCGCCGCTCTTCCAAAGCCTGTTCACGCTGCAAAATATGCCACAAACAACGCTCGATCTGCCCGGCGTGACCCTCAGCCCGCTTGATTTAGAAGGAACATCGGCGCTGTTCGACCTGATCCTCGGCATGATGGAAGGGCCGAATGGGCTCATCGGAGCGCTGATCTACAACACCGACCTATTCGCGAGCACGACGACCGCACACATGCTCAGCCAATTCATCACGCTGCTGGACGCACTCGTCGCTGATCCAGATCGACGTATTGCCGAGCTGCCGTCGCTCAACGACGCCGAGCGACGACAGCTCTATGCGCCGAGGCACGCCGACGCGGACGCAGCGCACAGCAGCTGCATCCATACGCTATTCGAGCAGCAGGCCGCCCGAGCGCCCGACGCGATCGCCGTCGTGCAGGGCTCGCAGCAGCTGACCTATCACGAGCTTAATCGCTGCGCCAACCAGCTGGCGCATATGCTGCACGAGCTGGGGGTTGGGTCGGAAATGGCGATCGGCATCTGCCTAGAGCCTTCTCCCGCGCTGGTGCGGAGTCTGCTGGGCGTGCTCAAGGCTGGCGGGGCGTGCGTGGCGCTCATCCCAAGCCTGCTCGGCGAGCGCTTCACGAGCGTCGTCGAGCAGGCGCAGCTGCCATTGCTGATCACGGCGACAAAAGACGAAGGACGAAGGACGAAGGACGATTTGGAGGCATCCCAGACCCCAATCGTAAATCGTAAATCCAAAATCGTAAATCTGGCTGTCGATTGGCCGCAGATCGCGCAGCAGTCCGCCAACGCGCTCGCGTACCCGCTCGGCGGAGCGACGCCCAACAACCTGGCGAGCGCAACGGTTAGCGCACAAGCAGTCGGCACGCCGATCAGCCTGCTCGTCGCGCATCACCAGATTTGCGATCTGGCCACCGCCCAGATTCGCGCCGCCGACATCCGCCCCGCTAGCCGAGTGCTGCCTTATCTTGCGAACGACCTGGCTTCGCTGTTCCTGCCGCTGCTAGCGGGCGCGACGTTGTGCATGGCCGCCCCGCAAGCGCCAGTATCGGGCGCGTCGGCGCAGCGAGCAGCATACGAACAGGCGGCGACCACGCTGCTCCTGCCGTCCGCGCTGCTCGGCGCGTTGTCTGAGACGGAGCTGCCATTGGTGCGAACGCTCGTCGTCGCAGGCGCGGCGGCCTCCACCACGACACTCGCGCGCTGGGCCGCTGGGCGAACAGTCTACATGGCATATGGCCCGACTGAAGCGCCATTCTGGGCACCGCTGATCGTCGATGCCCCCGCGCGACAGCGGCTGGTCGTCGGCACGCCGATCACCCCGACGACGCTGTATCTGCTGGATGCGCGGGGGCAGCCAGTGCCGATCGGCGTGCCGGGCGAGCTGCACATCGGCGGCGCGACCGTCGCGCGCGGCTACCGCGACCGCCCCGCGCTGACCGCCGAGCGCTTCATCCCCAATCCGTTCGCCAGCGATGGAGACAAGAAGACAAGGAGACAAGGAGATAAGGAGTCTGGAGATGTTGCTGAACCTCAATCTGCAATCTGCAATCTGCAATCTGCAATCGGGGAGCGGCTTTACAAAACGCGGGAGCGCGCGCGCGCCTTACCGGACGGCACCTTCGAGCTGTTCGGCCCGCGTGAACGGCACAGCCAGGTTCGCGGCTTCCCGGTTGATCGCGGGGTGATCGTAGACGCTGTGAATCGCCATCCGTTGGTGCGCGAAAGCGTCGTGGTGACCCGCGCCGACGATGCTGGCGCGACCAGCATGGTTGCCTACGTCGTACCGCAGCAGGGGTCGGGGATCAGGGATCAGGGGTCAGCCGATCCGGCGTCGCTGTCCCTGAGCCCTAACCCCCGATCCCCGATCCCTGATCTGCGCGACTTCCTGAAGGCGCGGCTGCCCGACTATATGCTGCCTGCCGCAATCGTGACGCTCGACAGGCTGCCGCTCACACAGGATGGCGCGCTCGATATCGCCGCGCTACCGCCCGCTACCGAACCCGACTCGGATGCGCAGTCGGCGGCGGGCGCGTCCGCATCGCCCGCTCTGGCGATCCGGCAGGCCACGCTCTCGTCGCGCCGCGCGGAGCTTTCCTCGGCGAAACAGGCGCTGCTCGAACAGCGCCTGCGCGGCAAGCTGACGCGCCCGACGAGCTGGTCGCCGGTGGTGGCGATCCAGCCGACCGGCACGCAGCCGCCATTCTTCTGCGTCCACCCGGTCGGCGGCACCGTTCTCTGTTATGTCGAGCTAGCGCGCGAGCTGGGCAAGGATCAGCCGTTCTACGGGCTGCAATCAGCCGGGCTCGACGGTTCGCGCACGCCGCTCAATCGCATCGAGGATATGGCCACGAGCTATCTCGACGCGCTCCGCGCTGTTCAGCCGAATGGGCCCTATCGAATCGGCGGCTGGTCGCTTGGTGGGGTGGTGGCGTTTGAGATGGCGCAACAGCTGCGCCAGCGCGGCACAGTGGTGAGCCTGTTCCTGATCGACTGTATGGCACCGGTTGAGCTGAATTTAGTCGATGCGGCGATCGACGATGAGACCCTGCTGCTGGGGTTTGTGCAGGACCTGGCCGGTCGGCTGGGCAAGCCGATGCCGTTGAGCGAAAGCGAGCTGCGGCAGCGTGCGCCAGCGGCACAGCTGCCCTACCTGATCGAGCGCGCCCGGCAGGTGCAGCTCTTGCCGCCAGAGATCGATGCCGCCCAGATGCAGCACATGCTCAATGTCTACAAAGCCAACCTGGCAGGAATGGTGCAGTATCGACCGCAGCCCTACCCTGATCGCATAATAATGCTGCGTGCGCAAGAAGAGCTGCATCGCAGCGGCGGCGATCACACGATGGGCTGGGGCGAGGTGGCGGCTGGCCCAGTCGTGATCGAGGTCGTGCCGGGCAACCACTACACGATACTGAATCCGCCCCAGGTGCAGCTGCTGGCGACGAAGCTCGGGCCGCTCCTCGCTGCGCAGGGCTAGTACATTACGGCTGAAAGAGGCCCACAATTTAACCACCAAGACACCAAGACACAAAAGCTTGGTGTCTTGGTGTCTTGGTGTCTTGGTGGTAAAAACCCTGGTGGTATCTAGGCCAAGCGGGGTTGCTCATCGCGGCGTCGCTCAATGCGCTTGCGCCGATGAATCGTCGGCCTCGGCCTCGGTGCCCTCCGGCTGGCGATCCACGCCATCCCAGCTCCAGGTGATCGGCGGTGCCGGCTGCCGGGCGGCGCGCAGCTCGCTACCAGCCGCAGCAGGCTCGGGCAACACAATCTGCGCGCGCACGGCGATGGCGATCCCCACAATCAGAATCAGGATGATCACCGCATAAATGACGCCCCCGAAGGTGGAATCCTCGAAGAGTTTATAACCGAGCGCAAGAAATGGGAAAGCACCCATCAACAGAGCGATGATCGTTCCTGGCCTGCTGTACATAATAGCTCCTCCAACAGCGTCTAGTCGTTTGACCCTTCCAAGGGCCTTATAATACCATGGATCGGCACAAAGTATCGTAGCGACTGATTGGCGCGCACACTCATCGCGTTCGCCCTATTCCATGCTACAATATGCACTACCGAGCCAACCAGACGAGCAAGCGGGGTATGAGGTGAAGACAAGAGATGCAGCACTCGTTTGAAGTTTCTGGCGGGCAAGGAGGAGTTTTGGACGAGGTGACTGCACCACTTTCGCCAGCAAGCGATGCCGAGATCGTGACAATGATCCGCGAGCAGCCCACGACTGGGCTAGCAGCGCTGTATGATCGCTATGGACGACTGATCTTCAGCGTAGCGCTACGGGTCGTTCAGGATCATGGCACCGCCGAGGAGATCACGCAGGATGTGTTCTTGCGCTGCTGGCGCAGCATTGATCGCTACGAGCCCAGCCAGGGCAGCCTGCCCTCGTGGCTGCTGGCGATCACACATCACCGCGCGATCGATGAGCTGCGCAGTCGGCGCGGCAAAGACATGCGGCGCGAGATCTCCGACGACTCTATCCAGCCGCTGTTTGCGCTCGACTCCGGCTTCGACGAGGCGCTGCTGCGCGGCGAGGTGCATGAGGCATTGCACCTGCTCCCGCCTGCGCAGCGCGACGTGATCGAGCTTATCTTCTGGGGTGGCCTGACCCGCCGCGAGGTCGCCGACCGGCTGCATTTGCCGCTCGGAACCGTTCACACCCGGTTGCGGCTGGGAATGGAGAAGCTGCGCGCGGCGCTTGGACAATCTGCTAGCAGCGAGTAGATTCACTTTGCATTCTATCGCGTAGATCAGTATAGGAATATAATATCCTGACCGCTGAATGGTGACGACGAACTGGCGATTACCAGGTATTCCGCATTCAGCCTTTCACTAAAGCTCTCTTTGAGCATCTCGAAAGTCGAGACATCCATGCCATCCAATCCATCCAACCTGACCGAGCAGAATCTCGCCGATCCATGTGCCCATATCCAGGCACAGCTCGCGGCCTACGCACTTGGTGAAATCGATGCCGATATCGATATATTGACGCACCTGTCGCTGTGCGCGGGCTGCCAGGAAGATCTGCGATCCTACGTTCAGGTCGCTAGGATGCTTGCCCACGACGCACCCGACGCCGCCCCGCCGCCGGAATTGCGCGCGCGGATTCTCACGGCTGCGACAGCGCAGGCCGCTGCGTCAGCGACTCAGGCCGAGGCTCCTGCCGCGCCTGCTGCGACGCCTACAACGCCTGCGGCGCGCGAGTCGCTGCTGCACGCTGTGGCCCCGCCGCGCCGTCGTGGCCTGTTCGTGCGCTGGCCCGCCTTCGCGTTCGCGGCCCTGGCGCTGCTTGCGCTGGTCGGCTGGAATCTCGCGCTTCAGAGCCAACTCTCCACCGGGTTGGGCGAGGTCGCCGAGGATCGCGCGAGCTGGCAGACGATGATCGTCCTGCTCAACGACCCGACGGTCCAGCCCTATCAGATGGTGGGAGCCAACGCAAATGGTCGCTTTTGGGCCGCTCCGCAAAGCCAGAACGCCTGCCTGGTGGTCCAGGGCTTGCCAAAGCTCGACGGCGACCATAGCTATCAGGTCTGGCTGATCCACGGCCAGGAACACACCAACGGCGGCGTGTTCGATTCGTTCAACGGGAATGCCTGGATTTTGATCCGCAATGACAAACCAATGTCGAGCTACGACGCCGTCGATGTCACGATCGAGGCGCGCGACGGCAGCGCCGCCCCGACCAGCGCGCCGGTGCTGCGCGGCGAACTGAACGCGACGTCGTCTGCATCGGCCCCACAGACGCTGCCCACCCTCAAACAGGCCGCGCTCAGACGCGACTAAGCTCACCACATCAAGCCGAATGCTCAATTGCGATACGCAATAGAGATCATCTGCGCCAACTCCTACGTATACTCTTATGACGGCCCACGCCTCTGCCTGCAGACGGAGGCCGGTGGCCGTCGTGAAGAGAGTCAAGGACATAGTAGGAGGGTTAGCTAATGTTTCGAAAGATATCCTCGCTGGGCATCATGGGCGTTCTCGCGCTCGTGGCGCTTTTCGCGATACTGCCAGTTGCCGGAGCAGCACCGCACGCTGCCGATGCCAAGACCGTCGCCATGAAGGACTTCAAGTTCGCTCCCCAGTCGATCACCATCAATGTGGGCGATACGATCACATGGCAGAACGGCGACCAGGCGATCCACACCGCAACTGCCGACGACGGCAGCTTCAACACCGGCGATGTCGCGATCGGCGCATCATCGCAGGCGATCACCTTCAATAACGCCGGCACCTTCGCTTTCTACTGCAAATATCACGGTGGACCGAACGGCAGTGGCATGTCCGGCACCATCGTTGTCCAGGCCGCCGCCGCCCCAGCCCAGCCGACCGCTGCCGCCGCCCCAGCGCAGGGCAGCACACCGACCGGCTCGATCAGCGTGTCGGATCAGGCGGTCAAGGATGGCGCGATCACGGTCAGCAAGGCGTCGATCTCGCAGGACGGCTGGATCGTGGTCCACAA
>JADMIO011367219.1_pt1 | contig 17962 bp, 14 predicted proteins | sample 8958161 | NCBI WGS metagenome assembly JADMIO01 (sample SAMN16585339, study PRJNA669376) | soil metagenome | isolation source: Crop rotation soil | place: USA: Cullars Rotation, Alabama | collected 2011
GACAACTTGTCCACGTGGAATTCTAAGCTTAGGATCCCAATGTGCTGGAAAGCATTAATTGTGTAGGTGCCATTTAAAGCAGCCTTTACGTTAGTGGTTGAAAAAAAGACAATGATGAGCGTAGAAAAGAAGAGAAGTAATGATTTTTTCATGGGGGATTGTTGATTCTTGTAAGTGCCGGTAAAATAGCAATTAAAATTAATCCAAACTTTACCGGAAAATAAATAGCAACAGGAAATGATTGAATAAAAGGAAGTATTGTTACCCCAAGAAGTAATATTAGTTTTTAACAGAATGTTTTCCGGAAAACTTAGAGATTACTGACCTTGGTTTTTATCTCCTCCACGACTTCGGGATTCAGCAATGTGGTTACGTCACCCACTTTATCCGGTTCGCCTTCAGCTATTTTTCTTAGAATGCGGCGCATTATTTTTCCACTTCGTGTTTTGGGTAGTCCGCCTACCACCAGTATCTTATCTGGTTTAGCAAATGGGCCTATGATTTTTGCAACAATATCCAGCACTTCCCGTTTGAAAACTTCCATATCAGCTGGTTGCGGCTGGCAGGATACAAAGGCGAATATTCCCTGGCCTTTTATGGCGTGAGGATAACCTACCACGGCGCTTTCATAAACCTCCCCATGTTCATTAATGGCATCCTCTACTTCTGCAGTACCAATCCTATGCCCAGATACATTTATTACATCATCCACTCTCCCTGTGATACGATAGTTCCCATCTTTATCCCTCCGGCATCCATCACCCGTAAAGTACAACCCGGGATAGGCTGTAAAATAAGTTTGCTTAAAACGTTCATGGTCTTTGAACACGGTTCGTGCCTGTCCGGGCCACGGGCGCCTGATGCATAGATTGCCTTCTGCTTCCGCTTCAGTTGTTTCTTTCCCAAGTGCGTTGACAATTAAAGGCTCAATGCCCGGCAATGGTAGGGTTGCATAGCTTGGTATAGTTGGTGTAATGCCTGCCAAAGGAGAAATGAGTATGCCGCCGGTTTCAGTCTGCCACCAGGTGTCCACTATGGGACATTTTTCTTTACCCACATTTTTATGATACCATTCCCATGCTTCAATATTGATTGGTTCGCCAACTGAACCCAGCACTTTTAAGGAAGCCAGGCTTTTGTCTTCAAAATACTTTAATCCCTGCGCTTCTAACGACCGAATGGCTGTAGGGGCAGTATAAAAAATATTCACCCTGTACTTATCAATCACCTCCCACCAGCGACCCCAGTCCGGATATTGTGGTATTCCTTCAAACATTAATGTGGTGGCTCCATTTAATAGCGGACCATAAACAATGTAGCTGTGGCCTGTTATCCATCCAATGTCTGCAGTACACCAGTACACCTGGCCAGGAGAATATTGGAATACATTAAGAAATGTATAGGCAGCGTAAACCATGTATCCTGCTGTAGTATGTAAAACGCCTTTTGGCTTTCCGGTAGAGCCAGAGGTATAGAGAATAAAAAGAGGGTCTTCGGCATCCAAAATTGCAGCCTTATTTTCCGTACTTGTGTTACTGATTAAATCGTGCCACCAGATATCCCGGCCGTCTTTCATATTAATGTCAAAGCCTGCCCGTTTTAATACAATGGCCTTTTGAATAGCGGGACATTGGGTTAAAGCTTCATCAACTATCTTTTTCAGGTAAAGAGGCTTATCTCCCCTGTAACAGCCATCAGCTGTTATCATCCATTTACATTCTGCATCCTGAATCCGTCCGGCTATTGATTGGGCAGAAAATCCGCCAAATACAATGGAATGTATGGCCCCAATTCGTGCACAGGCAAGCATGGCAACAGCCAATTCTGGCACCATTGGCATGTAAAGGCAAACGGTTTCACCTTTCTGTATTCCCAATTGTAAAAGAACATTGGCAAACCGGCAAACTTCCGTATGTAGTTCCCGGTAAGTGAGTTTACGATTCTTTTCTTTGGGGTCGTTTGATTCCCATATAATTGCAGTGTCGTTCCCTTTATCTGCTAAATGCCTGTCAAGGCAATTTTCAGTTATATTCAGTTTGCCGCCTTCAAACCATTTGAAATCAACATGGGTATATCCGCCGGATTGTACTTTATCCCATTTCTTTTGCCATTGAAAACTTTCTGCCACATCGGCCCAGAATTTATCTGGATCAGAAATACTCCTGTCATACTCCTTTCTATACTCTTCAATGGATGATATCTTCTTCAGCATTAAATTAACATTTCCTCAAAAATAGAATTTAGGATTGTAAGTTTTTAGAGTATTAACAGGCAGTTAAAATCTTTGGTTGAATAATTGTTACCTGAAATGGATACTAAATAAAGCTTACCGCAATATAGTTATAGTGCCTTCAGGCTTTCGGCTTCCATCCGCGTACTTCATTCCTTTCCATACTGAATTATCGAGGAAGGTGGCGCTGCATTTCCATACATAAACATCCTGCTGAAGTAACTTTCCTTTATAGGAACCATCCCAGCTTTCAGCGGGGTGTCCATCATTTAATAAGGAGGTTTCCCAAAGCAGATTGCCCCAGGTATCAAACACCTGCATGTGATAGTTTTTCAGGTTAAATCCTTTTGGAGTAAATATCCGGGTAGCAGGCTCACCATAACCGGGCGTTATGGCATTGGGCACGAATAGCCCTTTAAATAGTTCAACCACTACATCCTGAAATGTGGTGTCAACACATCCAAACTGGTTAGAGGAAACCAACATAACAGGATAGGTGCCGGAATTAGCGTATTCGTGTATAGGGTTTTGCTCCTGACTTGTGGTGCTGTCGCCAAAGTTCCAGAACCATACGTCTGAGTTCTCGGATAGGTTTGAGAATGAGATTGCCCCCGTCAATACTGGAACAGTATTCTGAGAATAGGTAAAGGAAGCGATAGGTTCAGGATAAACAGTTATAACATCTGCTTGAGAAACCATCGCATTGCAGTTGCCGGCTCCTGTAACCGATAATGAGGCCGAATAAACGCCCGCACCATTAAACGTGTGTACCGGATTCTGCATATCAGAGGAGCCTCCATCGCTGAAGGTCCAGGACCATTTTGTTGGAAAAGAGGATACATCAGTAAAAGCCACGGTAAGCGGGTCACATCCGTTTACAGGATTGTAACTGAAGTCTGCAACCGGTTGAGGGAAAACAGTTAGAATTAAGTTAGCCGTATCCGTACAATTGAATTGGTCTGTCCCGATTAAAGTGTAGGTGGTGCTTTGAGCAGGATTGGCAATAACATTGCCGGCTGTGGTTGAAGATAAATCCGTTGGCGGTAACCATGCATAGGAAACGGCTCCGTTGGCTGTAATGCTGGCAGATTGACCGTTACATAGTGAGGCAGAATCAGGGGTAATAGTTAAGTCAGGTGCATGAACGGTTACCGGTAAATTCCAACTGTCGGTGCACCCGGCAGCATCCGTACCAATAAGGGTATAGGTAGTGGAAATAGTGGGGTTAACCGTTACAGTACTATTGGTACCTGATGAAAGTCCCGTCAATGGTGACCATGAATAACTGGTCGCTCCACTAGCGGTAATCATATCAGAAGCGCCACGGCAAATCGCAGGGAAATTGTTACTGAAAGTTACGTTCAACGGATTGATGGTTACAATAGATGAATCTGTTCCTGTACAACTATTGGCATCTGTACCGGTAACGGTATAAGTAGTGGTTACAACCGGAGTTGCATCTACTGCAGAACCGGTTGATGCGGATAACGAAGATGCCGGTGACCATAAATAGGTATTGGCTCCTGAAACAGAAAGACTAACAGGTGTGTTTTTGCAAATAAGAGAATTAATTGGATTTACATGTACCTGGGGAAGAGTGTTCACCGTTACCGCAACAGTTTGAGAGCCCGCACAACCATTCGTATCATTCCCGGTAATCGTATAGGTCGTAGTAGTTGTTGGGTTAGCATTTACGGTTGTTCCCGTTGTTGCACTTAGCCCTGAAGCAGGTAACCACGTATAAGTGCTCGCCCCATTGGCAGTTAACGTACCTGATGCACCAAGGCAAATAGAAGGGGCAACCGGATTGATTGAAATAGCAGGAACCGGATTAATGGCAACCACCCCTGAGGCTGTTCCGGTACACCCTAAAACATCCGTTACAATGATTGTATAGGTGGTGGTTAAAACAGGATTGGCGCTGACGTTAGCACCGGTGGATGCTGTTAGCGAAGCAGCAGGCGACCATGTATAGCTTAAGCCACCGGTTGCTGAAAGATTAACACTCTGGCCGCTGCAAATAGAAGCATTGCCGGGAATAATGGAAGCAACCGGTACCGGGTTAATTGTTAATATCAGTGAGTCGCTGTTGTAGCATTGTGAAATAGGTGGGGTATAAACAAGTACGTGTTGACCCAATCCTGCGAGAACCGGGTTAATGGTTCCGAGGGAGGCATTGGTTATCCCTGCACCGCTCCATATTCCACCTGCAGGTATAAAGCCGGTAAGGTTAAAGGAGGGGCTGTTGAAGCAGGAGGAAAAATCAATTCCTGCAGAGGCATTAACCGGGGCTACCACAGTGATGGTTACTGAATCCATATTGGTGCAGACACTGGCATTTATTACGGAATAGTAAAGCTTATGCGCGCCTGGCCCTGCAGCTACGGCATCAAACGAAGCAACAGTTGGAGTTGAAATACCTGGGCCACTCCAGGTGCCTCCCTGTGGTGTAAAACTGTTTAATGTGATGGGTGAGGGAAGCATGCACACTGAAATATCAGGCCCGGCATTTACAGTTGGAATGGGAGAAACGGAAACGGTAGCAGCGGCTATATTGGTACAGCCATAGGCATCTGTTCCGGTTACATTGTATATGATGTTGCCTGTTGGGTTGGCTATAACATTAGTGCCGGTGGTAGCATTTAAATACGTAGACGGACTCCAGGTATAAGTTACAGCACCGGCTGCCGTATAATTGATAGTGCCTGTTACGCAAAGGCTTGATGATACCGGCGTAACCGTTACAGCCGGAATGGGATGCACGTATATCTGGACCGTATCAGTCGTTTGACAGCCTGCCAGGGTAGTACCAGTAACAGTATAGGTTGTATTAGTCGTTGGAAATGCTGAAACAATAGGACCGGTGGTTCCGCTTAAACCTGTTGCAGGACTCCAGGTGTAGGTGTCGGCATTTGCTGCAATTAAAGAGGTAAAGGTTCCCTGGCAAAGGTTGTGTTGGGTGGTAAACCCATCCACCTTTGGATTGACAGTAATTGGAATGAATGTCGAGTCCATGCAGCCAAAATTATCGGTGCCGGTTACTGAATAGGTACTGTTAACCATTGGGTTTACTGAAACATTGGCGCCGGTGGTTTGGTTAATTGCTGTATTGGGTTTCCAGGTATAGGTGTTTGCGCCTGACGCAGAAAGAGTTTTGGAGCTATTCAGGCAGAGAGAAACAGGATTTGGATTAACCGTGATAACCGGCAACGGATGAACAGTAATAGGAACGCTGATGGAATCCACACAACCGTTCACACTAATAAAAGATAAGGTGTAAGTAAATGTGATAGGAGGGTTTGCCACAACCGATGCGCCTGTAGTAGCACTTAAAGCCGTGTTTGGCCCCCAGGTATAAGTAGCCGCACCGCTGGCGGTTAATGTAACAGACTGCCCGGCACAAATGGACGGATTGGCAGGTAATACATTCACAACAGGTAATGGGTAAACATTTACTACAACAGTGTCATCATCCTGGCAATTTACTCCACTGGTACCGGTAACAGTATAGGTAGTGGTTACTGTTGGTGCTGCCACAATACTGTTGCCCGTTGTAACAACAAGCCCTGTAGTTGGTACCCAGCTATAATCAGTGGCACCGCTGGCGGATAGGGTAGTTGACTGCCCGATGCAAATGGTGTACGAATCTGCTGAACCAGTAACTATTGGTAAACCCGTTACAGTAACTATAGTGCTGTCCAAACCGGTGCAACCATTTACGCTTATTCCGGTCACCGTATAGGTAATAGTGGCGGGTGGAGTTGCCAGCACAGATGTTCCGGTGGTGGCGCTTAAATTTGTTGATGGCGACCAGCTATAGGTATTGGCTCCCGTAACATCCAGGGTTACATTATTCGCAAAACAAATAGTTGGATTGTGCGGAGTGATAGAAACGAATGGGGCGAAATTAACCGTTACTGAAACATTTCCATTGGCTGTACAGCCGTTTGCAGCAGTACCGGTTACATTATAAAAAGAGAAAAAAGAAGGAGACGATTTTATAATGGCGCCTGTCGTTTTACTCAATCCCGTTGATGGGCTCCATGCATAAGATGCCGCACCGCTCGCTGTTAAGGTAGTTGAATCTCCTAGGCAAATGGAAGTTGGGGCAGCGCTTACATTCACGGTTGGCAGCGGGTTTACAGTAACAATTAACTGGTCAACACCTGTACAACCATTTTTATCCGTAACAGTTAAGGTATAGGTTGTAGTAGCGGTTGGATTGGCAAAAGTTGAGGCAGAAGAGGGGCTGAAAATGTTACCCGCAGGCGCCCAGCTATAGGTGTAAGGAGTAATTCCACCCGATGCTACTCCGTTAAGGATGGCCTGCGTACCATTACAAATAGCAGTATCATTTCCGTCATTCGCAGAAGGCGCAGCATTCAATGTAAATGAAGTATCATCACTGGCAGTACCACATTCATTGGTAGCTGTGGCAGTGATGGTATAAGGGCCGGTAGTTGAATAGGTAACGTTTCCCGGAGTCTGCGAGCCGGAGGTTGCGGGATTTGCCCCGGTAAAATCCCAATGGTAGGAAGAAATAGTGCCTCCGCCGTTGCCAAAGGTTGCCGCCGGTGCAATGGTAACCGGTGCCCCGCAAATGCTGCCTAGGGAAGAAAGTGTTACCACTGGTGGTGACTTAATGGTAAAGGTTTGAACCTTCATATCCGATCCGCAGGGGTTGGTTACCGTCATTGTTACGGTATATGTGCCGGCTGTGTTAAATTGAATGGAGGCATCCGTGGATGCAGCCGTTTTTCCGTTGGCAAAATTCCATCCGGTTAATGGTGAAACGGCCCAGTTATAAGTCGGGTTTCCACAGGCACCTATTGAATTGGAGGTATTGGTAAAGTTAACCGTTGCAGGGGCACAACCGGGTGCTGCAAAAGTATAATTGGAAATTGGAGGAGGAACAATACAAACCGTTTTTACAATTGAATCGCTGCCACAGGGATTGTTGCTCCTCAGTTTAACGGTGTAGGTGCCCGCCTGTGAGAACTGCGCAGTAAATGAATTGGAGGTTATGGAGCCGGAAGTAACCGTCCAATTAGTGGCGGGGGTAATTGTCCAGACGGAAGTTTGTGTATTGGTACAATTACCATTGACAATGTAATTGCTGTTGGTAGATGAGTTATTGAAAAAAACGGATTGATTAACACAGGCAAACTGAGAACCAGTAAAGTCGGCTTTGGGAGGAGAGCCTACCTGTATCGGTTCCACCGTTGAAACAGAAGAACCGCAGGGATTATCTGCCTGTATTTTAACATAAAATGAATTGCTGAAATTGGGGCTATTATGTCCGCAGGAAGAAGTGGTATAAGTGTGCGTAACGGATGCCGGTGGCGGGTGCGTAAATGTCTGTGTGCCACCATCACTAAAGGTTACGGTATAAACTGTTCCGGGTGAGTTATTGGACGTATTGCTGAATGGAAAAGTTAAGGTAACCGGCCCGCATAAATTTACAGTTGCGCCCGGTGAGCCTAGGCCAACAGATGGATTGCTGCCGTTAAAAACCGTGTAGGCTTTGGTGGCATTACAGCCATTGCTTCCATCTACTTTAAGTGTGAGGGTAAAATAGCCCAGCGAATTATATAGATGCGACGTGCCATTTGGAAGAGCAGCGCCTGAAAAATGGGGGGTAGCATCGCCCCAGTCAATGTCATAGTTGGTATTGGTTGCCTGCGAAGTGGACGAATTATCTATCACCAGGGTGAAAGGATTACCGGTGCCGGTCTGGCAATTCGTGAAAAGAGTAAAGACATTCTCATCGGTAATGGATGCATCGGGCCCTTTGGTTAGGGTTATGGTTTGCGTCGTGGTATTCTTGCAACCTGCCGGTGTAGTAACAGTTAATGAAATAGTAAAGGTTTGCGAACCCGTTCCAAAAGCGGTAAACTGGTGTGCCGGGTTGGGCAGTGTAGAGGTGTTGTTGGCCCCTGAACCACCATCGCCAAAATTCCAGGCATAAGTTAAACCGTTTGCTGGCGTAGATGTACTGGTAAACTGCGTGGCGGGGGAGGAGCAACCGGAGGAAGGAGTGAAAGTAAATCCTGCAACCGGGTTGGTATTCATAGTAACCACTACCGTGGTTGAACCATTGCAACCAACAGCAGTAACAGTATATGTCGTGGTGGCAGGCGGGCTGGCCGTTACTGACAGGCCTGTTCCGGAAGAAAGTGTGCCGGTGGGTGCCCAGTTAAAAGTAGCAGCCCCGGTGGCAGAAGCCGTAAGTACTATGTTACCGGCGGGACATACATTGGCAGGTGCAGGTGTTACGCTTACAGTACAATTTTGAGCAAAAGCCTGCAGGCCTGTTAAAATAAATATGATAAGGATGGATAAAAATGACCTCATGCCAGGGTTGACTTGCAACCGTTTGCAATATATAAAAAGGCTTAACAAGTTAATGTTAGCTCTTTTCACAATGAAGGCTATTTTTGTCCACTAATTAATAAACGTAAATACCTGCCCAAATGGAGGGGTAAAACAGGATGAATTGGAGACAATATGCTAGGACTTAAACTACCCACAGACCCACGCTGGGTGAACCTGGCTGAAATGAGCATTCAGGATATTTTAACTGATCATGCTTACTGCGAACAGAAGGCTGCTTCTACCGGTATTTCAATGATACAGGCTTACCCGGAAAGGGAGAAACTGGTAGAAGAAGTGGCACCCATTGTAACGGAAGAATGGGGTCATTTCAGGATGGTATTGGCTGAATTAAAGAAGCGAGGGTTGACCTTAGGTGAGCAGCGGAGGGATATGTATGTAGTTGAACTGAACAAGCATCAGCGCAAAGGGGATAGAATTGAACGGCAGTTAATGGACCGCCTGTTGGTTAGCGCCCTGATTGAAGCAAGAAGCTGCGAGCGTTTTCGCCTGCTTTCAGAAGGATTGGAAGATGAAGACCTGCGGAAGTTTTACCGGTTATTTATGGAATCAGAAGCGGGACACTACAGAGTATTTATGGACCTTGCCAAAGAATATATGCCCGCTGAAGCTGTGAATAAACGCTGGCAGGAATTTCTTGATATAGAAAAGGGAATCCTGGAATCACTGGAGCTAAGAGGGGATAGGATGCATTAAAAATAAAAATCCCGGCAAGTTACCCTGCCGGGATTTTAAACTTAATTCACCTTCTGCTTATTTTGCTATGTAACCAAAAATTCCATGTTCTTCATCATCCGGCCCTGCAGTAAAATATAACCGGCTGCGGACATCCATATAGGCTGAATTATGACCAGGAGCATAACTAATTGCCCATAGGCCTTCAATTTCCAATGGAGCGCCATTGCTCATCAGTGGTCCCAAATAGGTACCATCATCGCTGTAAGCATTAATATGCCCATCGCCAAAGTTTCCGATTAAGAGGGTATGATGATGTCCTTCTTCCCTACGGTCACCATCATCATGATGGTCGCCATGATGGTCTCCTTCAAAATCAATATCATCATTTCCATCCATCCCATCATTTCCAACACCATTGTTTTCCTTCAGCACCGCAATACCCCATGGTGAGTTTAGTGCACCCTGGGACGCAAGGCGTTTTACTAATGAGCCATTCGTTCTGTAAATATCTACGTAACCATTGCCCGGACCCTTTTCATCATCTTCATTATCAGGACCTAATTGTTTAGCGTAAGTCACCACAAGCATTGACCCGGCCAGCTTAATATTAAAAGGTGCATATCCTGCCGGCATATTCGGATCTACAAAGGGTTTGCTGGAAACGTAATTGAAATTCTGATCAAATACATCCACTTTGGCGTTGTGGAAATCAGTGGCATATAAAAACCATGCACCACCATCGCTTGCCAGCTCAAGCCCTTTATAAACGGCTTCCGAAGAAGACCTGTCAGCTACAATAACAGCATTGTTCCCGCCTGACCATGCTGCAATGGTTCCGTTTTCAGTAGCAAAAATAAACTTGCTTGCCTGGCCTGTTGATGGTATAATAAAACCAGAAGTGGAATTGAAAACCTGTCCCGTTGGATTACCACCATTGGGTTCGCCATTAAATGGAATATTTACTGGTGGACGTAAGGTGTTCCCATTCTTATCGTAAATGGTTGAAAGGCCTTTTTCCGCAGCAGATACCCAGATGCCACCTGTAGGGCCAAAGGCTATTCCCCAGGCATTTACCAAGTTGGTGTCAATAAAAACAGGGCCATATTCATCAACATCTGAAACCAGGTTAACCGCGCTATAATCATTGTTAGGTTTAAATTTTTTATCTGAATTATCACTTGAAATGCCACCAGGGCCCATTTCGCCTTTTTGGCAACCGATTGTAAACAGGGAGAAGAATAAAATAATGACTGCAGATCGGATAGTCTGCAGTGTAAGGGTTTGCGTTTTCATATAATGTGATTTAAGGTTTAAGAATAGAACCGGATTATCAAACTTTAAGCCAGTGGAATTTCTTGGGTTTGTTACCCTTTTATGGCTTGAATAATTAATAAAATAAAACGCCTCTTGATAAATATCAATCTTATAGAGATAAACTTGATATTTTTATTTAGGAAACCTGTCCACATTTTGGGGATTTGCCTGTTGAAATAATAATAAACACTCCTCAATCGATGAGTAGAATCATAAGATTTTCCAGCTACTTTTAACTACCTTTGCTATCTCAAATTTTAATCTTTAAACTTTTAAATAAAACCAACAATGGCAGTTTTAGTAGGTAAAAAAGCACCGCACTTTTCAGCGGATGCAGTAGTAAATGGCGGTGAGTTCGTTTCCAATTTCTCGCTCGACCAATTTATAGGAAAAAAGTATGTGGCCTTCTTCTTTTATCCCCTCGATTTTACGTTCGTTTGCCCAACGGAGATCATTGCTTTCCAGGACAGGATAAAGGAATTTGAAAGCCGCAACACGGCTGTAATAGGCTGTTCAGTTGATTCAAAGCATACCCATTGGGCATGGCTGCAGACTGAACAGAAGAATGGCGGCATCAAGGGAGTTAAATATCCGTTGGTGGCTGACATCACCAAAACCATAGCCATTAATTACGATGTATTAGCAGGTGAGTATAGGTACAATGAAGAAACCGATACCATGGGCTTTGAAGGCACAGCAGAGGCTTTTCGCGGCTTGTTCCTGATTGATAAGGCAGGTGTGGTTCGACACCAGTTGGTGAATGATATGCCACTGGGCAGAAGCATTGATGAAGCTCTCCGCATGATCGATGCTTTACAATATTTTGAAGAGAATGGGGAGGTTTGCCCTGCTGACTGGAAACCAGGCAAGAAAGCTATGAAGGAAAGTCATGAAGGAGTAGCAGAATATTTTACTGCTGTTGAATTTTCCTCTTAGAAAACAGAGATTGATTAAAAGGCCTTGCGGTTGGAAAACTGTGAGGCCTTTTTATTTCCCTGCAAACACTCTTTTGAAAGCATCAGTGCTGCCACCGCTAACGCTGAATACACCGGCATTGGCACTTTTAACATCCTCCTTGCTGTAGAATGCGGAAGGTACATATTGATTGATGAAATTCTCCACCTCCCTCACATCTTTTCGTTTTACTACGGTATAGATCATTTTAACGGGGCCCATAGCGCCTTGCCCATCCACAATGGTAACACCGTGGTTACTGGCAGCCAGGGCCTTCATCAGGCCTTCACAATCCTGGTTGGTAATAATGCGTATTACCTGTAAGCCAAGTGCGAGTCGTTCTTCAATCAGTAAACCAACGTAGGTGCCGGTAGCAAAACCTCCTGCCCACGCAAGGTAGCAGGCTATGTTACTTACATTTTTCATTACCTGGTTTATGACCACTATCCAAATCAGCACTTCAAAAAAGCCAAGGAAGGGGGCAATCTTTCTGAACCCTTTCGATACCATAATGCTGCGCATGGTACCAAGGGTAACATCGCATACACGGGAAAGAAAAATGATAAGGGGCAACACTACCCAACTGTGATAGTCAAAGCCCTGTTGAATTTGCAGTAACATTGGAATGAAGAGAGACAAAGGTATTGTATAAGCGGGTGCCAGTCATTTATAAGGTGGAAGGTTGTTAGGCATAGAATTGTTAATTATCCTGAATACCTTGCACACAAGTAAGATTTCAAAATTTTGCAACTGTTTAAATAACTATCCATGCATATTTCCTTACAGCATAAAAGCACCAAACTATTTATGGTGCTTGCTTCGTTTTTTGTAGCCAATGCCTTAATTGCTGAGTGTATTGGGGTAAAGATATTCTCGCTGGAGCGAACCTTTGGTTATATGCCCCTTAATAAAACGGTGTTTGGCAACCCCGGCATTTCCTTCAACCTTACCTGCGGGGTATTGTTATGGCCTCTTGAATTTGTAATGACGGATATTGTAAACGAATACTTTGGCCCGAAAGGAGTGAGGCGCATATCATACATTGCTGTTGGTTTAATCGGGTATGCCTTTCTTATGTTTTTCCTCGCTATCCATTTACCGTCAGCTGATTTTTGGCATACGGCTTATGTGAAAAACGGGGTACCCGAAGCTGATGGCGCTTTCAATAGCATATTCGGGCAGGGTATGTGGATCATCTTTGGTTCGTTGACAGCCTTCCTGGTTAGCCAGGTAGTGGATGTGACCATTTTTCATTGGATAAAAAAGAGGACCGGTGATAAGAAGATGTGGCTGCGTGCTACAGGCAGTACTCTCGTTTCTCAAATAGTTGATTCATTTATTGTGCTGTTTATTGCATTCTACATCGGCCAGGGCTGGACGATGAGTTTTGTATTGGCCATCTGCCTGTTTAACTATACCTATAAATTTTTGGCGGCTATTGTGCTTACGCCTGTTATGTATTTCATTCATAACATTATTGAAAACTATTTGGGTAAAGACCTGGCAACTGAAATGAAACAGGCTGCCATGGGCAAAGCAGAGGCGTAATTGTCATAACCGCAAAGACGCGAAGACGCAAAAGGCAAAACTCTTTTACCGCTTACCCTCTCCATAAAATGGAGAGGGATACTCTTACCGCCTTCAATACTTTTACCTCCCGGGTGGGGTATTTGAACTTCCATTCCTTTTTATTTACATTTGCTGCCGTTACGGTTCCTGTATCAACATCGGTTGAGCCAGGATGAAAAGGGAATGAGGTGAGAATCCTCAACAGTCCCCGCTGCTGTAAGCTCTTTAGAAAGGTTAATACCACATAGCCACTTTACCAGTAGGTGAGGGAAGGCCAGTTAACCCGGAGCGAGTCAGAAGACCTGCCGCAACAACTTTTAAACCACGAATGCTTCGGGAGAAAGCAAGAGGTAGGCAGGAATATTTCATTCCATCTTATCCTTTTACTCTATCCTCATTTTTTAATAATTAAAAACTGTTTTTATGAAAACAATTGTTAAACACTCATTTCTTTTTCTTCTTTTCTTGTCAGCCTGTTCTTCATCCTTTGCACAGCAAAAATTGAAACAGGTTATTATTCTTAACGAGGGGTACTTTAATTATATTACTGAGCAAATTGAAGTACCCGTAACCATTGGTGCTTACAGCCTGCAAACAGGTAAATACACTGCATTCGATACCATTTGGGGCGCTCGTTTTGCCAGTGATGTAATTATTGATGGTAATTACATTTATGCAGCGGCCGATACTCAATTAGTGAAATATGATTTAACCACCAAGCAAAGAGTGGGTACTCAAAGTATCAGGGGTATCCGTAAAATGGCTGTTTGGAACAACCAGCTATGGGTTACCCTTGGTGAATATGGCGCAAAGTATAAATCCTATTTGCAGCAGTATGATAAAACTACCCTTCAGTTTGTTAGTGAGCTGGATACCTTAACCGGTCCTAAATATGCTTCGGATGTTATTGTAGTGAAGGATGGAATTGCCTATGCTGCCATTAACGATTTTGGAAGCGGTAACGTTGGGCTGGTTGGCCGCTATGACTTAAACAGCCAGCAATACCTGAGTGAGATAGACTTGGGTGCTGATGGTAAAAATCCGGAAAACCTGATGTTGAAGGGCGACAAGCTTTATACACTTAACAATAAAGACTTCATTGCCAACAGCAGCTCTATAAGTGAGTATAATGTTACCACAACAGGCATTGTTACTACTAACATTAATTCAAGTGGTGGATGCAAAGGCTCTGTACTGGTTAATAATAATATTGCTTTCCAGGCATATAGCGATAACTTTTTGGGCCGCTACAACCTGACCACCTCAACCGTTAAGGATACCTTTAAAATCAATAAATCCATTTACCAGATAGCCGGCGATACATTGAATGAGCGCCTGTACGTTTCCGAAACTGATTTTAAAACATACGGTACCATATTCGTTTACGATAAACAAGGTAGTTTACTTTCCTATTTCAGCGCTGGCGTAACGCCCGGTGCTTTTGCTTTTGATGTGCAGGATGTTTCTGGTGTGGAGGATATGACCAGCAATCAGGCTGATGTACTCGTATTTCCAACACTGGTAAAAGACCAACTGACCGTAGCTACTAAAGGAAGAGAGTATGGGAACACTATAGTAACGGTGACAGATTGCCTGGGCAGGGTTGTATTCAGCCAGGCCGGGCTTAATCGCAATGCCAACCTTTCACGTATTGATTTTTCAAACAAAGCTTCCGGCATGTACGTGGTAACTGTAACTACTAACGGCCACAACTACACAAGGAAGATTGTAAAAATGTAAGTATTTGAAATAATTTAGTATAGTTGTTTTATAAGCGCCCCGGCAATTCGGGGCGCTTGTATTTTTATATGTTGATGCAAAATGTTTAGGTCAACCCATCGCGGAATCAGCAAATTTATTTGATGAAAATATCCTGCTGCCAGTCGCCCTGATATCCTTCGGCGCTTATACAGGCATCCACCTCAAGGGTTTTTAAAGTATCATTGGTGGTTGCATCCACAGCCAGCAGGTAAAAAAATGATGGACCCATATCGCAGGTATGTGTATTGACCGTGTAGTGATGCCCAACTTCCGCGGTGAAATTATAGGCAGTATTAACTCGGAGAGTATCGTATATGGCTTTATGGTTCGTGTTGTCGTAGCAGGAGAAATACCAGTCACGGTGCCTGGAGGAATCGTAAGGTGAATCGGCGTATTGAATGGTAATGGTGTGATGATTCGGTTTGCGGGTTGCATCCGGGGTAACCGGGGAAGCTGCATTGCCTGCCGGGCTGATTACATTATTGTTTTTACCGCAAGAGGAGAGGAGTACTAGTGAGATAATAAAACAGGAGATATTTTTCATAGTGTTTATTTATATAAACGGGCTAATTTACATATTATTTTATTGTCTTATTAAAATATCTAAAGCCAGTAAGGGAAATAAATAAAGCGGTAGATTTAGCGTTGGAAGGGTGGTGAAAACATACAAAGACAGAAAAACTATGTACAAGACAGGCTGTTTAATAGTGGTTAGTTTAATTCTCCTTGGCTTATTTTCGTGTAAATACGGGGATAAGATTAGTTCAGGTTCCAGGAATACAATTATTGAAATAGAAGCAACATCTTTCAGGGAGTTGTTTAATCATAATGGTTCTGGTATAAAAGATAAGGCTAGCTATTATTACATTAAAATAAATGGTCCAACATATACAACAATAAATTCTGTTATTAAATCATTGAGAGATGTTAAGCCAGAGGTGAAAAATTTAAAACGGTATATCTGTTTAAATCAGGCAGAAAAAAATAAAATAAATTTCTTGTCATTTACCATTAATAAAATAGAATTTAATGAATTAAAAGATACAGCGTATGTTGATTGTGGTTATTATGAAGATAACCTTAGTTCGTCGGGGAATGTAATTAGTTTGATTAGGGAAGAAAATAAATGGATAGTTATTAAGAATCGGATGTTATGGATATCATCTAATTTCCAATCCACCCCGATCACTACTTCAACTTGTTTCCTTTTTCATAACCCGGATAATAAATAAATCGGTAGGTTTAGCGTTGGAAGGGTGGTAGGGAACAACAACGACAGAAAAAGTATATGAGTAACAAGTAAAGAGTAAATAACCAGGAAGAATTGGATTTACAAGGAAAAATAGAGGTCGCGAAGTCAGATATTTTTAAGAATTTTTTATTCTTAAAATCTTTTGGTTATGAGGATCCTGTTATAAAAATTGAAGATAGTGAACTTCTTAGGCAGTGGATGGATATGAAATATTATAACCCCGAGATTAAAAGATGGTTAGTAGTTTCCTACTTCCCGTTTAAATTCGAAAATGATGTCGATAATTCTTTTGCTGTTTCATTTGTAAAAGAAACGAGAGATTCAGTAGTTGAATCTAATTATCTGAGTTTCGAAATATTTTTAGCAAAACATTGTGGAATTTCTGACAATATTTTTGTATTTAATATTTCGGATGGAAAATTTGAAGATCAAGTGAATGGCATAATGAATAAGCTCATATTTCTCCTCAAAGAATATGCTTTTGATTTAATTAGCGGAAGCAGATGGGAAAATGATTGTTATGTTGAATGGTAGTTTCTCCTTTTTCAGCCCCAGGGAAATAAATAAAGCGGTAGATTAGAGTTGGCAAGCCACTGCTTCCATTGGCGTCAGCCGTAGGATAATTCATGAATTATCCTTACTCGCGGTAGCGATGAATACCGATAGACGAATGAACGCTCCTACGGTTATAACTTACTTAATATTTGCAGTTTGAGCCTTATGCTCTTCCAAAGATGGGATGGTGGCCTTTAATACATTGAAGCTGCCAAACATTACACCGCAAAAAAACAGGTCGCCGCCAATGGTATTGCCAAAGAAAGGCAGGCCGGCAATGTAGCAGTCAATCAACCCGCTGAAATCCTGGGTGTAACTGCTGTTACCGGGCCATACGGCAAAGTTGGTGATAAGGAAAAAGAGGATGGAGGAAAGGAGGGAAGCACCCACAATATATTGAATGCGATGCCTGTTGGTAAGCCATATGCCAATGAAGGTTATCAACACGAAAGCCAGGTAGATGTAAATCATATCAGGATGGAGGCCCCTGCCACCCGGCATAAAGCCAAGGATGTAATCCGTTACCAACATGGCCGCCAGCGGAACAATGAAGGAGAAGCGCTTATCTTTAAAATTGGCCCCGGCAAACAGCGCCATAGCCGCAATAGGGGTGAAATTGAATATGCTGAAGTAGTTGGTAAGCAGGCGGGTAAGCGATATAACAAATATCAGGATAACGATTGTTAAAAAACGTTTGTTCATTTTCGGTTCGTTTTACAGCACAAATATAAGAAGGAGTCGTTAAAAAGTGAGGGTAAAGATTTACAGCTTCTATTGGTTGTTGGTAAAAGCACCAACAATGGCCGCAGTAGACCGAAGCCCTGAAAAGGCGCAATCCCTGAGCGAACGGGCAACGCCCGTCGCTAATAATCGAGTGTAGGGCTAATTACTCTTCTTCTCGTCCTTGCTAAGGTTATCCATCATTTGCACTATCTGGTCAACGCCAATGCGCTTAGCTACTATTTTCCTGTCCTTGTTCAGCAGATAAATAACGGGGGTGCTGTATATATCATAGTTGTTGCGGAAGTTGCTGGTATTGTATGGGTCCCATACGTTCAGCCATTCCAGGTTGTGGGCATTTACGTAATCCATCCATTCCTGCTGGTTACCGTCAAGGTCAACGGCAAACACCTCCAGGTCGTACTTGTCTTTTATCTTACGGTACAGCGAATCAAGCCTCGGTATTTCAATTTTGCAATGGCCACAGTGGGATCCGAAGCTTGGAATTCACGTGACTTGAAGTCGCGGCCGCACTG
>JADMIO010703387.1_pt1 | contig 17961 bp, 14 predicted proteins | sample 8958161 | NCBI WGS metagenome assembly JADMIO01 (sample SAMN16585339, study PRJNA669376) | soil metagenome | isolation source: Crop rotation soil | place: USA: Cullars Rotation, Alabama | collected 2011
GGGAATGTAAGATCCCATCTGCGCGAGGATCGCGAGCAGCGCCGCCTGGCGTAAGTAGGTCGACTTACCACCCATATTAGGGCCCGTGATCACGGCGATAAATTCGTTTTCGGGATGAAAGTACAGATCGTTGGGGATGAATCGCTGCGCGTCTTTTTCGGCCAGCTTCTCGATGACCGGATGCCGTCCGGCCACCACGCGCAACTCGCCGGATGGTGAAAAACGGGGTCGCGTATAGCGGCTGGCCGCGGCGACTTCCGCCAGCGCGACAGCGACATCCATCTCGGCGACGGCCGCCGCGGTGGCCTTAATCCGTGCGGCATGCGACGAGACCAGGAGGCGCAGTTGTTCGAAGAGCTCACGCTCGATCGCCAGCGATCTTTCTTCTGCCTCCAGAATCTTGACTTCGAGTTCCTTTAGCTCCGGAGTCGTGAACCGTTCGGCATTGACCAGCGTCTGTTTTCGCTGGTAATCCGCAGGAGCCAGATGCTGGTTGGACTTCGAGATTTCGATGTAATACCCGAATACATTGTTGAAGCGGACCTTGAGAGACGCAATACCGGTGCGCGTGCGCTCGCGATGTTCGATCTGGACTAAGTACGTCCGGCTGTTCTGCGAAATATCGCGCAGCTCGTCGAGCTTCGGATCGAAACCGGTGCGAATCGTCCCGCCATCGGAGAGATTCGCGGGCGGCTCCTCGGCAATAGCCGAAAGAATCCGGTCGCGGACTTCGGGAATCGGGTCCAGCCGCGACTGGATGTCGACCAGTAATCCCGCCTTGACGGGTAGGGCGTTAAGCGCCGGGATGACCGCAAGCGAGCGAGCGAGCGCCAGCAGGTCGCGAGGGCCTGCGGAGGCTAACGATATTTTTGCCAGCAGCCTTTCAAGATCCAGGATGGATTCCAGATGCTTGCCCAGGTCCGCGCGCAGGATGGGTGCTCCGTGCAACTCTTCCACGGAGTCAAGACGAGACTCGATTTCTGCGGCGTCGATCGAAGGTGAAAGCAGGCGGCGGCGAAGCAATCGGCCGCCCATGCCTGTCCGGGTCCGGTCGAGCACGTGAAGGAGCGTCGACTCTTTCGATTCGCCCGCAAACAGAGGCTCGACCAGTTCCAGGTTGCGGACGGTGGTTGCATCTAGAATGAGCGCGTTTGCGCGGTCGTAGAAAGCGGGCCGCTCCAGATGGTCGAGAGCCGTGCGCTGCGTGTCGCGAAGATAGTGCAGGATCGCGGCGGCGGCGCCGGTTGCCAGCGGCCGGGACTCCAGGCCGCAGCCGTCCAGCGCGAGCAGATGGAAATGGTCGCACAGGCTGCGGGCAGCATAGTCGGGCGCGAAGACCCACGACTCAACGCTGGTCTTGAGGCAGGGCAGGGATTGCGCGACGCCTTCAGGCAGAAGTGCCTCGCGAGCATTGAGGCTCTCGAGCGCAGCCCCAATTTCAGAGGTATCGATCTCGGTGGCACGAAATTCCCCGGTCGAAATATCGACGTGTGCAATTCCGGCCCGCCCATTCGACGGCATTACTGCAGCCAGATAGTTGTTCTCATGCGAGCGCAGCACCTGCGCGTTCATCGACGTGCCCGGCGTGACGATCCGGGTGACTTCGCGCCTCACCAGCTTCGTCGCCGCGGTGGGAACCTCCATCTGATCACAGATGGCCACGCGGTAGCCTTTCTGGATCAGGCGCGCGATATAGTTCTCCGAGGCATGGTAGGGAACGCCGCACATCGGAATCGGCTGGCCCTTTTCCTTGTTGCGAGCGGTGAGGGTGATTTCGAGCTCACGAGCCGCGGTGACGGCATCGTCGTAGAACAGCTCGTAGAAATCGCCGAGGCGGAACATCAGCAGTGCGTTAGGCACCTGCTGCTTGATCCCGTGGTATTGCCGCATCAGCGGCGTGGAGGGCTCAGATGACATCAGAAGGTATGCTTCTGATTTTAGCGTCCAACGACTTTTGCGACTTTGGCGGTCTCGGCTTCCACGGCCTGGAGATGTTCGAGAACTTCGTCCCAACGCCGATCGAGCATGGAGCCCGCGGCCAATCCGAACAGAAGCTGGAACCTGCTGACGGCCGCCGCCGTGTCGGCGTTCAACGACGCGCCCTGCGTCGACAGCCTGGCGTTCATTTCGGCGGCGCTCTTCCAGGCCGAGGCGGCGCGCTTTGCATCCGCCGTATAGCGCGCCTGCAGATCGCTGAACGTCTCTTTGTCCGCGGCAGCGACGTTGGCGACATCCGGCGGCGTCATCGCGAACGGTGGTTCCGTATTCACCGGCGGAGGAACGGGATCGAAGACCAGAGGCTCCGGCTGGTAGCCCGACCAGGCGCACGGGAACCCCGAAATGCGCCCGGAGATTCGTCCAAGTGACGCACGCATCTGAGGGTTGCTCGAATACGCGTTCATCGTCCGAACGTACGCCGCCATGCTTCGGACCATTAAACGATTCGCCGCATAGTCGGCTGCGGTTAGGGCCGCGCAGTACGTTCCCGCTCCGGCCAGGTATTGGTCGAAGCGATTCAGATCGTCCATGGTGACTCGCGAAGGCTGTTGGCCGAGGATGCCGCCGAGTCCCCCGCGCCACACCGAGCCAGCACGCGGCACGATCTGCGCCTGAGCGCCTAAGCAAGCAAAAAGAACCAGCGAAGCAGCAGCGCGCATTTCAGGTAGCCGCGATCCTTACAGCTTCTTGCGCGCCATGTACCCGACTTTGGCCGCCGATCCCGAATAGTTTCCGGTCGCGATCTTTTCACGAACGCTGGTGATGGTCATCTCGCCGGTCTTCTCCGTCACCACGTCGAGCACTTCTTTGGTCACCGGATCCTTCACTTCGCGCACGATGTTCAAAACCTCGAATACGTCGCCCGCGTTGACGCCATCGTTTGAGCCGACGTTGAGAGTCAGCACCTTTCCGGAAACATCCGCCACCCGGCCTTCCACCGGGCGAGCCGACTTCTTCATGTTGGTGGTCTGCTCCAGCAGAATCTCGGCGAGCTTGTTCACGCAATCCTGAGTAGCTTCGCCAATGATCGTCTGAGCAAAATTGGAGCTGGTCATATCGACCTGAACGCCGGCCACGCCTTTGCCGATCGCCCCGCCGATGGCGCCCAGAGCATTGCCCTTGCGCGACGATTCGCCGCGCGCCTCGCCCGTGGCGATGATTTCCGAAGTCTCCGCGTCGATCAGCCGGTAGTCGATCACGACCACGGCCTTGTCTTCATTCTTGCTGGCGGCAATACCGCCGATCACACCGCCGATCAGGCCGCCTCCCTTGACGCTCCTCTTCTTGTCGTCGCGGCCGAAGACCACGATGTCTCCGGACAACATGGCGTCGGCGCCGGAAATCTGGCCCACACGCGCCCCGGTGCCTTGCTTCACCCGGTTGCTGGCGTTGAAGTCCTGCTCTTTGGTGATATTGGCGATCTTGGCACGCTCGACCACCACTACTTTATTCGCTTGCGCCAGCCGCGTGACCAGCATTGCGCGGATGCCTTTCCCGATGTCTTGTTGCGTGTTGAAGACCGACTGGACGGCAGTCTTAACCGTCGAGTAATCGAACTCATCGACGATCACACGTTTCTTGTCCGCTTGGGCAGTCGGTCCGGAAGGTGCGGGAGCAGCGGCCGCAACGGGTGCGGGTTCGGGGGCAGGGGCCGCCGCCGCAACCGGAGCAGGCGCGGGCGCTGGAGCCGCGGCAGGAGCCGCCGCTGCGGCTGGGGCGGCACCCGGATCGAGCATCACATTAATAATGTTCTCGGACACGCCGCCGTTCTTCAGCTTGACCATGTCCGCGGTCGTTAGGTCGAAAGGCTTGTTCTCGCGCTGGAGACCTCTGATGATCAGGCTCTCGGATAGTCCGGCTTTTACCGACTCGATCACCGAATCGATGCGCGACGGCGCTCCCTTTGCCGCGGCTTTCGCAGCCGGTGCGGCCTTGGGCGCAGCCTTGGGTGCGGCTGCGGGAGTCTGTCCCAGACCGATCCCGACGATCACACTGAATACAAAGCTGACTACCAGCAATAGTTTGAGTTTCATGTAGATTCCTCCTGCTCTGCTCTTGGGGGACGACTGCGCGCGGCCAACTCGCCAGGTGGCCGCTAACTTCTTAAAAGTACTTAAGGTACTGTGCTCAAGTATGTCGATCCTGGAACATCAGTGTCAAGGGTCGCGTTCAGACGCTCCCTCATACCAGATCGGCACTCCATGCGCCCGCCATTAATGGTGGTAAAATCGCGTCGGCGGGTACGAGGATGCGGCAACACATCGCGTTTTTACTAGGTATTTCGGTGATTGCCGCCGCGCAGATCTCCACGCCCCGCATTAAGCCTCCTAAGAAGGAGAAAGAGCCCGAAACCCAGACCCTGCCCCTTCCGCCCGAGCCCCCTTCGGCCGTGATCGCGGAAACCGGCAAGCTGGCGTTCCACGTCTCGCCCCTGTCGAGCAAAGGCCTTCTCACCCAGCAGGTCCATGACGCCCTCAAGGCCCTGGACCGGGCCAACGGAGGCGCGACCTTCATAAAACTGCGGGCGTTTGTGGCCGGTACCGGAGACATGCGCCGCGTCGCGACGATCGTGGCCGAGGATTTCGCGGATAAGAAGATGCCTCTGCCCGCCGTGACCACCATCCAGGTGGGAGCTCTGCCCATGGACGGCGCGCAGGTGGTGATCGAGGGCATAAGCGCGGACAAGAAGACCCTGAATCCGAACGGCGTCGCGTTCTTCCCGGCGCAGCGTATCTCGGATCTGGCAGTCTCGGCCAAGGCTCAGGAAACGGAGCTGCTAGCGGCGACCTGTTTCGTACCCGACATCGGCCAGGTAGCCCGGGCGCGGGCCGAAGTCATGGCCGCCCTCCCGGGAGTCGCGGCGAACTTCGTCCAACTCACCCGATTGCCGGTCGAGCCCGAGACGTCGTGTGAGGGGGTGGGTCGCCTTCAGAAGCCGGGAAAGAGTCCGGCGAAGCTGGTCTTTACGGCTATACAGATGTCCTTTGGCGATCAGGAAAAAGACCACCGCCTGGCCTATGGCCGGCTGGGCCGAGCCCTCGAAACAATGAAAGCCGGTTACGCCGAATCTCTGATGATGAGGATCTATTCCTTGAGCCGTTCAGCCGGCGAGAAGGCAGCCGCTCTGGGACCCGAGTATCTGGGCCGTTCCGCCCGCCCGGCCTCCGTCCAAGTGGTTGAAGGATTACCCTCTTTGGACGCCACGGTCGCCCTGGAGCTGATAGCCCCCGGGCCTTGACACCCACTACTCGCAAGTGGTACCTTCTCCACGAGATACGCGGAATCAGACCGATTACCTCAACGGATGTTTTCCGCGACCGAACTCTGCCCTCGGGAGTCCGGCAGATCTGGAGTCAATGACATGGCATATACGCTCAAAGTGAACGGGCAGTCCAAGACTGTAGACGTGCCCGCGGATACGCCCCTACTGTGGGTCCTCCGAGACGTTCTTGACATGAAGGGCACCAAGTTCGGCTGCGGAGCCGGGCTTTGCGGAGCCTGCACGGTCCACGTGAACGGCAAAGCGGTCCGGTCTTGCCAGACGCAAGTGGGCACCGTGAAAGATCCGGTAACGACCATCGAAGGGTTGTCGGCCGACGGCACGCATCCAGTGCAGAAAGCCTGGATGGAAGTGGACGTTCCCCAGTGCGGATATTGCCAGGCAGGCCAGATGATGTCGGCATCGGCTCTGCTCGCGAGCAAGCCTCAACCAACCGACAAGGAAATTGACTCCGCCATGTTCGGCAACCTCTGCCGCTGCGGAACGTATCTCAGAATTCGCCAGGCAATCCACCGGGCGGCCCAGTTGGCGTCCTCGCGACCCTCTGGAGCCTCCGGCGGCGGCGCCGGAAGGGCAAGGGAGTAAGGGAGAACGATCATGAAAAAGAAAAACATCGTGAAAAACATCGATCGTCGTTCCTTCTTGACCGTGGCGGCCACCGGAACCGGCGGCGTGCTCTTCGGTTTGGTATTTAGGGCAGATGCCCAGCAGCCCGGCGCTGCAAAAGGCGCTCCTCCGGCCGGCGGCCGAGGCGGCGCGGGCGGCTTCGGAGCCCCAGCTGCTCCGCTGAAGCCTGCCGACTTCATCACGGTGAACGCGGATAACAGCGTCACCATCATTGCCAAGAATCCTGAAGTCGGTCAGGGCGTTCGTTCCCTGCTGCCGATGCTGATCGCCGAAGAACTGGATGTCGATTGGAAGGACGTTAAGGTTGTCCAGGCCGATCAGGATCAGGCCAAGTACGGCGGCCAGATCGCGGGCGGCAGCACGGCGACCCCCACCAATTGGGTTCCCATGCGGCAGCTCGGCGCGCAGGCGAGGATGATGTTCGTCAACGCCGCGGCGCAGACTTGGAATGTTCCCGCCGGCGAACTCACCACCGGTTCGGGCAAGGTGATGCACAAGGCATCCAACAAGACGGCCACCTACGGCGAACTGGCTTCGAAGGTCGCCAGCATGACGCCTCCCGATGCCGCGTCGATCAAATTCAAGGACGCCAAGGATTACAAGATCATCGGCCAGACCATCGTCAGCCCCGATCTTCCGAAGATCGTCACTGGGAAGCCGGTATTCGGTATCGACGTGACGGTCCCGGGCATGCTGTACGCCGTGTACGAGAAGTCCGGCGTATTCGGCGGCAAGGTCAAAACCCACAACCTCGACATGATCAAGACGCTGCCGGGCATCAAGGCTGCGTTTGTGGTCGACCGTCCGGATATCACCGCAGCGGTTCTGCCGAACGATCCGGGTCTCGAGAGCGGAATCGCGATCGTGGCCGAATCCTGGTATCAGGCGAATGCGGCTCGCAAAAAGCTGCAAGTCACCTGGGACGAAGGTCCTCGGGCCACTGCGGAACACAGCAGCACTGCCTATGCGGCCAAGGCTCAGCAGATCGGTACAGGCGAGCCGATGAGCACCACCCGCAAGGACGGCGATCCAGAAGCCGCCATCAAGTCCGCGGCGAAGAAAGTGGAAGCGAATTACTCGTATCCGTTCATTTCGCACGCGCCTCTCGAGCCCCAGAACTGCACTGCCCACTATAAGGACGGCAAGCTCGAACTCTGGACCAGCAGCCAGATTCCGACGGGCGCGCGCGGTTTAGCCGCCGCGGCTTGCGGAATCGACCAGAGCGCGATCACGCTGCACATGGTTCGCGGCGGAGGCGGATTCGGCCGTCGCCTGACCAACGATTACGCAGCGGAAGCGGCGTACATCTCCAAGGAAGTCGGCGCGCCGGTGAAGCTGCAGTGGACCCGCGAAGACGATATGAAGCATGATTACTATCGTCCTGGCGGATACCAGTTCCTTTCAGCCGGCCTGGACGCATCGGGCAAGGTGGTCGCGTGGCGGAATCACTTCGTCACCTACGGCGCCAAGAACGACGGCCAGGGTAAGGGTCCGGCGGTCCAGTCCGTGAGCGCGGGCGGAATCGGCGCAACAGAGTTCCCGCAACCGTTCATCGAGAACTTCGCGCTGTATACCTCGGCCCAGCCGCTGGCGATCCGCACAGGTTCGCTGCGCGCTCCCACCAGCAACGCGATGGCGTTCGTCACGCAGAGCTTCATTGACGAGCTGGCGCACGCTGCCGGTAAGGATCCGGTGCAGTTCCGCCGCGATCTGCTGTCGCAGACCAAGCCTGCTCCGCCGCCCGCTCCGGGTGGTTTCGGCGGAGGCAACGCCTTCAACGCGTCCCGTATGCGTGCCGTCCTCGACCTGGTCGCCGAGAAGTCGGGCTGGGGCAAGAAGACGCTGCCCAAGGGCACCGCAATGGGCGTCGGGTTCCACTTCAGCCACAGCGGTTACTTCGCGGAAGTCGCGGAAGTCACTGTGACCGGCAAGAAGGTGAAAGTGAACAAGGTGTGGGTTGCGGCCGATATCGGCAGCACCATCATCAATCCCGGCCAGGCGATGAACATGGCGCAAGGCGCCATCATCGACGGAATGGGCGCGATGATGGAACAGGAGATCACGGTCGATCGCGGCCGCGTGGTGCAGGCGAATTTCGACACGCACCCGCTGCTTCGGATTTCCGCTGCTCCGTCCGACATCGAAGTTCACTACGTCTTGTCGAACAATCCTCCGACCGGTATGGGCGAACCGTCCATGCCCCCGATTCTGCCGGCGATCGCGAATGCGATCTTCTCGGCGACGGGCGATCGCGTCCGCGCGCTGCCTTTCAAGAAGGCGGGCTATAGCTGGGCGTAGTCAATCGTCAGCGCTTTAAAATAGAGAGGGGGTGCGAAAGCACTCCCTCTTTTTTCTTTATGAGACGACGGCACATTCTCCCGATCTGCGCGCTGCTGCTGGCTGCGCTGGTCCCGGTGTTTGCCGAAACCGACACCGTGAGCGTGTCCTCGCCCGATGGCCAGCTCGTCTTCAGGCTGTTTGTTGTGTCGCCCAAGGATGCCGTGCTGGTCCGGCTGGCTTACTCGGTCACGTTTCACGGCAAGCTTCTGATGGACACGTCCCTACTAGGAATCGCCCTCCAGAATCAGGAGCCGTTCCTGGGAGAAACGGTCGGCCTGGTAGATGCGAAGGAGGAGGCCGTCGACTTACCCGGGAACCGTTACCATTCCCTGATCGCGCAATACATTCAGAACGGCTCGCTGGGCCGCCGGACGACGATCGAAGCTCGCGCGTACGACGATGGCATCGCGTTTCGCTATTACATTCCTCGAACCAGCACGGTTGAGGATCTGCTGATCGAGGAAGAGCTGACCGATTTCCATTTCGCGCAGAGTGGCGACGCGTACGTCTCCGTCCTCAACGGCTACCAATCGGGCAAAGGCGAGTACGCTCGGACCAAGCTCAACGCCATCCCGCGGAATTCACTGCTGGCGCTGCCCTTTCTAGTCGAGCAGCCGGGCGTAGGCTGGGTTGCTATCACCCAGGCGCAGCTCGAAGGCTACCCGGGCATGTATGTGTTCCACCCCGAAGGCAATACGATGCGCACGACGCTTGCGCCGCGTATCGACGATGCGGGCCTTGCGATGCACGGTGTGACCCCGGCGCAAACTCCTTGGCGCGTCCTGATGATCGCCGCGGAGCCCCGAAAATTGCTTGAGTCGAAGATCGTCCAAAACCTCAATCCGTCGTCCGCGATCGCAGATACCTCGTGGATCAAGCTGCCGAAAGAATTCGTCACGGTCGACGATTCCGCAGACCTCGAGCCGCAATTTGTATCGCTCGAAAAGAACGGCGTCGCGGGTGTGAGGGTCGATTTAAAAAATCGCGCCGACCAGCAGATGATCGATTTCTACCGGAGCGTCGCCAAGACCGCCGCCGCACACCATTTGATGATCGAGTTCGAGAACGCTCCGCCTTCGGACGGGATCGAGCGAACCTGGCCCAACGTACTGCCGCGCGAAGATACGTCGTTTCTGCGCTTGCTGCGCGGCTTCCAGTGAAGGGTGTAATGTGGAGCGGGCGTTCAGCCTGCAACGGTGGCTTTAGCCACCGATTCGGAGCCAGACATGCCCCTGACAACGGGCGCAAAACCCATTAGGTCCACTGCCACCTACTCCTCGCCGCGGACGAGGTCCTCGAAGGTCTCTCGCGTCCGAACCACCCGCCAGGAGCCGTTTTCGATCATCACTTCGGCGGGCCGGGGACGGGCATTGTAATTTGACGCTTGCACGAATCCGTATGCCCCGGCGGTGCATACAGCCAGCAGATCCCCGGGGAATACCTCAGGCATTTGGCGATCCTGTGCCAGAAAATCGGCGGATTCGCAGACGGGCCCGACCACGTCCGCACGCAAACCGCAGCTCGCGGTTGCTGACGCACGCAGCGGAAGGATCTCATGATGCGCATCGTACAGAGCGGGGCGAATTAAGTCGTTCATCGCGGCATCCACCACCACGAATTCCTTCTCGCCGCTTTTCTTGCGATAGAGCACGCGTGTCACCAGCACGCCCGCATTCCCGACGATGGACCTTCCAGGTTCCAGGAACAGGTGCAGATCGCGCCCGGCGACTTTCTTTCGCAGAGCCGCGGTGAACTCGCCGATCGGTGGAGCGGGATCATCGGGCTTATACGCGACTCCCAGGCCGCCGCCCAGATCCACGTGATGGATCGGGAAGCCTTTGGCCCGCAGGCGGGCGATCAGATCCAGCACCCGGTCCGCCGCTTCCATCATCGGGTCGAAATCGAACTGCTGCGAGCCGATGTGGCAGCTCACGCCCTCGAGCAGCAGGTTCGCATGCTGGCGTGCGCGCTCATACACTGCCTCGGCCTGGTGAATATCGATCCCGAATTTGTGGCCCAAGCTTCCGGTCGAGATATGGGCATGGGTGGCCGCACTGACATCGGGATTCACCCGGAGAGCCACCCGCGCCTTGATTCCGTGGCGGTGCGCCAGAGCGTCCACCAATGTCAATTCCGGTTCCGACTCGCAGTTGAACGCGAAGATTCCTGCGGTGAGCGCCGCGTCGATTTCCTCCGCAGTCTTGCCCACTCCGGAGAACACTACCTTGGCGGGATCGCCCCCGGCTTTGAGGACGCGCTGCAGCTCCCCTCCGGAGACGATGTCAAAGCCTGAGCCCGCCCGCGCGAGCAAACGCAGGATCGCCAGATTCCCGTTGGCTTTCATCGCGTAACAGATGGTGTGAGGAGCACCTTGCAGAGCGTCCTCATAAGCGTGATAGTTCGCCAGGATCGTCGCGGCGGAGTACACGTAGCACGGCGTTCCGGCCTTCGCGGCCACATCGGCGAGAGCGACGCCGTCGCAGCTCAGCGTGCGATCGACATATTCCACCGGCTTCACGGCAGCACCCGAAGCACGACCACGGTTTGATCGTCGAATATCGGGGCGGCTCCCCGGAACGTGTCTACCGCGGCAATGATAGCATCCGCGATGGCCTGCGGTGTTTCCGTGCCGCGCTTCTTGAGAATGCGCATAATCCGTTCGCGTCCGTATTCTTCGCCCTTTTCGTTGGGCTGCTCATCCACTCCATCGGAATAGAACGCGAGGACGTCGCCCGTTTCGGCGGCAAACTCCACTTCGTCGTATTGGCGATCGTCGAGCAACCCGATCGGCACGCCCTCGATCTTGGTTTCGATCACGTGTCCTTGCCGGAGAACCAGAGGAGGCGCGGCCCCAGCGTTCGAAAGCACAAACTTCCGCGCTTGCGGTTGCCACAGCGCCACCAGCAGAGTCGCGTACTGCGCATCCACCTTGCGTTCGAGCAGAGTGTCATTCAGTTTCTGGATCAGTTGCGCCGGATTGCGCCGCTGGGCCAGCGTGCGCAGCAGCCCCATGATCAGAGCGCCGTACAGAGCAGCCGCTGCGCCCTTGCCGCTCACATCACCGAAAGCGATCACGGACGAATCCCCGGCTTGTTCAAAGAAACCGTACACGTCGCCGGAGATCTCGCGCGCCGGGCGGGATCGAATGCCCGCGGCCAAACCCGTAATCTCAGGATCCTCGCGGGGCAGCAGGATGCGCTGCAGCTTGCGCGCGGCTTTCAGATCCTGATCCATGCGCTGCTCGCGCTGGGCGACTTCCTCGTAGAGACGCGCGTTCTCCACCGAACTCGCGATCTGCTGGGCCAGCAGGGAGAGCGTGCGCTGATGATCCTCGGTGAAGAAGGCGATGCGCTCGCTTTCCACATCCAGTACGCCCACCACCCGGTCCTGCACCACCAGAGGAACTGCCAGCTCGGAACGGATTCCCGGGTGCGAGGCGATGTAGCGCGGATCGGCGCCCGTATCGAGCACGCGGACCGGTTCGCGCGATTCTACCGCTGCTCCCGTAATTCCTTTCCCCAGCGGGATGCTGTCAATCTTCACTCTCTGGTCGTAACGAACGCAGAAGCGGCTGCGGAGCACGCTCCGTTCGTTGTCCACCAGGAACATGTTGAAGGCGTCGTATGGGATCAAGGCTCGCGTCGCGGAGGCGATTTTGTTCAACAGCTCATCCAGGTCCAGGATGGCGCTGAACTCGCGGGATAGGTGCGCCAGGGTGCGCAGGGTCCGATTCTGACGGTCCACGCGCCGGTACAGCCGCGCGTTCTCGATGGACGATGCTACGCGCGAAGCGATCAGGCTCAGCATGGAACGGTCCTGCTCGCCATATGCCTTGACCCGGGTCGACTGGACGTCCAGCACGCCAACCAGTTTTCCTCGCGCCAGCATGGGCACGGCTAACTCGCTCCGGACAGCGTCCAGCGCATTCAGGTAGCGCGAGTCCTGACTGACATCTTCCACCAACACTGGTTCGCGGCGGGCGGCGGCGGTTCCGACGATCCCCTCACCGAGCGGGATCGACATGCTGCGCACCACTTCTTCGCGATGCCCGATGGCGTGCCGGATGGTTAGGGCGTGCGTGCGCTCGCTATACAGCAGAATCGCGAATACATCGTACGGTACGACTCCCTTGACGATGGATGCGATGGCGGAAAGCTGCTCCGCCAGGTCCAGCGTTTCGGAGGTGACGCGGGACACTTCGAGCAGGAAATCCAGCAGCTCGGCGCGCTCCTGGAAGCGGTGGGAAGAACGGCGCGGCGTTGTTACTAAAGTCACGGCTTCAGCGCCCCCATGATCTGAACTCCGGAGCTGGTGCCGATCCGGTTCGCGCCTGCTGCCCGCATGGCTTCCACGTCCTCCAAGGTGCGGATCCCCCCGGATGCTTTTACGCCGATATCCGGGCCTACCGAGCGGCGCATTAACACCACGTCATGAGTGGTAGCACCGTGCGTCGAGAACCCCGTCGACGTCTTGACGAAATCGGCGGAGCTTCGCTTGCTGAGTTCGCAGGCAGCGATCTTTAGCTGGTCCGTGAGCAACGCGGTTTCAAGAATCACTTTGACGATGGCGGCCCGGGCGTGCGCGGCGGCGACCACCGCAGCGATGTCGTTCCGAACTGCCTCGAGATTTCCCGCGCAGAGCTCCCCGATATTCAAAACCATGTCCACTTCCCGAGCTCCGGCGCTGATCACCGCATCCGTTTCCGCCACCTTTATGGCAGTGGTATTGGCTCCCAGGGGGAATCCTGCCACGGCGGCAACACGCACGGGGGATCCCGCCAATTCTGATGCCGCCAGAGCAACCCAGTAAGGATTCACGCACACGGTGGCGAATTCATACTGGCGGGCTTCCTGGCAGAGCTTTCGGATATCGGCCGCCGTCGCCTGCGGTTTGAGCAGGGTGTGGTCGATGAGAGTGGCGATATCGCGGGCCGACGGCATTCTTCATAATATCGTGCGAGCCCGCTATTATGAAAAGATCATGGAAACCGCCGTTGCCACGCCTGCCGAGTCCGTAATCGATCTGGAAGCCCGCTACCTGCTGCAAAACTATGCCCGTTACCCGCTGGTGCTCGCGCGCGGCAAGGGCTGCTATGTCTACGATACGTCCGGCAAGCGCTATCTTGACCTGATCGCCGGCATCGGAGTGAATGCCTTGGGCCATGCCCATCCACGCCTTACGAAAGTGATCCGTGAGCAGGCGGGCAAGATGCTGCATTCGTCGAACCTGTACTATCACGAGTACCAGGGGCCCCTGGCCGAGCGGATCGCCAAGGCTACGGGCCTGGATCGCGTTTTCTTCTGCAATTCGGGAACAGAGGCGATTGAAGGCGCGCTCAAGATCATCCGGGCGCACGGCCATAAGATCAGCCCTCAGAAGTATGAAACCGTGGCGTTGCACGATTCTTTTCACGGACGGACATTTGGTGCGCTCTCCATCACCGGCCAGGAGAAGTATCGCAGCGACTTCGAGCCGATGCTGCCCGGCGCGCGTTTTGTGCACCGCAACGACATAGGCGCTCTGGAGCAGGTGGTGGGCGAGAACACCGCCGGCATTGTTCTCGAGATCGTGCAGGGCGAGGGCGGGATCAATCCGCTGACCGACGAATACATCCGCGCGGCGCGGAATCTGGCGGATCGTCACAACGCGCTGCTGGTGTTCGACGAGATTCAGTGTGGCGTGGGCCGTCCCGGCGCCTACTTCTCGTATCAACTGCTGGATCCGGCGGTGATGCCCGATATCACCACGGCGGCCAAGCCTCTGGCGTGCGGCATTCCCTTGGGCTTTGTCGCGGCCACCGACCGCGCCGCGAGCGCGATCGCCAAGGGCCAGCATGGGACCACGTTCGGCGGCGGACCTTTAGCCTGCCGCGTCGCTCTCGAATTCTTCGATATTCTCGACGAGCTGCTGCCCAACATCATTCACGTCGGCGGGTATTTCCGGATGCAGCTCATGGAGCTGGCCAAGAAGTTCTCGTTCATCCAGGAGGTCCGCGGTTACGGGCTGATGATCGGAGTGGAGATCGAGTTTCCGGGCAAGCAGATTGTGCTGGACGCCATGGAGCAGGGCGTGCTGCTCAATTGCACCCACGACAAAGTTCTGCGCTTCCTGCCGCCTTATATTCTGACCGAGCAGGACGTGGATCGCGCGGTGTCGGTGCTGAAGCGCGTGTTCAAGAAAGCGAAGCCGCCGGAAGACGCACCCGTTGCAGGCTGAAGCCCGCTCCACATCACAACAAGTGATGATGGCCGGCGCTTTCGAGCAGCTTCACTAAGTCGCCGACTTGCTGGGCGCGGCCTCGGTCGGCGATGAGCAGAGCATCCGGCGTGTCCACCACGATCAGGTCCTTCACGCCGAGGAGGGCTACCAGCTTCTTCTCCGCGTCGACGTAGTTGCCGGTGCTGTTGTCGATCATCGTATGCGTGCGCAGAGCGTTGCCGGCACGGTCGCGCGCGTGTAATTCATACACTGCGTTCCAGCTGCCGACGTCGTTCCACGCGATATCGCCGGCAGGCAGGCCGACCACGTTGGCGGCACGCTCCAGCACCGCGTAGTCGATCGAGATGTTCTCGCACTTGGGAAAGGTCTCTTCGAGACTCTTGGCAAACTTCCGTGAGCCAAACGGAGGAAGGCTGGCCAGCAGGCTCGCAGTCCTGGGCAGATGCTGGCGCAAGGCGTCCAGCAGAACGGATGTCCGCCAAAAGAACATCCCGGCGTTCCAGTAGAAGTGTCCCGCTTTCAGGAATCGGGCCGCGGTCGCTGCGTCGGGCTTCTCACGGAAGCGTTTGACGGGCAGCGCGTCCGGCGTCCCCGGCTTCACGCCTTTGGGAAACTCGATATAGCCATAACCAGTCTCAGGCCATCGCGGCTGGATCCCTAGCACCACGATCTTCCCGGCCCGAGCGGCTTTGAGAGCCGACTTGAGCAGGCGGGCATACTGGCGTTCCTTGCCGATGACATGGTCGGCCGGAAACACTCCCATGATCGATTCCGGATCGAGCCCGTGGAGGATCTGCGCTGCGAGGCCGATGGCCGGCGCCGTGTTGCGCTGGGCTGGCTCGGCCAGGATCTGGCGTTTGGGAACCTCGGGAAGCTGGCGGACGATCTCGTCTCGCAGATGCCCGTTCGTGAGTACCCAGATTCGCTCGGGAGGCAGGATCGGCCGGAGCCGGTCGACGGTCTGCTGGATGAGAGAACGATCACCGAAGAGGCGCAGGACTTGCTTGGCGCTGCTCTTCCGGCTCTTGGGCCAGAACCGGGTCCCCCGGCCTCCGGCCAGAATCAGACCATGGACGTGTTCCATTACTGAATGTCGACGCCGCGGACCAGCTTCAGTTCGCGATCCCAGCGAGTCTTGAAGAAGAAGTTCTTCGCGAGATCGATGAAGTGGTCGGCGTTGTAGCCTACCAGATCCGCTGTAGGTGCATCGTAGGACCAGAAGATCAGGAGAGGCTTGCCAATGATGTTTTCGCGCGGCACAAAGCCCCAATAGCGGCTGTCGAGCGAATTATCGCGATTGTCGCCCATGGCGAAATAACTGTCCGGCGGAACGACCAGCTCGCCGTTTACAACATGCTCCGCGAGCATCTGCTTGGCGCGGTCGTAAACCGGTCCATCGGGCTCGGTGGGGAAATTATCGCGATAGGGGTCCGGGTACGGGCCAACGTGCTGGGCGTAGGGCTCATTGAGCAGCGGCTTGCCGTTCAGGTACACCACCTTGTTCACCAGGCGGATGTGATCCCCGGGAACACCCATCACTCGTTTGACATAGTTCTGCGAGATGTCGATCGGGTAGCGAAAGACGATGATGTCGCCGCGCTTGGGCTCGGTATACGGCAGGAAGTAGCGCGAGATCGATCCCGGCGGGGAGTAGGACAGCTTGTCCACCAGGAGGTGATCTCCAACCATCACCGTCGTGTCCATGGAAGGCGTCGGCACGATGAAGGCCTGGACCAGCGTGGTGGTCCCGAACAGCAGGATCAGGATGTTCAGGCTCCACTCGTGTATAAAGTCCCGCGTAGATTCGGCGAATCGGCTCATGTGGCTCTTCTGAATGTAACCCTATTTGATGGGGTAGCCGTGGATCAGCATGAAGCTTCTGCGCCAGCGGGTTTTGGTGAAGAAATTCTGCGCCAGGTCGACGATATGATCCACGCTGATCGAAGACGTGTTGAGCTGGTCCGTGGGCGCGTCGTAGGACCAGTAGATCACCAGCGGCTTCCCGATGATGTTTTCGCGCGGCACGAATCCCCAGTATCGGCTGTCGAGCGAGGAATCGCGGTTGTCGCCCATCGCAAAGTACGTGCCGGGCGGAACCACGACTTCTCCGTTCACCACGTGATTCAGCAGCATGTCTGAAGCGCGGCGGTCCACGGAAACGTTGGGCTCGCCGGGGAAATTATCGCGGTAGGAATCGATGTAATCCGACTTGTGATAGGTGTAAGGCTCGTCCAGACGAACGCCGTTCAGGTACACCTGCTTGTTGACCAAGCGAATGCGGTCGCCCGGCACGCCGATGCAGCGCTTGACGAAGGTCTGGCTGATGTCGACGGGGTAGCGGAACACGATAATATCGCCGCGCGTGACATCTGTATAAGGCAGGATATATTTGCTGACCGGGCCGGGCGGCGCGAACGCCAGTTTATCCACCAGCAGGTGGTCGCCGATCAGGAGCGTGTCTTCCATGGATCCCGTGGGGATCACGTACGCCTGCACCAGCGTCGTGGTCAGGAACAAAAGCAGCAGGATCGTGATGGTCCACTCCGCGATCGTGCTGCGCGGTCGCTCCCGATTGGGATCGTCCGGAACGACGACCGGAGCCACGGCCTCGATGGTGCCCTCAGGTGCAGGAGAACCATTCAGCGAGGGCTCGGTAATAGGGACGATTTGCGGATGGATCTCGGAGACAGTTCCCGAACTTGAGGGCAGGGAAGGATCCGTAGGATCTTGAGGATTCACTACCTCTATCTTAGCGGATAGAAAATCTCAGCGACAAAACGAACCCAGGAAGTTCTTGAAACCAAAGGGTCGGGCGTCTTCACGATTATTTCACACCCTTCTTACAGTCGTTTGCCTGAGTGCTCCATCCAAAGATCCATCAGGTAACGCTGATGCTGTGCCGGTCTGGTTCGGTGGGTTAGAACAGGCCTTCAAACAAAGAGAGACGAAAGGATAAATTCGTAATGAGGAAAGTTTGTTTCTTGTCACTGACGCTGTGTGCCGCGGCATTCGCCCAGACCGACACGGTAGTGCGCTGGCGGGGGATGGAAGGGGTGATTACCGCTCCCGGGGTCGACAATCCGGTTGGTCAGATTCACAGCGGACCCGGTCCGTGGACCACGCGAGACGGTAACGCGCGAGTCAATCTCGATACGGGAGAAGGCTCGTTCGAGGTCGAAGGCCTGGTATTGAATGGCGGGGCCGCCAGCGGCACCATCGGCGCGGTTACGTCCGTGGTCGGCACGCTGGTGTGCAACCCCGGCGGCACGGGAGGGTCTCCGGAAACCGCAATCGACACACCGGCCGCTAATCTTAGCGCTTCGGGGGACGCCGAACTTTCGTTCAAGATCAATGTGCCGGCGGCGTGTAACAAGCCGTTATTTCTGATTCGGGCTCCGAATGGACGCTGGATCGCGACGGGGACGAAACCCGCAACCGGCTCAAAATTCCACTATTAGTCTTCTGGAATTTCAATCGGGGGCGAGGCGCTGGTAGCC
>JADMIO010703388.1_pt1 | contig 17957 bp, 18 predicted proteins | sample 8958161 | NCBI WGS metagenome assembly JADMIO01 (sample SAMN16585339, study PRJNA669376) | soil metagenome | isolation source: Crop rotation soil | place: USA: Cullars Rotation, Alabama | collected 2011
GCCGCGACTTCAAGTCACGTGAATTCCAAGCTTCGGATCCCACTGTGCTGGAAAGCGGTGTCATCGGCGCCCAGCTCGCGCGCCTTCGCCAGCTTTTCATCTGAGCTTGCGGTCGCGATTACCCGCGCGCCGTGCAGCTTGGCGATCTGAATTCCGATTGATCCGACGCCGCTGCCGGCAGCGTGGACCAAAACATCCTCTCCCGGCTGAACCCGTGCACGCTCGACCAACATATGCCAGGCGGTCAAAGTCACCAGCGGCAAGGCCGCAGCCTCTGGCCAACTCAAACCCTGCGGTTTAGGAACCAGGTTGACGCCGGGAACGGCGAGCAACTCTGCATAGCCACCATCGCGCCGGTAGCCAATGATGTCGTACTCGTCGCACGTGTTGTCACGGCCCGCGAGACATGCGGCGCAATGTCCGCACGAGACTCCTGGCTGAATCATCACTTCATCGCCGGCTTTGGCCCACGTCACCAACTCGCCGGCTTCGCGCACGACCCCAGCCACGTCGTTGCCGAGAATGTGCGGCAAAGGAATCTTGATACCCGGCAAACCCTTCCGAACCCAAACATCCAGATGGTTAAGCGCGCAGGCGCGCACTTCAATTAGAACTTCGTCTGGTTTGACTTGCGGATCGGGAACTTCGGCGAGATGCAAGACTTCGGGACCGCCGTGCTGATTGAAGATGACTGCTTTCATTCTTGAGCAGAGTGCTCCAATTTGGAGTGCGCCAATTCGCCCGCGCTTTCGTGGCTGCGCACGAAAGCGGTGACAGGTCACCGCACTCCAAATTAGGTTCGCTTAACGCGCGGCTTCGATTCCTTTGTTAACCTCACTGATCGCGTCTTTAACCAGGTCGAGCGCCTGTTTGCGATGCCCACCCTTGTCGTTGGCCGCGCGTTCGAGATTGTTCTTTGCACTCTCAAGCGCGGTAAGCGCGGCCGTCATATGTGGCTGATCCGGCGCGCCCGCGTTTGCATGGTTGTGCCGGCGATCGTAGTTGATGCCCTGATTGACTTCAGCAATCGCCTGGTTAACCAGCGTCAAGGCTTTGACGCGATGTCCGCCTTTGTCGGCGGTCGCCTGTTGTAGCTGACGTTTGGCAGTTTGAAGATCGGCTCGGGCCGCCTGCATGAATGGTTGATCCGGCGCTGCTCCCGCTATGATTCCGGTAAAAAGCAATGTGACCAGTGACAATGCAATTCGTGCTCTCATTGACGACTCCTTATCGTTAGTGAATTTTGGGAGACTAACCAAAACGGGCCTAACTTACTACAAGTCTGATGTCAGTACCATCCGCGGTAGCGGATGGGGTCTGTCCAAATTTTGGAACCTACTTGCTACAGCAGGTGGTACTGACCTCACTCCCACACCATCACTTCAACTCGATATCGATCGCTTCAAAACGAGTCTTGCCGACATTCCTGATTGAGTGCGTGACTACAGGTCGCCAGCGCACTTCACCCGCAGCCACTTCCAGCTTTTGAGTCTGATCGCCGCCTTCAGTCTGGATGGCAATTTCGGCGGCGCTCAGGGTTACCGCGAGTCCGGCGACCGGATGACGATGCATCGGCAAAAATTCTCCGGGCGCGAGCGTAACCCGGTAGACACGCACGCGTTCATTTTCCAGGACCGGTTGACAGGCATCCGGATAAACGGTCGAGGCGGCGGCCGGCGCCGGTGGCGATTTGAGAAGTTCGATTGTCAGGTTGTGAAACGAAGTCGTGCCGATGTTCATGGCGCGATGCACATAAGTCGCTTTGGCAAAACGCACCTGTCCGAATTTCCACTGACTCTCGACCGGCGCGCCCGTAAGATTTTCAATGCGGAGGTTGGCATCTCCCAGGGTCACCACCACATTGTCGTTGCGATGCGCGTGCCACAAGGTCGCATCGCCGGCGGGGACAGTGACATCCCAAACGCGTACGAACTCGTTTTCAAATTTCGGGTGATGTCGCGGCTCGCCTGAAATCTCAACCGGCGACTGAGGCGAATTGGATTGCGCCGCCGTGAACAACGGGACTGTGACGGCGGTGATAATCATGAGAAGACCCAGCCAAACTTTCATTTGTTTCCTCGCTCGTTAGTGTGCGTTCCGGCGCAAAGCTCTTCCTGCCAGCACACCGGTGTAGACGCCATTGTCAATCGCGATCTTTCCATTGACGATTACGAAGCGCATGCCGGTAGCCGGCAGCTCGGGCTGTTCATATGTCGCCACGGCCGCAATGGTTTTCGGATCAAAGACGATCACGTCGGCAAAATAGCCTTCGCGAATTAATCCACGTTCCGGAATGTGAAAAGTCTCGGCGGCAAGCGCGCTGGAGTTGTGCACCGCAAAGCTCAACGAGATGAGCTTTTTGTTGAAAACATATTCACGAAGTTTCCTGGGAAAGGTCCCGTACTTGCGCGGGTGGCCGGCAGAACCGTCAGAACAAGTGGAGACAACCTTTGCTTTCATAAAACGGCGCACGTCAGCTTCGTTCATGTTGAATGAAATCGCGCCTGATCTTCCCAGCTTAATCAATTCCAGCGCAGCTTCGACGGCGCTCTTGTTCATCTCGCGGGCAATTGCATCCAGGCGCTTGCCCACGTACTCGCGATTCGGCGAATCGGCAATAAGAAAACTATTGGCGCCGGCACGACCTTTCAGATTCACCTCCATCTCCTGCAACAGGCGCGCGCGAATCGCCGGATCATCAATGCGCTTCAGCAACTCGGCACGGCCGCCCACTTCGGCCCAGCGCGGGACTAAAGACGCCTGCAAATTCGTTCCCGAAGCGATGTATGGATATTGACAGGCGCTGGCGTCGATACCTTCACGCCGCGCCTGCTTGATCAGTTTGATAACTTTGTCGCTGCGATTCCAGACTTCAGGGCCAAGCGCCTTGATGTGAGAAATATGTACGGGTATTTTCGCCTCGCGCCCGATCCGAATCGTCTCGGCAACGGCATCGAGCAACCCGGCCCCTTCAGATCGCATGTGCGTATCATAGATTCCACCGCGCGCGGCCGCGACCCTCGCCATCTCGATCACTTCCTCGGTTTTAGCGTAGCTCTGCGGCGCATAGTAAAGGCCGGTCGACATGCCGAAGGCGCCGTCGTCCATGGCCTGGGCCATCAATGCTTTCATCTCATCAAGCTGTGCCGGTGTCGGCGACACATCTGACGCGCCAAGCAATTGCCGGCGAATGGTGCCAAAACCTGCGAGCAGGATCGCGTTTGTGCCGATGCCGTCCTGGTCCCATTTGCTCAGCGTCTCGCCGACGTTCGCTGCGCTCTCGCCATCATTGCCGGTAACGACCGTAGTCACTCCCTGCATTAAATAAGGCGTGTTGGCTTTGCGGGTTGGATCGGAAAGATCACTAAGCGTGTGCGTGTGCGGATCGATGAAGCCCGGCGCCACAATCAGGTTTGAAGCGTCGATGATTCGCACAGCAGTGAGATTAGCGTTGCCTGCTTTGCCTACGAATACAATGCGATCTCCGCGAATCCCGACGTCAGCGATCCGGGTGCGGCCGCCCGATCCATCAACCAGCTTTCCGTGAAGGATTAAAAGGTCGAGGGGTTCGTCGAAGCTCGCTGGTTCTCGCACCTCGGCCATCGCGATCCAGCTGAGGAGAACGATGAAAACCAGCGCGCGAAAAAATAATTTAACCAAGACTTCCGGCAGTCCTTACTTAATTATTCGACGAACGGCTCCCGCCAAACGAGCCGGTACTCTAGCACTTCGCTGATCGCCGCACTAGGTTTTTTTTGGAACGAAACCGCCGCTGATGAGTTACAATCCACAAGTCCAATCTCTCCTGAAGTCCGGCAATACAATTTGATATCTGAAACCGAAAGGGAGTTATGCCATGAGCCTGACTCGTGCCTTGCTCTTCACCACAATCACATTGATTTCCTGCGCATCTGTGTGTGCCCAGGAGCGCTGGCAACGGCTGCCCAAGCAGCGAGACGCTAATTTCTATGCGCCGCGCAACAAACTGGAAGAGTTCGAATCGCGAAATTCGACCCTGCTGATAAAGGGACGGACCTGGGTCGCGAACATGCGCGCGCTGGGTGGCAATGCCAGCGTAGAAGCGACGGAGATCCGGGATGTCGGCGCCTCAGCCCGCGCGACGGGAGTGACGGTGACGATTACCGGATCAAATCCGCCTACCCAGGTGCGCTGCCTGATTGACTACGAAGAGATCGACGAACTGGTGCGCGCCTTTGACGTGTTGGCCAAAGCCGAGGATTCAATCACCAAACTGAGTCACTTCGAAGGACACTATCGCACCCTCGGCGATTTCGAGATCATCGTCTTCCAGCAACTGTCCGGGGGCGTGGCCGCCGCAATTGAAGGTGGTTTCTATGAACGCACGCGCTTGCTGCTGACGCTGGACGAGCTAACCAAGTTGCGCTGGATGATTGTGCAGGCAAAGGAAAAGCTGGACGAGATTAAGTGACGGCGCGGGAAGCTGGTCACTTGCTTAGATACTCCTGACAACCTTGTGTCGGAACAAGACGATCTTAATCTGCGCGTCAAGTAAAGGTTTTATCAAGCAATCTTATTGATGGGTGAAGACTACGTCCCAAGCCCACCGGCTAACGTGTGCATGTTGAGGGTCGTCAACCTTGGCTCGGTATTTGAATTGATTCCCGTGTTCGTCGGTCTTCTGCGACTCTTTGTATTTCAGTGAGATCGCATCGACGCTAAGTGAAGGCAGCGTATGTAGCTCGGAAGCCTCCGAGACGCCATTGTGATTCATATCTTGCCACAGGCGCAATGAAGAAAAGATTGGGTCTCTACTATCGACGACCCCGTCACCATTACCTCCGCTATTTGTTTTGTCGTATTCGGCAAGAGCGAGAAAGCCGTTCTTGTGTTCACCTGCTGGCGGTCTTGGCTGTGGAGTGAAATTGCCGAACAATTCCGCTCCGTTGTCGATTGTCCCATTACCATTGCGGTCTAGCGTTAGCCACGCGTCGTCGCTTTCCCCTGTTGTCCATGCAATAGGTTGGCTGCGGCCGTTTCCGGCGATGTCAAAGTGGACTCCGTTATTGCCGTCAGTTAGAGAAAAACCATTGCCGGCAACGTCTATTAATACTGGAGTGAGCTGAACGCAACACCCACCGATCGCTACAGAGCCAAGTCCGCAACCATATTCCCAACGACAATAGTCTTCCGGCCCTCCAATCGGTCCTTGTTCGAACATGGGTGGTTGTCCTCCGTAAGGGTCACAGTCTCCCGCACAATGTTGCTGCTGTTCATGACAGTCTTGGGTGATGAAGTTCCAAGACCCACCCGCAGTCGAGCATTCACCTGGAGTCCTTGCGTCCGCTATTCCGGGTGGAAGTGGCACCGAACAGTTTTCCGGAAGGAAAATAATCACGGGCTCAATGTAGAGCCCACTGCAGAAATCTCTTCCCTCGCCCCCAACATCGGTTAAAGCCACATATCGCAAGGTGAGAAAGTCCTTGCCCCAAGATGTGTGCCATATATGATCCTGGCCCAGTTGACCTCCGATGTGGACCTGCCTAAGCACCGGAGCCCCCGTATAGCAAGTAAACCAACTACGTGCGAAACCAAGAATGTCAGTTTCGACAACCCCGTTAAAACAAGTAAATTGAACACCGCAGGCGGCCTCCTCGGGCTCCAGTTTTTCGTCATCACAAGGAAGATTCACCGTCGAAACAATGACACCGCCAGAATCGGCGCTCCCGACTCTTACAAGAACAACGGCTATGCTTAGAACAAACACAAAACAGATGAGCCTTAGAATGTAGCCGGGCGTGCGAGCGTTTCTCACGATTACCTCCTAAACTCTGAAGAGAAGGAACTATTTGTTTCGTTTATGAAGCTCTCGGTACTTGTCCAGTCCGTTTTGGGCGTAGGTCATTGCTTTTTCATCTCCAAGCTGTTTCCTCACTCCTTGGAGTTCGTCCGTAAATGCCTTGAAATACTTGTCATAAATTCGATCATATTCTTCGTTGCGTGTTTTCTTAGACTGGAACGGACTTTTTACTTGGGAGTCAAGGCTATCGAAAATTTCTGGCGAGCTTTTGCCTTTTGCAACAGCGTTTTTGACAAATGTCGCAATGTCTCGCTTTGCATCGATAAAAGCTTCAAGTCGTGGAAGGAATTTTGTTGTATCCGGCCCAACGAACTCTCCATCACTAAACACGACGCCGTCCAAAATAATAGTTATTGAGACTGTCGTCCGAAGCTGTTTGTTGTATGCAGCTTCTAGCCTGTTTAATGAGTCACGGTCACGTTGGCTAAGCGGTTCGGGTTGGGACTCACGAGTTTCAAACATGGCTTTGAAAGAGGGATTAAGAGACAGGAACTTGGTTGAATTTGCGTTTATTAGACTTGTATGACCAATCATGTTCGGGTCAGCTGGTTTCATTCCAACGAGGACCCCTGGGTTACTGTAAGTCTGCTGAAGACTGCTTACGGTTCCATCGCTGTTTGTGAGTTCCCACTTTAGACTACAACCAACAACATCTCGGTCTGTTGTGTTTTTTACAAACACGCCGAAGGGACCTGCGGCACTAGTGATTTCCGACGTAGTCTTCGAGGTGGTCATTTCCCACTCCGGACTGGAAAGGGTGATTAGGTAGACACCATCGCTATCTAATCCCCTGGCTGTGATTGGATATGTAATGTGCATCTGACTCTTAGATGTTAGGCGTGTGAATACCACGGCTGAAACTAGCAGAAGAGCTAGAATCATGACAGTGAGAATTCGTTTCATAGCTCATGACCTTTCTTACCGGATTGTGGCATTGGGTGTCCGGTAACTACGGGCGCGGAATGCGCGCCAGTATAGTGGCTAGTGCTCTGATGTCAAATCTCCGAATTGACTCACAGAAAATCTACTCGAAATGATAGACTGCCGCTGGCCCAAGCAAGAACTGTCGCCAGTCGAAGAATCCGTTCCGCTTAGCTCGCAGCCAAGCGGAATGTCACCCGGACAGTTCGGAGATCCATGCAGTATCAGTACCGATGTGACGGCCGGCCGATATGAATATGCGGACCTGTGGCTACGCCCGGGATGGCGCCGCGAAAAGCGGAAAACGGCACGCCATTGCGCTGCATGAAATTCATGAGCGCTTGCCCTTCCGCGCCGTCGGGATTTAGCGAGATATCCATCGCGTTCCGATGATCCAACCGCCAGCGATCGTGAATTGCGCCCTGGCCAAACACTGCGATGGGCAACGGCCGTTTGAAGGTCTGCTGAAAAAACGATTCGATCATCGACGCCTGTGAAAGCACCCACGAGCCCGCACCGGTGTAGCGAATAAACGAAGTCGTTTTCACCATGCCCGTCTTCGAGGCTTTTAGCTTTGCAACCTGCTTCTCGGTTTCAACTTCCAAAATTGTCTGTGCGATCTGTGTATCGGCATCCTTCATCTGTTGCTCGACGCCGCTCACTTTCAATTGTTCAGTTGCTAATGCCTGTTCAGCGACTTCAACCTGAATTTTAGAAATCAAGCCGTCTTTGAAAAGCTCTTTCGTTTTGTCGCGCCGGTCTTCGGCTTTCTTCACACTGGCTTTATAGAGAGCGAGCAGTCTTTCGAGGCTGGCTTTGTATTCCTTAGTCGTCTCGACGTACTGCTTGCGCAACTGCTCCTTTTCCGAAACGGGCGGAGGTTGCACCGGCTTCTTAGTGGGTGTTTTCTTCTGCGCCGCCGCGGTCCCAGTGAGCAGCAGGCAGCCCAATAGGACAGCATTCAACCAGGAGATGTGGGTTGGCAAAGATGGGCGCATAACAGTTCTGCGAAGCAATAATCAGTCCAGAAGGCCGCCACTGTTGCATCGGCCACCTTCCCCAGCAAAATAACGACGAAAACATGCGCCGGGGTTCCGTTACTTCGCATTCGGGGGTACAGCCTGCTGATTTCCGTTCAAAAACCGGTCAAACCAGTAAAGCTGCCAGTTGAGGCTTTCGACCAGATGTTTGGGCTCGCCGCTGCGCGTCAGGTTGTGGTTCTCGCGCGGAAACATCACGATTTCCGTCGTCACGCCGTAATGACGCAACGCGCGAAACCATTGCTCGCCCTGCTCGAGTGGAACGCGAAAGTCGTTGTCTGAGTGCAGAATCAGTGTAGGCGTTTTCACGTTCTTCGCATACTTGAGCGGTGAACGGTCCCAGTAAAAGTCAAATCGCTCAAACAGGTCGCCGCTGAAGTCCGGCGTGTGGCCGTAGGCTCCGTCGCGCGTTCCCTCGTCAGAAATAAAGTTGACGACGCTGCGCAAAGTAACGGCGGCTTTGAATCGATCGGTGTGGCCGACGATCCAGTTGGTCATAAAGCCACCGTAACTTCCGCCGGTAACTCCCAGGCGATCCTGATCGATCCAAGGATATCTCTTCAGCGCCGCGTCGAGGCCATTCATTACATCAAGGTAGTCCTTGCCGCCCCATTCGTTAACGATCCCGCGCTCGAACTTTTGACCATAACCGGTCGAGCCGCGCGGATTCGTAAACAGCACGGCATAACCTTTGGCGGCGTACACCTGAAACTCGTGATACCAGTCAACGCCGTACTGGCCCGCAGGTCCGCCGTGAACGCTGAGAATCAGCGGATATTTTTTGCCGGCGCGCCAGTTGATTGGCTTCACCAGAAAACCATCAACGTCCCAATCGTCGGCGCTCTTGTAAGTAAAGCGTTCGACGTCCGCGAGGCCAAGCTGTTTCCACAAAGCTTCGTTGAGAGTGGTCAGCTTGCGCTCGTTCTTTCCATTCAGGTCCGCCACGTACAGATCGTCCATGTGTTTGAAGTCATTGGCGAGATAGACCATCCGGCCAGTGGAAAAGTTAAAGTCCACATTGCGGACTGCTCGCGGACCTGAGGTCACCGGCGCAACGGACTTTGCGGGCAGGTCCACGCGAAAGAGATGGTTCTCGCCTTTCACTCCGGTTTCAAAATAGAGCGACTTGCCGTCGGCGGACCATTCCAAGCCGCCCGGAATCAAATCGAGTCCATTCGCGGCCAGGGTCGATGCCGCTCCGCCCGCTGAAGGCGCGAGAAAGATCTTGGGATGATCGCGATCGTGAATCTCGCCGGTGAATGCGATCCATTTTCCGTCGGGAGACCAGCGCGGCTGATTGTCGGATTCATCGTGATCCGAAATCTTTACTAACTTGCCACTGCCATCGGCATTGATGACCCACACGTCGCTATTGCGATCTTCGTCGAATTCTTTGCCTGTGCGATTTGAGACAAAAGCGATCCGCTTGCTGTCGGGCGACCACTGCGGATCGCTGTCGTTCCAATCATTGCCTTCGGTAATCTGCTTCGCCTCACTTGTCTTTAGATCGACTACCCAGAAATGCGTGCGGCGGTCGTCGAACCAACCAGTGTCGTTGAACTTGTAAGACGAATTCTTGTAATGACGAACGTCGCTGCGGTCTTTAGCGTCGCCGGTGCGAGAGTCGCCTGGACCAACGCGACTAACGACTACCAGCTTCGTACCATCGGGCGACCAGCGAAAGCTGCTTACTCCGTTCTTTAGGTTCGTGATCCGTTTCGCTTCGCCACCGCTCATAGAAAGCAGATAGACCTGGCTGCGCGGTTGTTCCGCCGGCGTGGATGAACCCGCGGCGGGAGTCGCTTCGGAGGGTCGTGACGACAGAAACGCCACCGATTTTCCATCCGGAGACCAGCGCGGCGAATTCGAAGACTGCGGCGCGGTGGTGAACTGCCAGGCCGCGCGGCTGCCGTCGGTCGCCACCATCCAGATCGAGGAGTTGCGGCGGTTCTGCGCCCGATCGATTTTGGTGACGACATACGCGACCAGCTTGCCATCCGGCGAGAAATTCGGGTCGCTGATGAACTCGAAAGCGAAATAGTCTTCCGGAGTGATGCCACGTGGTTGCTGGGCAGCGGCCGCAGCTGCGACGAGAAGACAGAAAATGACGGCGGAGAAGAGACGTAGAGGTTTTTTCATGGGCGTTGATTGATTAGCTGCACCCTCCCTGACGGTCGGGTTTCTGACTCGAGTCTCACAACTCATCAAACATGACTTCATCAACATAGCACCAGCCCCAGACTTCGCCGGGTTGAAACGACTTGATGATCGGATGTTTGGTGGCGTGATAGTGTTTGGTGGCGTGCCGGTTTGGTGACGAGTCACAACAACCAACGTGGCCACAGCTCAAGCACAGGCGCAGATGAAGCCAGGTGGCGCCAATGCGCAGACAGTCTTCACACCCCTGGCTGCTTGGTGTGACGTCCTTGATTTGATCCAGATGAGTGCATTCTTCTTCCATAATAGTTAGGGATTCTAAGCCTTCTTTTCAAATTCTTGTACTGCTCCTGTCGGAGCAATGCTGCGATCAAGCGGCCACGCGCTCATGCAGCCTTTCCAGCTAAGCCTTCTCATCGTCGCATTTAGTATTTTCTGCGGCCCGTGGCACCAGCATTGCCAAGTGATCGGGTGAAGTCAGGGCCCGGGATTAACCCGCTCGGACAAATTATTTTGAGAAACAAATTCAGAGAGGACTACAAACAGTTTATGCGTAAACTTTTCTTTGCAGCTATTTTGATCGCCTGTGCCACGTCTTTTTCATTCGCACAGAACCAGGACGATTACAACAAGTACGATGTCTACGCCGGCTTCTCACACAGTCGCGTTGATTTCGGCGGCGATTTTGAAGGCTTTAACGGAGTCGAAGGTGCGGTAACCGGTAACTTCAGCCGCTATCTCGGGATCAAGGGTGACTATGCTTTTCACTTCAAGTCATTCGATGCGCTTCCAACCAACGTTGACGCCCGAACGCACACGCTGGTGGGCGGACTGGAACTCAAAGACAACTCGAAAGAGACCAAGATCAAACCGTTCGCGCACTTGATGGCCGGCTTTCAGAATGCACGAGTCAGCGGCCTGGTGAGCGACAGCGAAACCGGATTCGCCGGTGTCGTAGGTGGCGGTTTGGATATTCGTGTCAGTCCGCGAGTTGATGTGCGGGTCATTCAGTTCGACTACAACCCCACGCATCTTGGTGGAGAGACACAACACAACTTTCGCATCGGCGCCGGGATCGTAATTCGGTAAGCCAGGCGAAAGAAGTCGGTCAAGCGTCAAGCCCGGGTCTGATTTCAAGATCGGACCCGGGCTGGTTTTTGCCTGGGCGCCAACCTCGAACTCGCCAAAATCGTCCAAAAAGTGGAGCAATATTAGACTTTCAACAAAACTATTGCCCGCGGGATCGTCCATTTGCTATGGTGAATTTGGTTTGCCCTCCCCGGGCTCTCACCTGCTGCCCGGCATGACTTCCATATTCTGAGGTGTTTCTCGCATGAACAACAAAAAGTGTCCCTACTGCGGGTTCATTAACTTTGTCACCGCTGAAGCCTGTCGCAAGTGCGAAACCATGCTGACCGGAGACCAGGCAGAACAATCGGCTTACGATCACGCGGCGACGTATCGTGGCGGCGTGTCGTCTTACACACAACCCTATAAAACCAGTAGCGGGATCACTGCGGGAAAGGTGATCGTTGCTATCGTTGGGTCGGTGTTCGGGCTAATTGTCGCCGGCGCGGTAATGGGACTGATCAGAAGTAACAGCCGGGTGAAATGGGTTGAGTATCATCCGGAGGGACAAGAAATCACCGTGATGATGCCGGATGAACCCACGCGCGAGGAGCCCACCAACACTCCTTTACCCATGGGCAGTGTTTCTCTTCACACATTCACATCAGTCGTTGAGGGCCAGGGCGTCGCAGCTTTTGCTTATGCGGATTATTTTGGAGTGGAATTTGAGGACACCTCGAAGGCTTTGGACGAAGGGCTAAATGGACTTTTGCAGAAATCCAAATCCACACTGGTTTCGAAAAACCCGATTTACTATCAGGGTATGCCTGGCCTCGAGTTTGAACTCACGCCGCCTGAGAGCGCGGGGATCAAGAATGCCCGCGGTTACGGAAAGTTGTTGCTCTCTGGTAACCGGCTCCATATTCTTTTTATCACGGCTACCGAGAACACGGATCTGATCGCAGGCAAAGATCGGTTTTTGAACCCTCAGATTGCCGCCCGTCCTCAACTGCCGGTTTTCAAAGTCTCTCCGCTACCGCCGATCAAGCCAATGCCGGTGTATCAGCCGAACTAGAAGTGTTCCTCGTCCGCGAAGCGGACTGAAAGAAAATAGCCCAGCACTTGGGTGACGCCGCAGAGTCCCTGAAGCGGACGACTGAATAAACATTTGGACCTTTTGTCCTCAGCCGTCCGTTTTACGGACTGCATGTATGTCTCGATCTTAGCCCACCGATGAATCGGTGGGTTATTTTTCATTCGTCGGCTCCGGCGACTTTTGAGACAAAGCCAAGCAAAACTATTTCTCGCGCAAGTAGTCGTCTGTCTTATCAAGCCAGTCCTGTCGCGGTGGACTGAAGATGTCCACGTCGAGCGTGTCCACCAACGCCTCAGCCTTGTGCGGCACGCCTGACGGAATGTGCAAGACCTCGCCCGAACGGACTTCCAGCACCTGCGCCTCGTCGGCGCCAATCCAAAAACGCAAACAACCGTCGAGGATGTAAGTGATTTGTTCGTTCTCGTGAGAATGCCGAGGAACGATACAGCCCTTCTTCAGGTACACGTGTGCCAGCATCATGCGATCGCCGGTGATCAGCCGCCGGTCGAGCGTTTCCGATACTGATTCCTTCGGCATCTCGTCCCAGCGGTAATGCGTTACGTTGCGTTCTTCCATAGATTCCTCCGGTGGTCAGAAATGGCGCCCTCTCGGGTTCTGTAGTCCAAAACCGGACAAATTACCCTTGTTTGCCCCAATTAATCCAGAGTTTTCGGAACATTCGGGTAACCAAAACGTGTTCATGATCGTCTAAAGCAGGCAGAACGCCGCTCTCCGCCTTAACTTCGAGGAAAACATCATGTCGTTGAATCGTTACGTCCTTTGGCTTGTTACTCTTGCGCTCTCACTGGCTTTCGGCGCGAACGCAATCGCGCAGAACACAACGCCGCCCGCTACCACCGACACTGCGAAACAGCAGGAAGAGAAAGAAAAGCTGGAAGCGAAAGCCAGCGTGCTGCTCGAGCAAGTGATTAGCGAGGCCCAGGCGCTCAAGCTGCCAGAAAACCGAATTCGCATTCAGGTCGTTGCCGGGGATTTACTGTGGGACAGAAGCGCGGCCCGCGCACGTTCGCTGTTCAATGACGCCGGCGCCATGATGGCCCAGTTGATGCAGGACAGTGTGGCTCCGGACACGCCGGACCGGCAAATGCTCAACGGCTTGCGTCGAGAGCTCGTGCTCTCAGCGGCGCGTCACGATGCCGAGCTCGCGTACTCGTTGCTTCGCCAAACTCAACCGCCCGCCAACTCGGGCATCACTGCCGGAGGAAATCGCCGGCGCATGATGTTCGACGGTCAGGACGGTCTCGAGCAGAACCTGCTGTCGGTGATTGCTACCACCGATCCGAAAGTGGCTTATCAGAAAGCTTCAGAGTTTTTGGACAAAGGTGAGTATCCCGGTTCACTGAGCCGCGTACTGGCCCAACTGCAGACAAAAGATCCCGAGGCGTTCAAGAAGCTCGCCGACAAGACCATGAGCCGGCTTAATTCTGACAGTCTCCTCGGTAGTACACAGGCAGCTAATCTCGCGCTCGGTCTGCTCAGGCCTGGACCACGAGTCGGGACAGCGCCGGCGTCGTCGACCAGCACCGCGGCCAACTCGAACAACAATTCGCCGATCCTTGGCGAGACTTCGTTTCATGATCTGCTCGATAGCTCGATCACTGCAGCGCTGACTGCGACACCACGTACGAACGCCGCCGGTGGTGGTCCACGCCGCGTGCAGCGCGGCGGCGATGCCATCCTGATGGGCGGCGGTCCAAACGGAGACTTCTTTATGAACGCTCCGCAGCAGACTACCGACCCGGCACAAATACAACAGAACAACGCACGCTCGCTTTTGCGCGGGTTACAAGGATTGCTTCCGCAAATCGATCGCTATTTGCCCGAGCGCGGGCAGGCAGTGCGACAAAAACTGACTGAACTTGGCATGGGCAACAACACAGTTGCCGAGTTCGGAAATCTGATGCAAAACGTGATGAACCAGGGTGACAGCGAAAGCCTGATGAACGCAGCTAACTCGGCCCCGCCTCCGATCCAGACGCGGCTGTATCAGGAAGCAGCGCGTCGCGCGGTCGACGAAGGCAACACCGATCGCGCGCTGCAGATCGCTAACGATCATCTTGATGAGGGGCTGCGCAATTCGATCACGCAACTGGTCGATTTCAAGAAGCTGACTACGACTGTTTCGCCTGAGAAGCTTGGCGAAATCAGACAGAAGCTGGCTGCGCTGCCGTCCGACGCCGATCGTGTGCGATATCTGGCTGACCTGGCCACGGCGGCCCAGAAGGACAATCCCAAGCTCGCTCTGCGATTTGCCGAAGACGCGCGCAGTTTGGTGAGCAAACGAGCGACGGACTACGACGACCTCGAGAACCAACTAAAAGTTGCCGCGATATTCGCGACCATCGATCCCAAGCGCAGCTTCGAAGTCCTCGAGCCGGGCATCGCGCAGCTCAACGAATTGTTGGCCGCGGCACAGGTGCTCAGCGGATTTGAAGTGGATGTTTTCCGCGACGGTGAAATGCCGCTGCAAGGTGGCGGCAGCGAGTTAGGTGTGATCGTCGCGCGTTACGGACAGCAGCTCGCAGCCCTCGCCAAAGTTGATTTCGAGCACGCTCAGATTACTGCCGAGAAATTTCAACTCACTGAGCCACGCATGATGGCGAAGCTGGCGATTGTGCAGGGCGCATTTGGCCGTCAAAGCACAAACGACAATCGGCCGTTTAATAATTTCCGCTTCCTGACGCGATAAGGGTAAGCCGGCCCGAAGCGTCGTGATGAAGAGACCCGACCGGGGTAAGAGATGTTCTGCGGCTCGAGAGGTTCGAAGGACCGATATGATCTTGAACATGTCGGCCCTTCGGGTCTCGACATTTTTTGAGGTGATGACCACCCCCGACCTGACGGTCGGGGCTATTTCATGACGGCGCTGCGCGCCTCAACGATCGCGACGTCCGACTCAACCGGAACCGCTGACTTCATTTCAGGGGCGACGCGTGCAGACGCATTGCCGCAATCCTTACCACTTCCTGCACCTGCTGGTTCCAGTAATCCCAACCATGGTTCCCGGGCAGTTCACGATATTCGTGGGGAACCTTTTTCTCTCGTAATAACGCGGCAAACCTTACATTCGCCGGGCTGGTGAAATCTTCCGTGCCGCTGTCGAAATAGAAATATGGCAGCGAGGCAATTCGGTTTGCAGACATTCCCTTCACCACTGCGAAGATGTCGTTGGCTTTTCGCGTCTCAGAATCTTCCGCGCCAAAGACAGAGATCACCGACGCGCGAATCCAGGCGAAGTTTTTGAAATCGTCATCAGTCCACGAAGTAATATCGGCACTGCCGCTCATCGACGCCGCAAAAGCAAACGTGGCCGGCGACTTCAGGCCAAACTTCAACGCGCCGTAACCACCCATCGACAGCCCTGCCACCGCACGCCCATAACGGCTTTCGATCGTGCGGTAACGTTGCTGCACATCCGGAATCAACTCTTTCAACACATAGCTTTCGTACTTGTCGTTGAAGACCGTCGCGCTGTCGGTGTACCAGCCGTCATTGCCTTCGGGCGTCACGACAATCATCCGATATCGCGAAGCGTCGTCCGCAACATTTGTCCTGGTGAGCCAATCTGAATAATGTCCGCCCAGCCCGTGCAGGAGATAAAGCACCGGATAGCGAGTCGTGCGCGAAGTTTGATAATCCCGCGGCAGGACCACACTGTAAGGAAGCGTCTTCCCAATCAGCGTGCTGCGAAACTGAATTGTCTCGACTGCGGGGACAGGGCGGCGCCGGATGGGCTGAGCGATCGCTGCCGCATAGCTCGCGGCAATTCCGCTGACGATCAGGAAACCGAGCTGCGCGAAAATCGCGGGACGCTTCAGTTGTTGAATTAGCATTGATTCAACGCGGAGTCTTATTGATTGGAGCTCGAGCGAGCGAATGTTACTACGTACTTCATCGCCGGGAAAAAGATTTTCCGGCTAGGCAGTCGTTGAAAACGGATTTATATTGCTGGTTCACGGACAATCCACGATTGAAAGGCACATCATGCTTCGCAGACTGACTTCAACTTCGTCGACGTGGGCCACGATTCCATTGCGATTGGCATTGGGAATTGCCTTCATTGGTCATGGCGCGCAAAAAGTCCTTGGATCATTCAATGGCCCAGGCTTCAAACAGTTCATTTCGTTTCCCGCGCCATTTTCATTCATGCGCCCGGCCTGGCTTTGGATGGCGGCCGCCGCGATCGGCGAGTTACTCGGCGGAATTCTGGTGCTGCTCGGTTTTCTTACCCGGTTCGGGGCTTTCCTGATCACCTGCATCATGCTGACCGCGATCATCGGAGTGCTGTGGCCGAAATACTTTGCGCCTGAGGGCATGGAACTGGCAATCGCTTATCTCGGCATGGCGCTGGCGCTCTTGATCACCGGCGGCGGGCAGGCGTCAGTTGACCGCATGATCGGCGGGGGACGACGAAGATAAAAAAGAAGTGGCACAGACTTCACAGTCTGTGGCTGCTGCCTTGAAAACACAGATTAAGGTCTGTGCTACTCGACTTAATGAAGCGCTCGCCTCTTATCGTTATCTTCATCACGGTCTTTATCGATCTGGTCGGTTTCGGGATCGTAATTCCGGTGCTGCCGTACTACGCCGAGGGCACTCGCTTTGGGGCAACACCACGCGAAGTAGGATTGCTGTTCGCTTCTTACTCGGTAATGCAGCTTTTCTTTTCGCCGTTGCTCGGTCGTTGGTCAGACAAGTATGGCCGTCGCCCGATCCTGCTGTTTAGTTTACTGGGAACCTGTGTTGGCTTTCTGATTCTTGGTTTTGCCAACACACTCTGGATGTTGTTTCTCGGCCGGATCATCGACGGCATTTCCGGCGGCAACATCTCTACTGCTCAAGCCTACATCGCCGACGTCACTACGGAAGAAAATCGCGCCAAAGGAATGGGGCTGATCGGCGCTGCCTTTGGACTTGGTTTTGTTTTTGGACCGGCGATCGGCGGCGTGTTGAGTCGCTGGGGCATCCAGGTGCCTTTTCTCTTCGCCGGCGGGCTCGCGTTCTGCAACGCGGTGCTGTTGTATTTCACGCTGCCGGAAACTGTGACCGCCGATCATCCGGCGCGAGTTTCCGCCGCCACAGGCCGCGGCTGGCATCGATTGGTTAGCTCACTCAAGAATCGCCGCCTCGGACTTGTGCTCTTGATTTATTTTCTTTCCATTGTGGCTTTCTCGATCATGACCACGATGTTCTCGCTCTTTCTGATGTTTCGTTTTGGCTACGACGCCTTTCACAACGGATGGGTTTTCGCTTTCGTGGGCATCATCTCGGCGGGTATTCAAGGCGCACTCATCGGCAAACTGGTTAAGCGTTTTGGTGAACCGGTTTTGGTAATTGCCGGTACGTTAATGTTCACGGCGAGTTTGTTCGCCAGTCCGTTCATCGGCCCGGCCATCGGCGTGTTGGGCATTCTGGTAACCGGCGCGATTTCCGCTGTCGGTAATGCGCTGAATGCGCCAACTTTGACTAGTCTGGCGTCAAAATCCGCAAGCGCTTCGGAACAGGGCGCGATCATGGGTGTGACCCAATCGGTGGCCAGCCTCGCCCGCGCCGTGGGGCCGGCGATTGCGGCGTTTCTGATCTATAGCGCAGTGGCCCACGCCGGATTTGATCGTCTCATGCACCACATGAGCGACGCTTCGATCATGCGAACACTTTGGGCAGCAGCGGCGATCCAGTTCGTGGCGTTTCTATTTGCGGTTTACTTTGCGAAAGCTTACGGAAGAAGTAGTCAGTCGTAGGGTGTCAGTTGACAGTTGACAGTTGTCAGTTGTCAGTTGTCAGTTGTCAGTTGTCAGTTGTCAGTTGTCAGTTG
>JADMIO010400441.1_pt1 | contig 17956 bp, 17 predicted proteins | sample 8958161 | NCBI WGS metagenome assembly JADMIO01 (sample SAMN16585339, study PRJNA669376) | soil metagenome | isolation source: Crop rotation soil | place: USA: Cullars Rotation, Alabama | collected 2011
CGCGACAACTTGTCCACGTGGAATTCTAAGCTTAGGATCCCAATGTGCTGGAAAGGGATACAATCTTGCATATAACGCACAAAAGCCTTTTACTCCCAACATCCCTAAACAGATAATGGTAAAGAGGATATAAAATCCTTGTTTTTTACGACTTTCAAACTTCTTTTTCATAATCCCTGTATCTCGTGTTGCGTGCTTACCTTACCCAACGCTCCGTTTAATTTACCCAGCGCTGCGGAAAACTCTGCAAGTGCCATATACCAATTTATTTTGGTTTGCACCAATTGTGCGCTTGCGCTCGCAGCGGTGGCTTGTGTGGTTAACACATTTAAAATATTCCCCACCCCGGATTGATATTGCCCATGGGCTTGCTTCGCTGCCTGCACACTGCTTTTTAATAGTTTTTGGCTGCTGGCCATTGACTTTGCTGCCGTTTGTACGTCGAAATACGCTTGCCAAACTTGAAAGTCTATTTTTTGTGCTAAGGCGTCCCTTTGTGCGGCCAGTTGCTCCTTTTGTGCTTGTGCCTGCATGAGTGCGTATTTTTGAGCAAATCCACTAAAAATAGGTATACGAATACCTAATCCAACACTATTGGTTCGACCATTCAACGTCGCGTTTTTAGAATAGGTACGTTGTGTATTGGCGTTGAGGGTTAAGGAAGGCCAGGCTTGACGGCTGATGGCCACTAACGACGCATCAGCCGCCTTTACTTGTGTCTCCGCCGCCACAAGATCCGGTCTATTTTCCTTGGCGATCGTAAGTAATTCGCTGAGGGACTGAGAGATGAGGGTGGTTTCTATTTTATCCGACAGTTTGGCAAGCCGAATTGACATTTGCATGGGATACCCCATGGCCAGCGCGAGTTGCCCTTCTGCTATCTTGAGAGCTCCTTCTGTTGCTATGCGCGTCAATTCCGCCTGACTGAGAGCACTTTCTGCTTGGTAGACGTCTCCAATCGTTGCCATGCCCTCCCGGTGTAGCGCTTGTGCTGCCGACAGGTTCGCTTTACTGGCGATAACGTTCTCGCTATTGGCATCGAGCAACGCCTTTTGACCAACAACCTGATAATAGGCTTCTTCCACTTGCAGAATAATTTGTTGAAAGGTGGCATTTTGCATCAATTTTGCAGCTTGTAATTGAAAGACCGCTGTTTTTATCTGTTCGGTCCTAACACCAAAATCCCAGATAACATACTGTAAACTCGCCCCCGGCCCATAAGTTAACTGCCGCTTACCATTGGTGCTGTTAGTACTTTGTTGAAAGGTATCTTGGCTGGACGTACGATCAAGTGTAGCGCCCAACTGCGGCCAATAAGCACTCTTATTGATCCCAAGGGTGGCGAATGCGTCCTTAATTTCAGCCCATCCTACTCGAGTAGTGGGATTACAACTTAAAGCAATATCGGAAAGTTCTACTAAAGTTAAGGATTTGCCCACCAATGGGGCGGGTAAGGCATCGCAAACGGGGTCTGCCAACGCGCAGGTCGTAAACGCTAGGCCTACCACTAGGGTTATCGACAGAATAAAAGAATGTGTTGTATGCATATGCAACTTTTTAGGATCCCGAAACGCGGCTCTATTGTTTTTCAGTATAGGTGAAAAAAGTTAGGGTTTTCCCCAGTAGATTAAACCATTCCAAACCTGTAAAAACGTAAAGAGTGCCGATATCCATAAAGGCTACCTTAATAAAGATTGGAGGTGTGAGATGCTCAGAAATGGTGATCAAGAAAATTTGAAAAATACATTCAACCATTTACGTACGCACATTAGGGAGTTAGGAAGGACCATAGAAGGGAGGAAAGGAAACGCTGAGGCTAAAAAAAATTTATGGTGGTGGCAGCGGATATTTGTAAGAACCAGCAGTCTACAGTTAAAAACACTGTTAGAAGAATTCGACCGCCTGCTTGATAATCAGTATAGAAATGCATGGGCTTCAAAAGAATTGCGAGAAAAAGAACTAACGGAATTTATGCAAAAGGCAACGGAATATTATAATGAAAGGAACAAGAATTCTTGGCTCGCACCAGAAATAGAACGGCTTTATGATGATGTTCAAGCGCGTTACTATAAATATGTAGACGATTCTATAAAAGAGCTTGAAGTATTTGTAGATCAAAGCTCTAACACAAAATGGCTTTGTGAGACACTTCAAAAGTCTCAGAAAAAGTGGCATGATGAATATCAACGCGAGATGGAAAGTTTTCTATCGAACAGGCGGGAGACAAAGTCCTCATCAGGCCCTGGTCCATTAAATCCGTTACAAATGCAACAAACTCCGATGGTACCAATACAATATGTGAATGTGACGCCAGGACAACCAGGTCACGTGGCACAATTCCAAGAGCCATTTGTGCAGGCTCAACCACAAGTGGCTGTAATAAGGCGAAGAGAGCCATTGCCAACGTCATCAGGCGTGTCGGCACAACAGCAGGCTCAGAATTATTTAAGGAACCTCTGAGGATGCAGTGTAGAATTAAAAAGGTGCCGACCCTAAAAAAATTAACTAACAATGGAGAAAAGATGTCGTGCTTAGAAATAATAACTTAAATAATCCGCAAGTTAACGCCGAAAGTTTACACGCGGACATTAAAGATCTGATAAAGGTCATAGAGAAAAGAATTGCTTTAAGGAAATCGTGGTGCTGGATAATATTTCAAAGCATGAACAAACCTTTCAAAACCCTATTAAAAAAATTTTATCGTCTTCTTGATGATCGGCACAGAGATGGATGGTTACCAAAAGAACAGCAAGAAAAAAAACTAATTAAAATTATGAGAAAAATAAAGCATTACTCCAATGAAGTAGACAGAGTTTATTCGCCAGGCTCAGATCTAGAAGAAATACGGGATCTTTGTCATGGCGTTCAAATGCGTTATAGAAACCACTTGAGCGATTCTCTACCGGAACTTAAGGAGCTTGCAGACCAAGAGGAATCTGTAAAATTGTTTTATGATAAGCTCGAAAAGCATCGGCAAGAATTGTTACAGTTGGGAGATCTCCTACCAAAAGAGCGAGAGAGAGAACTATTTGGCCTTAATCCGTCGTTGGTAAGATTACCTCAACAAATAGAACCAATGCCAACACCACCAGGCATGTCGGCACAACAAAAAGCCCAGAATTATTTAAGGAATCTCTGAGGACACGAAGTTAGATGGTGGCCTTTGTGATTCTTGGTTAGATTTTAAGAGGAGAGTTATCGTGAGTAAAAAATTGATAATTTGTATGATAGTATGGTTAACGCAGATGGCGGTGCCTGCCATAGCCGAAAATATACAGGTTACGCCATACGCTGGCTTTGATATACAGTGGCGTCAGATGGGTTTTAAAGCTGGGTATGGCGATAACCAAGTTAAGCGCCATTATCCACAGGCTAACTTTTATGTCGGTAGCACATTTAATGAATATATAGGTTTTGAACTCGGTTATGAGAAATCAGTTAAAAAATCCCGTACGGTTCTGATTACGCGTGGTGACAAAGATTTCGGGCATCTCTTTTCTGACCCTGCCTTTACATATACTACTAAAGTTGATACAACGATCCAAGGGTTCCACGCCAATGCGGTAGGGTCTTACCCTTTGTCTAAAGAGTATCGTTTACATTGCATTGCTTCCGTTGGGCTAGCGCAATTAAAATTGAAGGTGATGAGAAACGTTCCAACTTCTGCTGGCGGACCAAATCCAGACGCTGCATCCGTCCGTCGTGAGTTTGTAAAAACTAAGTATGTTCCAAGGCTTTCAGCAGGCCTTCAATATGTGATCAATGAGCATTTTGGTATTCGCGCTATGCTAACCTGGGAGAAAACCTCTAAATTTAAAAATCTTAAACCGGTAAATAATGGCACGTCCCCCCTACGGGCAAGTGTAAAAGATAGTACGAATTTAGGACTCGGTATTTTTTACCAGTTTTGATTTTTGAACTTACTAGAATCGGGGCTAGAGCACAGGTTATGAATGCATGAATACAATTGGAGGTTCCATTAGATAATCGGCTAATAAAATAGGAGGCGTTATGTCTATCATTAATCAAGAAGTTAATGAACAAGCAGAAACTCAGCAAACACTGGAAGAAAAAATTGCAGACCTAGTGTTAACCGCCCGTCCAGGGGATGAGGAGCGGCTAACAAGCGTAGAATTATTAAAACGGGACGTGACAATAATTTTAAATTTTTTAGAAGCCATGGAAATGGAAGGAGAACCACTACGACCCTCGAAACGACAAATTGTTCAAGTAATGAGTATCTTAGAACTAGTATACGAAGAATTAGGCTGTCCATTGGACGATGATAAATGGTGGGATGAAAAGTTGGAGATAGAAAAACAATTGGGTGAAAGACAACAGCAGGCGATTCAAGATGGCGCAGGGTTTGGGCAAGAGCAAACGGAACAACAAAATTTGACAGCAACACAGCGAGTTGCCCAAACCGTAATTGCAGAAGAAGCTCGATCTGAAATACTCGCCTTAACAGGTGAGCCTAATCAAGCAATAATTGAGAGAGAGCAAACTCAAGCCGCAGTGCAACAAGCACTCGCCGCTCAACGGGCAGAGTTGGAAACTGAAAATCGCGAAAGGCTAGAAGAGATGCAAAACCGAATAAGAGAAGTAGAAGGAGCACTCGCTGGACGATTAGCTCAGCAAGAAGAAGCATTGGAGGCTTCGCGGGATCACGTTCTGGAATTAACGCATCAATTAGCCCAAGTGCCATCGGCTGCTGATAGGCAAACGGAGATAAATGAGACCGTGCAACAAGCGCTCGCCGCTCAACGAGTGGAGTTGGCAGCTGAAAACCGCCAAAGGTTAGAAGAGACACAAACTCAAATAAGGCAGGTGGAAGCAACCTTAGCTGCGCGCTTAGCCCAACAAGCGATAGCATTGGAGGCTGCGCAGGCTAGTGTGTTAGACTTGAGGCGTCAATTGGATCAGATGCCATCGGCTGCTGATAGGCAAACGGAAATAAACGAGGCCGTGCGATTAGCTCACATGGCACAACTTCAAGAGTCCTCAATGCAAGCGCAACCACCTGTGGCTGTAACAACGCAAGAAACGCCAGGATCTGGCTCTAATCCGCCGCTGCTATGGACACAGCCTCAGCCAATAGCGCCAATGCCAACACCACCAGCGACACTGCCAAGACAAAAAACAATCCTAGATTATTTAGATAGATAGGATTTAGAAGAAATTTATTACGAATAAAAAATTGGTAATTTGTATGATAGTAGGGTTAACGCAAATGGCCGTACCTGCCATGGCTGAAAACAGACAGGCGATGCTCTAGATTAGTTTAGATGCTAAGTAAAGGCGTGCCCTTTAAGGAACAGATTTGGCTCACACCCTCTTTTGCCTACCCCAACCCTCCTCCGTTTCGCTGCGGAGGGGGGCTTGAGCTGTGCGTCCTATACTCTAGCAGAGGGAAACAAAATCCTTTCACGTCCTCTTTCCAGAACCAACTGATACCAACATTCCCTAGAAATTTCAATAAAGTTACGCATTTTAATGCCTTTTTGCTTATTGCTTCTTATATTTTGGATAGTAGTCGGAGACAGGTAGCGTTTCTCAAAAATCTTTTTGAATTTTGAATTTTTCATTTCTCTATCAAAAGTAGATATTGCTTTTTTACGCATAATATTTCCCATCTTTAACTCGCAATTCATAATCACTTTTATATTTCACAGCCTTTTCGTGTTCATTTTTGGGTGTACCACTTTACTGGCATGGTTGCTAGGAGAACAAGGAAAAAAATCCTTCTATCTGCTCTATAACTTAGAATAACGTCATTGGATTGAATGACAAAGGCCTTGGCATTACGATAAACGACGGATTTTATGGCAACGCTCATTTATGGTATCTATCCCTTCTCCCGAGGTCGGGAGAAGGTGGTGCGAAGCACCGGATGAGGGTTGCCAGGGAGCCGCCAAGAATGAAACAGCACGCTAGAAATTTGAGGAAAACACAAACAGAAGCAGAGAGAAACTATGGTTTTCGCTAAGAAGTCGTCGGTTTTGCAAATATAAATTTCGGAGGCAACGAGTGGTTGGTGGGTATATTGTGGATTTTGTTTGTTTAAAACAAAGTTTGGTTATAGAGCTGGACGGTAGTCAGCATCTTAATAATCAAGAATGTGATCAGATCCGCACTGAATTCCTGAACTCCCTTGGCTTCCGAGTACTCCGTTTTTGGAATCACGAGGTTTTTCAAACATTCAATTTAGTCTTAAATACAATCCACTATTACTTGTCCAAGCCTCATCAACCCTCATCCGGTGCTTCGCACCACCTTCTCCCGAGCTCGGGAGAAGGGTAGATACCCATACTCAAGGTATTGGTAAAATCTGTCATTTATCGTAATGCCAATGGCCTTATCATTCAAACTAATGCGGCTTTGTTAGCACAGAAAAAAGTGAGGGCTTCCACCCCCCCCCTTTACTCCAACTGGCTGATACCCGCATTCTCTAGAAAATTCAATAAAATTACGCATTTTAATGCCTTTTTGCTTATTGCTTCTTATATTTTGGATAGTAGTCGGAGACAGGTAGCGTTTCTCAAAAATCTTTTTGAATTTTGAATTTTTCATTTCTCTATCAAAAGTAGATATTGCTTTTTTACGCATAATATTTCCCATCTTTAACTCGCAATTCATAATCACTTTTATATTTCACAGCCTTTTCGTGTTCATTTTTGGGTGTACCACTTTACTGGCATGGTTGCTAGGAGAACAAGGAAAAAAATCCTTCTATCTGCTCTATAACTTAGAATAACGTCATTGGATTGAATGACAAAGGCCTTGGCATTACGATAAACGACGGATTTTATGGCAACGCTCATTTATGGTATCTATCCCTTCTCCCGAGGTCGGGAGAAGGTGGTGCGAAGCACCGGATGAGGGTTGCCAGGGAGCCGCCAAGAATGAAACAGCACGCTAGAAATTTGAGGAAAACACAAACAGAAGCAGAGAGAAACTATGGTTTTCGCTAAGAAGTCGTCGGTTTTGCAAATATAAATTTCGGAGGCAACGAGTGGTTGGTGGGTATATTGTGGATTTTGTTTGTTTAAAACAAAGTTTGGTTATAGAGCTGGACGGTAGTCAGCATCTTAATAATCAAGAATGTGATCAGATCCGCACTGAATTCCTGAACTCCCTTGGCTTCCGAGTACTCCGTTTTTGGAATCACGAGGTTTTTCAAACATTCAATTTAGTCTTAAATACAATCCACTATTACTTGTCCAAGCCTCATCAACCCTCATCCGGTGCTTCGCACCACCTTCTCCCGAGCTCGGGAGAAGGGTAGATACCCATACTCAAGGTATTGGTAAAATCTGTCATTTATCGTAATGCCAATGGCCTTATCATTCAAACTAATGCGGCTTTGTTAGCACAGAAATGTTAACACAAAAAGAAGTGAGGGCTTCCACCCCCCTTTTACTCTGCCACCTCTTGCTGATAAACCACCCTATCATTTCCTTTAAAAGTCCCAAAGGTTCCTCTCCCCCGAGGATTCGTCGAAAAATTGGTGCCTGGCGTGCCCGAATAAGGCCAGTTATATTGCAACCACGGTAAATTAGCGCCCCCAGAAACCAAGTTGGCTTCCACATCCACATAAGAGCCCGCGGTGGCTGGCGTTGGCGTCGCTAGCGTAATATTCAACACCCCCTGAGAAAAGGTGGGTGGAGATCCAGATAAAGAAGCAGAAGTGGAAATACCAGAGGAAGGCGTTAAGGTGAGGTTAGACGCACTGTTATAAACCGTACAAGAATCAAGTGCATTGAGTGCAAACCCCGCCGCACCACTCACCGTTGTATAAAATTGCGTCTGCATCGGCATAACCAGTGGCATGATTTCTGATCCCATAGAATCGACTACCACTAACCGACCATGATAAAATTGTTTTCCACCGCCAGTGCCTGTAAAGGCGATTCCACTGCCCGACGTTGTTCCCCCAAAGGCAAACCCCCCTGAAACACAACCCGCCCCTGTACAAGGAACACTATCGGTATCCGTAATGGTTGGTATTGTTAAGGCAATTTCGGCGGTAAAAGGCGGCGCCAACGTACCACTTAACCGCTGAATCGTAAAACCACCCCCATCTGAAAAAGTAAAGGTGCCCGAGCCATCCCCTCCATCTAAAAAAGCTGGGGTAGGGTTCATCGAAATAAAAGATAACGCCGGAATGGTATCCCCCGCATTAACAGGATAATATTGTTTACTATAATTATTTCCAAGCGCAGTATTGGCAAGTTTCCAAAAACTACCCGTGTAGTTTTGCGTCTGGGTATTGAGCAAAGCTTGCGCTGTCACTGTTAGGATAGGCTGGGTATTATATAAAAAAGCCTTATCTAAATACGTAAAACTGCCAGAGCCCCCAGAACAACCTGAGGTTAATTGGGGCGTATTGCCAGAAACCGAAAAATGATGGGGCGTAAAACGGCCAACGACCACTCCGCTGCTAACATTACCTGCCCCAAGGTAACTCCCCGTTCCAACGCCCGCCATTAAATTGATGCACCCTACTTCATCAAAATAAAACGTGCTCCCCGTAAAATAAGGCGCACTTGAGAAAGGTCCCGCACTGCCTGTCACTTTGGTAAAAGCACTGCCATTACCAATGATCCCTGTATTGGTACTCCCATTGCGACCAGGGCTGGGTGCCAAAAGCGCACTAGATTGCAATAGGATCCCTTGACTGACGGTCTCGTTCCCATAGTTAGGCGTCACCGCGCCTTGTGCATTTTGCGGCTGAATGTTTACCGTAAAAGAAGAGCCCGCTTTGGCAAACACAGCATCGGCTAAACAAGCCGACACAGCACTTGCGGGCGGCGCTGTGGTTTGCGTCGCGAAGTTCCCCGGAATATTGATCGCAAATTGAGCAGGCTTTACCACAAAATTACCGCTTTGCCCGGTAGGGCCACCACTGGCGGTATCGGCAACATTTAACATTAATTGCCCAACATCTGCATATTTACCCGTGATCGTTGCCACCCCATTTGTAAACGTAATCGATTGCGTGGTTTGGGTAGCCCCAGAACTACTGGCAATGGCGGTTCCATTAATGGTCGCATTGATTGTCCCTGTGGTTGGGTTAACATAAGTTGTCCAAAATCGAATCGTTTTCGCCCCCGTATAACTCGTTACAATGCCACAATTGCTGGCCGTATAAGCCGTTAAATATAAGGTAAAATTATTCCCTGCCGTTTGCGCTGTACTAAAAGCCGCAGGCGGCGCCGTTGGCGGACTTGGAACCACCACATCCGTTACTAAAAGACCCCCTGGAATAAAATTAATCGCTCCCGATAAACCCGACACCCCTGTGCTATTGGTTTGATAGGCTTTAAGCGTGATGGGAGACGTTCCACTGCTTGGATAACTTAATTGAAAACTTGCCACCCCATTATCAGCAGCGACAAATTGATAAGTGGCGGCTCCATTCACCGTGCTACTTAAAGCACCTCCACCCGTTGTGGATACCCAGGTCCCTGAGTTGCTTTGGGTGGTCAGCGTAATCTGACCCGTATAATTGGTTATCGTTTGTGCGCTGGCGTTTTCTGCTCTCACCGTAATCGTCATATTTTGGCAATTAGTCCCCGTAGACGGCGCATTGACACCAAATTGGGTAACCTGCGGACAGGTAACGCCAAAATCCATATTACTCGCCGCGCTACTATCGTAAGTCACATCGGCAGTATTATTCAGCGTGATGCTATCTGCTGCGATGGCGCCCGTAACACTGGCGTTATTACTTAGGGTAACACTGGCCTGAGAATAGATAATCCCTGTAATTTGAGTCGTGGATCCACCGAAGGTGAGATTCGCGTAGCCGTAAATCAGGAGCTCGGAGGCCGAACCCCCGCTATTCCAAGTTAAATTTACACTCCCAGTGGATAGGGCATTTTGAACATAAATACGAGCCGTACCGTTTCCAACCACATTAATCGTAGAAGCCCCCGGCGATTTGAAAGTCTGGATCCAATAATCACCCGGTTGAAGATTAACAACAGCGCCTGTATTTAAAGTTAAACTTTTAAACCTATACACGGTGGGTAGAGAAGCATTTGCTGAAAAATTCAGCGTGGCGCCGTTGCTCACCGTGACGTCTTGGTAATCCGTTGTGGTATCACCATTGCCATCCAAAGTCTGTGTTCCTGAAATGGTTTTAATTCCACCTGCATTACTCGATACCTGAAAAGTGCCCAAATCCAAGGCGCCTACCACACCGCCAGACGCAGAGCAATTCGTTGCACCACACGTTTTAGTTGTACAAGCTCCCCCTGGATTACTGATGGTCGTTGTCGGTAAAACGGTAGTCGGATTATTTAACAATTGGGTACCACAAGCAAATTTAATGGTATTGCCAGAAGTGGTGCTTTGTAGTCCACCTGTAAACACTTGTGTACATTGATCCGCGTTGAGGGACTGACAAAATAAGATAACCCCAAGCCCAAATACCCAACGCGTCGCTTTCCAGAAAAGCATTTTGGCAAAATTTTTCATGTTTCTGATATCCACTGTGTTGTTAAACTCCCGGTTGAATAATAACGGTATACAATTGCCTAAAGGCATAATCGATATTCGCCGAAGTTGCATACTGCCCCGTTGCCGTTATCTGAAAGAGATTATACGTTGATCCACTCTCAGTAAATGCACTTTGTGTACAGCTCACTGTGGAGCTAAACCCCTTAAGCCCCCCTTGAGTAAAGGTGAGGGTGGTTGGGCTAGTAGGGCAATTATAAGGAGGCGCTCCCCCAGAAACACTGGATGGCGCAACCTTATAAATCCCCCATTCCAATCCACTCTTAGCAGCATAATAGGCTTTATCTCCTTGGAGGCTTAAGCTCTGTGCCGCGCGGGTTAAAGCGCTAATACTCACAATATAACTTCCAATAAGCGCCAATATCACCACCACAAAAAGGGCGCTGACAATCGCAAATCCATTTTCTCTAAGATGCATTATTCACACTCACTTCTCGAATCAATTTCACCGTTTCGCCATCCTTATCGGTTAACGTTAAAGTAATGGTCATCATTCCACTTGTCTGCGGCGAGCCTGCGGAGTAAGTAAAACTGCACGCACTCACATCTTTGGTTAAGGGCGCACTTTGCCCTGCATTTAAAGGCGAAAGCGTTGGATCGGTTGGTTGAACTTCGTTAATCGTATAACCCCAATAACGCTGAATGTTTTGAACGCCCCCGCTCGTATCACACACATAAGTAATGGGCGTATCCACCACCAACAAGCGTTGCCGGGGAGAAGGAAAAGCAAACAAAGTCGCTGCACTTAAGGTCAAGCGACCCTCACTGGGGCCATTTGAAAGCGCCACCGAAGTGCTAGGGGGGGTAATAGTCACCGAACCTGGCGGTGGTAAACACCCCGAGCCAGAACAGGCAGGGGCCGGAACCGTACTATAGACATTAGCGCCAGGGGAAGGGTTATCGGCAGGGATCGCCCCCCCGGTATTGGATCCCGTATTATAGACCACTAGCCTACAATTATTCGCTGCACAAGTGGCATTACTCAGCGCAAATTGAAATTGACCGATCACATCAAAGTGGGTCACCGCATTCGTAAAATCCAAGTAAGGCCCAGGGGGGGTTGATCGATAACGCATCCCCTCCACAATATTAACCATCTCAATGGCAAATCGATTACTGTTGTTCGGGTCTTGTTTGATTCGTAAACTGTTGGGAACTGCCCTTTGAATATCCCGTGCCATTCGACGAATGGACTGCTCGGCAGCGTCTACAAGCTCCGCGCGGCGCACAACATTACTGTACGCGGTAATCGGGCGAGCGACAAAAACCGAGACCACTCCAGACAAAATGGCCGAGAGGGCAATAACGATCACAAGCTCAATTAAAGTAAACCCGGCCATCGTCTTTTTGTCGATTAATAAACGGTTAATAGCTAGTCCTATAAACACTAAAGGTTATACTTTGCATATTGGCATGAGAAAGGGTAACATCGATCCGAACCACTTGTGTCCCAGCAGTCAACGAAGGGGCCCCTAAACTCGCCGTGGTGCTATCCACGCTAACATTGACAGTATAATTACCCAATCCGGAAATTGCTGTACCCGTTTGATCTGTTGGTGCTTCCGATAATCCATTATAATTACAAATGTTGGTAAAGGTAGGGCGTGTTCCAGAAGGACAAGGGGTTACCGGGAAATCCTTTCCGGTAATTTCTTCTATATAACTCTCAGCGATAAAAAGGGCTTGTTGCACAATCAGTGGATCCCCGCTAAATAAAGCCGCGGTATTAATAGAAAGCAACGTCCCTAACAAGGCAATCGCGATAATCGTCATGGATACCACCAATTCAATAAGGGTAAATCCTTGGTGATTTTTACGCATTATTGTACAAATCCCGTTGCACCTGACACCGTAACGGTATTTCCCCCGGCTACGGTAATCGTGTCGGTACCCACGACGCTGCAGGTACTCGCTTGGGTCGCTTGGCCCAGCGCATCAAAATATAACGGCCAATTGGCGGAAAAAGTTAAGCTTACCTGCCCCGGGGCAACTTTTGTATACCCTAGGGACTGGCTTGCAGGATCATTGATGGCTTGAAAAGTCGTGCCTGTTGTACAATTAGAACCTTCTATACGGCGCACTAAGGCAAGGGAGGTTCCGGTCACATTCACTTGAATATGGCTTCCGGTCGCAACCGCTAATTTTCGGGCATAACGAAGGCTATTTAAAACTTCGCTATAATAAACGGCTTGATTATAAGCAGACACCGAAAAAAAACGAGGGAGGGTTGCCGCCGAGAGAACACTCACAATCACAAGAACCATGACAATTTCAATCAGGGTAAATCCTAATGTTCGACCAGCCTTAACCTTCAACACGGTCATGTAATATTAATGGGAAGTGTACGCAACCGTACCATCGTTCATATCATAGGTCGTCGTTACGAGACTATCCACACCAAGTTTAAATGTACAAACGGAACCCGCCCCTGAGGGAATATAACAGCCATTGGTAGAAGTGGCGGTACAACTACTAGCATCGGCAATGGGGGGATTATTTAAAACATCGGTCCAAAGGGCAGCGCAAGCGGCGGTCGTAGCCGTAGTCCCCGCACCGTGATCCGGCCACCCCGCACTATTCACATGCACGGTCACACCATCTAAGGTAATGTTCGTACCCCCAGCCGTGGTTAAAGCACCATTGGCAGCCCACGCCGCATGGGCGATCCCCGTCGCTGCCCCCAATGCCCCCGCAATGCCCTGGTTAGCCGCATTTCGCGCTTGTATCGTCAGATTGGCGAATTTGGGTAATGCTGTCGCCGCGAGTATGCCAATTAAAACAATGACAATCACCAACTCAATTAAGGTAAATCCTTTGGAGGTCGCATCAATCGTTCTATTTGCGCTTAACACTATACTTACTCCCACCTCGCACATCCCGTTAAAAAATTATAGACTGAGATTGCCTTACTTACCAAGGGCAACCTTCCAAATATCCCACATGGGCAAAAATACGCCCAAAGCCAGAATCAATACCATGCCTGCAATCAGCACAATTAAGATCGGCTCAATTGCATCCCCAAGCCGTTTAACATCATAGTCTACTTCTTGCTCATAGTAGTCCGCCACCTCATCTAAGAGTTTGTCCACTTCCCCCGTTTCTTCTCCAATGGATAGCATCTGTAACACGAGCAAAGTGAACATCTCACTTTTGGTCGCAGCAACCGTTAAGGATTCACCATGTTCAATAAAGGTTTTCATGTTCAGGATTTTTTCGGCGACATAGACATTATCCGTTGTTTTGGCAATCATCGAGATGGCCTCCATTAAGGGGACCCCTGTTCTAACCGATAATGCAAAGCTACGCGCAAAACGTGCCATCAAGGCCCGTTGCATAATATCCCCAATCAAAGGGATAGAGAGCTTCCACCTGTCCCACATTTTATGACCCGCTTGCGTTCTCACAAACAAGGATAACCCGACGATCGTGCCCACCACGCCTGCCACCAACACATACCAATACTGCACAAAAAAACGAGAAGTGGCTATCAATATTCTGGTTGGCAAAGGCAACGCTGACTTAAACTGGGTGAAGAAATTTGCAAAGGCGGGGATCACTAAAATATTAATCACCACGACAGCGATCGAAATCACGATGATAACAACAATAGGATAACGAATCGCCGTTGAAATTTGTTTTTTGGTACTGGCTTCTCGTTCAAAATGTGTCGCCACTTGGCTAAAAACTTGATCCAAACTACCCGTGTTTTCTCCTACGTTTACTAAAGCAGTCATTAACGACGGAAAAATATAAGGGTGTTTCTTCATGGCCATGGATAAAGCTTGCCCCCCTTCCAACGTCGCTAAGACTTCGACAAGTGCTACTTTTAACTTATAGTTTTTAGCGCTTTCCAGGACCACACGTACAGAACGCACAATGGGAACACCAGCTTTGATAAGCGAATGCATCTGTCGACTGAAAAAGGTGAGATCTTGTATAGAAGGCGCGTCCATCTGCAAGAAAGCCATAAACTTAGAAACAGATTTTTCTTTTTCTATGTACAAAGTAATAGAAACCGGCGTTGTGCCATTACGCACTAATTCTGAGGCAACCATGGATTCATTGGTTCCCTCGATGATCCCCTTTATTTCCTTGCCGGCTTTATCTCGACCGCGATACTCATAACGTGCCATGAATAAAATCCCTTTATAAATATTCCCCAGCAATCTTAAATACTTCTGACAACGTCGTCACCCCTTGTGTCGCATACTCGAAAGCAGACTGTGCTAAAGATTTAAATCCGGGTTGTGTTTTCGCTGCCTGTATAAATAAATTGGTATCGTCCGATCTTAAAGCGTCTGCTAATTCCTGCGTCACTTCTAGAAATTCATAAATACCAATTCGCCCCCGATAGCCACTCTGATTACACCTCGAACATCCAGCCCCTTGTTTAAACGAAAAGCTGTGTTCTACCGTGCCCAGCAACCCTAAGATCCACGCCTGTTCATTATCAGACAATAAGTAATGTACCGCGCAGGCATCACAAATTTTTCGAACCAATCGCTGGGCCAAAACGCCCCGTAAGGCCCCTGCCACCAAAAAGCCTTGTGCGCCCATATCCAATAACCGTACCGCACTGCTCGCCGCGTCATTGGTATGCAACGTGGAAAATACTAAATGCCCGGTCATTGCCGCCCGTAGCCCAATGTGAACCGTCTCTTCATCCCGCATTTCACCCACCATCACAATATCGGGATCATGCCGAATAGAAGCTCTTAATATATTGGCAAAGGTTAGATCAATTGTCGTGTTCACCTGGACTTGGTTTACCCTAGGCAATACATATTCCACGGGATCTTCAATGGTAATGATTTTTTTCTCAGGAACATTTAATTCACTTAACATGGCATACAAAGTCGTTGTTTTTCCACTTCCGGTTGGGCCTGTGACGAGGATCATGCCGTTGGGCTTATGAATTAATGCCCTTACTTTATCTAAAACGGATTTTTCCATGCCTAACTGGTCTAACTTTAAAATACCTTTAGCCTGATCGAGTAAGCGTAACACCGCCGCCTCTCCAAAATGCACAGGCATAATCGCTACTCGAATATCCACCGAATGCCCTTTAATCACGATGTCAAACCGGCCATCCTGTGGCAAACGTCTTTCGGAAATATTCATGTTCGCAATCAATTTAATCCTTAAAACCACTGCCGCCATAATTTCCTTTCCAGGGATTACGCTCTCGTGCAAAACGCCGTCGATACGTTGGCGAATACGCAGTAACTTCTCATCTGGCTCAATATGAATATCAGAAGCACCGGTCTGAATTGCATCTTCCAATATAGAATCTAACAACTTCACAACCGGTGCAGCATCTGCGCTAATCAGCTCAAGCTCTGGGGTTTCTTGATCGGATTTAATTTCTTCTTTCAGCGCCGCTGCAAAAGAACTAATATCCTCGGTTCTCCTATAAACCAAATCAAAAACATGCAATAAGTCTTCTTCTAAAACAATAGACAATTGTAGCGTATTACTCAGCAGCCGACTAAGCTCATCGTAAGCAACCAAGTCTGTCGGATCGACCATTCCAACCAGATAATTCCCATCAACAAGATCCAGCAAAATCATTCGGTATCTTCTGGCGATCCTTTCCGGCAGTTTTTGGATAATTTCTGGGTTCACAGGATATTGTTTTAAATCAATATAAGAAAAATTCAATTGCTTGGCTAAAGTCTGAGCAAATGTTATCGCGTTAACAAACCCTTTTTCAATCAAAATCTCGCCTATCTTTCCGCCTTTTTCGAGTTGGGCTTCCAACGATTGCTTGAGCTGCGCTTCGGTAATGCTACCCGCACCCACTAACATTTCCCCTATCTTCATTTTTTTTAAAGTTGGATTCGCCACAATACTATCCCTTTAAAACATTTATTCGCTCTTGAACATATTTCAGAATGCTAAGGTCAAGGTTGCCTTCTTTTGCCAACCGATAATACCCCTCTAGGGCGGCGGCTTTTTGACCCTCGGCGTCCAAGGCAAGGCACACGCCTAATAACCAGAGTGAATTCTTAGGCTCTTCTTCTAACAAGCGAAAATATTGTTGACGGGCTAAAGCGTAACGACCCGTCTCCTGGTACAAATGTCCTAAAAACGCTACATAATTCTTGTCTTGCTTTCGGCTGTCTTTCACTTTCACAAGCAATGCTAAAGCCTTTTCGGGCTCATCCCTTTTATCGTGCACCACCGCCATTAATCTTAAAAAATCAGGATGATTTTCATCTAAAGCAAATCCTTCTAATAACAATGCTTCGCTCCCTTCTAAATGGCCTTCTTTGATGTATAAAGTGGCTAATTCTGCCCGAGCAGCATGATGACGAGGCGACTGGTGTAGGGCGTCCATTAGACGTTGTTTGGCTGCGGCCGTTTCTCCCCGATGGAGATGGTGTAACGCACGTTGATAACTCACGCCACCTTGTTCCTCTTCCAACAGGGCAGTTTGGTTTTTTTCAAAAAAGGCTCTCTCTTTTTGGGTGACGCTGGGCGCAGGGGCAACAACACCTGTGTCATACTTCGGAGACGCCGCGGCTGCGAGTGGCATCTGTCTTACTTGATCCGAATCACCAGGCACTTCAACCACACGCTCCGAAAGGGTCCACGCTGCCGCTTGCCAAGAACAACATAATACGCTCTTAATAATGAGGACCTTTGCAATAGTACTTATTTTCATCTCTTATCCTCTCCTCATTCATTCATTCTATTAAAGCGATCTAAAGTGTCGTCTATGATCTCGGAGGGCGTATGATTATCTACCACAATGGGTCGCACCAGAATCACCAATTCGACTTTTTTATTAACTTGAACCGTTCGTCTAAATAAAGATCCTAAGAGCGGCAAATCCTTTAAAACCGGCACCCCTGCTTTTAAATCGGAGGTTTGTTTTTGCATTAAGCCGCCAATGATAACCATTTCCCCATTTCTGGCTTTTACCAAACTATCGGATTCTCGTATACTGCTTTTAGCCAAGGGGAACTTCTGCTCCTGAGCCGCGCCTCCCGTCCCAACACTAATACTTACATCCTGATTGCTTACTTGGCTAACGGTGGGATGAATATGCAAGGTGATCTCGTTTTCAGCGGTAATGTGAGGCGTGACATCTAAAGCAATACCCGAAAAGAAAGAGTCAAAGGTAACCGTAGGCGTACTCGCCGATCCCCCCGCTGCCGTTGCACCCGTTGTCGTAGTTGAGGTCACATTGGTCACATAGAATTGCTCTGTCCCCACTTTAATCAAAGCCTTTTGGTTATTCATTGTTGTCACCCGTGGGTTGGACAAAACATGCACTTTTCCTTGCTCACCGAGAAGCTCAATAAAAGAGCCCAGGTGTTTAAAATTAGTGGCTAAGGCAAACGCTCCCCCCAAACTCCCCGTACCAGAGGCCATTGTTGATACCCCGTCAACCTGTCCTGGGGTAACGTTCACGGTAGGCGCGGTCCCA
>JADMIO010607234.1_pt1 | contig 17955 bp, 16 predicted proteins | sample 8958161 | NCBI WGS metagenome assembly JADMIO01 (sample SAMN16585339, study PRJNA669376) | soil metagenome | isolation source: Crop rotation soil | place: USA: Cullars Rotation, Alabama | collected 2011
GTTACCCGCCGCCGCCACGACGACGACCCCGAGCGCGCTCGCCGTTGCGACCGCGTCGGTCAGGACCTGCGAGCTGGCGAAGCCGCCCCAGCTGTTGTTGAGGACGTCGGCGCCGTTCTCCGCGGCATAGACGATCGCCTGCGCGAGATCCGACGAGTACCCGGTCCCCCGCGCGTCGAGACCGCGCACGGCCATGATCCGTGCCCCCCAGGCCATCCCGACGATGCCGAGGCCGTTGTTACCGACGGCGGCGACCGTGCCCGCCACGTGCGTGCCGTGCCCGTTCAGGTCGAACGGCGTCGCGTCGTCGTCGACGAAGTCCCAGCCCTGCACGTCGTCGACGTAGCCGTTGCCGTCGTCGTCGACCCCGTTGCCGGCGATCTCGCCGGCGTTCGTCCACAGGTTGGCGGCCAGGTCGGGATGGGTCTGGTCGACGCCGGTATCGATGACGGCAACGACCCGGCCGAGCCCGGTGGCCGTGTCCCACGCCGTCGGCGCGTCGGTGACGGCGAGGTTCCAGAGATCGTCGAACAGGATGTCGTTCGGCTCGAACGTCGCCTGAAGCACGTAGTCGGGCTCTGCCGATGCCACCGCAGGCTCGGCCGCGAGATGCGCTGCCGCGAGCGCCACGTCCGTCCCGGCCGGCAGCTCGAGGACGTAGTAGCGGTCGAGATCCGGTGCGGAGCCTTGCCCACCGCGAGCGCGGGGGTGGGGGCGCGAGAAGAGCGGTCGGGCGTGGCGCACACCGAGCTCCCGCTGCAACCGATCGAGCGAGCTCCGCTCCGTCACCTGCGAGCTCGCCCGATATCGGACGACGATGCGCGTGGGGTGGGCCGGGCGCAAGCGCTTCGCGAGCACTTCGGGACCGGCAGCCGCGAGCGCGGGAGTGACCGCGATCCCCGCCGTCGCCAGGATGAGGACGATCCATCGCGCAGCCGACTGAGCGCAGGGTCTCCCGTGCGTCGACACGTCGGACCCCGTTGTAGAGAGAGCCGTACCGGCGCGTCAACGAAAATTGGCGGCCGGCCGTGCGACGTCGTTCACGACCCGGAGCGGCGCGGTAGGCCTGGAGCGCCGTTCGAGTTTGACTACGGAGGTTCATGGCCGCGCCGCAGCTCGGAGGCTGACGCGGACTCAGGCCACTGCCGTGCACGCAGCCGGCTCGCCCGCCGGCGCCGCCGCACGTGCGCGCCGGAGGACCTGCTCGGGCGAGAGGAGCGGGAGGGCGTCGGTCCGCGGCCGCTTGCCGGTCAGCTCGCTGTACGTGCCGCGGTACCAGCCACCGCTCACCCCCTCCTCGCTGTAGAGCTGCGCCCAGAAACGGTGCGTCTCGGGGTCGCTCGCCCCCGCCGCGGCGAACCCGCGCGCGAGCGCCGCCTGGCAGCCGGCCATGCGGTCACGGTCGCGCGTGGTCACTGCCTTCAAGGCGTCGAGCTGGGCTACGAAGCCGCGCACGCCGCGGAGCTCGGCCAGCTGTTCCGCGAGCACCTGATCGACGCACGCCGGCCCCGGCGCGCCGCCGAGCGCGCGCAGCCGCTCGGCGAGGAGCCGCGCGTGGTTCGCCTCGCGCTCGGCGATGATCAGGTGGCCGGCCCGGAGCTGCGGGTCCGATTCGCTCTCGGCCCAGGCGGCGTACAGTTCCGCGCCCCAGCTCTCGAGCGCACGAAACACATTCAATCCTTCGAGGATGTCGTCCCGGCTGGTCGCGTCCATTTCCCCTTCATAGCGCTGCTCGAGGCGGCTCGCGAGCCAGCCGCATCCAAGGACCGGATAAGGCGCCCCGAGGTGCTAGGGCGAACGACCGGGCTGTGCCGCCGGCGATCCCGTCTCGGCGTGAGGTCGTTCGGGTTTTTCGGCTCGTATCGCTGTCCGTCCGCCATCCGGAACGATTTTTTCGACGAATTTTCTGGCACTCCGAAGCTTGCCTGAAGTAGAGATCGAAGAGATCGACGCCAGGAGGTGCCCACATGAGGCTGGTTCGGGGAACCGTAGCCGTCGTTGCTCTGCTCGTCCTACCCATCGGCGTGCGCGCGCAGAGTGAATGTCCGGAAGACGCAGGCAAGGTCATCGCGGATGCGTGCCCATGCGACCAGCGGAACCACGGTCAGTACGTGAGCTGTGTCGTGCGCCACCGGAACGATCTTCGCAGACAGGGATGTCTCGACGCCGCCGCGAATCGGCAGATCGCGCGTTGCGCGGCCCGGTCGACGTGCGGCAAGGAAGGGCGAGTCGTGTGCTGCTTCGTCGTCTCCGAAGGCGAGTGCAGCGATCTCTCTCCCGGCGACGGCATGGCGGACGGGACGTGCAGCAACGTCGACCGCGCGTGTGATACGGCCGCCAACTGTACCGTCTTCCGCGGGCGTGTGAGGCGCGACGAGCCGTCGTGCGTCGCTGCCGGCGGGCAGTCGGCGGGCGAGGGCAGCGCGTGCACCGCGTGCGACGCGCTCACGGCTGTGCAGCCGTAACGAGCACGAGCCGATCTCCGCGCGACAGCGTCGCGGCCTCCCCCACTCGGCGGCGGCCGCGGGCGAGGGCCGGGGGCACCGACCGTCATGTCGGTAACCCCGCGCCCCCGCGCGGCATCGAAGGTCTCGAGCGACCATGGCGGCGATCACCCCCGAATGGCTCGAGGCCGACGGCCTCGGCGGATTCGCCTCCGGCACGGCGGACGGGATCCGAACGCGCCGCTACCACGGTCTCCTCCTGATCGCGACGACGCCGCCCACCGGCCGCGTCATGCTCGTGAACGGCCTCGACGCGTGGCTCGAGACGGCGTCGGGCACCATCCCGCTCTCGTCGCAGCGCTACGTCCCGGACGTCGTCCATCCGGATGGCCGGGACCGGATCGTCGATTTCACCGTCGACCCCTGGCCGCGCTGGACCTACCGGATCGGGGACGGCGGGCCCCGTCTCGTGCATGAGGTCCTCGTACGCCGCGACACGCCGACGGTGATGCTCTCCTGGCGGCTGCTCGACGATCTCCCCGCCGCCCGTCTCGCGGTCCGCCCGTTCCTCTCCGGGCGGGACATCCACGCCCTCCATCACGAGAACCCCGCCTTCGACTTCCACCCGGTCGTGCGCGACGGGCACATCGTCTGGCGGCCGTACGCGGGTCTCTCCGGCGTCGCCGCCACGACCAACGGCGAGTACGCGCACGACCCGACCTGGTACCGCGGGTTCTCGTACACCGAGGAGCGCGCGCGCGGTCTCGACCACGTCGAGGACCTGGCCTCTCCCGGTGTGTTCCGCTGGGACCTCGCGCGCGGGCCGGCACTCCTCGTGCTGACGGCGGAGGGGCACGAGGAGCGCGATCCGACGTGGGTGGAGCATCCCGCCGTCGAGGCCGCCCGCCGGCGCGCCTTCCCGAGCCGCCTCCACCGCGCCGCCGACGCCTACCTCGTCCGCCGGGGCACCGGAATGAGCATCATCGCCGGCTACCCGTGGTTCACCGACTGGGGACGCGACACCTTCATCGCGCTCCGCGGCCTCTGCCTCGCGACCGGCCGTCGCGACGCCGCACGGGCGATCCTCCTCGAATGGGCCGGCACGGTCTCGGAGGGCATGCTGCCGAACCGGTTCGTGGACGGGGCCGAGGCGCCCGAGTACAACGCGGTCGACGCGTCGCTCTGGTACGCGATCGCGGTCGAGGAGCTCCTCGCCGCCGCGGACGTCGCCGAGGGCGACCGCCGCACGCTCCAGGACGCGGTGCTCGCCATCCTCGCCGGCTACGTGCGCGGGACCCGCTACGGCATCCGGGTCGACGACGACGGCCTCGTCGCCGCGGGCGAGCCCGGAGTGCAGCTCACGTGGATGGACGCCCGGGTGGGCGACTGGGTGGTGACGCCGCGGATCGGGAAGCCGGTCGAAGTGCAGGCGCTCTGGCTCGCGGCACTCCGCTTCGCGAGCACGTTCGCCGAGGGCTGGGGCGATCTGCTCGCGCGCGGCCGCCGGAGCTTCGGCGAGCGGTTCTGGAACGAGGCGCGGGGCTGCCTGTACGACGTCGTCGACGTGGGACACGAGCCCGGCGCCGTCGATCCGAGCTTCCGCCCGAATCAGATCCTCGCCGTCGGCGGCCTGCCCCTCCGGCTGCTCGACGGCGAGCGGGCACGACAGATCGTCGACGCGGTGGAGAAGCGACTCTGGACGCCGCTCGGCCTCCGCTCGCTCGCGCCCGGCGAGCCCGGCTACGCGCCACACTACACGGGCGGGGTGCGGGAGCGGGACGGGGCCTACCACCAGGGCACCGTCTGGCCCTGGCTCCTCGGACCCTTCGTCGACGCATGGGTCCACGTCCGGGGCCGGACGGCGGAGGCGAAGCGCGAAGCCCGCCGTCGTTTCCTCGCTCCGCTGCTCGTCCACCTCGACGAGGCCGGCCTGGGGCACATCTCCGAGATCGCCGACGCCGAGCCGCCGCACACGCCGCGCGGGGCGCCCTTCCAGGCGTGGTCGGTGGGCGAGGCGCTCCGGCTGGCCGAGGTGGTGCTGGCGACGCCGTAGCGGGTGCGCCGTGGCTTGTGGACCGGGACGCCGCGCTGCATGCTGCGGCCCCGATGAAGGGCGGCCTCCGCGTCCTCCTCTTCTCGCTCCTCCTGATGATCGGGTTGAGCCCCGTCTTTTCGCCCGATCTCCTGGGCCGATCCATCCTGCTGGTGGTCGTGACCTCGATCCTGCTCTCCGGGGCCTACGCGTCCAACGCCGAGCCGCGGCGGCTCGCGATCGCGCTACTGCTCGCGATGCCCGCGCTCGTCACCGCCTGGTCGAGCCTCTTTCAGCCTACGTCCACCATGGCGATCGCGGCCCGGATCGCCATGATGGCGTTCAGTGTCTACACCATCGTCCTGCTGCTCGGTCGCGTACTCCGCACCAACGAGGTCACGCTGGACGAGATCTACGGCGCGATCAGCATCTACGTCCTGATCGGCGTCGTCTGGGGCATGGGCTACCAGCTCCTCGACACCCTCGCGCCCGGCTCGTTCCAGCGCGCGATCGCGAAGGACGAGGCCGACCTCATGTATTACAGCTTCATCACCCTGATGACGGTCGGCTACGGCGACATCCACCCGGCCACCCCGTGGGCACGCTCGATGACGATCGTCGAGGCGCTCGTCGGCGTGATCTACCTCGCGGTCTTCATCTCGCGGATGGTCAGCATGCAGACACAGACGCCACGAACGTGACGGCGCGACGCCGTTTCGTCACATTGGTCGTCGCCGTGCTGCTGCTCGACTACGCGACCGCGCTGGTCGCGCAGGTCCTGGAGCTGCCCTTCTACCTCGACACGTGGGCCACCTCGACGGGGGTGATCGTCGGCGGGCTGGCGGTCGGGATCGTGGGCGGGGTGCTCTACAGCTGGCTCATGGCGGCGACGGTCTGGGGAACGGCCGCCTCGGTCTGGTGCCTCAGCAGCACGATGGCTGCCCTCTGCACCTGGGCCTTCCTGCGGCGGGGGTGGGTCTCGATCGAACGGCCGTTCGCCATGGTCGGCAGCGGGGTCGCGACCGGCATCGTGAACGGCTGCCTCTCCGTCCTGATCTACCGCTATGTCTTCGGAAGCGCTCCGGCTTCGGACAACACGCGCGTCTTCCGGGAGCTCCTGCAGGCGAGCCTGGGGAGCTCAGGGCTGGCGCTCCTCGGCGCCAGCATGGTGGTCGAGGTCGCGGACAAGACGGTGTCCATCATCGTCGCGGCGGCGACGGCATTCCTGCTCCGGGATGCCTACCGCCGGGCCCGTCCGCATCACGCCGCCGGTCGGATCTGAACGCGCGTCGACGTCCCGGACGTCTCGACTGCAAACCGCGTATAGCACCGGTCCGGCTGCCACCGTGCGGATGGTTTGCGCCGCCGGCATTTTTCGCTCGTCCGCCTGACAGTCGAGCGCGGCATGGCAGTTGCTTCGTGATACTCGCATGGCCCGGCACGGCGGAACGATCACGAGCCTCGAAACGCCACCGGGCGGCTCGGCATCGAAGACACGAGACCCGATGACGACGCTGATCCAGCTCGTGAAGCTCGTGCTCGCGGCACTCGGCCTCGTGGTGGCGATCGGTCGCGTGGCGTCGGGCGACGTGGAGAGCAGTGGCGCACGGATCCGCCCCACCCTCGCCCCGGCAGCCGCGCGCCGCGTGGCGTCCGTCCCGGCTGTCCGGCAGGATGCGCGTCCTGCCGTCCCACCCGCAGAGACGTCCAGAGACTGAAACGCCCATCGCGCCGACGGGTGCCGCCTGGCCGGCACTGGTCGTCGGGGGCGCCTCCTTCGCCGCCCTGGGCGGGGCGCTCGCGCTGCCGGGCGCCCTCCTGCCGGTGATCATGGACGCCTTCGCGGCCGGTCCGGTCGAGGTGGGGACCATGCTCGCCGTCCAGCCGGTGACCTACTTGATCGCGGTGGTGGCGTCGGCGCGGGCGATCGGGCGGATCGGGCTGGCGTGGGTCCTCGCGGCCAGCGTCGGCATCCTGGCCCTCGGCATCGGAGCCTTCGGGTTGGTTTCGCACTGGGTTGCCGGTGCCGTCGCGCTGCTGGTCGCCGGCCTCGGGCTCGGCCTCCTCGAGGTCGCGGGCAACGCGTTCCTCGTCCTCGCCAGCGGCCCCCGGCCGACCAATATCCTGAACCTCGCCCATCTCTTCTTCGGCCTGGGCGCCCTCGCGGCACCCGCGCTCGCGACGCGAGCGGTCGCCGCCGGGTACTCGTGGCGTCTCCAGTTCCTGATCGCGGGCGCGTTCATGGCGCTGATCGCCGTCGCCTGGCGGCTCGTCGTCGTGCCGGAGCCACGACCGGCCGCGCCCTCGGGCCATGGGCCACCGCGCGGACCGACGCGCCTGCTCGCCGTCCTGCTCGGCGTCTACGTCGGCGTCGAGACCGGAATCGGCTCCTGGCTGACGGAGTACATGACGGCGGCGCGCGGGCTCCCGCTCGCGCAGGCGGGCACCTGCCTCGCCCTCTACTGGCTCGGTCTCGCCGTCGGGAGGTTGGTCCTCGGCATACTGCCGCAACGCGTCCGCGAGGAGCGACTGCTCCTCGGGCTCGCCACCTTCGCCACCGTCGCGCTCGTCGCCGGACTGGCGGCGAGCGACCCGGGCGGGGCGCGGCTCGGCCTTGCGCTCACCGGCCTCGGATTCTCGGGCATCTTTCCCGCCGCCATCGCCCTCGGCGGGCGCTACGATCCCGAAGCGACGGCGCGCATGACCCGCACGCTGATCGGCGGCGCCGCGGTCGGGAACATCACCATCCCCTGGACGATGGCGGTAATCGTCGGGCGCGCCGGGGTCGGTGCGGGTATGGGGTTCTACGCCGCCATGACGGCGCTGATGGTCGCGCTCGTCGCCCGGCTGCCACGCCCGCCACAAATGGCCCGGGCCGCTTGCCCGAGACCATCCACGGCTGTATCTCGGACGACACTGCCCGCGGAGGAATCACCCTCATGATCGACGCCGCCGCCGCCAACCAGCTCCGCCAGCTCGACGAGGAGCTCGAGCAGATCCTCACCTCCTTCGACACCAGCTATGCGTGGAACTATGGCAACGTGAAGGAGGGGCTACGCGACCTGTACGAGAAGGCGAAGCGCGACCAGTGGAACGGCACGACCCAGCTCCCCTGGGACACCGACGTCGATCCGGAGCGGGGCATCCTCCCCGACCTCATCAACCCGCTCGCGGGCTACGCGCCCTACGAGCGCCTCACCGCCCGCGAGAAGGACCGACTCCGACATGCCCAGGTCGCGCTCCAGCTGTCGCAGTTCCTGCACGGTGAGCAGGGCGCGCTCATCGTCGCCTCCCAGCTGGTCGGCGCGGTGCCGTGGATCGACGCCAAGTACTACGCCGGCACGCAGACGATGGACGAAGCCCGTCACGTCGAGGTGTTCAGCCGCTACCTGCGCGAGAAGCTCGAATGGCAGTGGCCCGTCAACGAGAACCTGAAGGAGCTCCTCGACGCGACCATCAAGGACAGCCGCTGGGACCTCAAGTACCTCGGCATGCAGATCATCATCGAGGGCCTCGCGATGGCGGCCTTCGGGAACCTCTTCCAGATCACGACCGAGCCCCTGCTGCGCGAGCTCGTCCGCTACGTGATGAAGGACGAGTCGCGGCACGTCGCCTTCGGGGTGCTGTCGCTCGCCGACTATTACCGCGACATGTCGCTCGGCGAGCTGACCGACCGCGAAGACTTCGTCATCTACGCCTGCGAGCTGATGCGGAACCGCCTGGTGGGCGATCAGATCTCGAGCGCGATGGGGTGGAACCGGAACGAGGTGAAGGAGGTCGTCCTCGCCTCGAAGACGGCGCAGGTGTTCCGCCGCATGCTGTTCGCGCGGGTGGTGCCGAACCTGAAGCGGCTGGGACTCCTGTCGCCGCGCGTGCGCACGGCGTTCGCGGAGCTGGGCATTCTCGAGTTCGAGGACGCGGATCCGGAGGCGCAGGACCGGGCCCTCGGCTTGAGTTAGCGAGCAAGCTGCGCCAGAGAAGTTCGCGATCGCGATGGCCTGCTCCTTGGTTTCACCAACCGAGGAGGACCTGTGAGCGATGAGCGAGAAGACGCCGCGGATCGGGCCGCTCAGCGAGGAACAGATCCTCGCCGCCAATCTCGGCACACCCGTTGTCCTCAACGGCCCGATCCGGCTCGCGCCCTACAATCCGGAGTGGCCATCCCGATATGCAAATCTGGCGAGCCAAATGCGCCACAGCTTGGGCGCCGCAATCCTGATGCTGGAGCATGTCGGCTCCACCTCCGTGCCGGGCCTTTCGGCCAAGCCCGTCATCGACATCGTGCTGGCGGTCTCAGATTCCGCCGACGAAAGCGTGTACGTGCCGCGGCTGGAGCGGTTGGGATACGTGCTCAAGATTCGCGAACCCGATTGGTTCGAGCATCGGCTGCTGAAATCTCCCGCGGCCGACGTCAATCTTCACGTCTTCTCGCACGTCTGCGAGGAGATCCGCCGCATGCTTGCGTTTCGTGACTGGCTGCGGATCAACGAGGAAGACCGCAAACTCTACGAACGCACGAAGCAGGATTTGGCGCAACGAACCTGGAAGTACACGCAGAACTATGCCGACGCCAAATCGGAAGTCGTCAGCGAGATTCTCGCGCGAGCGCGCGGAGCGGGAGGGTCCGAGAAGGCGGTTCCGTAAGTTGTCGGGGCGAATGGTTCACCGAGACTAGCGCGCCCGGAGCACCGCGTCCTTCGGGACGGCCCGCCGTGCCGACCAGCGCGCACGGACGGACTCGATCACGCCTTTCATCGTCCGCTCCATCGCGTCCCAGCTGTAACGCTCGATCGCCCGATCGCGGGCGATCCGGCCCTTCTCGTGCGCCTCGTCGGGATGCGTGAGAACGTACTCGATCATCGCCTGCAGGGCGCCGGCGTCGTCCGGGGGGACGACGAAGCCGCACCCGCGGAGGATCTCTGCGTTGTCGCTCACGTCGCTGGTGATGACGGGGATCTGCATCGCCATGGCCTCGTACACCTTGCACGCGACGTAGCCCTGCGACTGCGGGTCCGTGCTCTGCGGTAGCACGACGATGTCGCCGGTCGAGAGCAGCTCGGGCATGAGCGGGAACGGCTGCGGTCCGAGGGCGAGGACCTTGCCCCGTCCGGCCTCGACCAGCTTCCGCGTGTAGGCGTGGCTCTCGTCCCGGCCGACGATCACCAGCTGGCCGTCCACCTTGCCGTCGAGCGCGTGGAGCGCCGCGAGCGTCTCCTCGAGGCCCTTCTTGGGCTGGGGATTTCCGCCGAAGAAGAGCGTGGTCGCGTCGGTTCGGATGCCCCATTTGCGGCGGATCGCGTGGCGGTCGAACCGCGCCGGGTCGAAGCGGTCGGTCGGGACGCCGTGCGGAAGGAACACGCCACCGTACCGCCGCCGCATGAAGTCGCAGTTGACGGTCCGTTCGTCGGCGAGCCCGGTGAGCTTGTCGAGGAGGTAGCGGTACTTGAAGCTGCGCGGATTGCCCCACCCTTCCCCGACCAGGTTCCGCGCGATCATCAAGGCGCGCGGCAATCCGGGCCGCCGGCCGTAGTGGTCGTAGGCCTCCCATTCCGGCATGTCGAGGACGAGCGGCAGCCGGCGGCGGAGCTTGGCGAGGAGCCCGACCCCGAAGCTCGTCAGGGACAAGCCACAGGCGACGACCACGTCGCCCGTGATCCGCCGCCCCATCGCCCGCACGGCTTCGACGAGACCGTCCGCCCGGACGATCTCCCAGGGGTAGTCGCGATGCCAGGGGAACACCTCTTCGTCCCGACGGAGCCGCCCGAACACCTCGACGTCGTAGTGCGGCTTCAGGACGTGCGCGATGATGCCGGCACGGGAGATGCCATTCGCCGCCAGGCTCGGCACGACGACGGAGACCTTCACGCCCTCGACCTGTCCGAGTCATCGACCACGGGGAGCTCGCGCATCGAGCAAATGCAATGCCACGTGGTCTCCGACGGTCGCAAGCCTCACGTGTGGCGTCGTGGATCCGCGACATATCGCGGCCGTCCCCCGCGTGGCGCGGTCGAAAGTCCAGTGAACACGCGGGATCCCGAACCGCGGAGCGAGGGCACATCCATTGCTCCTGCATTCGCACATGCGCAACACGAGGATCCAGAAGGTCACGCGGATTCGCCCGGACGGCCGGCTCTCCGCCCGAACGCCGAGCCCGATGCCCGGGTCCGAGGCCGAGCTCATCGGCGCGCTTCGCGCGGGAGAGGCGGCCGCGTTCGAGCGACTCGTCCGGCACCACGGCCCACGGATGTTGGCCGTTGCCCGCCGTCTCCTCGGCAGTGAGGACGACGCCCGGGATGCCGTGCAGGAGGCGTTCGTCGCCGCGTTCAAGTCGATCGCGAGCTTTGCGGGCGACGCCAGGCTGTCCACGTGGCTCCACCGGATCGTCGTCAACGCCGCCTTGATGAAGCTCCGGAGCCGGCGTCGCCGGAACGAGGAACCGATCGAGACCCTCCTCCCCCGCTTCGACGAGAGCGGCGAGTGGGCTGATCCGGTCGGCGGCTGGGATACGCCTTCCGACGTCCTCGTCCAGCGCCAGGAGACCCGGGAGCTCGTGCGCGTCATGGTCGGCCGGCTTCCGGAGGCGTATCGGAGCATCCTCCTGCTTCGCGACATCGAGGAGCTCGACACCGCGGAAGCGGCGGTGGCGCTGGCGATCACGCCGAGCGCCGTGAAGACGCGGCTCCATCGCGCGCGCCAGGCGCTCCGCACGTTGCTCGAGCAAACCCTGGGAGAGCGCGGGCTCGAGCTGATGGCGAGCTGAGCCGGGCAGACGGGAGCCATGATGCGGCACTGGCCGGAGTACCTGATGGAGGCCGCGGAGCTCGGGTGCTTCATGATCGCGGCGTGCGGGGTCGTGACCCTCCTCCAGCATCCGGGTTCGCCGGTCCGTCAGGCGCTACCGGATCCGACGCTCCGCCGCGTACTCATGGGGCTGGCGATGGGGCTCACCGGGATCGCGATCGTCTACTCGCCCTGGGGCAAGCGGTCGGGCGCGCACTTCAACCCCGCCGTCACCCTCGCCTTCCTCCGCCTCGGGAAAGTGGACCCGCGGGATGCCGCCTGCTACGTCGGAGCCCAGTTCGTCGGCGCGTTCGCCGGCGTCCTCACCGCGGCCGCGGCACTCGGCGCCCTCATCCGCGACGCGAACGTGAACTACGCCGCCACGGTGCCGGGACCCTCCGGTCCGGTCGTGGCGTTCGTCGCCGAGACGGTCATCTCGTTCGTGCTCTTCGCGACCGTCCTCGCGGTCTCGAATCGGAAGGACTTGAATCGCTACACGGGGCTCGTCGCCGGGATGCTGGTCGCGCTCTACATCAGCGTCGAGTCGCCGTTGTCCGGCATGAGCATGAACCCGGCACGCAGCTTCGGCTCGGCGGCGCCCGCCGGCATCTGGTCGTTCCTCTGGATCTACTTCACGGCACCGCCGCTCGGCATGCTGCTCGCGGCCGAGGTGTGGACCCGGCTCGGGGGGCGGTGGGTGGTGCGCTGCGCCAAGCTGCATCACGAGAACGACCAGCGGTGCATCTTCCGCTGCCGGTACTGAGCCGAACCCTTCTCGTCGAGCCAGCGGGACGGTACGATCGCGTCGATGGCCATCGTCGGAGTCGCCGCGTGCGGGCGCAGGTGAGGCGCGCCGAGATTCCCACCCTCTCGCCCGATGACCTCGCCCGGCTCCGCCGCGCCCGCGGTCGGGAGGTCGACCCGACGCGGAGCCTCTACGGGCCGGAGACCGTTACCTGGCGAGTCAATCGCGAGACGACGCTCCTGCTCGGCGGCGGCCGCGCGCTCCTCCTCCAGGTGGCACACCCGCTCGTCGCCGCCGGGGTCGCCCGCTACAGCGACTTCCGGTCCCGCCCGCTGCACCGGCTCTGGCGAACGCTCGACCTCATGCTGACGATCGTCTTCGCCGACGCCACGAGCGCGCTCCGCGCCGTGCGGGAGATCGAGCGCGTGCACGCCCGGGTGCACGGCGTCCTCGACGCCGACGTCGGCCCGTTCCCCCGGGGCACCGCCTGGGACGCGAACGATCCGGCGCTCCTCTTCTGGGTCTGGGCCACGCTGGTCGACACCGCGCTGCTCGTCTACGAGCGGTTCGTCGGCGCGCTCTCCGACATGGAACGGGTGACCTACTACGAGGAATCGAAGATCGGCGCGCGCCTCCTCGGCATGCCCGACAGCGTGATCCCGCCCACGATCGGCGCCTTCGGCGAGTACGTGGCCGGCATGCTGGCGGGCGAAACCCTTGCCGTCGGTCCGGCGGGCCGCGACATCGCCGGCTCGATCCTCGATCCGCCGCTCCCGATCGGGCTCCGTCAGCTCGCCGGGACGACCGCGCTGGTCACCGTCGGGCTGCTGCCGGCGTCGCTTCGTGCGCGCTACGGGCTCGCCTGGGATCGGACGCGCGAGACCGCGCTGCGCGCCGTCTCGACGGCGACGCGAGCGTCGCTGCCGCTCCTTCCGGGGCTGCTGCGATTCATGCCGCATGCGCGGCGGGCGGCGCGTCGGCACGGATGACCGACGGACGGCGCGCGATGCGCGGCGTCCTCATGACCGGCGTCTTGGTGGGCCCGGACCGGGCACTGACGCCCGCGCGGACCCGTGCTAGCGTCGACCCATGCCCCGTCGCGCGCCTTCTTCCGGGCCCGAGCCGCTGACCGAGTACCGCCGCAAGCGGCGCTTTGCGGTGACCCCCGAGCCCCGCGGCGGTGCGCGGCGCGTCCGGAAGAAGGCACTCGGCTTCGTCATCCAGAAGCACCGGGCCACGGCGCTCCACTACGACTTCCGCCTCGAATGGAATGGCGTGCTGCTCTCCTGGGCGGTGCCGAAGGGTCCGTCGCTGGATCCGTCGGTGAAGCGGCTGGCGATGCAGACGGAGGACCACCCGATCGAGTACGCGACCTTCGAGGGCATCATCCCGGAGGGCGAGTACGGCGGCGGCACCGTGATGGTCTGGGATCACGGCACCTGGGAACCCGAGGTCCCCGACGTCGACGCCGCGCTCCGCAAGGGCGACCTGAAGTTCCGCCTGGAGGGGAAGAAGGTGCGCGGCGGGTGGGTCCTCGTACGCACGCGACCACGACCCGGCTCCGGCGGACGGGCGGCCTGGCTCCTCATCAAGCATCGCGACGCGCACGCCTCGACGGAAGACATCGCCGAGACGCAGGCGCGCTCGATCGTGACGGGTCGGACGCTCGCCGAGATCGCCTGGCAGGAAGGCGGCAACGTCGAGAAGGCGGCGAGCGCGGATCCGCCGGCGGAGATCCGTCGCCTGATCGCCAACCCGAAGCTCGTCACCCGGCGGTCGCGGAAGCGGACCCCCGCGGTGTGGCATTCGAACCGGCCGCTGGCGTGAGCGCGCCCGCCCGTCAGCCGTCGGGCGTGCGGGTCTCGAATCCCGAGAAGGTCTTCTGGCCGGACGAGGGGTACACCAAGCTCGACCTGATCCGGTACTACGACTCGGTCTTCCGCTGGCTCGCGCCCTGGGTGAAGGACCGGCCGCTCGTGCTGCGCCGCTGTCCGAACGGGCTCCGCGGCAGCTGCTTCTACCAGAAGGAAAAGCCGGCCGGCATGCCGTCCGACACGCCGACCTTCCGCGTCGTGCACTCCAACGGCGTGCGACACTACGTCGTCGGCGGCCGGCGCGAGACCCAGCTCGCGCTCGCCAACCTGGGCTGCATCTCGGTTCACATCTGGGGCAGCCGCACCCGGGCTCCGCGCCAGCCCGACTGGGTGTGCTTCGACCTCGACCCCGACTCGGGGGAATTCGCCGATGCGGCACGCGCCGGGCTCCGGCTGAAGGAAGCGCTCGATGCGCTCCGGCTGGTGTCCTTCCCCAAGACGTCGGGCAAGAAGGGGCTGCACGTCTTCGTCCCGATCCGCGTCGGCCCGACCACCGACGAGGTGCGCGGGTTCGCCGAGCGACTCGGGCATCTGCTCGCGCGCTCCTTCCCGCACGAGCTCACGATGGAGCACGCGATCGCCGCGCGGCGGGGACGGGTGTACCTCGATCCCGGGCGGAACGGCTTCGCCCAGACGGTGGCCGCTCCGTGGTGCGTGCGGCGCGCGCCGGGGGCGACGGTCTCTACCCCGCTCGAGTGGTCCGAGGTGAAGCCGTCGCTCGATCCCCGGCGCTTCACGATGCGGACGATCGGCCGGCGGCTCGCGCGCCCGGACCCCTGGCGGGACCTCCTCCGCCGACGACAGGCGCTCGGCCCGGCGATCGCCGCCCTCGCCCGCCTGTAGAGGTTGTGAAGGTCCCGCAAGGCCGGGAGACCACCCCCGGGGATGTGGGGCTTGCCCCCGGTAGGGGGCGGCATCTAGCAACGTTGCGCCTCATGCGTCTCTCCGCCGGCCCGGCGCCCGCGAGACATGCCCCGACCGTCGTGGCGGCGGCGCTCGTCCTCGGACTCGGGAGCCTCCTTGGGATACCCGGCAGCGCCCTCGCGGCGCTCGTGCTCGGCGTGGCGATCGGCGTCCTGATCGGTGGGCTGTTCCGCCGCGGGACCGGGGCGCGCGCCGGCTCGAGCCAGGAGCTGGCGGGCGCGTTCGAGAGCGTCGGCCACGCCTTCGCGACCCTCGATCCCGATTGGCGCTTCACCCATCTGAATCGTCGGGCGGAGACGGTGCTCGGTCGACGCGACCTGCTCGTCGGCCGGACGCTCTGGGACGTCTTCCCCGAGACCCGAGGGACACCCCTCCACGACGCGCTCACCACCGCCGTGGCGACGGCCAAGCCGGCGCGAGTCGAGTTCTTCGACGCCAGCCGTGACGCCTGGTTCGAGGTCGACGTGCACGCGACCGCCGGCGGCATGGCGGTGTCGTTCCAGGACCTGACCGAGCGCAAGCGGACCGAGCAGCGGCTCGCGACGCAGTACGCCGTCGCCCGCATCCTCGCCGAGGGGACCGACGTCGACGACGTCAGCGTGCGGGTGCTGGAGGCGATGGGAACGGCCGTCGGGTGGGGCGTCGGGGCACTCTGGCGCGTCGACCGGAGCCAGCGGCTGCTCGACTGCGTCGCCGTGTGGGAGGCACCCGGCACGTCGGCGCCGGAGTTCATCGCCGCGACGCGTTCCTACCGCTTTCCCCCCGGCATCGGCCTCGCCGGCCGGGTGTGGGAGTCCGCCGGCCCGCACTGGATCCCGGACGTCGTCGAGGACGCCAATTTCCCCCGCGCCCGCGCGGCCGCCCACGACGGACTGCACGGGGCCTTCGGCTTCCCCATCCTGCTGCGCGGCGAGGTGCAGGGCGTCGTCGAGTTCTTCAGCCACGAGATCCGGCGCCCCGACGCGGCGCTCCTCGCGGAGACGGCGGCGATCGGCAGCCAGATCGGTCAGTTCATCGAGCGCGCGCGGACCGAGGACGCCCTCCGGCAGAGCGAGGAGCGGCTGCGGCTCGCGGGCGAGGCCACCGGCATGGGGACGTTCGACTGGGACGTCGGCAGCGGGACGATCGTGTGGTCGTCGACCATGGAGGGCATACACGGGCTCGTCCCGGGCACGTTCGGGGGGACGCTCGAGGCGTTCCTCACCTGCGTCCACCCCGACGAGCACGACACCCTGCGCGAGCAGATCGCGCGCGACCTGGCGCACGGGCCCGGCAACGTCGTCGAGTATCGCACCCGCTGGCCCGACGGGACCGTTCGCATCATTCAGGCGAAGGCGGCGGTCTACCGCGACGAAGTGGGACGGCCGCTGCGTGTCACCGGGATCGGCATGGACGTCACCGAGCGCACGCGCCTGGAGGAGGCCCGGGCCCGCCTGCTCGCGATCGAGCAGGCGGCCCGCGCGACGGCGGAGGCGGCCGAGCGGCGCGCGGGTTTCCTGGCGGAGGCGAGTGCGGTCCTCTCCTCGTCGCTCGACTACGAGACCACGCTCGCGAGCATCGCGCGCCTCGCCGTGCCCCGCATCGCGGACTGGTGCGTCGTCGACGCCGTCGACCCCGAGGGCGCCATCCGCCGTCTGGCGGTCGCGCACGCGGACCCCGTTCAAATGAACCGCGCGTGGGAGATCGAGCGGCGGTTTCCCATGGATCCACGTGCGCCGACGGGTCCGCCGGCGGTGATCCGGAGCGGACGCCCGTTCCTGCTCACCGAGATCGACGAGACGATGCTGGCGGCGTCGGCCCGCGATCCGCTCGAGCTCGACTTCCTCCGCGGACTGGGGCTCTCCTCGGCGATGTGCGTACCGCTCCACGCCCGCGGCGAGACGCTGGGCGCGATCACCTTCGCCTCGACCAGCCCCACCCGGCGCTACGAAGGGAGCGACCTGACCGTCGCCGAAGACCTGGCACGCCGGGCCGGGTTCGCGGTCGACAACGCACGCCTCTACCGTAGCGCCCAGGAGGCGAACCGCGTGAAGGACGAGTTCCTCGCCACCCTGTCGCACGAGCTCCGCACGCCGCTCAGCGCGATCCTGGGCTGGACCCGCATCCTCCGCACGCAGCAGGTCGACGAGGCCGCGTCGGCGCGCGGCCTCGAGACGATCGAACGCAACACGCGGCTCCAGGCGCAGCTCATCGAGGACCTGCTCGACGTCTCGCGCATCATCACGGGCAAGCTCCGGCTCGAGCTCCAGCCCGTCGACCTGCCGGCCGCCGTCGAGGCCGCGATCGACACGGTGCGGCCGGCGGCCGACGCCAAGGAGCTCCGGCTCGAGACCACGATCGACCAGACCGTGGGCTTCGTCTCGGGCGATCCCGACCGGCTCCAGCAGGTGGTCTGGAACCTCCTCTCCAACGCGATCAAGTTCACGCCCCGTGGCGGCCGCCTCGCGGTGCGCGTCGAGCGTAGCCGCTCCGACGCGGTCATCACCGTCACCGACACGGGAAAGGGCATCCCCGCGAGCTTCCTGCCGCACATCTTCGAGCGGTTCCGGCAGGCCGACAGCTCGAGCACGCGGACGCACGGTGGGCTCGGCCTGGGGCTCGCCATCGTCCGGCATCTGGTCGAGCTCCACCGCGGCCACATCCGGGCAGAAAGCGACGGCGAGGGAAAAGGGTCGAGTTTCGTCGTGCACCTGCCGCTGGCGACGCTCCAGGTCGACGTGCTCGAAGTCGCCACGGTGCGGCCGCTGCCCGCCTTCACGGCGCCGGCGCTGACCGGGATGGACATCCTGGTGGTGGACGACGATCCCGATGCACGCGAAGCGCTCGTGCTCGTCCTCGAGACCGAGGGCGCGACCGTCACGGCGGTGGCGTCCGCCGAGGAGGCGTTCGCCGCCCTCGAGGCCCACACCCCCGACGTCCTGGTGAGCGACATCGCGATGCCGGGGACCGACGGGTACGAGCTGATGGCGAAGCTGCGGGAGCGAGAGGCGGCCGCCAGTGCCGGTCACGTTCCCGCGCTGGCGCTCAGCGCCTACGCCCGCGAAGAGGACCGCCGGCGCGCGCTCGCAGCCGGATTCGAGATGCACGTCGCCAAGCCGGTCGATCCGGCTCGGCTGGCGGAGGTGCTGTCGGAGCTCACGGGCCGGGAGGGGCGGC
>JADMIO010945827.1_pt1 | contig 17954 bp, 19 predicted proteins | sample 8958161 | NCBI WGS metagenome assembly JADMIO01 (sample SAMN16585339, study PRJNA669376) | soil metagenome | isolation source: Crop rotation soil | place: USA: Cullars Rotation, Alabama | collected 2011
ATCCCGACGGTGCACGCCCGCGACGCCTTCTGGTACGAAAAGCACCACAAGGAGGAGATCGCGCACGAAAAGGCCGAGCACCACAAGGAGGACGTCGCGCACGGGGGCATCCACATGCCGTTCTCGTCCATCTATCCGCTGATCGCGAGCCTCGGCATCCTCATCGCCGCAATTGGCGTCACCGCGTTCGACAGCGATTGGACCCCGGGCATCCACAAGAAACTAGCGATCTGCCTCGTGGGCGGCATCATCATGTTCATCGGCATCTACCTCTGGGCCCTCGAGGGCGCGGAAGGCTATCACCTCCACCTCGACGAGGACGGCCACGAAGACGACAGCCATCCCCAGCACTAAGCCATCCTCCCTTTTCCATGAGCAGCCAAGCGGCCACCGCAGCCATCGATCATCACCACGACCACACGACGTCGACCGGCATTCCGAACAAGAAGCTCCTCATGTGGGCGTTCCTGGCGTCGGACTGCATGTTCTTCGGCACGCTGATCTCAACGCACCTGATTTACCGCCTGCACCCGCCCCCGGGCAACCCGGTGCCGCGGCAGATCTTCGACATTCCGCTGACGTCCTTCTCGACGTTTATCCTTCTGATGTCGTCGTTGATGATGGCCCTCGCGGTGAACGCCATCCAGAAGGGAAACCTCAAGAGCATGCGCTTCTCGCTCCTCGCGACGATCGTCTGCGGCTCCATCTTCCTCGGTTGCCAGGTGTTCGAGTTCAACAACTTCGTGCACGAGCACCACATGACGATCACGAACAGCATCCTCGGGACGACGTTCTTCACGCTGACCGGCACCCACGGCACGCACGTGGCCATCGGCGTCCTTTGGCTCGGCCTGATGTACGTCCGCTCGTACAAGTCCGCTGCGGGCGAAAGCGGCATCTGGCTCACGACAATTCTGCACGTGATTGCACTGGTCGTCGCCGTCCTACTTTCGATGCGCGTTGTCCTCATGACCGTCTGGGCGCTCCTCGAGCACGGGCTCAGTGGCGCCACGCTGGGCGGAGTCGTCAGCGCCCACTGGCTGGCGATCGTCGGTGCGATTGCCGCCATCGTCGCCCTGCGCTGGTTTGCCCGACCGGCCGGTCCGGTGCAGTTTGACCAGCACAACGCCGTCGACGTCGAGTCGATGGGCCTGTACTGGCATTTCGTCGACATCGTCTGGATCGTCATCTTCACCGCCGTTTACCTGCTGGAATACCTCTGACCATGAGCGAAAATCAAGTCGCCCACTCCGCCAACGCGGACGAAAGCAAGTTCGCCGCCTACGTGCAGATCGCGATGCTCCTCGCCGTCATCACCGGCGTCGAGATCGCCGTCATCGGCCTGCCCTTTCACAAGGTGCTGTTGATTGGCACGCTCGTCGTCCTCTCCGCCGTGAAGTTCATGTTCGTTATCTTCTTCTTCATGCACCTGCGGTGGGACAAGGTGTTCTGCACCATCCTGTTCTTCATCGGCCTGATCCTCGCCGGCGGCACGATGTGGGCCCTGCTCAAGCTGTTCGGCAGTGAGAACAGCATTCCGCTGACCGTTTCGCTGAACACGGTCGCGGACCTGTCCCGGCTGGTCTGACGCGATCGCGATCCTTCCTGACCCTTACGGCGGCCCTTGGGCCGCCGTTTTTTTCCCCCGATGATCGACTGGCGACACTGGCATAACGAGCCGTTCCTTGTCGGCGGGCTGGTGTTTGTGGGCTGGGTGTGGGCGCTGCTCGCCGGCCCGTTCCGCGCGCGCCTCGCGCCCGGCGTGTCGTTTCCCCGGCGGCAGGCATGGTGCTTCTACTCCGCGCTCGTCCTGTTCTACCTCGCAGTCGGCTCGCCGCTGGACCAAGTGGCCGAGCGCTTCCTGTTCAGCGCCCACATGGCACAGCACCTCATAATCATGTACCCGGTGCCGGTGCTGCTGCTGTTCGGGCTGCCGGCGTGGATGATTGACCCGTTACTTGACCGCCCCTCGGCTCACCGGGGATTGCGCCTCCTGTTCAGCCCGCTCTCCTGCGCGGTGCTTTCCACCCTGGTCTTGAGCATGTGGCATGCACCGTGGCTTTACGAATGGGCGCTGCGCGACAAGGTCATTCACGTGTTCGAGCACCTGATGTTCTTTGCGGCGTCGGTGCTCTTCTGGTGGCCAGTCATGAGTCCGTCCCGCGCGTTTCCGCCGCCGAGCTATGCCACCCGGATGCTGTACATCTTCTGCGTGGAGGTCGCGATGACGCCGGTTTTCGCCTACGTCACGTTTTCCGACAACATCCTCTATCCCACCTACGAATACGCGCCGCGCCTCGTGACCGATTTCACGGCGGTCGACGACCAGCTCCTGGCCGGAACGTCGATGAAGCTGACCAGCATGTTCGTTTCGCTGCTCGCGTTCGGACTCTGTTTCTACCGGTGGTCCGAGTCCCAGCAGGAAAAAAAATAACCGGCCGCCAGCTCGTGCCACCCGCCGGTTCGGAATATGGGTTGCCGTTGCGCGCAAGCGCGCAACTTACGCCTTGGCGGCCGGGATGAGGTCGTCGACCGAGTCGCTCTCGGGGCTGACATCGGCGAACAGCCACGTCGAAAGGTACCGCTCGCTGCTCGAAGGCACGATCACGACGATCTGCTTCCCTTTGTTCTCCGCCCGCTTGGCGAGTTGAATGCCGGCCCAGATGGCGGCGCCGGACGAGATGCCGACCGGAATGCCGTCCTGTTGGTTGACCTGCTTCGAGATCGGGCCGGAATCGGCCTCCTTCACGCGGATAACCTCGTCATAGATTTTGGTATTCAAGACCGCCGGCACGAAACCCGCGCCGAGTCCCTGTAGCTTGTGCGGGCCAGGCTGGCCGCCGGAGAGAATCGGGGACGCGTCGGGTTCGACCGCGACAATCTTGAGCGAGGCCTTGCGGGGCTTCAGCACCTCACCAACGCCCGTGATGGTGCCGCCGGTGCCGATCCCGAAAACGATGATGTCCACCTTGCCATCGGTATCGCGCCAGATTTCCTCGGCCGTGGTCTTGCGGTGAATGGCCGGGTTGGCGGGGTTGGCGAACTGCTGGAGGATTGCGCTGTTCGGGATCTTCGACTGCAGTTCCTCTGCCTTGGCGATGGCGCCCTTCATTCCCTTCGGCCCCTCGGTGAGGACGAGGCGCGCCCCGAGGATCTTCAGCAGCTTCCGGCGCTCGGTGCTCATGGTTTCGGGCATCGTGAGGATAAGCTTCAGCCCCTTGGCGGCGGCGACGAACGCGAGGGCGATGCCCGTGTTGCCGCTGGTCGGTTCGATGAGCGTGGTCTGGGCGTTGATCTTCCCGGACTTCAGCGCGTCATCGATCATCGAGAAACCAATGCGGTCCTTCACGCTCGAGAGGGGGTTGAAGAACTCGAGCTTGAGGAGGATTTCCGCCTGCGCCCCGTGGGCGGCCGCGGTGCGGTTGAGGCGAACGAGCGGGGTGTTGCCGATGGTTTCGGTGATGTCGTTGTATATCTTGGCCATGGGTTCGGGGGGGTTGAGGTTGAAGTTGAAAAAGTCAGGCGATGAAAAAGCAATTCCCGGGAATGTCTTACGGGCTATTTCACCGTGCCCCACCGGCGGTGCAACAGGCGTTCCCACGGGGAAAACAGGATTTTGTCCGCGAGCAGACCGATCGCAATGATCACGAGCATGATGCCGATGACTTGCTCCATCGCGTTCAGTTCGCGGCCGTAATGCAGTAAATTGCCCAAGCCGAAGCCGCTAAGGATCGTGACATAGATCTCTGCGGCCATCAGCGACCGCCAGGCAAAGGCCCAGCCCTGTTTCATGCCGCTGACGATGAACGGCAGCGAGGCGGGAAGCATCACGCGTAGCCAGACGTGGAGGCCGGACGAGCCCATCGTGCGCGCGGCGCGGGAATAGATTGGCGGCACGTTGCGCACGCCGTTGTCCGTCGCGATAATCATCGACCAGAGCGTCCCCATCACCACGACGAAGAACATCGCCGCCTCCGTCTGGCCAAACCAGAGCAGCGCGAGCGGCACCCAGCAAACGCTCGGCAGGGTTTGCAGCCCGAGCGCTACGAGCCCGATCGTGTCGCCCAGCAATCGGAAGCGCGCCGTCAGCAGCCCGATCGGCAGGCCCAGCGCGATGCCAAACGCGTAACCCAGCAAAAGGCGCTTCATCGTGACCAGCGTCGCATCCCAAAGCGTGCCATCCTGGATCGCCTCGTACAGGTAGCGCCCGACGCTCAGCGGCGACGGCACGAGCACGGGCGACCAGATCTTGGCGCGATAAATCATTTCCCACGCGACCAACACCACCAAGCCGAACATGAGGACGTGGCTGCTGCGTTTGAGCGTCATATTGCGTACTCCTCCGCCGCACTGCGGTTGCCCTTGAGTGCCGCCGTGATTTCGATCGCATGCCGCGCCAGCTCGATGCTGTTGATGTCGCGGCGCCGGGGCAGGAGGATCTTGTACTGGTCCAGAATCCGGCCCGGATGCGGGGAAAACAGCACGACGCGGTCCCCGAGGCACACGGCTTCGCGGACGTTATGGGTGACGAACACGATCGTCTTGCGGTGCTGCTCCCAAATGCGTTGCAGGTCCCCGTAGAGCTGCTCGCGCGTGAGCGCGTCGAGGGCCGCAAAGGGTTCATCCATCAGCAGCACGCGCGGGTTGGGCGCGAGCGATCGGGCGAGCGCCACGCGTTGCTTCATGCCGCCGGACAGCTCGTGAACGTAGGCCTTCGTGAATTTCTCCAAACCCACGAGCTTCAGGTAAAACTGCGCCACCTCCACGCGTTCCTTGCGAGTCAATCCCGGCTTCAGCTTCAGCCCGAACAGCACGTTGTCCAACACGTCGAGCCACGGAAAAAGCGCCGCTTCTTGGAACATCACCATCCGGTCGCGGCCGGGCGCAGTGATGGGCTCCCCGCCCGTCAGGACCTGGCCGTCGTCCGCTTTTTCCAACCCGGCAATGATGTTGAGCAACGTGGACTTGCCGCAGCCGCTGGGCCCAACCAGGCAGATAAATTCGCCCTCGCCGATTTCCAGCGACACGTCATCCAGCGCATGCACCGGCCGGCCACCCGCGCGAAAGCTCTTGCTGACGTTGCGCAGCGAGAGCTTCGAGGGCTTCTCGTCCTGGGTCTCGGTCTGAAGCGTCATGGTTTGCCGGAAAAGAGTCGGTCGAGGGGGATGGCTTCGCGGAGGAACCCGACACCCTGGGCGTCGGTCACGAGGAGCTCAAACTGCTTTTGCGTCACTTCGTCGGAGAATTTCAGCCGCTTCCATGCGCTGGTGATAATGGCATTGGACATCTGCCGCTTCGTCTCGGCGGTGAGTCCCGCGCGGACTTTTGCACGCGCCTCGGTGGGATGCTCGTTGATCCAAGCCGTCAGTTCCTGGTGCGCGGTCTTGAATTTCGCCGCCAACGCCGGTTGTTCGCGGAGAAACTTCGCGCTGGCGACCAGCACCGTCGTGACAGCGTCACCCTGTTCGAGAAAAATCCGGCCTCCAGCCTCGAGTTCGACGCGCGACACCCAGGGTTCGACCGTCCAAACCGCATCGAGCCGGCCCGTTTGAAACAGGGATAACTGGTCCGGATTGGCGGTGGGGAGCACTTTCACGTCGCCGCCGGTCTGCGTGACCTTGAACCCCTGCTTTTTCAGCCACACCCGCGCGGCAATATCCTGCGTGTTGCCGAGCTGCGGAGTCGCAATGTGGCGTCCCCTGAAGTCCGCCGGCTGGTGAATCGGCCCACTGCCCTGCACCACGAGCGCGGCACCACCGAGCGCGGCCCCCGACAGGATGCGGATCTCGTCGCCGTTGGACCGGAGATAGGCATTCAGCGCAGGGTTCGGTCCGACGTAAGTCAGGTCGATCGAGCCGGCAAAGATCGCCTCCATTGCACTCGGCCCCGCATTAAAGGGATACCAATGAACGGACACGTTGGGCCCGAGCCGCTGCTCGAACCAGCCACGGCCGTCGCGCGTCGACGCGCTGCCAATCACAGCCTGGGCGTGCGTGACATTTGGAAAATAGCCGACGCGCAGCGTGAGTTTTTCCGCGCGGAGTTCGCAGGCGCTGAGGACGGCTAGGAGGAGGAAAAGTAGGCGTTTCATGACCGGTGGCTAAATCGTGTATTCGCCGAGCAGCTGGTGGAGCACGCCCTCCGTCTCATCAAGCCGCGTCTTGCCGGCGCGACGCGCGAGCTTCTGCGCCTGTCGGACCGGGGGCCGCGCGGAGGTGATGGCCGCTTCCGCTTCGGGGGAGAATGGCAGCGGCAGATTGTCGCGGCGCAGCTTGCGCAGCGTCACGGCGACAACATCGGCCAACGTGTAGCGATCCAGGATGCCTGCGATGGCGTTGCGCACGTCCAACATGAGCATCCGTAGACCGCAATGGTCCTCGTCCGGGCACGTGCATTTCTCGTACGCCGTCTGGCTCACGCAACCGATGGGCGCCAGCGGGCCGTCAATCAGCCGTACGACCGACCCGATCGTAATCGCCTTCGCCGGCTTCGCCAGCCGGTAGCCGCCGAATTTGCCGCGGGCGCTCGTGACGAGCTTCGCGTCCTTCAGCGCCTGCATGATCTGCTCCAGGAATTTCACCGGCAGCTGCTCCGTGTCGGCCAGTTCGGAAACCTGCACCAGCTTTCGCCCCACCTCGGCGGCAATGCCCAGGTTGATCAGCGAACGGAGGGCATATTCCCCTTTTTTCGAGAGCTTCATTTTGGCGACCGAATTAAATCTACACTAATCTAGTAGGAATTAAACAAGCGCAAATTTCCGGATTTTTGATTTATGACGTAAACCGTTGCGGTCTGATGCCTTTCGTAGGCTGCGAGCTTGCTCGCGCCTGTTCCGCGCCATCTGACTATGCGTTTAGTGCAACCATGCGGACAGGCTCCAACAGGCGCCTGCAAGCAGGCAGCCTACCGCAGGCGGCCTACCCTACTCCTACAATCTAAGTCGCAACCCATCGTAGGCCAGCTGGACTCCTGCGGGCAATTGCCCGCTCCACGTTGCGTGGTCCACCGAATGCGTCATGTGCGTGAGATACGTCACAGGACTGCCAATCTCCGCGCCCGCGGAACATGCTTCGCTGATACTCATGTGCGTGGGGTGTGGATCAGGCCGTAGGCCGTCCAAGCACACCGCGTCCGCGCCCTTGGCGAGCGCAACGGCCGGAGGCGGGACGCTCTTGCAGTCGGAATAATAGGCGAACTTCTTGCCGGAGGATTTTTCCTCAAAGACGAGGCCAAGCGTGCTCACCGGCCCGTGCGGCAGGAGCGTGGAATGGATTCGACCCTGCGGCAGTTCCATTACCGCCGGCATGTCGGCCAGCCGAAAGGCGGGATAACCCTTCGACACGGGCCGCTCCGCGATCGCGTACGGAAACATCGCTGCCACCCGTCCCTTCCCCTCCGCGGTTGTGTGGACCGTGAGCGCGCGCGCCCCGTGGTCACAGAACCGTCGCAGGTCATCCATGCCCGCAACGTGGTCGGCGTGGCCGTGCGTCAGGACGAACACATCCAGATGGCTGATTTTTTCGCGCACGCACTGCAGCCGGAACTCCGGCGAAGCGTCCACCTGCACATGCAGGCCGTCCATCACGACGTGGATCGAGGTGCGGGTGCGGGAATTCCGCGGATCCGGCGACGTGCAGACGGCGCAGTTGCACCCGATCATCGGCACGCCCTGCGATGTGCCCGTGCCGAGAAAAATCACTTCCATGTTGCATCACGGAAACACGGAAGGGCCGGATTGCGAAAGCAAAGTGTTCCAGCGCGCGGCTTGACGGGCTCAATCCACAAAGCCAGCTTGCGCGACATGAAGCTGGCTCCCCTTCTCCTCGCTCTGTTCCTCGCCGGCTGCACCGATACCGGCAGCCACGTCATGATCGGCCAGGCCCGGACGCCGATCGACGCGTCCCAAGTCCAAGTCTATCCCGCGCATCCCTACCACTACACCGTCATCGCGCAGGTCACAGCCGACAGCGGTTCGACGTGGTACATCAGCGATGAGTCGACCAAGGCGGAGGCGATGAAGCAGCTGAAGGCGGAAGCGGCGAAGTTGGGCGCCAATGGCCTGATCGACGTGTCCGTGCCACAGCGAAGCGGCGTCAGCGAAGCCGCCGTCGCGAGCGGAACCGCGGTGTGGGTGCAGTAGCGCAGCGGCCCCACGCCGAATCGGGCGCCGCAAGCGGCACCCCTACATAAAAAAAAGGCGCTCCCGCTTTCGCGGGAACGCCTTTGAAGTTTTTGGAAGGATGGCTGGAGCTTAGTAGTCCATGCCGCCCATGCCGCCGCCACCGCCGCCGGGGGCCGGATGAGATTCCTTCTTTTCCGGGATCTCGGTGATGATGGCCTCGGTGGTGAGGAGCAGGCCGGCGATGGAGGCCGCGTTCTGCAGCGCGGTGCGCGTGACCTTCGTGGGGTCGACGACACCGGCCTTGACGAGGTCCTCGTATTCGTTGGTCGCCACGTTGTAGCCGTAGCTGCCCTTGCCGTTCATCACGTTGCCAACCACCACGGCACCCTCAACGCCTGCGTTTTCGCAGAGCATGCGGATGGGGTGCTCGATGGCGCGACGCACGATCTGGGCGCCAATGGCCTCGTCGCCTTCCAGCTTGAGGGCATCGATGACCTTCGCGGTCCGGAGCAGCGCAACGCCGCCGCCGGCGACGATACCCTCTTCCACGGCCGCACGGGTCGCATGGAGGGCGTCTTCGACGCGGGCCTTCTTTTCCTTCATCTCTGCCTCGGTCGCGGCGCCGACATTGATGACGGCGATGCCACCGGCGAGCTTGGCGAGGCGCTCCTGGAGCTTCTCGCGGTCGTAATCGCTGGTCGTCTCCTCGATCTGGCGGCGGATTTGCTTCACGCGGCCTTGGATGTCGGACGACTTGCCCGCACCCTCGACGATGGTGGTGTTCTCCTTGTCGACGACGATCCGCTTGGCGCGGCCGAGGTCGGACAGCTGGACGTTCTCGAGCTTGATGCCGAGGTCCTCGCTGAGGAGGCGGCCGCCGGTGAGGACGGCGATATCCTCGAGGATGGCCTTGCGGCGGTCACCGAAGCCGGGCGCCTTGACGGCGGCGACGTTCAGCGTGCCGCGAATCTTGTTCACCACGAGCGCGGCAAGAGCCTCGCCCTCGACTTCCTCGGCGATGATCAGCAGCGGCTTTCCGGTCTTGGCGGAAGCTTGGAGGATCGGGAGGAATTCCTGGAGGTTCGAGATCTTCTTCTCGTGGATGAGAATGTAAGCGTCCTCAAGGATGGCTTCCTGGCTCTCCGCGTTGGTCGCGAAGTAGGCCGAGAGGTAACCCTTGTCGAACTGCATGCCCTCGACGACGTCCAGGGTGGTCTCGATGGACTTGTTTTCCTCAACGGTGATGGTGCCGTCCTTGCCCACCTTGTCCATCGCGTCGGCGATGATTTCGCCGATGGCGGTGTCCCAGTTGGCGGAGACGGTCGCAACCTGGCGGATCTCCTCGCGGTCATTGACCTTCTTGGAGATCTTGGCGAGTTCGCCGACGGCGGCCTCAACGGCCTTGTCGATGCCCCGCTTCAGGTAGACGGGATTGGAACCGGCGGTGACGCTCTTGAGGCCCTCGCGATAGATGCCCTCGGCGAGCACGGTCGCCGTGGTGGTACCGTCGCCGGCGGCGTCGGACGTCTTGGAAGCGACTTCCTTCACCAGCTGGGCGCCGATGTTCTCGTAGGCATCCGGCAGCTCGACTTCCTTGGCCACGGTCACGCCGTCCTTGGTGACGGTCGGGGAGCCGAATTTCTTGTCGATAACGACATTACGGCCCTTCGGTCCGAGGGTGACTTTGACGGCCTTGGAGAGGAGCTCCACGCCCTTGAGGATTTTCTGACGAGCGGCCTCGTCGAAGATGATTTGTTTAGCAGCCATGATAGTTGATTTTTGGATTTAGAGTTTGGTTTGGCAGACGCGGGTTAGCCGACGATGCCCAGGATGTCGCTCTCGCTGACGAGCGTGTACTTCTTGTCCCCGAGTTTCACCTCGGTGCCGCCGTACTTGCTGATGAGGACCATGTCGCCCACCTTGACCTCGAAGGCGATGAGCTTGCCGTCATCGTCGCGCTTGCCAGTGCCCAAGGCGATGACCTTGGCCTCCTGGGGCTTCTCTTTGGCGCTGTCCGGGATGATAATGCCTCCGCGGACCTGCTCTTTTTCTTCGACGTGTTCGACGAGAACACGATCACCGATGGGTTTGATTTTCACGTTAGCCATATGTGTTGGGTTTGGATTAGAGGTGGTTTTTTAGTTGTCTGGATTTTCGACCAAAAGCGCCCGCTGGATTCGATCCAGCGGGCGCATTAAGGGCTGAAATTACTTTTTCTTGTCCTCGTCGACGACCTCGAAGTCGGCATCGACGACGTCGGCCTTCTTCTCGGGCTTCTTCGCGGCGCCACCTTCCGGCGGAGGAGTCGCGCCGGCACCGGGCTGCGGCGACGCGGCTTTCTGGGCCTCGGCGTAGAGCTCGCCGCCGACGGCGGTGAGCTTCTCGACCGCGGCCTTCATGCGCGAGCCATCGTTGCTCTCGAGGTCCTTTTTGGCCTCGGCGAGCGCCGCTTCGACTTTGGACTTGGTCGGGGCGGCAATTTTGTCGCCCGCTTCCTTCAGCGCCTTTTCCATCTGGTAGATGGTGCTGTCGAGTTGGTTCTTCGACTCGACGGCTTCCTTGCGCTTCTTGTCCTCGTCGGCGTGCAGCTCAGCCTCCTTGGTCATCTTGTCGACCTCTTCCTTGGAGAGGCCGGACGAACCTTGGATGGTGATCTTCTGGTCCTTGCCGGTGCCGAGATCCTTCGCGGACACGTGCAGAATGCCATTCGCGTCGATGTCAAAGGTGACCTCGATCTGCGGCTGGCCGCGCGGGGCCGGCGGGATGCCGTCCAGCTTGAACGTGCCGAGCTGCTTGTTGTCGCGCGCCATCGGGCGCTCGCCCTGCAGCACGACGATTTCCACGCCGGGCTGGTTGTCGCTGTAGGTCGAGAAGACCTGGGTCTTTTTCGAAGGAATGGTGGTGTTGCGCGGGATCATCGGCGTCGCCACATCACCCGCGGTCATGATGCCGAGTGTGAGCGGCGTGACGTCGAGCAGGAGCACGTCGCGGACATCGCCCTTGAGGACGCCGCCTTGGATGGCGGCGCCGACGGCGACGACTTCATCCGGGTTGACGCCCTGGTGCGGCGGCTTGCCTCCGAGGTTCTTCGCGATCTCAACGATCTTGGGCATGCGCGTCATGCCGCCAACAAGCACCAGCTCGTCGATCTGGGCCGACGTGAGGTCTGCGTCCTTGAGGCAGCTCTTGAATGGCGCGATGCAGCGCTCGGACAGTGAGTCGCAAATCTGCTCCATCTTCGAGCGCGAGAGCTGGACGTTGAGGTGCTTGGGGCCGGACGCGTCCGCCGTGATGAACGGCAAGTTGATGTCCACCGTGGTGGCGGACGACAGGGCGATCTTGGCCTTCTCGGCCTCTTCCTTCAGGCGCTGGAGCGCCATCGGGTCCTTGCGCAGGTCGATGCCGTTGTCCTTTTTGAAAGTATCGACCAGCCAGCCGATGATGGCGTCGTCCCAGTTGTCACCGCCGAGGTGGGTGTCACCGTTGGTGGCTTTGACTTCGAATACGCCGTCGCCGATCTCGAGTACCGACACGTCAAACGTGCCGCCGCCCAAGTCGAACACTGCGATCTTCTCGTCCTTCTTCTTGTCGAGGCCGTACGCGAGCGATGCCGCCGTGGGCTCGTTGATGATGCGGAGCACGTCGAGGCCGGCAATCTTGCCGGCGTCCTTCGTGGCTTGGCGCTGGGAGTCATTGAAGTACGCCGGAACCGTGATAACGGCCTGCGTGACCTTCTCACCGAGATATGCCTCGGCGTCGGCTTTCATCTTGCCGAGGACGAACGCGGAAATCTGCTGCGGGGCGAACTGCTCGGTCTTGTCGCCGGCCTTCACCTCGATGTAGGCGTCACCGTTTTTGCCTTCGACGACCTTGAAGGGCATGTTCTTGGCCTCGGCGCTGATCTCGGAAAACTTGCGACCGATGAGCCGCTTGGCCGAGAAAACGGTGTTGCTGGGATTGGTCACGGCCTGGCGTTTGGCTGCCTGGCCGACAAGGCGTTCGCCGCTCTTGGTGAAAGCGACCACTGACGGAGTCGTGCGGGCGCCTTCCGCATTGGGGATGACGACGGGCTCGCCGCCCTCCATCACCGCCATGCATGAGTTGGTTGTACCTAGATCGATGCCTAAAATTCTGCTCATAGTATCCGCCCCAGTCAGCAATGGCTGTGCCTCAGATCGCAAAGAACCTTTAAGCCCTCATTCATAAGGGGTTAAAAATATCCGGGTCGTTTGAGATACGCTTCGTACCCGCAACTTCGAAGCCATCTTGTCCCACTCCCCTCTTACCATTGCCCGAAGGTGTGCCACCGTCGTCACAGTTGAATTTTCCAACCCGCCATACATCCTTTCAGTCATGGAGATGGAGATCACCTTGCCGGACGAAGTGCCGGTCATGACCCTGCCCAACGTGGCCTTCTTTCCCCAGGCGTTGATGCCGCTCCACATCTTCGAGCCACGCTACCGGCAGATGCTGAAGGAGGTCCTCGCCAGCAACCGGCTCTTCGCCGTCACCGGAATTGACCACAAGCTGCTGGACCAGCCCGGACAGTTCGAACCGCCGTGCCGGGTGGCCAGCGTGGGCATCATCCGCGCCTGCCAGAAAAACGCCAACGGCACGTCCAATCTCCTTCTCCAGGGAATTTGCCGCGTCGAGGTCCTCGCGATCGTCGCCGACAAGCCCTACCGGCGCATCCGGATCCGCGCGCTGCCGAGCGAGCCAGTGACGGATCCCGCGGAAAACGCCCGGCTCCGCACGGAGCTGGCCCGGCTTATCGCCTTGAAGCAGAAATTCGGCGCACCCGTGCCCGCCGAGATGGCAGAGTTTCTCCGCACGGTCGAAGACCCCGAGGTGTTCATCGACCTTGCGGCCTTCAGCCTCTGCGAAAACACCGCGCTCAAACAGCGCCTCTTGGAAACACTCGACGTCCGTCGCCGGCTGGAACTTTTCGCTTCACAGCTCCGCGCCGAAATCGAGGCGTTGCGGCTGCGCCGTAAACTTCAGGGTGGGCTCCCGGACGAGCGGATCTCCGACAATTAAGAAAATCCCCGCCGCGGTTGCCCGGGCGGGGAAGGAAACTGGAGCCGAACATCGGATTTGAACCGATGACCCACGCTTTACGAAAGCGTTGCTCTACCAACTGAGCTAGTTCGGCGCTGTTTTCGTCCGAAGACGAGTGGCGGGTATTACGCTTCGCCTGAACTCCGTGACAAGTCAATTTCACGAGCCAGCGCGAGGCCGCCGACGTCCCAGTCGGGGCTTCTCTCCAGGTCCGATCCGGACTGGAAATCTACCTTTCCAAGGTCCGGACCGCGTCCCCTTCCGCGGGGAAAAACTTCGTGGGCGCCGCGGTGTTGCCCCAGTAGTCGAGGCTCGCCAGCACGATCAGCAAGACTCCCGCCACACCCACGGGATGAAACCCCGCGGCGAACAGGACCATGGCGACCGTACCCAGCCCGAAGAAGATCTTGTCGCGCTTCCGCATCGTCTTGCGCCCGGATAACACCACTCCCTTCCGTTCGGTGGGGATGATGACCCAGCCCCGGTTGAGCCACAGCTGGACTTCCAGGGGAATTTTGAAGCCCGGAACGGACGACCCCGACCGGGGAATGGGAGAATTCGATATGCGCATGGGAGTGGAAATTAAAGTGGGTTACGTGTGGGTGACTCAGCGAACTTGCGGGAGACTGATTTGAAAACGCGTCCCCTCCTCCGCCGAAGTCGTGAAGCTGATGTTTCCTCCGAGCACCCGCTCACCCAGCAGCTTCATGCTGTAGGTGCCGATGCCGCGTCCGTGGCCCTTCGTCGTGAAGCTGCGCTGGAAAACCTGCAGGGCGTCCGCGCGGGGAATTTCCCCGCAGTTTTGGCACCAGATCGTGCAATTCCCCATGGCGCTGTCAGCCCCGAGCCAGACAATGCCGCCAACGGGTGACGCCTCGAGAGCGTTCTTGAGCATATTTCCCAGCACCCGCTGCAGGATCGTCGGATCCGTGTTCACGAAACACTGCGCACTCTCGGGATCGATCTCCACGCGCCGATCACGGGCGGCCGGATGATTGCGGTAAACCTGCCGAACTTTTTCCAAGGCCTTCCGGGAATACACCAAGTCGTTGTCCGGACGGAGAATGTTGTTCTCCGCCGCCAGCAGCATGCGCTGGCTCTTAATTTCGTCCACCAGCGTCTGGGCTGACCGGACCAAGTCGTCCTTGAGCTCCAAACACGTCGCGGGGTCCTCGGCGATCAGCGCGGCGATGCCCGAGACGCTGCCCGCGGTGTTGAGCATGTCATGGAAGAAAATCTTCTCCAGGATCAGGCGGCGTTTTTCGTCGCTGATGTCGCTCAGGATCATGAGCACGTAATTCTCGCCCTGCCACTCGAACGGGCTGGCGGTGACGCGAAAATCATAATTGGTGCTCGCAACCGTCGCGATGCGGCACTCATCCACGGAACGGGCACCGGCCTGGGCGGCGAGGATCGCCCGCGTCGCCCCGCACGTACGGCAGGCTTCCGTCGTGCCGCAGCCGGATTCCGAGGCAAAGGCCCACTGGCAGGAGAAAAACTCCCCGGGCCGCATCCCGGCAAACGCGCTTCTGCCCAGCTTCTTGGCCAGCTCTTCCCACGTGGAGTTCGCCACCAGGATTTGACGCTCCGCATTCAACAGCGCTACGAGCCCCGGCACGGCATCAATCAAGTGCCGCACCCGGCCGCCGGCATTCAGTACGGCGATCTGGGCGGCGACCTGTTCTCCCGACAAGCGCTGGGGCGGGGCAAATTGGGTGGTGAGTACGGCTGCGATGGTTTCGTTCACAACGGCGGCGAGGTTTGACATTATTTTGCCACACCCGTCCGCGGCTCGGTATCCGTGTCCCTACGCGATTTTCCTCCGGGAAAACGCGATGACACTCACCCCAAAACCGAACCCGCCAAATTCAGCGTAATCAACCGGCGCAAAATGTGCGCAGCCGATTTCGGCCTTCCTTTTTCAACCGACTGACGGACGGTCACTTAACGACACTTCCGAAGTAATAATAGACCTTCTTGTCACCGTCGAGGACCGCGATCTCGATTTCGCCCTTGCGACCACCCGTGACTGGATCGTTGGCGGGAAGCACCCGGACCGAAAAATAGCGGCGGTCAATCACGAGATCCTCGCCCGCCCGGTTCCACTTGGGCCCGTTTATCGGCGCATCTGAAAAATACTCCAGCAGCTTGGCGCGCGAGTAATGCGCGACGGGCGGATTGTTCACCACGTCACAGGAGACGAACCGGCCGTTTTTCTGGAAGATCCAGAAGCTGACATTGGTGTCCTTGCGTTCCGGCCGCACCGACGCGCCCTCCTTCTCCAGCGCCGCGATCACGTCCTTCAGCATCACGTTTTCCCGCATGTCCACACCGTTCCGTTTTTCCAGGTCTACCCGGATGATCACCGCCCCGGTGCCGTCCAAGGCCGGACCAAACAAGGACTCAAATGAGGAAGCGCTCTCAGCTCCGCGCGACGGGCTGACAACTAAGGCGACGGTGGCCAACAGTAAGAGAAGGGATTTCATGGCGGGAAAAATGCGGGGGGAAAGTATCGCTGCCGACTGAATGACGCTTCAGGCGCCAAGGGGAAACAGCAAAAAGCACCCGCCCGCGAGGACCAGCGAAAATTGGGGGCGTCTGCGACCACCCGCGGTGGCTCGACTGCCCGATGTCGTTCTGCGTCCGTCCCGCGGTCGCGGGACTAACGCGCGTTGGTCACAATGAGGCTCAGGTTTTGGCTGTCGGCCTCATTGACGGTGAACTTGATGTCGCGCGCCCGGTTGGCCGGAAAGAGCACCCCCAGGGCCTGGTACGTGCTGCGATCCTCGCCGCGCGCGCAGACAATGTTGAGGACCCGGTCATAGTCGCCCCGGTTGTAGATGCGCATCTGCACCTGGATGTCGGTCGAATCCAGCTGCGTGGCAAGCAAGTGGGGCATCGACACGTCGCTCGTGAGAATGAGCTTGTAGCCCATCTTGTTCTCCGGAAACACCGTTCCCTTTTCCGTCTTGAACGGGGACGAGACGCCCTTGGCCTCGCTGACCATGATGTTGTTATAAAGCCGGTCTGCGTCGGCCACCGCCTTCGGTTTCGCCGCCGGCGCAACCGCGACCGGCGCGGTCTGGCAGCCTGCGAATATCAGCAGGCCGAGGAGACTGAATAACCTCGGGGTGGGTAAGTTTTTCATCGTTGCGGTGACTCCGAACAAAGCACGGGATTGTTAGACTTTTCGAATCCGGCCCAGCAAGTTGTAGTTGAACATCAGCAGTGGTAAAAATGGTGTTACGTTGCGAAAAAACGGGCCACAATCCATTGATTACCAGACGCTAATACCACGCCCCGATTTTTATGCCCAAATCGGGATAAGTAATAGTTCCTAGTCTTCATCCCCGCTTTTCACCTGTGCCGCCGCTCGCGACTTCACTTTTCGACTACGACCTTCCTGCGCGTTTGATCGCCCAAGTGCCGGCCGCCCGCCGGGACCAGTCGCGACTGCTCGTCGTCGACCGGTCGCATCATGTCGTCCAGCACCGCCACTTCGCCGATCTCCCCGAATTACTGCGGACCGGTGACACGCTCTTCCGCAACAACGCCGCAGTACTGCCAGCCCGCCTTCGCGCCGTCCGTCCAACCGGCGGCCAAGTCGAATGCCTGCTGCTCCGCCCGGCCGACGGCGGCCAAGTCTGGCGCTGCCTCGTCAAGCCCGGGAAGAAACTGCCGGTCGGAGCCACCTTCCGACATCCCACTAGCGCATTCTCGGGCGAAATCCTCGCGAAGGATCCCGACGGCTCCGTGCTGGTACGATTCACCACGCTCGGAGACAAACCCATCACCGCAGTCGCAGGTGAACTGGGATCCGTTCCGTTGCCACCGTACATCGCGCGCGACGACGAATCCCAGCGGCCCAGCGACCTCGAACGCTATCAGACCGTCTATGCCGACCGCGCCCATCCGGTCGCCGTGGCGGCACCGACCGCGGGCCTGCATTTTACTCCCGAATTGCTCGAGCAGCTAAGCCGACAGGGCGTGCGGACGGCGGACCTCACGCTGCACGTCGGCCTGGGCACGTTCAAACCCATCGCGACTGAGACGATCGAGTCACACCAAATTCACCGCGAGCTCTACGAATTGCCGCTCGCAACGCAACAGGCGCTTTTCCCACCGCTCGCCGGCCGCCGCGTCGCCGTCGGCACCACCACCGTCCGCACGGTCGAGGATTTCCTGTCGGTACACACCGCGCCGACCGACCTGAGCGTGTCGAAGGGTCTCCCCTACATATCCGAAGCCGGGATATTCATCTATCCGCCACGACAGTTCCGCGGTGTCGACGTGCTCATTACCAATTTCCACCAGCCGCGCTCCACCCTGCTGTGCCTGGTCGCAGCATTTCTCACCCCTGGATCGACCGATGGTATCGCTTGGCTGCACGAGATCTATGCCGAGGCGATCTCCCGCGAGTACCGTTTCTTTAGCTATGGCGATGCGATGCTGGTTTTATAACCACCATCCTTCGGGAGCAGGCTTGAATAGCGAAAAACAATGAGTAGCCGCCCTCCGTTGTTCCGCTTGGCGGGACAAAGGAGGGGGAGGCAATGCTCATTTTGTAAACCCCGCTCTCTTAATGTGATCTTAATCTCCGAGTTGCGGGAAAACCCAACCTCGATTCACTGTTTACCTTCGTACCAACCATGAAAAATACCCTCCGTCTGCTCTCGTTCACCGGCTTCGCCCTCGGGCTGCTGGTTTCCGCTCGCGCCGCCACCGAAACCTACGTCATCGATCCCAACCACTCTTCAGTCGGGTTCACCGTCCG
>JADMIO011482859.1_pt1 | contig 17954 bp, 16 predicted proteins | sample 8958161 | NCBI WGS metagenome assembly JADMIO01 (sample SAMN16585339, study PRJNA669376) | soil metagenome | isolation source: Crop rotation soil | place: USA: Cullars Rotation, Alabama | collected 2011
CGTTCAACATCCGACGTTCAACATCCGACGTTCAACATCCAAAGTTAGAATGCGCCTTCGGCGGTGAAGGGAAAGGCCAGGGCGGAGCCTGGCGGTCCCGGGCGCAAGCGCGTTCGCATCCGCTCGCTTGCGCTTCCTGCGTCATCGCCGAAGGCGCAAACTCAACTTGAATGTTGGATCTCGAACGTTGGACGTTGGATGTTGCCGCTCGGCGTCAGTCCTCGGGCGCGGCCAGCTTTGCCAGAACGCTGAGATCCTCGAGGGTCGTGGTGTCGCCTTTGATGACTTCACCTGCCGCCACCTGCTTCAGAAGTCGGCGCATGATTTTACCGGAACGCGTCTTCGGAAGGGCGTCGGCGAAGCGGATTTCATCCGGAGTCGCCACGGGACCGATGACGGTGCGCACATGCTTCTTGAGAGCCTCAGCGAGCTCACGATTTGCGACCTGGCCGGTTTTGACCGTGACGAAGCACACAACGCCCTGGCCCTTGAGCTCGTCGGGACGCCCCACGACCGCGGCTTCCGCCACGCTCGGATGCGACACCAGCGCGCCCTCCACTTCCGCGGTGCCGAGGCGGTGGCCCGCCACGTTGAGCACGTCGTCAATGCGTCCGACGATCCAGAAATAGCCGTCCTTGTCGCGACGCGCGCCGTCGCCGGCGAAATACATCCCCTTGTATTCGCTCCAATACGTTTGTTTGTAGCGCTTCTTGTCGCCCCAGATGCCGCGGAGCATCGAAGGCCATGGCTTGCGAATCACCAGCTTGCCGCTCTGATTCGCGCCCAGCTCATTGCCGTCATCATCCACCACGGCTGCATCCACGCCGAAGAACGGCAGCGTCGCCGTGCCAGGCTTGGTCGGGGTCGCGCCTGGGAGCGGAGTGATCATGTGACCACCGGTCTCCGTCTGCCACCATGTGTCCACGATCGGGCAACGCTCGCCGCCGATCACCTTGTGATACCACATCCACGCCTCGGGATTGATCGGCTCGCCGACAGTGCCGAGGAGGCGGAGCGAAGAGAGATCGTGCTTGGTGATCCATTCATCGCCCCACTTCATGAATGCGCGGATTGCAGTGGGCGCGGTGTAGAAGACCGACACGCCGTTCTCTTTAATGATTTTCCAGAACCGGTCATTCTCGGGCCAGTTGGGCGCGCCTTCATACATGAAGGACGTGGCGCCCATGGCGAGCGGGCCATAAACGAGATAGCTGTGGCCGGTCACCCACCCGATATCGGCGGTGCACCAGTAAACGTCCTCATCTCGAAGATCGAAGACGTATTTGCACGTCATGTATGAGTGCAAGAGATAGCCGGCGGTTGAGTGAAGAATGCCCTTCGGTTTTCCGGTCGAGCCGCTGGTGTAGAGAATGAACAGCGGCGCTTCGCTATCGAGGGCCACGGGCGGGCACTCACAGTCCACGTATTCGAGTTCGCGGTGCCACCAAACGTCGCGGCCTTCCTCGATATGCACGTCCTGCCCGGTGCGGCGAAAGACGATCACGCGCTTGACCGGGGTGTCATTGCCCTTAAGCGCGTCGTCCACGTTCTTCTTGAGCGGCACGACCGCGCCGCGGCGATAACCGCCGTCGGCAGTGATCACCAGCGTGGCGCCGGAATCCTGCGCCCGATCCTTAATGCTCTCGGCGCTAAAGCCGCCAAAAACCACGGAATGCAGAGCACCGATGCGCGCACACGCCAGCATCGCAACTGCCGCCTCTGGAATCATCGGCATGTAAATGAGAACGCGGTCGCCCTTCTTCACCTTGTTCCGCTTCAGCACGTTTGCGAAGCAGCACACTTCGTGGTGAAGCTGAGCATAGGTGATCGTGCGCTTTTCATGCTCGGGCTCGCCCTGCCAGATGATGGCCGCCTTGTTATGACGTGCCGTGCCGAGATGGCGATCCAGGCAGTTCTCAGAGACATTCAGCTTGCCGCCCAAAAACCACTTCGCGTTGGGCTCCTTCCACTCGAGCACCTTCGTCCACTTTGCCTGCCACTTGAGCTCCGAAGCCTCGCGGGCAAAAAACTTCTCCGGCTTCTCCACGCTCTCCTTCCAGAGCTTGCGATACTGCTCCATGGAGCTAATCCGCGCTTTCTTGGAAAAGTCGCGGCTCGGTTTAAATACGCGTTTCTCGACGAGGTGAGACTCGATGTTTTGGCTCATGGTAGGGCTGGAAGCGGCGGCGTCTGTACCGGGCCAGCTTGCTGGGGACAAGCGCGGAGTGAGCCCTTCCGCCCATGGCTTCATCTGGCTATTCCCTCCCGCCCTATCCTACTTCCCAATGCAGAACTGACTAAAGATCACGCCAAGGAGCTCCTCGGTGTCCGCGCGCCCGACGACGTCGCCTATCGCTTCCATTGCGGCGCGCAACTCTTCGGCAATGAACTCGGGTGAAAGCCCCTCATCGAATGCGCCCTGCGCGGCCTGCAGAAATCCGGATGCCCTCTCTAGGCAACTGGCGTGTCGGGCATTGATCGCGCAGCTCCAATCGGCCGTCGCGGCGCCGGACGTGACTGCCTCCATGACGGCCTCCGCCAGCGCATCGAATCCCTCGCCGTGGAGACATGACATGCGCACCGCAGGCACCTCGTCCCACGACGGATGCGGAGGCAGGTCACACTTGTTCAGAATAAGGATCTCTTTCCCAGACAATGCCTCTTCTTCCTCCGACTGTTCGGCGCGAGACCGGCTGGAATCCACGACCCGCAAGCGCAGGTCCGCGCGCTCCAGTTGGCGGCGCGTCCGCTCGATGCCAGCGCGCTCAATTTCATCTTCCGTGTGCCGCACGCCCGCGGTGTCCACAAGTCGCAGCGGGATGCCGCGGAGATTGACCGTCTCCTCCAGCACATCACGCGTGGTCCCCGGATGATGGCTCACGATGGCGCGCTCGTGACCGAGCAGCAAATTGAGAAGGGACGATTTGCCGACATTCGGCTCCCCAAAAATCACTGCTCGAATGCCTTCCCGGAGCACCTTGCCCTGATTCGCGGTCGCCAGCAGCGCTTCCGCGGCTGCTTGCGCTTTTTCAATGCGTCCGCGTAGCAGCGCGCCGGTGTTGGGATCGATGTCCTCGTCGGGGAAATCAATGTACGCCTCCACATGCGCGAGGATCTCGAGGACCATGGCGCGAAGCTCACGGATCCGCGACCCGAGCCGGCCCTCCAGCTGCTCGTTGGCTGCGCGCAGTGCAAGGTCGGTCTGCGCCGTGATGAGGTCCATCACTGCCTCCGCCTGGGTGAGATCCATCTTGCCATGGAGGTAGGCGCGTTGGGTGAACTCGCCCGGATTCGCCGCGCGCGCTCCAGCGCGAAGCACTGCCTCCAGCACTCGCCGCGAAACAAGGATTCCGCCATGCCCAGCGATCTCCACCACATCTTCGCCTGTGTAACTATTCGGCGCCCGGAAAAGTGTGAGAAGGACATCATCCAGCTTTGCGCCGCCATCCCACAATGAACCCAGAACCGCATAGCGGGCTTCCGTCTCCGCGAGCGCCTTGCGTCCGCGCCAAAGCTTTTGGACGATTTCCACGGCCTGCGGGCCGCTGACCCGGATCAATGAAACCGCGCCTTCTCCGAAGGCAGTCGAGATCGCGGCTATAGTGTCATTCATGCGGCGAGCACCATGCGCGCGTTCGCCGCGCGTCGAAAGCGGAATTAGCCTGGAAGCGGAAACGATGAAACCACGGAGGGAACGAGATCACGGAGAAGCAGGAGGCCGAACGTCTGTCATCCTGATCGAGTCTAACGAGGAGAAGGACCTCGAGCCATTCACGAGACCTACGTTCGAGGGGGCATCCCCAAGTTGCTACTCCCACTACGAAGCCAACGGGGACGACTATTGCCCCGGATCGCGATGCGCATGCACCTCGAAAACGCGATCGCCACGCCCGCCCATGCGCGGTTCGAGGCTCAAGGCGCGATAGGCTGCCTCCAAAGCTTTTGAGTTCCCGCGAAGCTCTGGGAAGACAACCTCCAGCCGCTGTTTGATCCACAACTTGGCAAGTCCGCCCTCTTCCGAATGCACGAGGGGAGCCACTCCGATCGCTCCCTGAAATGCCACGTAAAGCTTAGTCATGCGCTCCTCTTGTACCACTAACCAGCGATACGCGTTGTGACGTTCGAGTCACATAAAGATGCCGCGGGCATGCGCCAGGAGCGCTGCGGCGTTAAGTGCGCCTATTATAATGAATGGCTTTGGCGAACGCAAAGCCGATGCATCCGCCACGCGCCTTTCTCTCAGTAAAAAGATCAGCGCCCACGAGGTCATTACGACCGACGCCCAATACCACCAAGGGGTGCTCGCGACGTGCCGGATGTCACCGGAATGCCAGAACCACCATGCGCGCATGTCGCGGGCGACCGTGTGCAGGTTGATCATCGTCAACAGCACTAGACCAACTGCCGCCGCGCTCACTTTCGCATGACTGGCGCGGGGCTGGATCCATAGCGTCGCCTCCCGGGCGCCGATCAAGAGCACCGCCCACAGCATCACCCAACCCAGCGGCACACCAAAGAACTGCGCGCCTAATACGCGGCTGAAATGCATCCACCCAAATGGGACTCCGAAGGCGCGAGTGGTCGCCGCGAGGAGGAAAGCACCCCCCACTGTGATTCCAAGCCAGGTGCGGCCGGTATTGACCCCATGCAGGCTCACCACGTGCAGATGGAGTTGAATGAGCGCAAGAGCGAGCCAGCCCAACTCGGCATGTTTCGCTAACACCAGCACTGCTTTCCGCAGATCCGCATACGGCGGCAGCGACGCATCCCGCACGATGCTCAAAGCATTCGGGTCCCAATTCCCCCCCGGCGTGAGTGGCAGTTCAAGCCATTGCTGGTTGATCCCAAGCACCCACACCACTCCGAGCCAAACAGACCATGCCAGAAAAATCCCCCACGAAATCGCTACGAGCGGTTCCAGGGATCGGGACAAAAGGGAACGGGACATGCCGTGCACCTTGTTCGGGAGCCGAGCCTCTCCGCAAGCCGGACGACAGATCACCCTGCGGCCGCGATCGAAGCATAGGTCCTATGGGACCCATAGGACCTATGTGCGCGCCTGCGGCTAGCGAAGCGCTCGGCGCGGGACCCTGCTCCAACACCATCGCGCTCCAAATCCCTCTTCTGAAACTAAGGGTTGCGCCTCCTTCAGACCAAGCTACATCAAACAGAAGAGATGAAGTTTACAGAGTTCGGCCTTTCCGAGGCAGTGTTACGCGGGATTGAGGCCAAAGGTTATCAAGATGCCACCCCCATTCAGGCGGAGGCTATGCCCCTCGTCCTCCAGGGACGAGACGTAATGGGCTCAGCCCAAACCGGCACAGGCAAGACGGCTGCGTTTGCATTGCCCATCCTGAGCATGCTTGGCGAACACGGAAACCTCCGCGCTCTCATTCTCGAGCCCACCCGGGAACTGGCTCAGCAGGTGTTCGAAAGCTTTAAGGCCTATGGCGCATCGACAGGGTTGCGCACGGTTCTAATTCACGGCGGGGTCGGCTATGGCCCGCAGCGCGATGGCTTGGAAAAGGGCGCCGATATCGTGGTGGCGACCCCCGGCCGGCTCCTCGATTTCATGGAGGATGGCACGATCAAGGTCGGCGCCATCAAGTACCTCGTGCTCGACGAAGTGGACCGGATGCTCGACATGGGCTTTCTCCCCGACGTTTCGAAAATTATTCGCCAGACCCCCAAGGATCGCCAAACGCTGTTCTTCTCGGCCACGCTTCCCGCGGCGCTGGAAACACTCACGCAGTGGATTCTGAAAGATCCGATCGCCATCGAAATTGGCCGTCGCCAAAGCACCGCCGAAACAGTGGCACACGCGCTCTATCCGGTCGCGAAAGAGCAGAAGATGGATCTCCTCTTCGGCCTGCTGCAGAAGGAAGAGTACCACAGTGTGATCATCTTCACGCAGACGAAGGTCGCCGCCGATATGGTGGGGGCGCGGCTGAAGAAGATCATCCCTGGCAAAATAGCGATCCTGCACAGCGACCGCAGCCAGGGCGAGCGCACCGAAGCTTTGGCTGGATTCAAATCCGGCAAATATGAAGTGCTCGTGGCGACGGACATCGCCGCCCGCGGCCTCGACATCGCGAACGTGACGCACGTCATCAACTATGACGTGCCGCAGCATCCGGAGGATTACGTCCACCGCATCGGCCGCACCGGCCGCGCCGCAAAAACCGGGGACGCCTTCACGCTTTTCACCGCAGAAGAGTTGGACCCCGTGCGCAAGATCGAGCGTTACATCACCGCCAAGATCCCGCGCGCGAAACTGGAGAATTTCCCCTACGTGTACACCGCGCTCTTCAATGAGAGCCAGCTCAAGGCCGGCGGCGTCGGCAAAGGCGTGCGCACCCTCAAGGGCACGAGCTTCGGCTGGCGGAAGTGATTGGGGCAAAGTAGCCGCGCCCGGTTTGGGGCGGTGACTTCGGGTGGAGCGGATTAGTGATCAGTCCTAAGTCGCAAACCGATGCGGAGCGCCGAGCGGTCCCGCAATGGCGAGGGGCGCACCCGGTGGCGCGACTCTCCAGAGTTGCGCGGTTGGCAAATGGGAGACCGTGCGAGCTACCCTCAACTCCTCTCAACCGAAGTTGAGTATGATGCGACCTGCAAAGGTGCAGGTGAAGCTCCTCGGAGAGCGCCTAGACGCGTCCTTACTCAATCCGTAATCTTCCGCGGCATTGCCAGAACAGAACGGTGGGAGAAAGGAGTCCCCCGCCATTGGATTTTCAGCGCTGCGATGGCACTCTGCCCTCTGCTAATGCGAATCTTCCCTCCCATTCTAAGAAGGTATTCTCCCGTTTTGGGACTATTCCCTCCCGTTAGAAGAAGTTGTATTCCTACGGTGCGATTCTCCGGTCCTCTAATGAGACTCTCCGCTCCTCAAATTAGATTTTAGATTCTCCTAGTGAGGCTTTAAACCTCTCCTAATGAGAATCTAAACTCCCACAAGAAGACTCTGTAATCTCACGATGGGAATCTACATTCGCAACGGAGACCGCTCGCACGCCGTTTTCGAGGCCGCAGATGGCTTTTCCTTTTGCAGCTCGCGAAGTTGATCATGCCGCACCAGCGGCGGATGCGCAGTCCCTACTCCGAGGCTTCCGTTACCTGCTTGCCCGACTGCTGCCCGTCCCAGCGCAGCACTTCCGCGCTGCCGGCCGCGTTCTGCATCGTCTCGGCAAGAATGATATCCAAAGCCCGTGGATCATGTTTGGCATCATCGAACGTCAACTTCCTGGCACGCCCGCTATTTTCATAGTAGATGTGCGCGAAGCCCTTGGATTTCCAAGTCCGCGCATCGACACGGCGGATGCTGGAATAGGGAATCTGAATCCCCGTGGAGGTTGAAATGCCGCTACTGTCGTTGCGAATGATCGTTTTTCGCTGCCGTTGCCAGTAAGCCAGCGCGATCAGGCCCGCCAAACCCGTGATCGAGGCGGCGCCATACTGCTCCCGGTATTTCGCAGGACCGTGATAATGCTCGGGTGGCTCCGTCTTCCATCCCTTCTCCGCGCAAAGTTTTTCCCAAGCGCCCGGCTGACTCTTTAACTCCTCGTGAGCTTTGAACCGCGCATCGCTTCGTGGATAGCCAACCAAGCCGTCCCACAAAAACCAACCGGCGAAAGCTAGGAACAAAAGAGGCATCAATCCCTTTTGCTGAGACCACATCTTAAGCACACGAGCTTCGGCCGGCATGGGCGGAGAGGAATCTGAAAAACCCTCTCTGCCAAAGGAAAAAGTCGTTTTAGTGCACTTCGGGCTTCAATTCGTCCGGCGGCTTTGTCAATCGTGCGCCCAATGCCGACCCCTCTCGTCCTCGCGATTGACATCGGGACCTCCTCAACCCGCACAGCGCTCTTTGACGTCGAAGCCAAGCGCCAACCCCAGACCACCGCACAGCAGACGTATCCCCTTGTGACTTCGCCTGACGGCATGGCGGAGCTGGAACCGGGCGCCTTGCTCGGAGCTGCGCGCACCTGCATCGCTGAAACCCTGACCCGCCGCCGCATGGATCCCCAGCTCAAGGGACGCGAGATCGCGGGGATCGCAGTGTCCTGCTTCTGGCATAGTTTTCTCGGCGCAAACACCAAGGGCGAAGCCTTGGGGCGCGTTTTTACCTGGGCGGATTCGCGTTGCCGCGAGGATGCGGCAACCCTCCGCAAGGAGCGCGATGAAAAGGATGTGCATGCCAAAACTGGCTGCATGCTGCGCGCCAGCTTTTGGCCCGCCAAGATGGCGTGGCTGTGGCGGACTCAGGAACGCTTCTTCAATCAAGTGAAGCAGTGGATGTCGCCCGCGGAATGGCTCCAACTGCAGCTCGCCGGTGATGCCAGTTGTTCGATCGGGATGGCTTCAGGCACGGGACTCTTTGACCAAAACACCCTCGATTGGTGCCCGCGGATGCTCAAGCTCGCGCGCCTCACGCCCGAAAAGCTGCGTCCGATTAGCGACGCGCCTGTCGCTGTGAATGGTTTGCTCGGCAGCCAATTCCCAGAGCTCAAGGGAGTGCCTTGGTTCCCTGGAATCGGCGATGGTGCAGCGAGCAATCTCGGCAGCGGAGCCACCCACGCCGGCCTGGCTGCCATTAACGTCGGCACGAGCGCTGCGCTTCGAGTGATGCGCGAAGGTGCGGAGGCAAAAGCGCCCTATGGTCTCTTCTGCTATCGGCTGGATGCAAAACGTTATCTAGTCGGCGGCGCCGTGAGCAATGCAGGCAACCTGCGCGCGTGGTGCCTGCGCGAACTCAAACTCAACGAAGGGCCGGAACTCGAGACGGCTCTCGCCGCGCGGCCAGGCCCTGATCATGGCCTGACTGTCCTTCCATTCTGGACGGCGGAACGAGCCCCCACGTGGGATGAAGACGCGCATGGAGCAATCCACGGCCTGCGTCAAAGCACCACGGCGACGGACATGCTGCAGGCGATCACCGAGGCGACGTATCAACGACTCGCTCGCATCCATGAACTGGTGCTCGCTGACGAAACCACGCCTCCGAAACTGATCGTGAGTGGTGGCATTCAGCGGAGCGCGAGCAGCCTCGCGCGACTCGCCAACGTGCTGGGGCAAAATGTCTATGCGAATGACGAGCCAGAGGCATCGCTGCGGGGCGCTGCAATTTACGGGCTGGAGAAACTTGGGTTTCCGATTCCGGACAACAAGCTCTCCAACCCCGTCAAACCGCAGCTCAAGCTTCAGCGCCAGTACCGCGAAGAGCGCGAGAAGCAGCGACGCATCGAGGAATTGATGAAACAATTCGCCCAGCCGGTTTAACTCTTCATCGTCGCTGCTCGCTCATGCTCTTCCAAAACGCCCGGCTGATTCTGCCAGACCGCATCCTTCCCGGGTCGCTCCGAGTGAAAGACGGGAAGATCGCTGCTCTAGGTAAAGTCATTCCAGAGCCGGGCGAGCCAACCACGGACCTTGCCGGGCTGTATCTGTCGCCGGGCTTCATCGACATTCATATCCATGGAGCGATGCGGCGGGACACGATGGAAGCGGATGCTGGCGCCTATGACGCGATCACACGCCACCATGCGACTGGCGGCACCACATCACTGACCCTCACGACGGTTGTTGCCACAGCGCCTGATATTCACCGCGTGCTCGACGCGGTGGAAGCGTACCGGCTCCGGCCGCCAGTAGGCTCGCGAGTTCTCGGCGTGCACGTTGAGGGGCCTTACTTTTCACCAGCGAAACCGGGAGCGCATTGGCCTCATTTGATCCGGAATCCAGAGCCGGCGGAATACCTCCCGTGGATCGATCGCAAATCGCTGGTTACGCAGATGACCGTGGCGCCGGAGCTTCCCGGCGCGCTCTCGTTGATTGCCGCTCTCGCCGAGCGCGGCATCATCGCCAGCGGCGGGCACAGCGACGCGTGGGACGAAGATGCCGCGGCCGGTTTTGCCCACGGGATGCGGCACGTGACGCACACCTACAACTGCATGTCCTCACAGCGGCGCCTCGGTGCATACCGTGTCGCCGGGCTGCTCGAGTTCGCCATGGGAGAGCCCGAGATTACCTGCGAACTCATCGCGGACGGTCACCATGTCTCACCCACTTTGATGCGAGCGTTGTATCACGCGAAAGGTCCTGACCGCATCGCGTTGATCACCGATGCCGCGGGAGGAGCGGGACTGGCTGACGGTGAGCCCTACACGCTAGGCACTTTGCCCGCGCTCGTTCGCAACGGAGTCGGCTTGACCGCGGACGGCACCGCCCTTGCAAGCAGCACCTGCCAAATGGTCGATTGCGTGCGCAACATTACGCAGCTCGTGGAGGTTTCGCTACCCGAAGCCATTCGCATGGCAAGCCTGACGCCTGCCCGTTGTCTCGGAATCGAAGAGAGAAAGGGGCACCTGAAGCCAGGAGCCGATGCCGACCTCGTCATTTTCGATGACGCCTTCCAAGTTCAAGAGACGATTGTGGGGGGAGAAAGCGTTTACCGTCGCTAGCTCCGGCAACATCCAACGTCGAACATCCGACATTCAACATCCAAGTCCGCGGGTGTGAGGTTCTCCACGCGCAAATGGTTGGCTTCCGCGCTGAATCGACCCTGCGCTCTAGAGCCTCCGCCGGAGGCCAGGCGCCTCCTGGGAACGCCGAGCCCCAGCTCGGCAGAAGTCGACTCATGCCGAGCTGGGGCTCGGCGTTCCCAGGAGGCGCCATCCCTTCCTTGGATGTTGGATGTTCAAAGTTGAATGTTAGATGTTGCCCGGAGGGTCAGTGCAGCATCGGCCATGGATTCGGCGCGAGGATGAGCTGGGCGTCGAGATTCAGGAAATAGTCCAAGCGGCGGCTGGTCTCCGCCTCGTCGATGTGACGGGCCATGATGAGGTAAGTCGCGTAGTGGTTTCCTTCGCTCTCGACGAGACTGGCGTAAAAATCCGCGAGCTTCGGATCCAGATCCCGCACCTGCGTGGCGAGGATCTGGAACTTCTCGCACGACCTGCCCTCAATCAAGGCGCAGACGACCAAGTGATCGATCACCTGATGCCGCCGCCCCTTGCGCACCTCGCGCATCATTCCGGAAATCCACGGGCTCTTCTGAGGCGCGGTAAATGGAACATTGCGTTCCCGCAGCAGCCCAAGCACGAGCTCAAAGTGCTGTAGCTCCTCAATGGCGATCGCATTCAGCTCGGAGAGCGAATCGTAGAGTTCCTGGTATTTTTCGAGGTTTAGCGCCGAGGTCGCCGCCTTGCGCTCGAGATGGGCGTGATCCACCAGCACTGCTCCAAGGTTGCTCCGCACTTTCGGGAGCCAGAAATCCGGGATTTTTTCGCGCCAAAGCAGCATATCCACGATCGGTTCGGCGATTTTCGGGCTTTGCGCAAGCCCTCGCGCTCTTTCAGGAAAGAATCATTTTTGAGCATGCGACGAAAAATTTGCGCTCGCTCCGGTGTTGGCTAGTGAAGGATACAGCCCAATTCAAATGGTCCTCGAAATCGTCAAATACGGAAACCCGGTGCTACGCGCCAAAGGAGCGGAAATCAAAGTCGTGGACGACAAAGTGCGCAAACTCGCTGACGACATGCTCGAGACCATGCGGGCTGCCAATGGCGTCGGACTCGCCGCCCAGCAGATTGGCGAGCCGGTGATGCTCACCGTAATCGACGTCGCTGACGTGGAAGACCGCCCAAGCGAGATGCTTGTGGGAGGCAAGCCTGTCAAAGTCGAAGACTACATGCCGCTCATCCTCCTCAACCCGGTGCTCGAACTGGGCGAGGAAAAGGAGGAAGGGGTCGAGGGATGCTTGAGCTTCCCTGAACTCAGCGCTGACATCGTTCGATCCCAACACGTAAAGGCGAGTGGCCTGAGCATCGACGGGGAACCAATCGCCTTTGAGGCCACAGGCCTCCTGTCGCGCGCTCTCCAGCACGAGGTCGATCACCTCAATGGCATCCTCTTCATCGACCGCATGAGCTCCGCTGCCCGCGTGGGCATCGCGGGGAAACTCAAGCGGCTGCAGAAGAAGGCAAAGTAATGAGCAAGGGGAGTGATCAGTGATCACTCCGCGCCGCACTCATTATTAAGGCTCCTGCCGACGGTGCACCCACACGGAGTTCACCAGGCCGAGCGCGAACATGAGCACCAGCGCGAACGTGCCGCCGTAACTGATCAGCGGCAGGGGCAAGCCGGTGATCGGCATCAGCGCGATGGTCATTCCGATGTTCTGATAGACATGGAAAAAGATCTGCGCGGTGAATCCGCCTGCGAGCAGCACCCCAAAAAGATCCGTCGACCGAGCCGCAGTTAAAAGGCAGGCCAAAATGAGCAACGCGAAGACCCCGAGGACCGTTGCGCCGCCGAGGAATCCCCACTGCTCGCCGATGGTGGAGAAAATGTAGTCCGTGTGCGCCACAGTGGATGGAATCATGCCCAGCTCCAACTGGCTGCCGGGCGCTTTGTACCCTCTTCCCATCGACCCGCCGGACCCAATCGCGATCAAGGACTGATTGACCGCGTATCCCGATCCCCTTGGATCGATATCAGGGTTCATGAACGTGACGATGCGATCGCGCTGGTAGGGCTTGAGACCGAAGTTGATCACCAGCGGCAGCATCGTGAGGCCGCCTAAAATCACCGCGATGATCCAGCGCTTGGGAAATCCGCCGAGCCACAGCATCGTGAGGATTACAGGCACCCAAACGACTGTCATGCCAAAGTCGGGTTGCTTGAGGATGATCAGCATCGGCGGCCCAACGATGATGCCCACACAAATAAGCCGCAGTAGCGCCCACCAGAAAGTCACCCAACCACGAGTGACACTTAGAAACAACGCGAGGACAAGGACGCCAGACACTACGGCCATCTGAGACGGCTGAAACTCGCCTACACCTGGCAAATAAAGCCAGCAGCGCGCGCCACCGTGCTCGCGGCCCATACCGGTGTAAGTCAGCGCCGTGAGTGAGATGCTGGCCAGATAAGCGGGGATCGCCGCCCATTTCACCCACCGAAAGTCAATGAGTGTGACCACCATAAAGACGATCAACCCAATGCCGGCCCACTTCGCTTGATTCTGCCAGTAATGGTGTTCCGGCTGAAGATAGCTCGCGCCATTCACGAACAACACCCCAGCCATCGCAATGACCACGACGCTGGCGAATAAAAGCCAGTTCATGCCGAGAAGTTTTCGGAGGAAGGGTGTCATTGCGGGACCAATTTCGTTCCCGGGCAATCAGGCAAACTTCGGAACCGCTGCAAGCAGCTTCTTCGTGTATTCGTGCTGCGGATTCTCGTAGATCGCTTCAGCGGTGGCGCTCTCCACGATCTTCCCGTGGTACATCACGAGCACTTGGTCGCTGATGTGCTCCACGACGGCCAGATCGTGGGCGATGAAAAGATAGGTCAGGCCGAGCTGCTCCTGGAGATCCTGCAAGAGGTTCACAATCTGCGCCTGCACGCTGACATCCAGCGCGCTGACTGGCTCATCGCACACAATAAACTTCGGCTCCACCGCGAGCGCCCGCGCAATTCCAATACGTTGCCGTTGCCCGCCGCTAAACTCGTGCGGATACCGCTCCATCATCTCCGACTTTAACCCGACCTTTTTCATCAGATCCGCCACGCGCTCGCGACGGTCATTCCGGGTGAGCTTCGGGAAATGAATCTCCAGCGCTTCGCCGATGATCTGAAAAATGGAAAGCCGAGGATTTAGCGAACCAAACGGATCCTGGAAAATCATCTGCATTTCGCGGCGATAATGCCGGAACTCAGTTTCCCCCATCGGCAGAATATTTTTGCCTTCGTAAAGGACCTCCCCGCCCGTCGCTGGGATGAGTTTGAGCAAGGCTCGACCAATGGTCGTCTTGCCGCTCCCGCTTTCGCCGACGAGCCCCACGGTGGTTCCGGCTTCGACGTTAAAGCTCACGCCATCCACCGCTTTGACGTCACCAGTGTGCCGACGGAAAATGCCGGTTCGGATGGGAAAATAAACCTCCAGGTTGCGAACTTCGAGAAGCGACACAGCGCGCACAGTGTCAGGCAACTGCCCTCCTGCCAAGGGGAGAACGGCGGCGCCGACCGTGCTGGGAATGCTTTCCGAATCCATCGATCCCATTACGCCTATCGCCCGTCTCCGCTGAGGAAGTTCTTGAGCAGCCGCTTACCTTCGAGGGTGAGGATACTTTCCGGATGAAACTGCACACCCTGGATCGGATATTCCCGGTGACGCAGCCCCATGATTTCCTGCTCTTCAGTCCAGGCGGTGATCTCCAGAGAATCGGGGAACGTCTCCCGCTTCACCAGCAGCGAATGGTACCGGGTGGCTTCGAATGGCGACGGCAACCCAGCAAAGACCCCTTGGCCGCCATGGAAAATAGGCGAAGTCTTGCCATGCATGAGCCGGTCGGCACGCACCACATCGCCGCCGAAAACCTGCCCGATGCTTTGATGGCCGAGACACACCCCAAGCAGGGGCGTGGACTGGCCAAACTGGCGAATCACATCGCACGAGATGCCCGCCTCGTTTGGAGTGCAAGGCCCGGGCGAAATGCAGATGCGCTCCGGCTTCAGCGCGGCGATTTCCTCCAGCGTGATCTCGTCGTTGCGCTTCACCAAAAGATCGGCGCCCAATTCCCCGAAGTATTGGACGAGGTTGTAGGTGAAGCTGTCGTAGTTATCGATGACCAAGAGCATGGCGGCTATTTGAACGTTTTCTGAGTGGCAGGTTTGCGCAAGGGCGTGATTTCTTGCGCCCGGGCAATGGCCGCCATCATGCCCATGGCTTTGTTGACGGTTTCCTGCTGCTCGCCCTCGGGCGTGCTGTCGGCCACGACGCCTGCGCCGGTTTGCACATAAGCTTTGCCGTCCTTCAACACCACCGTGCGCAGGGCGATGCACGAGTCGCTGTTGCCATCGAATCCGAAATACCCAACTGCGCCCGCATACACGCCGCGCTTGGATTTCTCGAACTCATTGATCACCTGCATGGCCCGCACCTTCGGGCTGCCGCTCACCGTGCCAGCCGGGAACGTCGCGCGCATCACGTCGTAGGCGCTGCGATCCTTCCGCAGGCGACCCTCCACGTTGCTCACGATGTGCATCACGTGGCTATAGCGCTCGATGATCATAAAATCGTTCACCTTCACGCTGGCAAACTCGCTCGCGCGGCCCACGTCGTTACGTGCGAGATCCACAAGCATTAGATGCTCCGCGCGCTCCTTCGGATCGGCGAGCAAGTCCTTCGCATTGGCCTCGTCCTCCTCCGGTGTCGCACCGCGGCGGCGGGTTCCCGCGATCGGGCGAATGTCGATTTTTCCATCGATCGCCCGCACGTGGACTTCCGGGCTGCTGCCCACAAGTGAGAAGCGCCCCGCGAAGTTCATGCAGAACATGTAGGGCGAGGGATTCACAAATCGCAGCGCGCGGTAAAGCGTCAGCGGGTCGCCCGTGTAGTCGGCAGAAAAACGCTGCGAAGGCACGAACTGAAACACGTCGCCGGCGCGGATGTATTCCTGCCCGCGGGTCACCATGCTCATGTATTCCTCGGGCGTGGTATTGCTCGTCGCCTCGGCGGGTTTCGGCGCCGGAGTGATCGGCACCAGTGGCAATTGGAGCGGGCGGGAGAGCTTTTCCGTGAGAGCGGCGATGCGTCGAGTCGCCTCAGCGTAGGCTGCGTCAGGATCGCCGTTCACATGCGCATTTGCCACGATCCGAAGCCGCCGCTTGAGATGATCGAAAATGAGGATGGTGTCGGCGATGACGAAGAGGCTCTCCGGCAGGCCGAGATGATCCGGCGGCGGGGGCGGCACCGTCGGCTCGAAGAACCGCACCATGTCATATCCGAGAAAGCCGACAGCCCCGCCCGCAAAACGCGAGCGTAGCTCCAGCGGCTCGTCCGGCAGCGGCACATAGCGGTAGCTCGCCATCAACTCCTCGAGATCCGCCAGCGGATCGCGCTTGGTTTCAAACTCCCGAGCGACGCCATTCTCGGTCACGCGGACCGTTCGTCCCTGGCTCTCCAGGACAATGCGCGGCTGGACGATGAGGAAGGAATAACGCCCCGTCTGCTCGCTCTTCTCCACGCTCTCAAAGAGGAACGTGTAGCCCCCGTCATCGAGCTTCGCGAAAGCGCTCACCGGCGTCTCAGCATCGGTGATGAGTTCAGTGTAAACCGGGATCAGATTTCCCTGTCCCGCGAGTTCCCGGAACCGCTCAGGGCTGGGGGTGAAATGAGAAGTCATGAATGAGTTGGTAAAATGTCCCGCGTGCGCCGCGGGCGAACCCCAATCGCCGAAGGCGTTTACTTCACCTTGGATGTTGGATGTTCAATGTTGAACGTTCGATGTTCGCGCTACTGCGCGTAAGTTTTTGCCGCATCGAAGAGCGGCTGCTCCTCGATCGGTTTCGGCAGTCCATGGGAATCGAGCTCCTGGAAGAAGCACGACTCATAGCCGGTGTGGCACGCGCCCCCAGTCTGCTCCACTTCGAAGAGCAGCGTGTCCTTGTCGCAATCCACGGCCCACCGCTTCACCTTTTGCACGTTTCCGCTGGTCTCGCCTTTCACCCAGTATTTCTGCCGGCTGCGGCTGAAGTAAACCATGAGCCCCTTCTCGAGGGTCATGCGGATGCTTTGCTCATTCATCCACGCCATCATCAGGACGCGCTTCGTCGCGGCATCCTGCACGATGGCGGGGATAAGCCCGTCGGCGTTGTATTTGAACTGGCTGATCATGATGGTCGGTAAAATAAAAAAGCCCGACGATCCTTGGTGATCATCGGGCCGTTGGAGTTCGACGCGCAGTGGCGACGACCGCTCCGCTGCTAAGAGCGGAGCTGGCCCGTCAGATATGCCACCAGCGCCAATGAATCGTCATTGTGACCGGCGAGATAAGCGACACCGGGAACTTCAGCAAATGAAATCTTTGCCGGCGCTATTCGCGGGCATCCAGATACCGCTGCCACTCCTCCGGCAAAGGCGCGCTTTCCACGTCCGCCGCGATGCGGCCTTCGAACTCCGCCCGGAAACTCGTCGAAGTGCCATACACCATGATCGTGTCGTTCGATCCTTCCGCTCTCAGCGCGTGAGCCACTCCGGCGGGAATGACCACTCCCGCATTGTTCGGTCCGCGCTGATCATCCCCTTCGATCAAAAACCGCATAACCCGACGCGGCATTCCTGCCCGCTCATCCACGAGGATCATTTCCACATTTCCCTGCACAAAAAACATCGCGTCCCATTGCTCCTGATCATACGGCCGCAGCGCGTAATTTTGCGACTCCTCGACAAATAGCCGTTGGAACCATCGCTCGGGACTTGCGCCATCCGGAATAGATGGCGGGTGAATGTGAAAGCCCTTCGCAGTGCCGGCAAACATGCGAGCCGTGGCCCACTGCCGCGGCCATAGCCCAATCTTCCCCAGAGTGCCTTCATCCATCCGAGCGAACTCCCCGAAGATTCCCCGATGCCGCTGCGGATAGATGCGGCGGGAAAACAGCTCCACGCCAGGAATCCAAGCCTCCGACAGTGTCTCACGTTTTGCAATGAGCTCCCCCGCTTCCGCGCCAGTCGAGCGCAGCCGCTCCGCGAGCGATTTCTGCGTATAGTCTCGTTGGGCTAACTGTTCGCGAGCTTCGGAATTAAGGGCGGACCAAAGGTCAGACATGTCTGCGAGATTATAGGCAGCGCCAACCGCGTCCAGCGTTCGCTCAATGTGGGCGCCGCTTTCCAGCCGCGCCACGATTACCCCTTCGCCTGCGCCGCATACCAGCGCACCGTTTCCCGCAACCCCTCCTCCACGCTCACTTCCGGCTCGAAGCTCAGCTCCGCTTGAATCTTCGAAATGTCAGCCGATGAGTGCCAGATATCTCCCGCCCGCGACGGGCCATGATGCGGCAGCGTTGGCTTCATTTCCGGATTCAAAGCAACGAGGTGCTCCCGGATCATCCGGTGCAATTCGAGCAAAGTCGTGCTGCCCCCAAGGGCAACATTATACACGGCGCCCGCCGCA
>JADMIO011000819.1_pt1 | contig 17951 bp, 13 predicted proteins | sample 8958161 | NCBI WGS metagenome assembly JADMIO01 (sample SAMN16585339, study PRJNA669376) | soil metagenome | isolation source: Crop rotation soil | place: USA: Cullars Rotation, Alabama | collected 2011
TCGGGGCGGCGCCCGCCCCCTCTCCGCGGTTGCTGCCGACGTGCCCGGCGTCCGGGTCACCCCCACCACGCGTTGTCGTCGTAACCGATGCTGACCGTGGTGCCGCCCCCGCCGAACCCGTTAAAACCGGTGGGGTCAGACGTGGGCATGGGCGTGAACGACGGGGCCGGCTCGCCGCCGCCGTGGCGCTGCCGGTGCCACTTCTTGAGTTGGTGGTGCATCCTGATGAGGTTGTTGAACAACCCGTGGGGACGCTGGTGAGGAGCGGGGGGCGGGTGATGTTTCGGTTTCGGCCCCGGGAGGCCCGGGACGGGCTCCGTCGGCGTCGAGCCTTGCATGTCCCACCCGGGTACGGTCCCGGTCAAGGTGGGGTCCACCTCCACCCCGCCTCCCAGGTCCCACCAGAGCGGGTCGTAGAAGGAGCTGGGCAGCACGCGACTGCCCAGGTCCTCGACCTGCGGCCGGAACGACGGCGTTCGCCGACGCGCGAGTTTCGGGGCGGCCGCCGGACCGAGCAGATTCTGATGGAGTTGACACAGCCAGGCGCGCAGCATCATCGTCCTCCTCGAGGGATACGGGATTGACGCGAGGGTGGTTGGTCCGGGGCGGGAAGGGGTCCCGTGCCCGTGCCGTCGGGTTGGTCCGGCCGCGGGGAGTGCGTCGGGGAATTCGGCCGAGTCGGGGACTGGCCCCGGGGGGAGGGTCGCCGGCGCTTCCTCCCGGGGCGGGCGCCCCGGCGCCGGCGAGTGCTTGGCCAAACCTACTATCGAATATCCGAAAAGGCAAATCGGAGTGCGGACCTTCTTTCCCCACGCGACGAGGCGACCGCCCGGGCCGGCGGCCACGAGGGCCTACTACCCGCACCGGTAGGCAAGCCCCCCGCGGCGGGGAGGCTCCTTTCCGCTTGCTTCGGCCGCCGGGCGTGCGATGATCCGGCGTGGACCTGGTCGGCCCGGGGGCGGCCTACGAGAAGTGGAAGCAGTCCCCCGCCTACCGGGAGTGGCTCGGAGGCGGCGGGCCGCCGAAGTGAGGCACGCCCGCGCGCCGGGGAGGAGACGGGAGCACCCCGCCGGGCCCGTCAGTCATTTAGGGGCGGGATCGCCACGTCGGACAACTTCCTGGCCGTCGCGAAGGCCCTGATCCAGGTATCCAGTTCTTCGACGCTCTCCGTGCTCTCGACGCGCTTGACGACGCCCTGCGGAACCCGCTTGAACTTCTCGCGCAGCTGAAGCAAGAGCATCTCCCGGCGAACTCGCACGGCCTCCCGCGCCGCACCCTCTTCCATCAGGGCTTGCGCGATCGTCTTGCCCATGGGGAGTACCTCTGGGGCGCGCTGACCGTCAGTTCACTCAAGCGGAGGGATTCCGACGTTCGCCAGCTTTCGGGCCGTCACAACGCCATCCACCCAGGCGTCCAGTTGGGCGACGTCCGCCGTGTTCTCCACCCGCCGCACGACCCCGTCCGGCACCCGCTTGAACCGTAGCCGCAACAGACGCAGGAGCGTCTGGCGGCGAGCATTCACGGCCTCCCTGGCCGCGCCCTGTTCCATCAGGTATTCCGCCATCGTCTGGCCCATGTCGAACACCTCCCGGCGGTGCGGGTCTTGCTGCACCGCCTCTTCCACGAGCCGCCACATCGGCTCCTGCTCCGGCTTGTCCCGTTCATGATAAATCAAGGCCGACAGGTAGGAAAGCAGTTCCAGCCAGCGGGCGCGGTCCGCTTCCGCCAGATGCTCCTCCAGGGCGCGCACGACCTGCCGCAGCGTCCGCTCGAACACGGCCCGCCGCAGCCGGCGCTGCTGCACCAGCCGCAGCAGCAGGCCGAACGCGCCGCCCTGCCGCTCCAGCGACGCCTCGCTGGCCTGGCTCACGTTCAGGAACAGCGGCAGGAACTCCGGCGTCAGCCCGGACAGGTCCTCATCCGACTCCAGCAGCTCCGCGAACCGCGCCAGCCGGTCCCAGGCGCGCGTGCCGCTGTACAGGACGACCGGCACCACCGGCTGGAAGCGGAACTCGTCCAACGAGCCGTGTTCCTGCGGCCGGTCGCGCAGCTGCCGCTTGTAGATCTGCAGCACGTACTCGAGCACGCGGAAGACCATGAAGCGGTCCGGCTCCGACTGGTGCTCGATGAGGATGTAGACCGTGACCCAGCGGGGCCGGCCCCGGGACCCGACGCGCAGCGGCGCGCGCAGGACGACGTCCGACTCCAGGTGGCGGTAGTCGCGCTGCACGAACTGGGCCGGCTCGACCTGCATCCGCGCGAAGTCAATGCGCGGCACGGCCGGGACGCCGAGCAGCTGGAGCAGGTCGCGGACGTTGCCGGGGTTCTCCAGGAGCACCTTCAGGCCGTTCTCCGGGAAATGGCGGACGAGCCGCCGCAGGCGCTGCCGGTCCATGCGGATGCCCCCTGGGTTTCCGCCCCCTTCCCCCCTCCTGCCTTACGCGGCAGTCGCGCGGCTGTCCACGCGCCCGAGCGGGGCCCCGTGGTAGAATGACGAGAGCCGTTCCCGGGGGAAGTGGTGCCACGGCCGCTGGGCTGGCCCTGTACGAGGGACCCGATGAACGAATCCTTCTCCCTGCGCGATGCCACGGTGCAGGACATCCAGCTCGAACTGCTGCGCCGGACCCGGTTCAACGACCTGGACGGCGAGCGCGTGGCGGCCAGCCTGCTGCGCCACCGGGAGCTGTGGCTGGCCGCGCTGCTGGACCGGCCGGGCGTGCCGGACTACACGGAGCCGGACCGGCTGCTGACGGCCGGCCTCATCAAGCTCCGCGACCTGGGCCGCAACCTGTGGAACGCCGACACCCTGTTCCTGCTGACCCCGACGCGGGAGCAGGCACGCCGCCTGGGCCAGGTCGCCGAGGAGGAGGACTGGGGCGGCATGGTCCGGGTGTACGAGGACCGGAAGGAGATCGACCGGGCGCTGGGGACGGGTTGGTGTCCGTTTGGTGGGCCGGTGTAGAACGCAACGGCACCGCGTCGCAGTGACCTGGCGGGGGCCCAGCACCGGCCGCTTCCCCTCACTGCTCCGTTAGTCACTGCTCGCGGCCGGTTCAAACGACCCCCGCGGCCGCCAGCTCGTCCAGCATCTGCCGCAAGGCCTTGCCCGACAGGAAGAGGTCCATCTGATCGACGCCGACGAAGGGGTCGTCGCTCCCGGTCTGGCCGGTCAGGGCGGCGTCGAGCTCTTGGTGGTTGGAGTCCAGGGCGCCGTCGGCGTCGATGTCGTCGGCCAGCAGCTGCTCGTAGATCGCATGCAGGCTCGTGTCCTGCGTGCGGAAGTTCAGCATGCGGTCGAGCCGGCCGTCGCCGTTAGGGGCCCTCCAGGCGAAGTTGAAATCCGCGGCGCCAAAGAGGGACGCCGGGATCACGGCCTGGCCGGCACGATTCACTGAGTTGGAGCTGCCGCCGGTCTCGATGCTGACCCCGACTGCGGGCGCTTCCAACGCGGGGACACCCGCGCCGGTAGCGCCGGCCAGTAGAACGGCGTGCAGGCCGTCGGCGCCGTCCCGATCGCCGTTGGGGAGGGAGAGGTCGGCGGTGGTCAACGTGTGTTTGACCGCGCCGGAGCTCAGCGTGGCGTACATGACCGAGCCGCTCTCGGCGCTATGGCCGAGGCCGAGGGCGTGCCCCAGCTCGTGGATCACGACCGTCTCGAAGTCGTACTGGCCGCCGCCGATGGCGCCGGCGTCGCCGCCGGCATACCAACTCCAGCCCTGGATGAGGGTGATCTCGCCCGCGTCGGTGGTGCATCCGAGCACGCAGTTGTCGTAGCCGCCCACGGGGCTGGTCGTGGCCATGTGCAGCGTCACGTTGGCCGCGGCCGGGCCGGCGACCTCCGTAATCGTCACGCCGTACGGCGCGAGGATGACGTTCACGGCGGCGACGGCGGCGTCGATGCGAGCCAGCTCATCGCCGGTCAGGCCGCCGTTACCGTTGTCCACGTACAGCGCGACGTCCCCGCCCAGTAGCGCCCCGGCACTGGCCGTCGCATCACCGCTCCCTTCGACCTCGACCTTGGCGGAGCCGCCGGAGGCCGTCAGCTGGACGGTCTGACTCGTGGTCGTGCCGTCAGCCAGGACCAGCTCGACGGTGTAGGCGCCGGCGCTCAGCCCCTTGGTCTGCCAGTTGGCCACGAACTGGTGCGCCGTCGGGTCGTAGCGCAGGGCGGGGCCGCCGGACTTGGTCAGGACATTCGTCCCCCCGGCGTCGAGCACCCGCAGCGACGTGATCGCGCTCAGGCTGGCGACGAAGCCCTTGTAGTCGGTCAACTGGAACTTGATCGGAACGGTGCGGCCCAGGGCGAAGGCGAGGTTGGCGCTGAGGGGGGCCAGGAAGCCGCTGAAGCCGTACTGGACCGTTTCGACAAGCGTGACCGCGCTGGGGACGTACTGAGCGTCCCCGCTGTAGATCGCGGCGATGGTGTGCGAGCCGAGTGCCAGCGCCGAAACGGGCAAGCTGGCACCGCCGCCGGCCAGCGAGACGGTCCCCAGCGTAATGTTGCTGGTCAGGTCCACGAACGTCACGCTCCCCGTCGGGCTGGCGGATGTCGCGTTGGGCGCGCCCACGTTGGCGGTCAACGTGATTGGCTGGTTCGGCAGGGCGGGATTGGCGGAGGAGACCAGGGTGGTAGTCGCCACCGGGAAGATGGCGCTGCCGTCGGCCTGGAAGGCGTTGCCGACGGCCGTGATGAGGTTCAGGCCCGTGTTGAGGAGCACCTGGCCGGTCCCGTTGACGTTGATCGTGTTGCCGCCCGGGCTGTCCGCCGTGCCCAGGTCCAGGCTGCCGCCGGTGACCGCGATCGCCGCATCGCTGGAGTCGGTGGACTCCTGCACGATGCAGTCGCGCAAGGTCAGGCGGCCGCCGGCGAGCAGGATGGTGGGTGAATCCGTCGCCGTCGTAAAGGTAGCGTTCAGGATCGTGACGTCCCCCGCCGTCACCAGCAGGGCCGGCGAATGGCCGTTGACGACCGTCCCGCCGCCGACCGTGGACCCGTTGAGGATGAAATGCACGTTCGGGTCGCTATTGCTGTAGGTCATGTCGCTGTACGTGCCCGGGGCGAGATTCAGCACGACGGTGACGGGGACCGGCGCCCCGTTGAGGACCGGAGCCGTCACCGCGTTGACGGCCGACAGGGCGGCCTGCCAGGAGGCCTCGTCGCCGGCCTGCAGCGCGACCGCCGTGACATTGGCGGCGGACACGCTGTTGACCAGGGGTTGGAGGCTGTCCGGCTTCAGGGCGCCCACCGTCTGGATCAGCGGCGCGGAGGCGCTGCCCCTGAAATTGGAATTGCTGCTGTAGACCGCCTGGAGGGGGGGCGGCCCCGCCGGTAGGGCTGGCCCTGAGAAGGTGGCCTGGCCCGTGGGGCCCAGCGTCGCCGTGCCGACCAGGAAGACATTGTACAGCGCGACCGTCCCCGTCCGGACGGCCGTGCCGGTTTTCGCGGCCAGGACCTTCACGGTGAAGACGGTTTGGCCCTGCGGATTGACGGAGGAGGTCAGGGCCGTCGCCGTGTCGGTCGTATCGACGTCGATGATCGTCGCGCCGAGATTCTGGTTTTTCACACGGACCACGGCGCTGTGGAAGATGCTTAGGGCTCCGAGATTGTCAACGTCGGCGCCGTACGGAGCTTGGTTATCGCAGACGGCGCTGTTGCTGTCGATTGTCAGAGTCCCCACCACGTAGTCGGCAACGGTCCCATCGTCGTTGTAAATGGGGAGGCGATCGTTGTAGACCCCGCCGCCCGCACTGCCCGCGGAGTTGCCGGACAGGGTGGAGGCGCTGACCGTCAGCGTGCCGACATTGTAGATGCCGCCCCCGTGGTAGAAGGCGGAGTTGCCGGACAAGATGGAAGCGCTGACCGTCAGCGTGCCGACATTGTAGATGCCGCCCCCGTCGAAGCCGATCCCGCTGCCGCTGCCGATGGAGTTGCCGGAAACCGTGCAGCCGGTGACGGCCATCGTCCCGGTGTTGTAGACGCCGCCGCCGACGGCGCCGGCACCGGCGACGTTGTTGGAGTTGCCGGAGAGCGTGCAGTTCGTGACCGTCATCCTCCCGCCGCTGTTGGAGACTCCGCCGAGAGAGTTGCCGGTGACGGTGCAGTTGCTGACGTTGAGCGTCCTGCCAACGAAGGTGATGAAGTCAATGCCGCGCCCGCGGTTGCTGGACACGGTACAGCCGCTTACGTCCCCTGACGCCCCGGTTGAAATGCCCGCACCGCCGTTGCCGGATACGGTGCAGCGGCTGACGGTCAGGATCGGGTTGCCCGTTGGGGCACCCCCGGTTGTGAGGATGCCGCCGCGCGTGTTCCCGGACAGGGTGCTGTCACTTACCGTCAGCGTACTGCCGCCGGCACTGACAATGCCGATGCCGGTGTTACCAGAAAGGGTGCAGCCGCTGACGGTCAGAGTGCCGACATTGTAGATGCCGCCCCCGTCGCCAGGCGCGCCGGTGGCTTCGTTGCCGGAGAGCGTGCTGTTGATGAGCGTCAGCGTCCCGCCGTTCATGATCCCGCCGCCGTGTCCGCCGGAGTCCCCGAACGCATACGCGGCGTTGCCGGAAAGGGTGCAACGGCTGACCGTCAGCGTCCCGGCATTGTAGATGCCGCCTCCCCCGTCGCCAAATCCGCCGCTGACGTGTCCCCCCGTGATGGTGAGCCCGTGGAATTCGGCGTGCATCCCGGCATCTACCTGGAAGACGCGGGTGTTGGATGAGAATTGACGGATCGCGATGTTGGCCGTGCCGGCGTCGATGGTAATTACCGCCGCGCCACTCGCACCGCTCAGTTCCAGCTGGCCCTGTGTCAGCGCGATGGTGAACCCACCGGTTGTGCTGTCGTAGCCGGGGTCCGTGGTGGGAATATTGAAGTTGATGGTGTCGGAAATGCCTTGCGCGGCGTCCGCGTTGGCTCGGACGACGGCCGAGCGGAGGCTGCCCGCGCTGCCGTCGGCCAGCGCGTTGGTCACCGTCAGGACGGATGGGGTGGTCCGGTCCTCCAGGGCCTCCAGCCGGGGACGGCAGGCCCGCCGCACCGGGCGTCGGGACTGCTTGCGGACTTGGCGGGGCCGGGCATTTTCGAGACGGTCACGGAGTCCGCGGAGCCAGGATGCGAGCGACATGACGGGAATCTCCTTCGTTGGAGTTGGCCTGCGGCCTCAGGGCGGCGTCGTCCCCCGGCGCGCAGACCGGGCGCCGGGGCGCTGCTTGGGCCGGTGAGTGCCCTGCTTGGCGGCGAGGGCTCACCGGCTGCTTTTCACATTGCCGACCAGGGACAGGGCCTCTCGTCAGAACGGTTTCGGGGCCCTGGCAAGGGAGGGGCCACGCCGCCTACTCCTGGCGCGGTTGGAGCGGTCCGAAGGTGACTTCGAAGCCGCCGGCTTTGGCGGCCCGGCGGTATGCTTCCATCCAGCCGACGCGGGCCTCCTTCCACCGGGCCCTGACCTCTAGCCACAGCTTGTGCCAGTCGGGCCGCTCGGCCTCGGGCAGCCGGGCGAGGGCCTCGTCGCCGCGCACGCCGGCGAGGTCGCGGTCTCCCAGCCAGTGCTCCAGTTCTCCCTTCGCGTCGGGCCCGGCGCGGACAGGATCCTCGTCCAGCAGTCGGTGCCAGGCCTCGAGGTCGGCCCGCAGCCAGTCCAGCGCCTGTCGCCGCAGCCGGGCGCGCCCCTCGTCGCTGAGGCCGTCGGCGTCCTTCCCCCGTCCGCAGCCGGCCAGGGCGGCGGCGCAGGCGGCGGCGTAGCGATAGCCGGTGGCCGGGTCGTTGGCGAGGGCGGGCTGTGCGCCGAAGGCCTGGCTGTACCAACGAGCGGCGGCCGCGTAGAGCTGCCTGTGCATCTGGCAGTACACCGCCAGGGCGAAGGCCTCGTCGGCATCCGCCGGCTGGGCCTCTCCCTTGAGGAGTTGGGGCAGGCGGGGCTCGATTCCGGCCAACCGCTCCGCTTCGCGGACCCACCGTGCCGAGGGGTAGTCCCAGTGAGGGTCCTTTGAGCCAAGTTCATGGCCCCGGCGCAGGGCACTTACGGCTTCCGCGAAGCGCCCCTGCTCTTGCAGGGTCAGGCCAACCTTGCAGCGAGCCAACCCGAGGTTGCGCGGGAAGTCGCTTTCCTTATAGCCGCTGTCAACGCGGTATGCGTCCTTCTCCTGCTGGCTCCGGAACCACTCAGCCGACGGATGATGGAATTTCAGGCGGGTCGGCCTGGGCGCGTCACCGCCACCCTCTAGCTGGGCCGCCATGCTGTACGCCTCCTCCGCCTCGGCCAACCTCCCCTGCCCTACCAGGACCTTGCCCAGGCCGTCGTAGGACTTATCGGAGGTGGGCGCCAAGGGGAGCGCGCGGCGGTACGTTTCCTCCGCCCCGGCCAGATCCCCCTGTTCTCGGAGGGCGTTGCCCAGGCCGTTGAGCAGGGCCCAGGTCCAGGGCCGGAGTGCCAGGGCCGCCCGATAGAACCCGATCCCCTCCCCCCGGCGCGGGGACGGCCCCGGCGAGGTGTCGCAAAGAAGCTCCGCCAGTTCCAGGTCGAGCCAAAAGTCCTCGGGGTGGCGCCCCTGGGCCCGGCGGAGCACCTGCTCGGCCGTGACCTGGTCGCCCGCCGCCTGGAGAGCCGTGCCCAGGAGGAGGAGGCTTGCCGCGGGCTGAGCGAGGGCCTCCTTCTCCTCCGCCAGCCGCCTCAGCGCCGCCCGACCTTCCCCGGCAGCCGCGGTCCGCAGCCGCTGGCGCCAGGGATCGTCGTCAGCGCGATTTGCTACGGCCCGCACTTTGGCCGCTTCAGCGAGACTGCCGGAGGGGAAGCGGCGCCTGAGGAACCCCCAGGTGTCGAGGGCCTCCACGAGCCGTGCCTGGGCGGCGGAGGCGCGAATGCGGCGCGCGGCCTCCTCCGGGTCCAGCGTCAGGAGGTCCAGCCCGTGCCTCACAAACACGTCCTGGAAGGCCTTATCCACCTCTCCCGCCAGACCCCCAGCCGCGTCCAGGCGGACCTCATCGAGTTCGGCGACCCAGCGGACCTCGTTCCGCAGGCGCCGCACCCGCTCCCGCAGCTGGGGCGAGGCGCCCGCCGGCAGCCGATCCTCGGCCCGCTTCGCGAACTGGGCGGCCTCGTCCCAGTGCCCTTGCGACTCGAGCACCTCCGTCTCCTTGGCGAGGATGGCCACGGTCCGCTCCGCCGCAGCCTGCTGCTGCTGCAGCCACAACAGGTTGATGCCGCCGAGAAGTGCCGACGCCAGCAGCAGCGCCGCCGCGGCCCCTACCAACGGCCGGTGCCGCCGCGCCCACTTGAGCAGCCTCCTGAGCAGCGGCGGCCGCCGCGCCTGGATCGGCCGGTCGTCCATCCAGCGGCGCAGGTCGTCGGCCAAATCCTGGGCCATGGCGTATCGCTCCTGGGGGTTCTTCTCCAGCGCCTTCAGGACGATGATCTCCAGCTCCGCCGGCACCCCCGCGTTCAGCCGCCGTAAGGGCACCGGCTCCTCGAAGGCGATTTGCCGCAGCAGCTCCTGCCGGTCTGTTCCGCCGAACAGCGGTCGCAGCGTGAGTAACTCGTACAGGGTGGCCCCCAGCGAGTAGACGTCGGTGCGGTGGTCGATGGGGACGCGTTTGGCCAGCGCCTGCTCCGGTGACATGTAGCGCAGTGTCCCCACCAGGTCGCCGGTGGCGGTCAGGCTGGCCTCGGTCTGGATGCGCGCCAGGCCGAAGTCCGTCACCCACAGCTGGCCCCGGTTCTCGACCATCAGGTTGGCCGGCTTGACGTCGCGGTGGACCACCCCTACCTGGTGGGCGTAGTCCAGCGCCTCCGCCGCCTGCGCCCCCCAGCGGGCCACCGCCCGGTAGTACTCCCGGCCCCGACCCGCCCGCCCCGTCGACAGGGCCGCCGCCAGCGGCGTCTCGGCCCCCGCATCCGCATCGTCGGCGCCCGCTCCCGGCACGTGGGGCACAGTCACCTCCCCCGCCGGCGCGGCCTTCGCGGCGGCCATCCGGCGCAGCTGGCGGATGAGGGCGGCCAGGGTCTGGCCGTCGATGAACTGCATGGCGTAGTAGTGGACGCCCCGCTCCTGCCCCACCCCGTACACCGGTACAATGTTGCTGTGGTGCAGCCCGGCCGCCGCCCGGGCCTCGTTGTGGAAGCGCTGCAGCTGGCGGGGGTCGAGCGTGGCGGCGAACGGCAGCACCTTCAGCGCCACCCGCCGCCGCAGCGACACCTGCTCCGCCTCGTACACGACCCCCATACCGCCCCGGCCCACCTCCCGGATGATGCGGAAGTCGCCCAGGGTGCCGGGCGCTTCCTCGTTGTCCCCTGCCGGCGCGGCCGCCACCGGCTCCCCCGACCCGGACAGCTGGCCCAAGGCCGCCAGCGCCGGCAACAGCCGCGCCAGCTCGTCGGCGTGCGCCGGGTACAGCCGCCGCACTTCTTCCAGGCCGATTGCCTCCCCGGCTTGCAGCCGCGACGTCAGCGCGTCGAACGCCTCGGCCAGGCTCGCGGCCGCCGACCCCACCCACACGGAACCCGTCTGGCCGTTGTTCATCGCGCTCCCTCCGACGCCTCGTCCCCCAGCAGCGCTCGCAGCCGCTGGACCGCCCGCAGCGCCCGCGACTTGACCGCCGCCTCGGTCAGCCCTAGCACCTCGGCCGTCTCGCGGGCCGTCAGCTCCTCCAGGTGGCGGAGCACCAGCACCTCCCGGTCCGACGCCGGCAGTGCGGCCAGCGCGGCCCGTACCCGCTCGCGTAACTCGTGCCCCCGTGCGGCCTCGCTCGGCCCGGTACTGCTGCCGAGCAGGCGGCCGACCAGCTCCGCGGCCGAGGCATCGGGCAGCAACGGCACCGCCGGCTGCTCGCGGGTGACGCTGCGCCGCGCGGCGCGAACGTGCCGGCGGTGGGCGTCGGCCAGGCGCTCCGTGGCGAGCTGGCGCAGCCAGGGGTAGAAAGGTAAGGGGCGGTCGCGGAGGTAGCCGTCCATCCGGCGGTCGGCCTCGGCGAGCGCCTCCTGCACCACGTCGGAGGGGTCGAGGCGGGCGGCCAGGCGCGGGTCCATGCGCACCGCCACCATGCGCTTGAGGCGCTGCCGGTGGCGCTGGAGCAGGGCGCCGCGGGCGCCGCGGTCGCCGCCGGAGGTGCGCCGCAGCAATTCCTCGGTGTCCGGCCCGGCCTGGGTCATCGAGTCATCCTCCCAACCCTTACCCCGCAGCGGCGCCGGAAACGATTCAGTTTTTTTCGCGCCCGCCCAGCGGCTTGCCGCAAGGCCTTGTCTGGTATGATAGTTCAGTCGCCGGGGCGAGGCCAAATAAAACCGCGCGGCGGACCCGGGCGGGTGCCTCGGCCGGCCGGTGGTCCGACCTGTTCACCGGAGCCGGCCCAACCACGCACACCCTCGCCGTGGCTGATCCGATCGGGGTGTAATTCGCCGGACGCTTACCCCCTTTCCAGCGCGACCTGGTCGACATGGCCCGGCGGCTGGGCGACAGGGAGCCGTGGGAGGCCAGCGAGGATGACTGCCTCCGCGGGGCCGGCCAGGTGCCCCTGGCCGACCTGTAGGACCTGTTCACGCGGGGGCAGCGTGACGTCCTGGCCGCCGAGACCGCCAAGAAGGAAGCCGAACTGGAACGGCGGCTGGAAGCCTACGCCGACCTGCCGCCGAAGTTGCGCGTGAAGGCGCTAGCCCACTTTGCGCACCGAGCTTCATTAAAGGCCGTCCATATCGATAATCTGGTCCTCCCTCTTGGCGCGGGTCGATCCGGGGGCCTTGGCCGCAGCCACTGGCACGCGGGCGCAGCTGGCGCACCCCTTTTTCCCCTCCCGAGGCGCACCCCGAACGTCGGCAGCGCGGCCGCTGCCTGGCCGAGCGGGGGTTCCGCTACATGGGCCGTTCCGCCGCCACGGGGGGCGCCGGCGGCTGCCGCCCCAGGACCTGGCCCACGAACGCCCTCACCGCCCGGTGAACCGCCTCCCAGATCGGCCGACCCGGCCAGGTTTCCGAGACGTGCAGCCACAGCCGGCGCGGGCTGCTCACCAGCACGGCCCCGACTTTCCAGAGCCGCTGACGGAGCGTGCCCACCGTCGCCGTGGACACCTCCGGCACCCCGGCCGCTGCTTCCCGGAACAGCACCACCAGGGCATAGGCCACCACATGCAGCAGCAGCCGAAAGCCGTTGGCCCGGAAGCTGCTCGCCGACAAGCGGTCCGCCTGCAGGCCGTTCTTCAACTCGCCGATCGGCTGCTCCGGCACCGCCCCGCGCTGGACGTAGAAGCCCCGGTAGATGCCGCGCGGCTGGCCCGACAGGTTGGTCACCACGAAGCGGCGCTGGCTGCCGTTAGGGTTGATCTCCAGCTTGGCGACGATCCGCCGGGGCCGCGACCAGTCCGCCGCCTGGTAGTCCTCGAAGGCCTCGAAGGCTTGCAGCCACGGGTCGCGGCGGCCGTAAAACTGGTAATAGAGTTCCAGATTGCTCATCGCGGTGTCCGTACGCCGCTGGAGCACGGCGTTGCTGCTGTAGCCGAAGGCGTACAGCAACCCCTGGGCCTCGCAATACTCGTATAAATCCGGCCCGGCGCCGCCATTGTCGCCGCGCACCAGGATCAGCACGTCGGGCCAGGCCGCCCGCAGCCGGCGCACGATCCGGTCCAGGGCCCCGACCAGGCCCCAGTTGGCCCCGGCCCGGCCCGGCCGCAGCCAGGCGGCCAACGGGAAGCCGCTGTGGCCCTCGAAGGCCAGCAGCGGGAAGTACTGGTGCTGCCGGTAGTAGCCGTGATAGCCCGACAACGCCTGCCGCCCGTGCACCGGGTCATCCGTGCCATCCAGGTCGATGACGACGTGCGCCGGCGGTGTCCGCCGGGTGCGGACGAACCAGTCGAGGAGGAAGTCGTTGAGGACCTCCAGGCGCTCCGTGCGCGCGGTGTACATGTCGCGGTAGGCGGGGCGGTCTTCTTCAGGCACTTCGTGCTGGCGCCGGGTGTAGGCGTACTGGAAGCGGGTCAGCGTTGAGCCGGAGGCCAGGGGTTGCTCGGCATCCGGGGAGACGTCGGCCAAGATCTGGAACAGCGGGTCGTCGCGCAGGACGTCGGCGTCGTTGCCGTCGGGGTAGCCGGCCAGGAACTGGTAGACCTGCTGGGTGAGCAGGGCCTCGGCCGAATGGTGGATGAACTTGGGGGAGCGGGGATCGGGCAGGCGCCGGGCCAGGTCCGCGAGGAGGCCGAGGGGCTTCTCCAGGGCGCGGAGGCTCAGCAGGCCGGCATCGGCGACGATGCGGCCGCCGTCGAAATCGACCCGGAGCTGTTGTGAACCGAGGTTCCAGAAGGTAAGCTGTTGGGTGCAGTCGTCGCTCATCGAAAGTAGCCTCCGCAGTGGTCTAAGTTGCTTGTCAAACACAGCTTAGATACTGCGCGAGGCTCTTTCGTTCGAGAGACGGTGCATGGACCGGGCTAGCCAAGCTGGAGACCCTGCAGCAGGAGGTCGATGACCTGAAGGCGCGGAAAGGGGACGTGAAGGCGCGGAAAGGAGACGGGCACCGTTGAGACAGGGCGTCTCGTGGGTGCCCGTCCCCTTTCCGCGCATGCTGCCACCCAGCCCTCATGGGGCCTTCCTCCCGCCGGGACGCGGGCGCCCATTCCGGGCAGGGCTATTTGTTCTCCAACTGGTCGATTACCTCCGCGACCTTCTTGCTGTCTTGCGCGGGGTTGACTGAGGTGTTCTTGAAGGCGATCTTCCCCTGCTTGTCGATGACAAAGGTCCACCGGGAGGCGGTGACGTTCCGCTTCAGCTCGAGGGCCTTGCCGTCCTCGCCCTGAAGGGGCTTCCGGGTTTGCGGGTCCATCGCCTTGACCTGGCCCCCCGCCCCCACGGGCACGCCAAACGCCTGGGCCACGCTGCCGTTTTCGTCGGCCAAGAGGGTAAAGTTCAGGTGATAGGCCTTCTTGAAGAGCTGGTGGTTGGCGACCGAATCCCCGCTGATGCCGACCACGTCCACCCCTCGGTCGGCGAGCTTGTTCATGCTGTCCCGGAAGCTCAGGGCCTGGGCGATGCACCCGGGAGTAAAGTCTCCGGGGTAAAAATAGATCACGACGTACTTCTGCCCCACGCGCTCCGCCGACTTCCAGGGCTGGCCCTGGTCGTCCACGGCCTGGAAGGTCGGGAGCGAGTCACCGGGCTTCAGCTCTACTTTCTGGGTGTCGGCGGCGGCCACGGGCCTGGCGAGGGTCAGCAGAAGGCCACCGGCAAGCCACCCGATCATGATTGCCGCAGTCCAGGGACGCATGACACTCCCTCCTCGGTGCACAAGGTTGATTGGACCAGGGCCGCGGAACACCCCTCGATTGCCGGCATTGTCCCGCGCCCGGCCCGGGAAGCAAGCGAAAAGCGAGCGGCTACAGGGCAAAAGGGCCCTTTGCGGCGGCCGGCCGAAAACGGCGGGCCGCTGCTCCGGGACGGGACGGACAGGCGACGGGCACCGTTCAGCCAGGACGTCTCAACGGTGCCCCGTCCCCCAGCCGAGCATGCTGAAGTGAACCGCGGTCCGGGCCGCGGTTTGGCGTTGGTTCGGTCAGGGCGAGGCGGCAGTCGGCGGCTCCTCGAGCCGGTCGAGTTCCTGCAACTCCGCCGCGGTGGCCTGTCCGCGGCGAGCCTTGCGGCTCAGTTCCGCCAGCCGCGCCGCCCGCTGCTCCGCCTGGCCGGCCCGCTGCTCCGCCTGCTCCGCGCGCTGCTCCGCCTGCCGGCGGGCCGCCTCCAGCTCGGGGAAGGTGAGGAACCGCTGCCCGTCCGGCCGGTAGACGACCAGCTCCTCCCCCGACACGTCGAAGCGGATGCCCAGGCGCGGGCTGACGTGATCCTGCACCGGCCGCACCCGCCGCAGCACGTCGCCCCGGCGCACGAACGCCGCCAGGCGGTTGTGGTCGGGGTCGTAGACGTAGTATTCCTCGGCGCCGTGCTCCTCGTAAAAGGCGTGCTTGTCGTCCATCTCCATGACCGTGTTGCCCGGCGACAGCACCTCGAAGACCACCGTGAGGGGGACGTTCCCCTCCTCCCACTGCCGGTAGGAGCCGCGGTCCCCCTTCGGCCGGCCGAACACCACGAGCACGTCCGGGGCGACACGCACCTCGGGCTGCCCTTCGACCGGATACCACAGGAGGTCGGCCGCCACAAAGACGGCGGGCCGGTCGTCGAACAGGGCGGCGAGGTTGCCGTACAGGGTGGTGATCCAGCGCAGCTGCCGGGTGTTATCGACCAGCGGCTGGCCATCGCACTCGAGGTAGACAACCGGGGACGGCGGGGCGGCGTTGGGGTTCATCGGCGTTCCTTTCCCCTTTTCGGGCCCGGGGCTGCCCGGGATGCTAACAGGACGGCTCCCGGCGGTCAACGAGGAGCCGCCGCCCCGCCGGAAGCACTTGCTCCTTGCACGACCGTGGAACGGGAACCATAATCAGGTTCGCCGGCCCAGCGGCCGGGGGCACCAGGGGAGGACCGTCGCGCATGCAATTCGTCTACTTCACCAAGATGCTCCAGGGCCTCGACGTGGCCGGCATGATCGCCTTCCTCAAGGATGCCGGCCTCGACGGCGCCGACCTGGCGGTGCGACCCGGCTACCCGGTGACGCCGGACAACGCCGCCGCCGAGCTGCCCCGGGCGATGAAGGCCTTCCGCGACGACGGCCTCGCCATCGGCCTCGTCACCGCGCCGACCAACCTCACCGACCCCGACTCCGCCGCCGCCCGCACCATCTTCGAGGCCTGCGCGAAGGCCGGCGTGCCGGCGGTCAAGATCGGGTACTTCCCCTACCGCGGCAAGATCGAGGCCGACCTGCCCGAGGCGCGGCAGCGCCTGGCCGGCTTCGCCAAGCTGGCGGCGCGGACCGGAGTGCGGGCCTGCTACCACACCCACTCGGGCAACATGCTCGGCAACAACGCCGCCGGCCTGCGCCTGCTGCTGGAGGACCTCGACCCCCACCACGCCGGCGCCTTCGTCGACACCGGCCACACCGCCGTCAACGGCGGGCCGATCCGCATGGAGCTGGACCTGGTCCGGCCGTGGCTGTCGCTGCTGGCCATCAAGGACATGCTCTGGGAGAAGGGCAAGGACGGCTGGCGCTCCCGCGTCGTGCCGGCCGGCGAGGGCATCGTCCGCTGGAACGAGGTCGGCCAGGCGGTGAAGGACGTCCGCTTCAACGGCACCGTCAGCCTGCACGGCGAGTACGAGACGAAGGACCTGGACGAGCGCAAGGCGCTGGCGAAACAGGAGCTGGCCCTGCTGAAGAAGCACCTGACCGGGTGAGGCCCGGCCGAAGGAGAACGCCATGAGGTTCCTCGAGCGGGTGGCGGCCGTGCTGCTGGCCGCCGGCGCGGGCTGGGCCGCCACCCCCGCCGCCTGGGCGGACGACGACCTGGTCGGCACCCGGCCGCCGGAGTGGGAGGTCACCGACTGGGTCAACTCGAAGCCGCTCGCGCTGAAGGACCTGGCCGGCAAGGTGGTCCTGGTCCGCTGGTGGATGGCGCCTGGCTGCCCCTACTGCGCCGCCACCGCCCCGGCCCTGAACGAGTTCCACGCGAAGTACCGCGACCAGGGCCTGGTGGTCGTCGGCTTCTACCACCACAAGTCGTCCGGGCCGCTCGACGTCGACCGGGTCAGGCAGTCGGCCGACCGGCTCGGCTTCCGGTTCCCCGTGGCGATCGACCGCGACTGGAAGACCCTGCACCGCTGGTGGCTCGACGGCAAGGAGCGGGGCTGGACGAGCGTGACCTTCCTCATCGACCGCAAGGGGGTGATCCGGCACATCCACCCCGGCGGGCAGTACGTCAAGGGCGACAAGAGCTACGAAGAGCTGAAAACGGCCATCGAGACGGCCTTGAGGGAAGAGTGAGCCCATTCCTTCGTGGGGCAACCCGCTCCCCTCCAGCCAAAGAGGGGGTGTCCAGGGGGGGCGGAAACGAACTTCCCCAAGGTGAAGACAGGCAAGAGCTTGCGAGGACCCATTCGTTTCCGTCCCCCGTGGCCGCCTGATCCATTCCACAAGTGCAGTATTGGCAACATCTTACACAGACCATTTCGTTTCCGCCGGGACGCAGAGCGGGTGCCTGCCCCCGTCCTTGATCGGCACTTGAGCCAGGCGAAAAACTCCCGCCGGGGCGCGCTCCCTCGCGGCGCCGTTGACGCTTACTCCGGAAGGAGGCCCGCATGAACGGCGACGCCGCCGGCGATCGGCTCGAGCACTTCCGCGCTTACCTGCAGCTGCTCGCCCGGCTGCAGCTCGACCCGCGTCTGCGCGGCAAGGTCGACCTGTCCGGCGTCGTGCAGCAGACGCTCTGGGAGGCCCACCAGGCCCTGGCCGCCGCCGGCCCCGGCGCGGACGCCCGCCTCGCCCCGCTGCTGCGCCGCCTGCTGGCCAACAACCTGGCCGACGAGGTCCGCAAGGCGTACGCCGCCCGGCGCGCCGCCGACCGCCAGCGGTCGCTCGAGGCCGCCCTGGAGCAGTCGTCCGCCCGGCTCGGGTCGTTCCTGGCCGCCGACCAGTCCTCGCCCAGCCGGCGGGCCGAGCGGAACGAGGACCTGCTCCGCCTGGCCGAGGCGCTCGACCGGCTGCCGGAGGCCCAGCGCCAGGCGGTCGAGCTGCACTACCTGCACGGCTGGTCGCTGGCCGAGGTCGCCGAGTACCTCGGCCGCGGCAAGTCGGCCGTCGCCGGCCTCCTGCACCGCGGCCTCGACCGGCTCCGCGGACAGCTTCAGCAAGACAGGCAGGACCAACCATGACCGACACCAGCCACGACCCGTGCGACCGCGACCGCCGCCTCAACGACCTCATCGCCGCGTACCTCGAAGCCGCCGAGGCCGGGCGTCCGCCCGACCGCGAGGAGTGGCTGGCCCGGCACCCGGACCTGGCCGCCGACCTGCGGGCGTTCTTCGCCAACCACGACCGCCTGGCCCGGATGGGGGCGCCGCTGCGGGCCCTGGCCGGCCAGGCGGTCCAGGAGCCGCCGGCGGGCCGGG
>JADMIO010703389.1_pt1 | contig 17950 bp, 16 predicted proteins | sample 8958161 | NCBI WGS metagenome assembly JADMIO01 (sample SAMN16585339, study PRJNA669376) | soil metagenome | isolation source: Crop rotation soil | place: USA: Cullars Rotation, Alabama | collected 2011
GCCGCGACTTCAAGTCACGTGAATTCCAAGCTTCGGATCCCACTGTGCTGGAAAGGCCGGCAGCTTCGCGTATTTTGGACCCGGCACTAACACTGCGCCTCTGCCAATCTTTCTTGCGTACCTGAATCGCAGCACCGATGTTAATAACGCCGCTGCCTATTCCGGTACAAACTGGAGATCGACGACCATAACGAACAACCTCGTTACTGTTGCTCCAAACGTAACCGCGGCGGCTGGCGTTCTTTCCGGCAATGCGGGCTTGCGTGCGAACGCACTCGCAGTCGGACTACCAGCCAACTTCTTCGTTATCAATCCGGGCCTTCCTGCCGGTGCGTTCCTGATCGATAACAGCGCGGCTTCAACGTACGACGCGCTCCAGGTCGAGCTGCGACGCAGAATGTCGAACGGTTTGTTGTTACAGGCAAACTACACCTTCTCGCACTCGATGAGCGATGCGTTCGCGAGCAGTGCGATCGCGCAGTCAAACTTCACCAGCATCCGCAATCCACGACTGAACTACGGCCTGTCGCCTTTCGACATCCGCCATTCGTTCAAAGGCGACTTCATTTATGAGTTGCCTTTTGGCAAAGGTCAAAGATGGGGCAGCGGTGTCGGCACGAAGTCAAACTGGCTGGTCGGAGGCTGGGGCGTTAACGGCACGTTCCGCGTTCAAAGCGGCTCGCCGATCAACTTCGGCAACGTACAGCTTGTAAATATGGATCGGCATGACTTGCAGAAGATGATTGAGATTCGCAAGAACCCGACCACAGTCACCTGGTTACCTGACGACGTGATCACCAATACGATCCGGGCGTTTAGTATCAGCCCGACGTCGCCGACAGGTTACGCAGGCACACCGCCGGATACGAGTAAGCCCTTCATCGCGCCGGCAGGCTATGGCAATTGCCAGGCTACTTTCAATGGCGCGTGCGGTATTACCAACCTGGTGGTCTATGGACCACGATTCACTCGCATCGACGCCAGCTTGATCAAGAAATTCACCTTCTCGGAAAACAAGAATCTCGAGTTCCGAGTGGAGGCGCTGAACGTAATCAACAACCAGAACTTCAAGGTTGGAAGTTTTGCAGCGGATACCGTCAGTCTCGCGGGTACGTACTCGAACCCGACTTTCGGACAAACGACAGTTGCTTACCAGGATACGTCGACGACGACGGATCCTGGCGGCAGGCTGCTGCAGTTTGTGCTTCGCTTCAACTTCTAATCGCTGGAGGTCAACAAGCAAAAGGGAGAAGACCGCATTCGGTTGCGCTTCTCCCTTTTGCTTAGAACTTAAGGGAGAGCGAAATGACACGGTTAACAGCAATGCTTTTCTTCATGTTTCTAGCGACTTCGGCACTCATCGCGCAAAGTGGCAAACCCTGGCTCGAATGGAACATGAAAGAGACCACAAAGATTCTGACTGATTCAGCCTGGGCACAATCGCAACTCGAAACCAGGGAAGCCGAGGGCGCATCTGCCGCGATCACCAACACGGGCTCGTCCCGGACCATGACTCCGCGAGACGCGAGCAAAGACTCGCCCGGAGCCATCACTTCTTACATCAAATACTACGTCCGGCTGCTTTCAGCTAAGCCGGTTCGACAAGCTATCGTTCGCAAGTTGATGCTCGATTCACCCGACATGGATGCAGCGCGCAAGGAACAGTTGAAGTCGTTCGCGGAGGCTACGACGTCTGATTTCATCGTCGTCGCAGTTGTGGCTGAAGCGAAAGACAAGTCGATGGGCCGCGATGCAGTACAGGCGTTTGAGACCGCAACTCTCGCTTCGCTGAAAGACACGACCTATCTTGAGAGACGCGATGGCCAACGAGTGTTGCTGGCAGACTTCAAAGCTCCCGTTGCCGACGGTCTGGGAGCAAAGTTCGTCTTCCCGCGCATGCTGAACAACCAACCCTTCCTCGCCGCCGAAAGTGGTCAACTGAAGTTCTACTCCCAGCTCAGCAAAAAAATCGCCATCGAAGCGCGTTACAAAGTCTCCGACATGCTCTACGACGGCCGGCTCGAGTATTGATTTCTCTGCGTTCTCTGCGTACCTCTGCGCCCTCTGCGTTTAAATAGCCCCTAACGCAGAGAACGCAGAGATACGTAGAGGGCCGCAGAGTCGTGACTTCTCCCTTCCCTCGACTTAGAATTAATCTAAAAGAAAACCGAATTACCTGATTAGTTTCGCCAACGTAACTAGAGGGAAGGATGTGAATGATGGAAAGCAATGGAAACAACAAAGACTCTAACGGATGTCCCTTCACCGGTGCGTCGAAACCCCGCATATCCAATCGACACTGGTGGCCCAATTCCCTGGACTTAGGCCCACTTCGCCAAAACTCTTCGCTGTCTGATCCGATGGGCGAAGATTTCAATTATGCAGCAGAGTTCAAAAAACTCGACCTCGATGCGGTGATTAAAGATCTGCACGCGTTGATGACTGACTCGCAGGACTGGTGGCCTGCCGACTTCGGCCACTACGGCGGTCTGTTCATTCGTCTCGCCTGGCACAGCGCGGGCACGTATCGTGTTTCCGACGGCCGCGGCGGCGCAGGCGGCGGTCAGCAGCGCTTCGCCCCTCTCAACAGTTGGCCCGACAACGCCAACCTCGACAAAGGTCGCCGGCTCTTATGGCCCATCAAACAGAAATACGGTCGCAGCATCTCGTGGGCCGATCTTTTTGTCCTGGTCGGCAATGTCGCGCTCGAGTCCATGGGCTTCAAGACGTTCGGTTTCGGCGGCGGCCGCGCGGACACCTGGGAACCACAAGAGCTCTACTGGGGACCGGAAGGCACGTGGCTCGGCGATGAAAGGTACAGCGGCGAACGCCAGCTTCAAAGACCGCTCGGCGCGGTCCAAATGGGCCTTATCTACGTCAATCCCGAAGGACCAAACGGCAAGCCCGATCCGGTCGCCGCCGCTCACGACATTCGCGAGACATTCTCACGCATGGCGATGAACGACGAAGAGACCGTCGCGCTCATTGCCGGCGGCCATACCTTCGGCAAGACGCATGGCGCCGGCGATCCATCATTCATGGGGCCGGAGCCGGAAGCCGCTCAGATCGAGGACCAGGGTCTCGGCTGGAGAAGCGGGCATGGCACGGGCATCGGCGCCGACACCATCACCGGCGGCCCGGAAGTTATCTGGTCACAAACGCCGACAAAGTGGAGCAACTACTTCTTCGAGAATCTGTTTAAGCACGAATGGGAGCTCGAGAAGAGCCCGGCCGGCGCCTATCAATGGCGCGCGAAAGACGCCGAACCTTCGATTCCGGATCCGCACAATCCCTCAGTCAAGCGTGTGCCGACGATGCTCACGACAGATCTTGCTCTCAGACTCGATCCAGCTTACGAAAAGATCTCGCGGCGCTTTTTAGAGCATCCGGATGAGTTTGCAGACGCGTTTGCGCGCGCCTGGTTCAAGCTCACTCACCGCGACATGGGACCGATCCAACGTTATCTTGGTCCACTCGTGCCGAAGGAAACATTGATCTGGCAGGATCCGATCCCGGCCCTGGATCATGAACCGATCAATGAAGAAGATATCGCGACGCTGAAGCAGAAGATCCTCGATTCGGGCTTGTCTGTTTCGCAACTCGTTTCCACTGCGTGGGCGTCTGCGTCTACGTTCCGAGGTTCTGACAAGCGTGGCGGGGCCAATGGCGCGCGAATTCGTCTCGAGCCGCAGAAGAATTGGGAAGTAAACAATCCGGCCCAGCTTGCCACGGTGCTCGAAAAGCTCGAGAGCATTCAAAAAGATTTCAACAAGAAGGTCTCGCTCGCGGACCTGATCGTTCTTGGTGGATGCGCCGCAGTGGAGAAGGCTGGCAGGGATGCCGGACACGACGTGAAGGTTCCATTCACGCCGGGCCGCATGGACGCCTCGCAGGATCAGACTGACGTGGAATCGTTCGCGCCGCTCGAACCGACCGCGGACGGCTTCCGCAATTACTACACCGGCGAACAGCTAATGATGCCCGAAGAGGCGTTGATCGATCGGGCGCAACTGCTGACGCTCTCCGCTCCGGAGATGACGGTGCTCGTCGGCGGCCTGCGCGTCCTGGGCGCAAACGCAGGCGGATCCAAACACGGCGTCTTCACAAAAAAGCCCGAGACGTTGACGAATGATTTCTTCGTCAACCTCCTCGACATGCGCACGCGCTGGCAGCCTAACGGCGCCAATGGCGTGTACCAGGGCCAGGATCGTAAGACAAGCGACCCGACCTGGACCGGCACGCGCGTCGATCTAATCTTCGGTTCGCACTCCGAGCTGCGCGCTCTTGCCGAAGTCTATGCCGGTGCGGATTCGCAGGAGAAATTCGTAAACGACTTCGTCGCGGCCTGGTCCAAAGTCATGAACCTCGACCGCTTCGACGTGGCGTGAGGCTTTATCCACAGATTACACAGATTGTTTAAATAATCTGTGAATCTGTGGAATCTGTGGATAGACCTGTGCTCCAGAATTTCTTTGCCGATCAACTCTTGAGATTGAGTTGGCGGAGGAGATCGGCGAATCTGGCGTCAGAGTGGAGACGGTCGAAGCGCGGGTCGACTTTGAGGAAGACCATCCAGTCGGCGCGGTTCTTGATAGCTTCATCCAGCCAATGGAAAGCGCTGTCGTCGTCCTTGAGGGCGACGTAGATCGCGGCGAGGTGATAGGCCGAGAGGTATTTTTGTTTTGAGATCTCGACGAGGTCCGCGAGCTCGGCCTGGGCCTTGGCGGTATCGCCCGAGAGTGCGAGCGCGTAGGTATACTCCGCCCTCATCAATGGCGAGCGATTGGAAGCGTTGACCGCCAGCTCAAATTCCGCCAGAGCCTCCTTGTGCATTCCCTTTTGTGCGTACGAGAGACCCAGATAGCGATGCGCCACAAAGAAACTCGGATCGAGGGCCACTGTTTTCTGGCACTCGCTGATGGCGTCGTCGTAGCGATGCGCAAAGTAGTAGACCAGTCCGAAATGAGAATTGATGATGAGCGACGTTTTATCGAGCTCTTGAGTGCGACGAGTCTCTGCTATGGCCTCGTCGAACCGGCCTTGAGCAGCCAGCAGGTTTGCGTACCACTGGTGCGTTGAAGCGTAATTGTCGTTCAGGTTGATCGCTTGCTTGAATTCTCTTTCCGCTTCGGCCCAGTTCCAGTTACCGCGAAAGGTTGCGTAAGCGAGCGCGGCATGTCCTTCGGCAAGATTGTTGTCCAGGGCGAGGGCTTTGTTGGCGGCGTCACGAGCGAGTGGGAACGCATCGACGGGGGCCTTCGCGCCGAGTCGCATCGTACCGCCGAGTTCTTCGACGTCGACGAGATCTCGCAGTTTGAAAATAATCGGATGCGGCGTTTCGAGATCGAATTCAGTCGAGTCAGCGTCTTTCAGCTCGCAAACGTTACGCGCATACTCGATACACGCGGTCTGCATTCCCAGACAGATGCCGAAGTACGGCGTGCGCGACTTGCGCGCGTAGCAGATCGCGCGAATCATGCCCGCGACGCCGCGCTTGCCGAAGCCGCCCGGAACGAGTATCGCGTCGAAGTCGCGCAAGCGATCTTCGTAATTGTCGTCGTCCATCAACTCTTCCGACTCGATCCATTTCACGTCGACGCGCAGATTGTTTGCGACACCGCCGTGCGTGAGCGCTTCACGCAGAGACTTGTACGAGTCTTCAAGCTCAACATACTTGCCGACGATCGCGATCTTCGTTTCACCACCCGAAGGCTCACGAATCGTCCCCACCAGATTGCGCCACTCAGCCAGATCAGCCTGCGGCGCCTGTTGTTCGAGTTTGAGTAGCGAAACGATCAAATCGTCGAGGCCCTGTTCGTGAAATGCGAGGGGAACGTCGTAGATCGTATCCACGTCCTGCGCGCTGATTACAGCCGACTCTTTCACGTTACAAAACAGCGCGATCTTCGCGCGCAGCTCGCGAGACAAGGGTTTTTCCGAGCGACACAAAAGAATATCGGGCGCGATACCGATCTCGCGCAGGTCGCGCACCGAGTGTTGCGTCGGTTTTGTCTTCAGCTCGCCGGCGGCGGCGATGTACGGCACGAGCGTGACGTGCACGAAGAGCGCGTTGCCGGCGCCTTCTTCGTTACCCATCTGGCGAATGGCTTCGAGAAACGGCAGCGATTCGATGTCGCCGACGGTGCCGCCAATCTCGACGATGATCACATCGGGCTTGTCGTTCTCGGCGACTTTGCGAACCGCTTCTTTGATCTCGTTGGTGATGTGGGGAATGACCTGGATCGTCTTGCCGAGATAATCGCCACGTCGCTCTTTCTCGATCACTGACAGATAGATTCTGCCGGTGGTCCAGTTGTTGGCTTGTGAGAGATGCGCGTGCGTGAAGCGTTCGTAGTGGCCCAGGTCGAGATCGGTTTCGGCGCCGTCGTCGGTGACGAACACTTCGCCGTGTTGAAAAGGCGACATCGTTCCGGGATCGACGTTGATGTATGGATCGAGTTTGATGAGCGCCACGCGCAGACCGCGGCTCTCGAGTAAACATCCGATCGACGACGCTGCCAGGCCTTTGCCCAGGCTCGAAACCACACCGCCAGTAACGAAGATGTATTTAGGCATCGGGTTCTCCATTGGTTCCCTTCTCATCACCTTGACCAGCTTCCGGAGGTTCTCCGGAGCCCTGCTCGCCGTCGTAACGTCCTTGTTTCAAATCTTCCAACACCTCGACCGCTTTTTCCTTCGAAGGATCGAGCGCTTTTTGCAGGCCGACAAGACTCGCGCCGAGCAGGCCCGGTCCTTCCTGGGCGCGCTTCTCGAATTCCTCAGTCGTTAAATTGTAGGGCTTGCTCAGTTGTGACAAGGCAAACAGCCCGCCTAAAACGAGGAGTGCGATAATGCCTAATCCGATCCAGTCGTTCATATTCTTGCGGCCACCAGTTCTCTAACCCGTTCGAGATCTTCAGCGGTATCGACGCCCGTCGAAGCGGCACAGGCTGCCACCACTTTGATCTTCACGCCATGGGCCAACGCGCGCAGTTGCTCGAGGGCTTCAATCTGCTCGAGCTCTGACTGCGGCCAGTTTGTAAACTCCAGCAGCACGTCTCTGCGATAGACGTAAAGTCCGGTGTGCTTGCGAAAGAGTTTTCTCAGCTCGGGTTCATTCTCCCACGCTTTCGCTATTGAGCCATAGCTTTTTACGGCATCGCGCGGGTACGGCACAGACGAACGCGAAAAATAGACCGCGTTTTCGTCTTTATCGAGCACCACTTTCACGAGATCCGGGTTCAGCAGATCGTCCACCGACTCGATCGGCTCCCAGGTTGTTACGATGCCGGCGCCGTTCTGTTTCGAAATCTCGGCAGCCATCGTCTCGACTGCTCGTTCGATTGTTGCGGGGGAAATGAGTGGCTCATCGCCCTGCACGTTGACGATGATTTCGGCGTCTGGAATCTGCGCGGCGACTTCGGCGACACGATCAGTGCCGCTGGTGTGATGTGTAGAGGTCAGGACTGCTTCGATCCCACGCTCCTGGACCGCAGCGGCGATCTGTTGGCTGTCAGTAGCCACGATCACACGGTCAACATTCTGTGCGGCACCGGCGCGTTCCGCGACCCAGCAGACCATGGGTTTTCCTGCAATTTCGATGAGAGCTTTTCCCGGTAAACGTGTTGAAGCGAGGCGAGCTGGGACGATGGCAACCGTGTGATTCACGGGGCCACAGCTTAACACAAGAATTATTAGCCACAAAGAGCCACAGAACCGAGCGCGGTAGCGCCGGGTCAATTTCATTTAAGAGGCGTGATAAATAGAAATTGACCCGGCGCTACCGCGCTCGGTTCTGTTAACTCATCGCGGCGTTCAGGGCGGCCGAGACGGAGCGGGTCGGTGGATAAGGGATGGGAATGCGGGCGCAGATCGCCGTGCCGAGATCGGGCGCGGAATCGATCGTGATTGAGCCGCCGACGGCCTGCACACGTTCTTCCATACTGCGCAGCCCGAGCGTCGCGGCGCTGGTCCGCAGTGCTTTCATGTCGAAACCGGCGCCGTCGTCTGAAATCAATAGAATCAGATCCTGGCCCACTTTCTCCAGCACAACCGAAAGATGACTGGCCCGCGCGTGCCGGGCCACGTTTGTCACCGCCTCCTGCACGATCCGAAAACATGCCGTCTCCAGCTCTGAAGAAAAACGATCGTCTTCGCCGAGCGAATGCGTCGTAAACTTCGCCGGCACACCGCAGTTCTTCGCCTGTCGATCGAGATACCAGCGAACGGCGACCACCAGACCAAAGTCGTCCAACAGCAACGGCCGCAGATCCACTGACAAGTCTCTTACCTGATCGACAGCCTCGTCGATCACCTTCATGTTGTCGTCAATCGAAGAGAGTATTTCCGGTGCGCTGCACGTCTGCCGCAGCGCGTGCAGGTTCATCTTCACGGCAGTCAGGATCTGGCCCACCTGATCGTGCAGCTCGCGCGACATGCGGCGCCGCTCACCTTCCTGCGCTTCGATCAAACGCCGCGAATAAGTGCGGGCCGCAGCCTGCACGCGCTTGCGTTCAGAAACGTCGCGCAGGCAGCCTTGCACGCCGACGGGAACACCGTCCGCAAAGATCAGCCGGCTGCTGATCTCCACCGGAACACTGCGCCCGTGCTTCGTAGAAATCTCAGTCTCGTAAGTGGTCTCGGAAGGCTCGTCTGATTTCCGTCCCAAGTGGCCGCGCACGTGGCTCTCGTATTGAGGACTGAGAAAAATCGAAAAATGCTGGCCGATGAGTTCTTCACGCGTGTACCCGGAGAGACGTTCCGCGGCGCGATTGACAGACGTGTAACAGCCGTTCATGTCATGCACGTAGAGCGCGTCTTTTGAATTCTCAAATAGCTCGCGGTAACGCTCTTCGCTTTCGCGCAACGCCTGCTCTGCATGTTTACGCTGGGTGATATCTCGCGCGGTGCCTTCGTAATACAAAATCTTTCCCGCTTCATCGCGTACGACGCGCGCGTTTACACAAAGCCAGATTCTGCTGCCGTCTTTGCGAAACGTCTCGTGCTCGAAATCACGGACCACGCCGTGCTTCTCGATCAGTCGTTTGAACTCTTCCCGGCGCGCCGGATCGACGTAGATCTCGCGCGAGATATCACGGCGCGAGCGGATCAATTCGCGCGCCGATTTGAACCCATGGATACGCGCGAGGGCCGGATTTGCCGTCAGGTAAATTCCTTCGGGAGTCGACTGGAAGATACCCTCGCTGACGTTTTCGAAAATCCGGCGATACTTGCGTTCGGCAACCAGGCGCGCTTGTTTTTGTTTAAGCAGTTCCTGGGCCTGATCTTGCGTGAGCTCAGCCGGTTTTGTGGCGTGGGTGGGCTGAGCTCTGCGCCTCTCTCTCATACTTGCAACCTCCAGGAGACAAGGATTCAGTTAAGAGAACGGCCAATCACGCAGAGAGACGCCCTCTGGGCGCAGAGCAACCTTTGCGCGAAGTTATGCTTTAGAGTTGCGTGGGAACACGGGGCGATCGTGCCCAAACCAGGCAATCAGGGAAACAAAATGCTGGCGCGGATTCTAATCCCGAATTTTTCGTCGTGCAACAGAATTTAAGATTACAGATTTTCTCGTCACAAACCGCAGCGTGTGGGTGTTATCACTCTGAAAGTGAATTCTCGAACTTCCCGGAGGAATCTCATGCCAAGAACTGTTTGGAACCGCTTCTTTATCGGAATGGCTTTGATCACCAGCGTCGCGCTGCTGATCTGGATTGCGGGCGCGAAGGTCACCGCGCAAAGCACCACGTCGGGCGAGTGGACCGCGCATCTTTCCTCGCAGGACACAAAGCTCCAGTTGAATCTGGAGCGACGCAGTGGCAGATCCGGCCGGAATCAGATGGGACAAAGCTACGAGTTTTCCGAGTTTCAGGGTCTGACTCGCGAGCAGGCGCTCAACGGCGGTCCGGTGAGTTTCAGCCTCGTGCGGGAAGCCGGTAGAATCGATATGGAAGGCACGTTCCAAAACGGGAAAGGCTCTGGAACTTTTCGCTTTACTCCAAATCTCGGTTTCGTCTCGGCGATGAAGAGCCGCGGTTTCGACTTCGACGATCGTGATTCCGAGGACCGTCTGTTCTCAGCCACGGCACTCAACATTACGACCGCACTCGCCGATGACCTCAACTCCGCCGGATTCGGGAAACTCAAAACTGAAGACCTCTTCAAAGCAGCGATCTTCAAGATCAACTCGCAGTTTATGCGTGAGATGAAAGCGAGCGGATTTCCAAACCTCGGCATGGAAGAGCTCGTTAAGGCTCGTATCTTCAAAATCGACGCGGAGTTTGTGCGGCAGGTGACTCAGATGGGTTTCGACAAGGAACCGTTCGAGAGCCTCGTGAAGATGCAGATTTTCAAAGTCACGCCTGAGTTTGTCACCGAGATGCGGAACGAGGGTCTGACGAATGTCGAGATCGAAGATTTAGTGAAGCTGCGAATCTTCAAGATCGATACTGACTTTATTCGCGCCGCCAAGGCTGATGGCGTGCCGATGGAAGTCGAGCGTCTCGTGCAAAGGAAAATCGGCGTCGCGCGCAGGTACTAACTTTTAAGCCGCGGATACACGCAGATGAACGCGGATCAGCATTTTCTTGCCTGATCCGCGTTCATTCGCGTTTATCCGCGGCTGACTCTGTAGACGCAGCGGCTGTCGCCCTTGACGATGTGTTCGGCGCGTTCGACAGTCACGCCTGGTCCAAGCACCGATCGGAAGAGATCCAGTTCAGTCGAACAAAATCCCTGACACGCATTCGCCGCTGCGCAAATCGGACAATGATTCTCGACCAGTAAAAAGCTGCCGTCGTCTTCTCGCCTGACCTCGGCCATGTAGCCTTCTTCAGTCCGGACCTTCGCCAGTTCTGCCAGCTTTCGATCGAGTGAGTCTTGCGGCTTGATTCGTTTGCCGTAGTCGACTCTTTGCCGCGCGCAGCGCGAAGTCAACACACGCTCGAGTCCTTCAGCGCCAAACGCATCTTTAACCGAGTCGATCAACGCCACGCTCAACTCCGCATAAGCTTCGGGAAACAGGTGATCCGCTTCACGCGTGAGTCGCCAGAATTTTGCCGGACGGCCGATCGGCACCGGCCGTTCCTCTGAGGCCACTAGTCCTTCGCGCTGCAAGGCGTAGAGATGCTGCCGGACCGCCATCGCCGTCAGCCTGAGCTTTCGCGCGAGTTGCGCCGAATCGATTGGCCCCTCGGTTTTCAGCAGTTTGGTAATGGCGCGACGAGTCTTCCGCTCGCCCGACGCCTGCGCTCCAGCACTCATGAAACTATTTCTAAAGAATTCTCTTTACAAAGTCAATGCCCGGTGCTAACCTTCCGACTTAGTAAAGGAGAACCTTTAGAAAGTATGTCGGATCCATTTTCAGGCTTACGGGTAGCAATTACGGGTGGTACGTCCGGGCTCGGGCTCGCCCTCGTTCGAGAACTGGTCAAAAGAGGCGCGCGCGTCGCGTTTGTCGCACGCACGCGGGAACGCGTCGAACAAGTCGCGCGGGAGAATCCGGGCGCGCACGGCATCGTCGGCGATGTTTCCGTAAAGGAAGACATCTACCCGATCGCGATTCAGATCACAGGCGAGCTCGGCGGGCTCGACGTCCTGATCAACAACGCGTCCGATCTTGGCCCAACTCCATTACCAATGCTTTCGGACACTGAATGTGAAGATCTCGAGCGAGTGTTTGCGACCAACGTGTTTGGTCCGTTCCGTCTGACGAAAGCACTGATGGGCGCGCTGGCTGCGTCTGCGCGCGAAGGTTGCGGCGCGGTCGTGCTCAACGTGTCGAGTGATGCGGCAGTGAACGCATATCCCGGCTGGGGCTCGTACGGTTCGAGCAAGGCCGCGCTTCATCACATGAGCCGTATTTGGAACGAAGAGCACGCGGCGGAAGGCGTCCGGTTTCTTTCACTCGATCCGGGTGACATGGATACGCCGATGCACGCGGCGGCGATACCCGATGCGGACCCGGCGACACTCAAGCGTCCGGAACAATCCGCGCATGAGTTTTTGGAAGCAATCGCGGCAGAGATTACGGTGGAAAGTTATGTTAGCCGCTAATTCAGCAGTGCAGCGTCCCTTAGACGCAAAACTTCTCGTAGTCGATTCGCAGCGAAACTTGATTCATGTACCGCGCACTGCGTTCGTCGAGTTTCTGCGACCAGACGATCTCGTCATCGCCAACGACGCGGCGACGCTTCCGGCCAGTCTCAGCGGCATACATGAGCCAACTGGAAAGACTATTGAAGTACGACTCGCCGGACGTCGATCGTTGGATCCATTAGACGTCAAGACTTTCCGCGCGATCGTCTTCGGCGAAGGAGACTTTCACCTGCGCACTGAAGATCGACCGCTGCCGCCCACCTTGCAACCTGGCGATACGCTCGCGCTTGGTCCATTGCGCGCGACGATGGAAGAGACGCTCGGCCATCCGCGACTCGTTTCCCTTCTCTTCGACGGCGCCCCGGATCAAATCTGGGCCGGCCTGGCGAGTCACGGCAAGCCGATTCAGTATTCACACTTGAAAACGTCTCTGGAATTGTGGGACGTGTGGACGCGCATCGCCGGACCACCGGTCGCTTTCGAGCCGCCGTCCGCGAGCTTCATTCTTGACTGGCACGTCCTCGGCGCCATCCGCGAACATCATGCGAATTTCGCGACGATCACACACGCCGCAGGTATCTCATCCACCGGCGCTGAAGATCTCGATCGGCTGTTACCCTTCGACGAGCCATTTCACATTCCTGCAGCAACCGCAAACGCCGTAGAGCTCACACGCCGTCGCGGCGGTCGTGTGATCGCTGTAGGCACGACTGTCGTGCGCGCGCTCGAAGCTGCGGCAACTGCTGACGGTCATTTGCGCAGTGGCGACGGCCTCGCAAAAGGCAAAATCGGTCCGACAACACAACTGCGCGTCGTCGACGCAATCCTCTCCGGCACACACGAACCCGGCACCAGCCACTACGAACTCCTGCGCGCCTTCCTGGAAGACTCCACCCTCGAACGCGCCACCTCCGAACTGCTCGCACACAACTACAAAACCCACGAATTCGGCGACTCCGTGTTTATCCACAGATTACACAGATGATTTTTTAGAATCTGTGTAATCCGCGTAATCTGTGGATATACTGTGCGACCATGAACAGAGCCCGACTCATTGTCACGCTTCTTTTTTCCTTCTTAATCATCTCCCCCATTAACGCGCAATCGATCCGCGAACAGGACATTCGCGCGGAGCTCGGTTTTCTTGCCAGTGACGCCATGCAGGGTCGCGGCAGTGGCACGGTCTTCGAACGCATCGCCGCTGAATACATCGGCTCGCAGTTTCAACAGTTTGGTCTCGAGCCGGGCGGCGACGCCGACAGCGCCGGCAACAAGAGCTTCGTCCAGCGCGTGCCGGCCCAGACTGCTCCATCCGGCGCCACCTGGAATGTTATCGGCGTCCTGCGTGGCGCCGATCCAAAAGAAGCGATCATGCTCAGCGCCCACCTGGACCACCTCGGCGTGAACGACGCCGCCCCCGGCGACGACAAGATCTTCAACGGCGCTGACGACGACGCTTCCGGTAGTGTGGCGGTGCTGGAGCTGGCCCGCGCGCTGGCAGCAGGCAAACGACCACGCCGCACGATCTACTTTGTCTGTTTCGGCAGCGAAGAGCGGCGCGGTCTCGGCTCGAAACACTTCATCGACAATCCGCCAGTTCCACTCACACAGATCGCCGCCGATCTGCAGTTTGAAATGCTGGGCCGGCCTGATCCCAAAGTCGCCGCCGGTACACTCTGGCTAACGGGTTTCGAGCGTTCCAACCTCGGTCCCGAGCTGGCCAAACAGGGCGCGGCGCTCGTCGCGGATCCGCATCCCGAGCAGCGCTTCTTCCAGCGCTCGGATAACTTTCCACTCGCGTTGCGCGGCGTGATCGCGCACACCGTCTCGAGCTTCGGCCTGCACGCCGACTATCATCGTGCGAGTGACGACGTCTCGAAGATCGATTTCCCGTTCATGACGCGCTCGATCAACTCGCTCGTGAAGCCGATTCAGTGGCTCGCCAACTCCGATTTCAAACCAGAATGGCTACCGGGCCAGGCGCCGTCCCGATAAGGTGCAACCAAAGTTCTTCAGTTGTAAAGATGCCTGATCTGCTCGTAAACCTGCTGAAATTACCGCCCTTGGAAGACGCTCAGGGCTTTATTGTTCGGCGCGCCCAGCCGTTTGAGTTATCGCCGGTGCGGAAGTTCGTCGCGGAAAACTTTTCGCCGAGTTGGGCGGATGAAATCTCGGTTGGTTTTGCACGGCAGCCGGTGTCGGTTTACATCGCGACCATCGATCGTGCCGGCGACCGCGAGCTCGCCGGCTTCGCGGCTTACGAATGCACGCGCCGCGGCTTCTTTGGTCCAACCGGCGTGCTGCAGTCGGCGCGCGGCAAAGGAATCGGGAACGCGCTCCTGCTCGCCTGTCTCTGGTCGCTGCGAGAAATGGGATACGTCTACGCGATCATCGGCGCGGCGGGTCCGGTGCGCTTTTATCAGAAAGCGGTCGGTGCGATTATTATTCCCGACAGCGAACCCGGCATCTACACGGACATGCTGAAGATCAAGAATGAATAACGCAGAAGCAATTCCAGCTAAGAAACAGGCAACGCGTGGTTCGATTCCGCCTGGTCCAAAAGGCTCCTTGATCATGGGCGTGATGCGCGATTTCAATCGCGACACGCTCGACTTCGTGACGCGCTGTCGCGATTACGGCGACGTCGTTCGCACAAGATTTCTCTGGATTCACGCTTACTTTCTTTACAACCCGCACGATATCGAGTCGCTCCTGGTGACGAACGCGAAGAGCTTTCGCAAAGCCCAGTCGCTGCGGTCGCCCTTCTTCCATCGACTCGTCGGCAATGGCCTGGTGACGAGCGAAGGTGATTTCTGGCGGCGTCAGCGGCGCCTGGCGCAGCCCGCCTTTCACCGGCAAAGGATCAGCTCGTACGGCGACGTAATGGTCCAATATGCGGAGCGGGCGCTGGCCGGCTGGAAGAATGGTGAGCATCGCGACGTCGCGCGCGATATGAACCGGCTCACACTCGAGATCGTCGTCAAGACGCTCTTCAATTCAGATGTTTCGAATGACGCGGATCACGTCGGCGCGATCCTGACGAGTCTCGTGCAGCCGTTCGCGTCACAGGCGACGCTGAAATGGATTGCCGACAATCGCCTGCCGACGCCGGGACATCGCCGCTATTTTAACGCCGTCAGCGAAATCGATCGGATCGTGTTTCGCATCATCGGCGAGCGTCGTGCGAGTGGTTATGACGAAGGCGATTTGCTGTCGATGCTGCTTCAGGCGCAGGACGACGACGGCAGCCAGATGAGCGATCAGCAACTGCGTGATGAAGTGATGACGTTGTTTCTCGCCGGACATGAGACGACGGCGCTCGCGTTGTCGTGGAGCTGGTATCTACTGGCGACGCATCCCGAGGCCGAGCAGAAGTTTCATGCGGAGCTTGCGGAAGTGCTGGGCGGGAGAGCGCCGGATGTTTCGGATCTGCCCAAGCTCAAATACACGGAGATGATCGCGAAGGAAACAATGCGGCTCTATCCACCCGCGTACGCGGTCGGCAGAGAGGCGATTGAAGAGACGGAGATTGGTGGGTTTCTCGTGCCGAAGAAAACGCAGCTTTTTGCGTTTCAGTGGGTGACTCACCGCGACCCGCGCTACTTCGACGAGCCGGATGCATTCAAGCCCGAGCGGTGGACCAACGGCGATCCGGCGCCGAAGTACGCCTACTTCCCTTTTGGCGCCGGCCCGCGGCAGTGCATCGGAAACTATTTTGCGATGATGGAAGTCGTATTGTTGCTGGCGACGATCGGGCAGCGATTCCGATTCAAGCTCGATCCGGCGCACAAGGTTGAGGTTTTGCCGGTATTGTCATTGCGGCCGAAGACCGGCATTAAGGTAATCACTGAAACGCGGATTTAACGGATTGCCTGCACGATCCTTCCCCATTCCTCGAGAGTCAATGTTTCCGCGCGGCGTTGTAGCTCGACGTTAGCTTTGCAGAGTACTATGCTCGCGCCGCCGTTGCGCTTCAAGATCTCCTGCAACCGCCCGGATGCGTTGCGCAAGTTGTTCAATATCGTCTTTCTCTTTTGCGCAAACCCGGCGCTCACGACCTCCCATAACAAGCTTTCATCCGTATTTTCCGTGCCAATCCGTGGCCTGCTTTTTAGACGCATCACGCTACTCCATACTTTAGGAGGCGGTCGAAACGCGCCCGGCGCGACGTCGAAGAGTTTCTCCGTCTCGCAATAAGCTTCGACGAGCACTGAGATGAAGCCGCGGTCCGATGTTCCCGCGGGCGCGAGTACCCTATCGACTACCTCGCGTTGTAGCATCAGGACCATCTCGTCGATACACGCGCGCTGCGCGATGAGTCTTTGCAGGATCGCCGTCGAGATGTTGTAGGGAAGATTGGCGACCAGACGCACGGAATGAGCAGGCTCGATCTCTTTGCAGAAGTCCAACGTCAACGCGTCGGCCTGCACCAGTTTGAAATTGCCGAAGCCGCCGAAACGTTCCTGCAAAAGCGGCGCGAGTTTGTTGTCGAATTCGACTGCGATCAGACGGCCGGCACGTTCGACTAAAGCAGACGTGAGCGCGCCTGTGCCGGGTCCGATCTCGACGATTGTTTCGTCTGTTTTGGGAGCGAGCGCGTCGATTATGCGATGAATGGCGCGCTGGTCACGAAGGAAGTGTTGGCCCAGGCGCTTGGAGGGATAAGGCTCGCCGCCTTCATCCTTCATCCGCCGGAGATCCTTTGCGTGGGTAGCCGGTGACTTCGACGTCGTTTCCGTGCTGGGTCACTGTTACTCGATCGAGCTCGACTGCTTCAGCCATTGCCGCGACGCCTGTGCCGCCAATCGCGCTCGGAGCTTCATTGCCGCCGATGATCTTCGGCGCGATGAAGAACGTGACTTTATTGACGAGACCTGCGTCGAGAAACTCGCCTGCCACGGTCGAGCCACCTTCAACCAAAACACTCTGTAGCGAACGGCTACCAAGTTCACGCAGCACGCCGCAGAGATCGCGGTGTCTCGCAATTTCAACACCTTGCGCTCGCAGCGCTGCGGTATTCGGCGACTCCGGATCGCCGAATACGATTACGGGCGCTTCGGAAGTAGTCGTGGCTAATCGTGATTCGGGAGAGAGTCGTAACTTTTCATCCAGGACCACTCGAACCAGCGGGCGGCGGCGCGGCAGTCCCGAACGATCGCTCAACAGCGGATCGTCAGTCATAACGGTTCCGGCGCCAACCAGAATAGCGTCGTAACAGTGTCGCAGCTCGTGCGCGCGCGCGCGTGCTTCGGGACCCGTGATCCAGCGTGAGTCTCCCGTGCGCGTCGCGATCTTTCCGTCGAGGGAAACGGCGAGTTTCAAATGCACGAATGGCTGTCCGGTCGACATGTAATGCAAATAAGCTTCGTTGACCTGCGTCGCTTCGTCACTCAGCAATCCTGTCTCGACTGCTATACCGGCCGCGCGCAAGTGAGCAAAACCTTTCCCGGAAACCTTGGGATTCAGATCCTCGATCGGCGCGACCACACGCTTGATACCCGCGGCGATGAGAGCATCAGTGCACGGCGCGGTGCGACCGTGATGCGCATGCGGCTCGAGCGAGACATAGGCCGTACCGCCGCGTGCTTTCTCGCCGGCGAAGTCGAGCGCGATCGTCTCGGCGTGTTTGATTTCTTCGAAGACGTAAAAGCCTTCGCCGGCAATCTCACCCGCCGGACTGACAACTACACAACCGACGAGGGGCCCGGGACTCACCTGGCCCACACCCTGCACGGCGAGATCGAGCGCACGCGCCATCATCCGGCGATCAGTGTCGGTCCAGACCGTTGGTTCAGCCATCTTTCCAGCACATTGGGATCCTAAGCTTAGAATTCCACGTGGACAAGTTGTCGCG
>JADMIO011875233.1_pt1 | contig 17950 bp, 11 predicted proteins | sample 8958161 | NCBI WGS metagenome assembly JADMIO01 (sample SAMN16585339, study PRJNA669376) | soil metagenome | isolation source: Crop rotation soil | place: USA: Cullars Rotation, Alabama | collected 2011
GGCCGCGACTTCAAGTCACGTGAATTCCAAGCTTCGGATCCCACTGTGCTGGAAAGTGGCGAAAAGCTCGACCTGCTTTTCCTGCAGTGCGAGACGGATGTTGACCGGTTGATTCGGCGTAACGCGAATCTCCACCTGGTTGGCAAAATCTCCGCCGCGATCGGCCTCCGGGCCGGCATAGAGCTGGTTTCCGCTGAGGTAGAGCAGCAGGGCAATGCCACCTTCGGGTTCGTCACCGCCGTTCGTGAAGACGCGCACCCGCAGTGCACCCCACCCGTCCTCCGCGGTCATCACGAATTTCACCTCGTCGCCCTGCAAAATGTTCGGATGCGCCAGCGAAGCCGCCTGGCGGAAGACCGCCTTCGTCGCATCGCGCTCCAGGGCCGCCTTGCCGCCACGTACCTGACGCCATCCGGGATCGCTGAATCCACTCAATTGCAGCCGGCGCCCGCCGAACTGCACGGCCTGCACCTGCGTGGCCGGCATTTCCTGCATCGTGATCAGTGGAGAGGTGATGTGCAGCGAGGTCGCATCCATGGCGCGCACCTCGGCAGGAAGCACGTCACCGTTCTCCATGTACACCAGCGCGGTGGCGGGCGTGACGGTCTCCGGCGTGAAGACGCGCGTGAAGGTCGGCTGCGATCCCGTGGGCACTTCCACGGGAGTCCTGCCGCCGACGGGCAGCCAGCGCGGTTGCACCGATCCGGCGCCCAGCACCTGCCCGTGCAGCGTGAATTTTCCCAGCACCAACTTGTCCTGCTTGGCGAAGGGCGGCTCCGGCGCCGCACCGGAAGCGGCCGGCACGGCCAAGTGGATGTGCTGCAGACTGCTGGCCGGAGCGGTCACAGGCGTCGCGCTCGCCGTGATTTGCGTGGAGATTTTTCCCGCGCTCAAGCTCTGCAAATTTCCCACGAGCCGTGTGCCATCGCCGAAGGCGAGAATGGCCGACGGCTCCGTGCCAGGAGACGCTGCACTGAGGCCGGTCACGATGGAGTCGAGCTCATCCAACCGCACCTCTTCACCAGATGCCAGTGTCAGTTTGTCGTCAGCGATCTTTGCCACCTTCCCTGCGAGCATCTTTCCATTCGTGAGCTCCGCATGCGCCTCGCCCTCCTTGATTTTCCCGGGCATCTCTCCAGACCATTCGCGCACGCGCAATTCATCGAGTGTCAGATCGGGGCCGTTGTTCCGCAGTTGCACGCCCTTGCTCACGGGAGGGGCGCTGGGACCCGCCGTCGTGCTCGCGGTGGTAGGAGTAGTGGTCGCAGCCGCAGGGGTCGTGGCCGGTTTGGGAGGGAGTGGCTTGAGTTCGCCGAGGAGATCCCCTTCGGGTGTGAAGGCCATCGCATGTTCCTTCGTGCGGTCCCACAGCAGGCGCACCGCGAAGTTCGTCTTTCCCGTGATGTCTCCCAGCGGCACGAAGCGCGTACCCTGTGTCAGCACCAGAGTTCCGCTCCAGTTTTCCACCGCGAGTTGCTGGCTCGCACCGCCCGAACCCAAGGTGAAGGTGAATTCCGGCTGCGCCGCCGTGCTCCTCACGCGCAGCAGCACATCCATTTTCTCCGGCAGTTCGAGCTCAAGCCGGGTGCTGCGATTCCAAATTTGCGTGCCGAAGGAACCGCCCTGCTGCATCCGCCAGTCGGCCTTCCCCGGGCTGCTGGTGGGACGCCAGCCTTCCGTGGTGTCCGGCCCGAGGTAGCGGAGCCCCGCATCATGGGTGCGGCGCACGCCCACGACTTCCGCGAGGCGGAGCGACACTTCGCCGTGGTTCACGCTGCGAAGCTTCAGTGTGTCCGCATCCAGCGAGACCGGTGTGCCGAACAGCCGGCTGCCGTCGCGCAATTGCACGCGGAACGGCTCCTCCGTCTGGCTCGTGGACGCCGAGAGCTCCACGTCCTTCAGCGCCGCCATGTCCAGCGCGAGAGGCTGGGAGAACAGCGAAGTCAGCCAGAGCAGCGTGCCGTCCTTCACTTCGCTCAGGGTGCCTGTCAGCGTCTCACCATTGCGCCAGCGCAGGGTGGCCGGGGTGATGTTTTTCGCCGAATCCTTCGCGTCCGCAGGCGTGGATTCCACGGCTTGCACGCCGTTTTCACTCAGGATGACGGTCTGCCCGTTGATGGTGAGCCGCACCTCGCCCTGGATCTGCACGCCGCGAAGGCGCATCTGCTCGATCACTTTCTGTACGTCCGCCGCGGGCAACTTGTCCGCCGCTTGAGTCCCGCCAAGACCGAGCACGCCTAGCGACAGCAACAGGGCCATGCCGCGGTGACGCACCGGCTGGAGGGATGGAAAGGAGGAGTGCATCACGCGGATCAGCGTTCGTAGATGGGGAGAAAGCGATAGTTCAGGCCCAGCGCCAGCAGGGCCATGCCTGTGCCGTAGGCTCCACCCGGGAAGCTGCCGTCGCTGGCCTGCCCATCATGAAGCTGGCGCACTACGGCGGTGTTCCATTTCTGCCAGGAGTCGTAGTCCCCCTGGAAGAGCGCCTGCGCCATGTAGTAGCGGAAGTACTCCGGATAGCTGCGCTCTTGGTGCTCCAGCCGGCTGCTGATGTGCTTCAGCACCATCGGAAACTCCGCGGACTCCTTTTGCTTGCCCACTGAGAGCACAAGCGTGGCGATCGAACTGCGGTTCATGCTCTCGCCCATGCCGGACGTGCCGTAGTAGGCCACCGATCCGTCCCGCCCCGTGCAGCGGCGCATGTAATCGAGTGCCGTGTTGACGGTTTCATCCGGCACATCGAGACCGGCATTGCGACAAGCGAAAAGTCCCATGAGCACCGCGCCGGTCACGGACGTGTCCGAGTCGCGCGCTTCCGGCGAGTAGCGCCAGCCGCCAAAGCGGTTGTTCTTCTGCGAGGTCGCGGCGCACCGAACCGCGAGGTCCAGCACAGTGGCGAGCGACTTGGCCTTCCCTCCGGATTCGCTCCAGAGCCGTTCCTCGTCCACCGCTCCGTATGCCTCCGCGAGCGCGAGCATCGCGAAGCCATGGTGGTACATGCTGCTCTGGATGTAGCCCGTGGTGGAATCCTGCTGGGACACGATGTTGCGGATGGCGCGCCGCACGTTGTTGGCATAGCGACCGAAATTGGGATCTTCCCCGCTGGCGAGGAATGCCATGAGGCAGATGCCCGTAACGCCCGCGCCATCCTGTCCGGAAGAGCGCCAGTCGCCGTTTTCCTGCTGGTTGGCCGCGAGCCATGCGAGGCCGCGCTCATAGATGGTGTCTACTTCCTGCGGGATGACTCCGCCGAATCGCAGCGAAGGATCCTGCGCCGAGGTGGCAGCTGGAAGTAGAAGAACCGCAAGGGCGGCGCAAATGACGAAGCCAGAATGACGAATGACGAAATTGGCCTCATTCAAAGTGCGGGTCATGGAAGCAGGTAGGATCATGGAAGTTTTTTCGTCTTTCGATATTCGTCATTCGGACCTCATCCCGGCCTTCCGTGGTTCGCTATCCTCATTTGGCCGCCGGCGTCTTCTTCACCCTCTGGTCGTGCATGCGCTTCATGCTGTCCCACCAGCCGTTGTAGCGGCTCTGGATATCGCCTTCGAACTGCTTGAGCTGCTCGGGCGTCAGGATGGCCTTGCGGTCGTCCGCCGGAACCCCGGCAAGCATCACGGGGAGGTAGTAGGGGTAAATGGCATAGTTGCTGCCGTTGAAGCTGCGCTCGTAGTCTGGCCAGTAGTCCTTCACCACTCCGGCCAGCAGCGGTTCCAGCTTGTCACCCTGGTCGCCGCTGATGCGCAGCGTTGAATCGAGCTGCGCCAGGATGATGTGCACGATGGCGCGGTCACGGTAGGCATCGCGCTCGGCCAGCACGTTCTCGTAGTTCTTGCGCTGTTCGTCGGTGAGGAGCGTCTGCAGCGTTTGCACCCACATCGCATGCTGCTCGGGCGGCTCGGTGCTGTAGCGGCTCTCGCCCATGGCATCCAGGCGCTGCTTGAGGAATTGTCCGGACACGCCTTCCACGCTCCCGCGCACGCCGCGGTCCACGTTGCTCTTCCAACTGGAGTCCAGCACTCGCTCGACCGTGCCCTTGGCCGCCACCTGCAGGAGCTTCAGCGTCTCCGGTGGAATGGAGGTCACGCGCACCAGCTCATCCACGCGCTCCTGCATCGCCGCCATCATCCGGTCGCGCTGGTCGTGGTAGAGCTTCACGAAATACGCCGCGAAAATCTTCTCGGTGTCCACCGGCTCTGCCGTGTCCTCCGCCTTGTCCTGCTTCGCGGGGGCGGCGATGTTGCGGTTGTTGGCGTAGCCGCCGCGCACGAACTCGTCCCACCGCTTCTGCTGCTCCTTGCCGAGCAGGTTGCGGACGTCCGCGTCCGATCCGGTGCGCACGAGGTTCAGCGGATAGATCTGCGAGTTGTCATTGCTGGGATAGCGCCGCCAGCGCTCGAGGAAGATCTTCTCGAGCTTCGGCCTTTGATCGGCGGTAAGGAGCACCTTGTCCTCCAGCTCCGCCACCGCGCCCATCATGGCCGCCTTCTCGCGCCGCTCCTGCCGGCGTCCCTGCATGGCATCCCAGCGTTTCAACTCATCCGGCGTGAGCACCGCGGCCAGCGCCGCCGTCCAGCCCTCGCGCTTCGTGATCGGCACCTTGCTGGCGTTGTCCGACTGCGAGCCGCTGCCGCCGAGCTGGTAGGTGCCGCCCGCGCCGAACATCTGGCGCCATGATTCCTCACTGAGCGCCAGCAGTTGTTCGTTGGCCGTCTTCTCGTCCTCGGTCACGATGGAGTCCACTGCGGCCTTCACCGCCGCTTCGAGCTTCGCACCTCTTTCCTTGTCGAGGCCGATTTCGCGCACGATCCCCTCCTGCTCGAGCTTGAACGCATCGGCCAACTGTCCGCGTCGCACTGAGACGGCGTCCTTCAGAAAAGTGACAATCTCCTTCTTCCGTCGCGCCGTCTTGTCGCCGAGTTCGTTTTGGTACACGCCCATCTGCTCCGGCGTGAGCACGGCCTTCACCGCAGTGTCCCAGGCCTTGGAATCCTGTGGGCTCGACGCCACGTTAGGCCGGCTGGCAAATTGGTCGGCCTTCCAGCGACCGAGGTTGCTCATGGCACGGTCGCCATATCCCGCGAGGAAAGGGCGCAGCCAGGTGTCCAGTTTCTCCGCGAACTTGTCGCAGGCCTCGGTGACCGCAGGCGCGGCTTCCTTTTCGAGTTTCTCGCGCTGCTCGCCTGTGAGATTCACGGACTTCGCCACATCGTCGCACAGCTTCGTGAGATCGGCCTTCGCCACCGTCACTCGTGCCTCCTTCGCGGTCGACACGAAGGCGGCAAAAGCCTTCTCCACATCATCCGCGAGCTTCGGTTTTTCGGGCTTCGCCTCTTCAGCGTGGGCGGGGAAAATCGTGCAGGCGAAAAGGCACAGCGCGCCCAAGAGCCACGAACGCGAAAGCCGCGCGGGCTTCACGTCGCATGCCTGTTGATACTGAACCGGTGAACCCATCACTCCGCTCCCTTCCCTTCCAGCGCGTTGAAGAAGGCGTCGAGACCGGCCTTGTACTCTTCAGGGAACTGCTTGCCGGCCTTGCCGGTGGATTGGCCGACGGGACGCGTGTCCGCCTTGGTCTCGGCGTCGGAGCCGGGCCCGAGTTCCGCCAGCGCGGCCTGTGTAGTGTTGAAGCTGCCATTGCCGCCGCCGGGGCTGTCGCCACCACCACCACCGCCCTTGGGATTGGGCCGGCGGGCCTGCAGCAGGAGTTCGATCGCCTCCGTTTCCGCGGCGATCGCCTCGCCGCCGGTCTCCGGCTTCTCGAGAATGAGCGTGGCCTCGTCCATCACCTGGGCCACGGCGCTCAACAGGCGCACTTCCTTCGCGAAACGCCTGCCGCCGTCTTCCAGGATGAGGATGTCCTCGCGCGCCGCACGGGTGTCGCGCGCGATCTTCCCCTGGTTGTTCGACAGAGCGAGCGAGCGCTTCTTGTGCTCATGGGCCTGGATCGCCGGCTTCGAGTTCTCGGCTTCGCGCGTCTCATCGCGGAGCTGCATTTCATCGCGCAGGATCTGCATCACCTTGAGGACGATTTCCGGCGGCAGGCTGTCGCCGTTCCCGGAGCATTTGCATTCGCAGTTGCTCGCGGCCACGAGTTCCTCCGCCCAGCGGTCGAGTGTGTCGGCCCAGTATTCGGCCGCGGAAATGGACTGGCCGCTGAAGTTCTGCTTCACCTGCAACCCGAGCTTCGCCAGTGAGTCCACGATGGTGGCCTTCTTCATCTGGTCGAGGATGTTCTTGAAGCGCATGTCCGACCGGCGCTGGAAGAAGGCGTCGAGGTCGCTCTGGATGATGCGGACCGATTCGCTCTGCTCCGTCTCGCGCACGGCGAGGCCCTCGGCGATGGCCGCGGGATCCTTCGGCACCGTCTTGTTCTCCATGCCGAAGGCGGAGAGCGATTTGGTGTTGAGCTCCTTGGCCACCTCCATCTGCTTGTGGGAGGCAAGCTTGAGCCGCTTCACGAACGTGCTGGCTTCCAGGCTCGCGAGCACTTCGCGAAGCTGGTCCGCGACCTTGGCGAATTCCGCGAGAAGATCACGCTGCTCCTGCAGCGCGTGCGTCATCTTCTGCTGCGCCGGCGTTTCCGGTTCCTGCGGCGCGTCATCCTTCGGCTTCGGCTTCGAGGGAGCCGCGGCCATCTGCGTGGTGGGCAGTTTCAATCCGCCCTGGCTCGGAGGCTTGGGCTTGGCATTGGGATCCGCTTCCGGCGTCACCGGCTTGCTGAAGCTGCCCACGCGATCGGTGATGCTGGGCGCGGGATCTTTCGGTTTCGCATTCGGGTCGGCGGGCGCCGAGGGCTTCGGCGGTCCGGGCGGAGGCGTCGGTCCCTGCGTGATCTGCGGGCCGCTCGGCTTGCTCTCGCCGGGCTTGGCTTCTCCCGGCTTCTGGTTGGAAGGCGTGGGCTTCCCGTCCGTCGGCGGGGAGGCCGATGGCTTCTGGCCTTCGCTGTTCTTGGCTGTCTGCGGGTCCGACTTGTTCTGCCCCTGCTGGCCGGGCTTGCCCGCCGCGGAACTGGACGACTGCTTGAGCAGGTCCGCCACGGAAGGCATGCGGTTCGCCGCGATGTCGCGCAGGCTCTTGAGCATCGTGGCCCACGTCTCGAGACGCTTGGCGTCGAACTCAGGATTCTTCGTGGCTTGCACGACGAGGTTCTTGCCCGCATCCGAGATCGCATCGAGCCGGTCGGCATTCGCGCGCTCCGAAGCGGCCTGTTCCGAAATTCGTCGGCGATTTTCCGGGCGATCGAGCTCGGCGGCACTCAGGGCGCGCAACTCGCGGTTCGTTTCATGAAGTTGCTGCTCGCGCTCATAGCTCTCGCGCGCGATGTGCAGCCACTTTCCCAACTGCTCTGTGAGCCACAGCGCGTGATCTTCCTTGCTCAAAACGTGCAGCAGGAAGGCGGGCGACAATGTGCGCGCGCGGCCCGGCATGTAGTCTTCCACCCAGGCGCGCACTTCGAGCGTCTGCGGTTCGATGCCCTCCCGCGATGCGCAAAATGTGGCACGCGTGTCGAGTGTCTTCTTCTCCGGTTCTCCGGCCGCGGCCGTCTTCTCGCCCTTCGCCTGCTTTTCCTTCGGCGTGTTAAATCCCGCGCCCTGCCATTGCAAACCGGTGCGCTGGATGCCGAAGTCATCTTCTACCGCGAGGTCGAACGCGAGCACTTCGCTGTCGAGCACCACCTGCTCCTGTGTGTCGCGGCGCGCGGAAAGACGCGGCGCCTCGTCTTCCACGGCGTTGATCTTCAGCACAAGCGGTTCGCGCGGCGTGAGACCGTCCACATCGCGCCAGGTGAAGCGGGCCTCGCTGCTGGCGGCGATCTTCTTATATTCCGTGTTAAGGCTGGCATCCTTCACGCGCACCGTCTGACCGTCCACCTCCGCGGAAGCAAGCGGGCGGCTGGCCGTCGCCGCGAAAGAAGCATCCGCGCCCTTCAGCAGGCTGACGCTGCCGCTGCGCACTTCCACCGCGGGTTCACTCTTGTACTTCAGATACTCAGGGAGACGCAGCGTCGCGGTGAGCGACGCGAGTTCGGGACGCGGGCGCGGTTGCACGGAGACCGTCTTGCGCACGTCACCGACGGAGACATCGAGCGGTGTGTCACCCTTCTGTGGCGGAAAGGTGAGCGCATAACCACCGCCGTCCAGCGGCGTGCTTACTTTGGGCTGCCCGGGAATGTGACCCGTGCCCTTCTGCGGCGACCACTCGGTGTCCTTCGTGAGCTTCACGTCCACGCCGAAAGGTTCCGCATACGGCACCACGATCTTGTTCGGCATCTGCTCCACTTTGGCAAACGTGTACCGCTCCACATCGCGCCACGGCGTGATCCAGCGTGCCAACGCATTGCGCGAAGCCGCCGGCACCAGCGCCGCCGCGGCCGCCACCAGCGCGAGCACCGCGAATGCGCCAAACGCCCAGCGCCCGTGCCGCGCCTGCGGCACCGCGTGACTGAAGTCCTGATCCTTCACCGCATCCGCCGCCTGCGCCATCGCCGCGCGCACCAGCGCCTCGCTTCGGCTCGCATTGCCATCATCAATGTGCGCCAGCTCCACGATACCCAGCAACTGGTCGCCCAGCCGCGGGAACTTCCGGCGCAGCAGCTTGGCCGCATCCTCGAGACTCCTCTGGCGCCACACCCAGCGATGCCACTTCAGCGGCAGACCCAATCCCGGCACTGCCGCACCCGCGATGAGCAACGCCGTGCGCAGCCATGCCGGCGTCTCCATGAAACGGTCGAGCGTGAACACGAGCACGTAGGAAAGCGCGAAGCCAAAAAGACCCGCGAGCAAGCCTTCGAGAAGCTTCACGAGCCAGACGCGCTTGCGGAAGTCGGCGAGCTTTGATTCGAGAATCGGGGGGAGGTCCGTGTGCATAGTGAGCGGGACGTTGGAGTGGAGCCGAAGAAACGAAAACAGGTGAAAAAGGCAGCTAGCTGGATGGCTTGGACGCGAAGGAGGGAATTTGGTTCAGAGAGTTAACGATTGGGGCGGGAAATCCGTGGGAGGAAAGGAGGGGGAAGTGGATTCCCGGCTACTGGACGAGATGAATGGCTTTCTGATTGCGCTTGTACTGGGTGCGCCCGCCGGAGTCCTTGAAAGGCTCCCAGGCGCCGTCTGGAACGTTCAGCAGAATGGTTTTGGCACTCCCGTCGGAAATCGTCAGGTAGCGATCTCCATCCGTCAGGATGGTCTGCCCATCGCCGCCAGGAGGGTTACGGCCGTCAAAGAACCTGGTATGCTTGACGGCACCGCCGGGGAGGAACTCCGTGACCTCGCAAGCGTGCATGGAGAACCGCATATCCATCAATATCGGCGGATCATCCACGTCCCTGTTGTGCCAGCGGCCATCGTAACCGCTGGTAGACATCAGGAATCCGGCGGACGATTTCACCGATTGCCATGGATGGTCGAGGAACTGACTCACGGTGTCCTTGGGAAGGTACCGGAAAAGAAACCCTCCCACCACCAAGGCCAACACCAGGATCAAGGCCAAGGCGGGGCCGGCGGTTCTGCGGGGGCCGGCCCTGTGCGAGAGCTCCGCTCCGCTGGCCTGAAGGGCAGGGTTGTTTCCGAGCGGCTGCATGGAAGGTTGTGGGTGTGGTGGGTATTCCCCGGCTTTGCTCAAAATGCTCCTGCTGCCTTTCGTCCCGCCCAGAAGATACCAAGAAGCGCAATGATCGCGCCAGCCCAAACTGGATGTGCCCACAATGGCAGCCGCCGCTCCTGGACCTCCGGTGCCGGGAGCTGGGCCACGGCGGCCACCACGGCGGCGGGATCGGTGGTGGTCAGAAATTGTCCACGAGTAAGCTGGGCGATCTCCTTGAGCACGTCGTAGCGCGCTGGCTGGCCCCTCTTTTCCCGGCTGGTGCCCTGCACCGCGATGGTGCTCTCCAAGGAGGAGCCGCTCTCGGCGCTGCTGAGCGTCACCTTATGCTCGCCCGGCTCCGAGGGGGTGAAAGTGCCGCTGAAGAGGCCCCAAGCCTCCTCCCCGGCCGCCGTGAGTCGGATGCTGGAGGGCTTCCCGGAGGGGGAAACGATCTGCACCATCACGTTGCCGTCCCGAAGGGGCTCACCGGAGGAGGTCATCACGTTGGCGTTCAGCGTGAGCACCCCACCCGTCTTGGGGCGGTCCGGCGAGTAGAAAAGACGCATCTTGTCGCCCTTGGCCATGTTGCGCTGGTAGGCCATCCAGCGCACCACTTGGCCCCAGAAACGGTAGTGGTACTTGTCCTCCACCCCTCGGCGCCAGCGCCACGCGCCGTCCGCGCCCATGAAGAGAATCTTGCCGGCACCGTAGGTCTTCGTGACGATGAGCGGCACGCGGCCGAACTGCGAGGACTCGCTGCCGTGCGTAGCCAGCACTTCCGTGCCCGCCTTGGCGCGCAGGGCCGGGGCGTACCACTGGAACCCGGGCAGGGTGGACCACACGCGCGCGCTGGCTTCATCCGTGTCTTCCAGCTTCGTCAGCAGGCTGCGCGTGCCCGCCTCAGTGAGCACAAATTTCCCCGGTGCAGAGGAGCCCCAACCCCCCGCCTGCGCCTCGTCCCATACCACCGGCATGAGATCGGACAGCGGCGAGTGCAGCAAAGTGGCTTCATAGCCTCGCAGGCCCGGAAGGAAAACAAGCCCCGCCGCCTGGTCGCGGACCAGCTTTTGGATGGCCGTGCACTGCACGTCGTTGAGCTGCTTGTCCTGCATGCCTGCGTCGCCGAGGAAAATGACATCGTACCCGGTAAGCGCTTCGTCCTTCGGGAAGGTCGACAGATAACCGCGCCCCGCGCCCGGCTTGTCGAGCCCCGGATGGAACAGCAGCGTGTTGACCTCCACGCCGGGGTCGCGTTCCAGCGCGTTGCGCAGGTAGCGGTACTCCCACCGCGGCGTGGACTCGATCACGAGCACGCGGAGCTGCTCCTTGCGGATGGAGAGTGCGGCATCCATCGCGTTGTTCTCGGGATATCGCTCGGTGCCGGTCTTCGGCACCGTCAGTGTGAGCTTCACATCGCCGGGCTTGTCCGGCTTCCACGCGATGCTGTCCTGCAGGCGGCCCATCGCCGGGATGACGACATCTTTCGTGATGATCTCGCCGGTGGATGCCTTCATGGAAAGCGTCGCCGTCTCATCCCGTGGCAGCGAACTCTCAATGGAGAACGGGATGCGCAGCGGTTTTCCAGCCACGCCGAACGCCGGCACATCGAACGCCACAAGTTCCACGTCCGGCAGTCTCGATTCAGCGCCGGTCGGCACCGCGAACACCGGCACGCCCCGCATGCGCAGTCGTGTGGCCGCCTGCGCCGGCGCGGAGCCGGTGTTCCAGTCACCGTCGCCCACCAGCACCACGGCGCCGAGCCGTGGATGCTTTTCCATGAGTGAATCCAGGGCGCCGTTGAGATCGGTGCCCTCTTCCGGCGGCGTTTCCTTCGAGGAGAACGTCTCCTGCACCACATCCATGCGCCCCTTCAGCGAATCCCACGCCGCGGCCGCTGCGAACGGCTTGGCCGCATCCGCGCGCGACTTCGGCTCCGCCGCGGGCAACTTCGCATCGAGCACATCCTTCGTGTCCATGCTGTGCGAGACATCCGTCAGCACCGCCAGCGTCGGCTTGTAATCCGGTTCGAACACTTCGCGCCACTCCGGCTGGTTCAGCGTGATCGCAATCATCACCGCGATCAACACCCGCAGCGCCTCCAGCCATCCGGTCAATCCTTTGCGCGCACTGCGCCGCCACGCCATGATCGCCAGCACCAGCACCGCCAGCACGAAGACAATGCCCACCGTCAGCGACAACGGTGTCGCTGTAAACACAAGGGTCTGGCTGGTGGGGGTCATGCTGTCGCGGATTGCACTTGGGGTTCCCTCTTCGTGGGCATGCACAGCAGCGCCTCGCCCAGCAGCAGCGCGGCCATGGTGATCAGGAACGTCCTCCAGACTTCACTCACCAGACTGTCTTCATCTTCGAGCGTGTCCTCCAGCTTGCGGTAGTCCAGCCCGGTGAAGAGCTCGTCCAGAGTGGTGTTGCCCAGTGTTTCCGTCCGGTCCTCGCTGGCGGGACGGTTCAGCGCCACAAGCTTGTCACCCGAGGTGAGTACCCCGGCATGCAAGGCCGCATCAAAGGTCGTCTTGCCCGCGTCGGCGCCAGCGCGCTCCCAGCGCAGGTTCGCATCCTTGCCGAGCGCCTCGCGCGAGGCCACACGCTGCTGCGCCTTCCCCAGGCTGCCGCTGCCGGACTGCAACGCGCGATGCAGCGTCGCGAAAAACACCACGCCGTCACGCGCGAGCGTGGAAGACGATGGCCCCGGCAGCGTGCCGAGCATCCACACGGCACCCGCCAGATCGCCGGACGCCTTCACCAGCAGCGGCTCATTCTCGTGCACGCGCGCCAGCGGAGTGCCTTCGCCCACGATCTCGCAACGGCGCACCAACTCGAGTTCTCCGACCGGCAGCGCATTGCCGTCGCGCGCATTCGCGAGCAGGCCGGAATCATTGCGCCACCATTCGACCGCCTCCGGTTTGCCGGAGGCCGCCGTGTGCCACGCGCCCCAGCTCAAGCCGAAGAGCTCATGGTTATCAGGCCGCTCCGGCGGCATGAAGATCAGGCTGCGCCCGGACGCCACGTGCCCCTGCAACTGCTTCGCCAGTACGTCGTTCTCCCCGGGAAGCGGCGCCTGCCACACGACGAGCGCCGCGTCATCCCACGGAATCTCCGCCGCGCGCGACACCGGCAGCACCGTGGCGGCGTAGCGCCGCGAAGGGTCCGCCGGCGCATCGAGCGCGGCCTTGAACAGGGCCGACTCCGCCGGGTCGTCCGAGACAATCACCGAGCGCAGCACGGCGGGTTCATCGAAGACAAAATAAAACTGGTTGTCCGGCACGTGCGCATCGCCGGGCAGTTCCACGCGGCCCCAGCCGCGCTTCGTGGCCTTGTCCACCGGGATGCTGTGCCCCTGCAAGGTGAGTTGCGTGTCCCGCAGCGTCACCGTGTGCGTGGAGGTTGTGCCGTTCACCGTGAACCGCAGTGGCAGTTCCACCTCCGCACCGGGGTCGCGACGCGTGACGCGCACATCGAGCAGCAGTTCCGCCTTCTCGCTGGTCTCGCGCCGCGTGACGCGCTCCACCGTCACGGACAGATTGTCAGCCGGAAGCTGCGGATAGCTCAGCAAATGAAAACGCACGCCCTGCATGGTCGCAAAGGCGCCGCGCAACGCTTCCCAGCGTCCGCCCGTGGGATCCCAATCCGTCTGGCGCAGGTCGCTCAGCAGCCACACGTCCGTGCGGCCCGACTTGTTCGCCGTGATGTGGTCGAGCGCGCCCTGCAGCAGCGCGGGAATGTCCGCCCCGGTGTCGGTCGCGCTCGTCGTGGGCAGATCGAGCAGGGATTCCGCCTTGTCGAGCGCCGTGGCTTGTCCCGAGGCGCTGTCGAGCAGCACCAGCCGCGTGCTGCGCCCGTACGCCTGCTTCATCGCCGCCACCAGCTTCTCCAGGCCCGTGCGCCGCTTCGACATGCCAGTGACGGGATTCTGTTGTTCCATGCTCGCCGAACGATCGAGCAGGATCAGCACCGTGTCCGGCATCCCTCCCGTCAGCCCGAGCCATCCGCCCGCCAGCGGCCGCGTCACCACGAACACCAGCGCCGCGACGGCGAGCACACGGAACGCGAGGATGAGCCATTGCCGCAGCCTGGAAAAGCCCTTGTTCATGCGCTGCGCCGCCAGCAGGAACATCATCGCCGCCCATTGCACCGTGCGCCGCCGATGCAGGTGGATGAGATGGATGATGATGGGCAGCGCCGCGAGCGGCAACCCCCAGAGCAGAAGCGGCGCGAGGAAGGTCATGCCGGCTGTTCCTTCCTCCATTCATTGAGCGCGGCTGCTTGCTGGATCACCGTCGCCGACAGCCCGCGGATCTGCTCTTCCAACTTTTCAACGTCCTTCTCCACCTGCTTCGTCCACCGTTGAATCTGCAAAACGATGACCAGGCCGAACCCCACTGCCAGAATGATTTGTGGCCACACGCTCATGTTCGGCCCATGCCATGCGACATTCATGCTGCTGAGCCAAAATACGAAGAACTGTGCCGCAAACGCCAGGGCGGGAAAGCGGCGCGGATTCATCCGCTTGGATTGAGGCTGCGTGTTGCGAAACGGGTCGTCGTCCGGCATGGCTCATCTCCCTCCCCTCTTCGGCGTGCGCCCGAGCAGGAAGCGCGCGAGCACATCGTCATAGTTTTCGTGCAGTTTCACGCGGTGGTAGTCCACCGCGGTGGTCCGGATGACGTCATCCAGCTCCGTGAAATAGACGCGCACCGCCTCGCGATACTGCTTCGCCACGAGGCTCGGGTCCGCCAGCACATGCTCTCCGCCTTCCATGTCCACGAAACGCGCGGGCCGGTCGAAGTCGAAATCGAGCTCTACCTGGTCGAGCAAATGCAGCACCGCCACGTCGTGCTTGCGGAAGCGCAGGTGCTGCAACGCGGACTTCAGCTCCGCGGGTGGCACGAACAAATCCGAAGCGATGACCACCAACGCGCGCTGCGTGATCTTCTCCGCCGCCTCGTGCAGCGACGACACCAGGTTCGTCTGTCCGCCGGGTTTCATGCTACCCATCTGGTCCAGCACCAGTCCCAAGTGTGATGCACCGCGCCGCGCGGGAATCTGCATGGACCCGGCCCCGCCGGCGCTCACGCTCCAAAGACCCACCGCATCCCCCTGGTGCGCCGCGAGAAATGCGAGCGTGCCGCACACCTTGCGCGCGAAGTCGAACCGCGTCTGCCCGGGCTTGCCGAACGCCATTGAGCCGCTCGCGTCGACGACGAGGCAGAGACGCAGATTCGTGTCCGCCTCGAATTCCTTGATGTAAAATCGGTCCGTGCGTCCGAAGGTGCGCCAGTCGAGCCGCCGCGTGTCATCGCCCGGCACGTACTTGCGGTACTGCGCAAATTCGAGCGACGAACCCCGCACCGGGCTGCGGTGCTTGCCGGACACATTGCCGATCATCGCATGCCTCGCGTGCAACGGCAGCGCAAGCAGCCGCGACAGCACGCGGGAATCGAGAAATGTGTGTTTGGCTTCGGCCATGGGAATAGCTCTTGAACTACCAACGACGGCCCGAGATCCGTCCGCGTTCCGCTCCTGCTCCTGCTCGTCCTCCTCCTTCCTCCTCGAAACTGCCGCCGAATTTTTCGACCAGTTTGGTCAGCATTGACACGATGCTCAAGAGCATGTCTTTCCCTGCTTCGACGCGCGCTTTATCGCAAGCGCGCTTTGCTACCATCGCATCCAAGCAGGCCGCGCTTTCCGTGGCGGAGCCACGGGCGTCGTCAAAAAACTTCGCGCGCTGCTTCATTCCGCGGCGGCCATTGCCTTCGGCCGTATTGAGAAGCGAGGAAAGGCTTGAACGGTCCAACTGGTCACAGACCTCACGAAGGCGCGGAAGGGGCTTCTCGCCGACCTCAACGAGAAAATCCGTAGACCATTCAATGAACCGGAGCTCGAACTGGTAAACTTCCAGTTTCTCGTGGTCGAATTGGCGGCGAGACATGATGTGTCAATTTGACGTTGCAGAACTTCGAGGAGGAGGACGAGGAGGAGCAAGAGTAGGATTTCCCTCCGCTACCTGCTCAATTCCCCCACCAGCCGCTTCACCACATCGCGGCTTGTGATGCCTTCCGACTCCGCCGTGAAGGTCGTGATCACGCGGTGCCGCAGCACCGAGTCCGCGATCGCGACCATGTCCTCCATGCGCACCATGTAGCTCCCGTGCAGTGCCGCGCGCGCCTTGGCGCCCAGTACGAGATATTGCACCGCGCGCGGTCCCGCACCCCAGGCCACCAGCGGCTTCAGCCATTCCGGGGCGTCGGTGCTCTTCGGCCGGGTGCGCCGCACCAGGTCCACGGCGAACTCATAAATGTGCTCCGCCACCGGCACACGTCGCACCAGGTGTTGCAGTCCGAGCACCTTCGCCCCGTCCAGCACGTGCGAGAGTGCCGGCAACGTGTCGCCCGTGGTGCTGCGGGCGATGGTGATTTCCTCCGCGCGGCTCGGGTAGTCCACGCCGATCATGAACATGAACCGGTCGAGCTGCGCTTCGGGCAACGGATACGTGCCTTCCTGCTCGATCGGGTTCTGCGTGGCCAGCACGAAGAACGGCGCGTCCAGCGTGTAGGTTCGCCCCGCCACTGTCACACGGTGCTCCTGCATGGCTTCCAGCATCGCGGCCTGGGTCTTGCTCGGCGCGCGGTTGATCTCGTCCGCCAGCACGATGTTTGCGAAAACCGGCCCCTTGGCGAACTCGAAGGCGCGCTTCCCACCGGGCAATTCCTGTAGAATGTCCGTGCCCGTGATGTCCATGGGCATCAGATCCGGCGTGAACTGGATTCGGCTGAAGCTCAGCGACATGGTCTCCGCCAGCCGGCTGATGAGCAGCGTCTTCGCCAGGCCCGGCACCCCCATGAGCAGCGCATGGCCCCGCGCGAAGAGGCAAATCGCCAGTTGCTCGATCACCTCCTGCTGCCCCACGATGATGCGGCCCAGCTCGGCCCTCAGCGCATCGTAAGTTTTGCGAAGTTCGTCAATCGCCGCCACGTCATCTGCGGGCAGCACTTCCTGGGGGGATTTCGGTTCACTCATAGTGGCAAAAATGCTTCTCCGGCCGCGATTCTACGCAGAACGCATGACGCAGAGACAAGCCGAATTATTGAATCGTTTGTAAAAACTTTGCATTTCCATTGCGGCCTCCCGGGACGATTTCCAAGCAAACGCTTGCCAACGCCTGCTTTCGTGAGATTCTCCCAACCCCCAAATACCAACGGGGCCGATGCTTATGGACACGAATCCGCTCACCGAACCCGGCATTTCTCATGAGGCTCCCCCCGTCCCCGAGACGACCGGCGTGGAACCTGCCGCCGAGGTGACTGCGGTCGCCGCTCCGGCTCCCGCCCCCTTGCCGCCGCGCGATCCGAACAAGAAGCTCTTCACCGACCTCGGCCTCTCCCCGGAGATCCTCAAGGCCGTCGAGGCGCTCGGCTTCGAGCAACCCTCCCCCATCCAGGCGGAGGCGATTCCGCCGGCACTCGAAGGCCGCGATGTCGTCGGACAGTCGCAGACGGGATCAGGCAAGACCATGGCCTTTGCCATTCCGGCCGTGCAGAAGATTGACGCGCGCGACCGCGAAGTCCGCGCGCTCATCATGTGTCCCACCCGCGAGCTCGCCATCCAGGTGTGCGAAGAAGTCGCGAAGCTCACCGCCCACAAGCGCGGCATCAAGGCCGTGCCCATCTACGGCGGCGCCACCTACCACCGCCAGATCCGCGGCCTGCAGGAGGGCGCCCAGATCGTCGTCGGCACCCCGGGCCGCATCCTCGATTTCGTCGACAAGGGCCTGCTACGCCTCGAAGGCCTCCAGACCCTCGTGTTCGATGAGGCCGACGAAATGCTCGACATGGGATTTCGCGATGACATCGAGCGTCTCGTGAGCCTCGTGCCGAAGGAGCGCCAGACGCTGTTCTTCTCCGCCACCATTGACGGCCCCATCCGTCGCTTCGTCGAGAGCTTCACTCGGAACCCCGCGATCGTCACCGTGAAGCACAAGGCCATGACCGTCTCCACGGTCGAGCAGCGCTACTATGAAGTGCTGGGCCGTTCCAAGCTGGAAGTGCTCTGCCGCATTCTTGACCTCGAGAACCCGAAACTGGCCATCGTCTTCGGCAACACAAAGCGCGCCGTGGATGACGTCACGGACGCGCTCCTGGCCCGCGGCTACGCGGTGGACCGCCTGCACGGGGATCTCAATCAGATGGCGCGTGACCGCGTGATGAAGAACTTCCGCGCGGGCAACATCGAAGTCCTCGCCGCCACCGACGTCGCCGCACGCGGCCTTGATGTGGATGACGTGGATCTCGTGGTGCTTTCCAGCACATTGGGATCCTAAGCTTAGAATTCCACGTGGACAAGTTGTCGC
>JADMIO012752957.1_pt1 | contig 17950 bp, 13 predicted proteins | sample 8958161 | NCBI WGS metagenome assembly JADMIO01 (sample SAMN16585339, study PRJNA669376) | soil metagenome | isolation source: Crop rotation soil | place: USA: Cullars Rotation, Alabama | collected 2011
CTTTCCCGCCGGTCGAGAGCGTCGCGGCGGCGCCGGCGGCCGCGCGCGGCGCGACCGTCACCGGCCAGGAGCTCACGAAGTCCGAGCGTCCCGAGCTCGTGGGCGCGCGCATCGTGATCTCGGGTGGACGCGGCTTGGGCAACGGCGAGAACTTCCGCAAGCTGCTCGAGCCGCTCGCCGACCGCCTCAACGCGGCGCTCGGCGCATCGCGCGCCGCGGTCGACGCGGGCTTCGTGCCCAACGACTACCAGGTCGGCCAGACCGGCAAGATCGTCGCGCCCGACCTCTACATCGCGGTCGGCATCTCCGGCGCGATCCAGCACCTCGCCGGCATGAAGGACAGCAAGGTGATCGTCGCGATCAACAAGGACGCCGAGGCGCCGATCTTCCAGGTCGCCGACTACGGATTGGTGGGCGACCTGTTCGAGCTCCTGCCCGCGCTCGTCGACGCGCTGCCCGCCCGATGAGCAGCTACCGCGCCCCGCTCGAGGAGATGCGGTTCGTGATGAACGAGCTCGCCGGCCTGCCGCAGGTCGCGACGCTGCCCGGCTACACGGACGCCGATCCCGACACGGTGGCCGCGATCCTCGAGGAGGCCGCGAAGTTCGCGACCGACGTGCTCGACCCGCTCAACCGGCCGGGCGACCAGCGCGGGTCGGTGCGCCAGGACGACGGCTCGGTCGTCACGCCGCCGGGCTTCCGCGACGCGTACTGGAAGTTCGTCGAGCAGGGGTGGAACGGGCTCGCGAAGAACCCCGAGTACGGCGGGCAGGGCCTGCCGCAGGTCGTCGCCGCCGCGGTCGAGGAGATGTGGCACGCGTCGAACATGGCGTTCGACCTCTGCCCGCTCCTGACGCAGGGCGCGATCGAGGCGATCGAGCTCAAGGCCAGCGACGAGCTCAAGCAGCGCTACCTGCCGAAGATGGTCGCCGGCGAGTGGACCGGCACGATGAACCTGACCGAGCCGCAGGCGGGCTCCGATCTCGCGGCCGTGCGCACGCGCGCGGTGCCGCAGCCCGACGGCAGCTACAAGCTTTCCGGTCAGAAGATCTTCATCACCTACGGCGAGCACGACTACACCGACAACATCGTGCACATGGTGCTCGCGCGGCTGCCCGACGCGCCCGAGGGCGTCAAGGGCATCTCGCTGTTCCTGGTGCCGAAGTTCATCCCCGACGCCGACGGCAAGCCCGGCGCGCGCAACGACGTGCACTGCGTGTCGATCGAGCACAAGCTCGGCATCCACGCGAGCCCGACCTGCGTGATGAGCTACGGCGAGAACGGCGGCGCGACCGGCTGGATCATCGGCGAGGCGAACCGCGGCCTCGAGTACATGTTCATCATGATGAACCTCGCGCGCTACTCGGTCGGGCTCGAGGGCGTGGGGATCGCCGAGCGCGCGTACCAGCGCGCGGTCGCCTACGCGCGCGACCGCGTGCAAGGGCGCGCGGTCGGCCTGGAGAAGGGCGCGAAGGCGGGCGCGATCATCGAGCACCCGGACGTGCGCCGGATGCTGATGACGATGCGCGCGTGGACCGAGGCGACGCGCGCGGTCGCCTACGTCACCGGCGCGGCGATGGACAACGCCGCGCGCCATCCCGACGCCGCGATGCGCGCGCGCCACCAGGCGTTCGTCGACCTGATGATCCCGATCGTCAAGGGCCACTCGACCGAGGTCGCCCAGGACGTCGCGTCGCTCGGGCTGCAGGTGCACGGCGGCATGGGCTTCATCGAGGAGACCGGCGCCGCGCAGCACTACCGCGACGCGCGCATCACGACGATCTACGAAGGCACGACCGGCATCCAGGCCAACGACCTGATCGGGCGCAAGACCGCGCGTGACGGCGGCGCAGTCGCGCGCGCGATCGCGAAGGAGATCGCCGCGGTCGCGAGCCGCCTCGGATCGTCTCCCGATGCGGACCTGCAGGCGATCGGCGTGCGGCTCGCGGCCGCCGAGGGCGCGCTGCAGCGCGCGATCGACTGGATCGTGCCGGCGGTCGGGCAGAACACGCGCGTCGCCCATGCGGGCGCCGTGGGCTACCTGCGTCTGTGGGGCACGGTCGCCGGCGGCTGGCAGATGGCGCGCGCGGCCGAGATCGCGAAGCAGAAGCTCGCGGCCCGCGAGGGCGATCCGGGCTTCTGGCATGCCAAGGTCGCGACGGCGCGCTACTATGCCGATGCCCTGCTGCCCTGGTCCGAGGCCTACGCGGCGCTCGCCACCGGCGGCGGCGAGGCGGCCGTCGCGCTCGCCGCGGATCGCTTCTAGCGTCCCGCCCGCGTCGCCGGCGGCGTGAAGGCCGGCCCATGACGCGACGATCGATACGAAGGTTCGGCATCGCGGCGCTCGCCGCGATCGTCGTTCCCGCGGCGCACGCCGCCGACTCGCTCGCGACCATTCCGCCCACGCCGCGTCCGGGTCCGTACCCGGTCGCGTGCAGCAACGTCGCGCAGGACTTCGCGCGCGTCGGCGCGCAGGAGACCGCCGAGATGTACTGGCGCGGCACGCCGCGCGACGACGGGCCGCCGCGCTACGTGACCGAGCTGTTCGCCGAGCCGGGCGCGCTCACCTACACGTACGCGGTGCCGGACGACGGCACGTTGTTCGGACGCTACGCGGGCGCCTCGGTGACCGACGCGGCGCTCGTGTGCTACCCGACGACCGCGGCGAACGCGCGCCCCGATTACGCGCTGCCCGACGGCCGCGTGATTCCGCGCATGCAGCGCGGCAACGAGGCGCCGATCCTTGCCGGTACGGGGCCGCTGCCGGTCGTGCTGTTCTCGCACGGCTACGCGGGCAGCCCGATCGAGGCGACCTACCTCGGCGCGCAGCTCACGCTCGCGTCGTTCGGCTACGTGACCGCGGCGCCGTTCCACGGCGACCTGCGCTACTCGCTGCTCGGCTTCGAGGCGATCCTCGACGACGGGATCGCCGCGTTGACGCTGTGGCAGGACTACGTCGCGATGCAGGCGGTGCGGCCGATCACCGCGTCGCGCTTGCTCGACATGCTCGCGACGCACGCGCAGTGGGCGGGCGCGCTCGACCTCGCGCAGGTCGGCGGCTTCGGCATCAGCCAGGGCGGCGAGACGATGATGCTGCTCGCCGGGGCCGCGCTGACGACGACCGTGTTCCAGGACTCGAAGCCGGTCACGTTCGACGCGCGCCTGAAGTCGGCCGTCGGCTACATCCCGTACTTCGGGCTCTCGTTCCTGCCCGCGTTCGGCCGCGACCAGGAGGGCGTCGACGGCGTCACGCTGCCGTTCCTCGCGATCGGGGGCACCGACGACAACCTCGCGCAGCTCGAGCGCATCGAGCAGGGCGTGCGGCGGCTCGGCGGCACGCGCTCGCTCGTCGCGATCACCGGCCTCGAGCACGACCTCGAGCCGAGCCATCCCGACGACATCTTCACGTGGTCGCGCGTGTTCCTCGACGCGCAGATGCGCGGCGACGCGCACGCGATGGCGACGCTGCAGCGCATGGCCTCGGTCGCGGGCGGCGCCGAGGACGTGCGGCGCATCGATTACACCGCGCCGCTGCCGGCGAGCGGTGACGAGCGCATCGTGATCGAGTACCACCACGCGGGGTTCGACCACTACTTCGTCACCGCGGACCCGGCGGAAGCCGCGGGCCTCGACACCGGCGCGGGCGGGTGGGCGAGGACCGGGCTCACGTTCAAGGCGACCGACGCGGCTGCGGCGTCGGGGCTGCCGAACTGCCGCTTCTTCGGGATCTTCGGCGCCGTGTCCACGCACTTCTACACGATCAACGCCGACGAGTGCGCGGGGCTGATGTCCTCGCCGCCGTGGCAGTTCGAGAACTATGCGTTCCGCGCCGAGTTCCCGAACGCCGAGGATTGCGCGCCCGACCGCACGCGCGTCATGCGGTTGTTCAACAATTTCAAAGGCGGCGCACTCAACCACCGGTACACGACGAGCATGAGCGAGGCGTTGTCGCTAACCGGCGACGGTTGGATCCTCGAAGGCGCTGTCTTCTGCGCGAAGCCCTGAAGCGTTGTCGGAGGGCGCCGACACACGGTTCGGCGCCGTCCGGACGCTAAGCCGTCCGGAATCGAGGACACTCGTTCCTTTCCGGAGCTTCGTCATGCACGTCATCCTTCGTTGCGCCGCGCTGGCGGCATTCCTCGTCGTCGCGAACGTCGCGCGCGCCGATTCGCTCGCGACCGTGCCGCCGGTCGGCGCCGGTCCCTATCCTGTCGGCTGCTCGAGCGTCGAGCAGGACTTCTCGCGCACCGGCGGCGCGAACGCCGAGGACTGGTGGGAAGGGCAGCCCGCGTCCAACGGCTCGTCGCGCTACGTCACCGACCTGTTGTCGACGCCGGCGACGCCGGTGCTGTCGGTCGCGATGCCGAACGACTTCGAGCTCTACGGCCCGTACGCGAACACCTCGCTCCCGGTCGCGCTGATCGTCTGCTACCCGACCGATGCGGGCAATCCCTACGCCGACTACGCGCTGCCGACCGGATCGACGATCCCGCACATGCAGCGCAGCGGGCAGGGCCCGCTGATCAACGGCTCGCGCGCGCGCTGGCCGCTGCTCCTGTTCTCGCACGGGCTGGGCGGCAGCCCGATCTCGGGCGACCACGTCGAGGTGTTCAAGCTGTTCGCGAGCCACGGCTACGTCGTCGTCGCGCCGTTCCACGGCGATCCGCGCATCGTCGACGTGCGGCTCGAGGACGGCGGCGACCTGCTGATCGCGATCCTCAACTTCCCGAAGTACACGGCGATGCAGGCGGTGCGCGCGCTGTCGCTCGGCTCGGCGCTCGATTACGTGCTCGGCACGCCGGCGTGGGCCGATCGCATCGACCCCAACCAGATCGCGGGCTTCGGCGCGAGCCTCGGCGCCGAGTCGCTGATGCTGCAGGCCGGCGCGAAGCTCACGACGACCGTCGGATTGGGTTCCAAGCAGGTCATGGCCGACGCGCGCCTCAAGGCGATCGCGACCTACGTGCCGTACTTCGGCCAACCGTTCTTCCCGGCGTTCGGCCGCGACCAGGAAGGCGTCGACGCGATGCTGCCGGTGCCGGTGCTCGCGATCGCGGGCACGGCGGACACGACCGCGCCGTTCGCCACGACGCAGGACGCGATCGAGCGCCTGCGCCAGTCGCGCATCCTCGTCGCGCTCCAGGGCGTGACGCACGGGTTCGACGTGGCGTCGACCGGCGACATCTTCACGTGGACGCTGAACTTCGTCGCAGCGCACGCGCTCGACGACCGCGTCGCGCGCGCGAAGGTCCAGCGCATGGAGCGCGTCGCCGGCGGCGGCGACGACCGGCGCGTGATCGACTACACGGCGCCGGCGGCGCCGATCGGCAACGAGCGCATCGTCGTCGAGTTCCAGAACGACGCGCTCGCGCACTTCTTCTACACGGCCGACCCGGCCGAGGCCGCGATGCTCGACGCCGGCGTGATCGTGCCGGGCTGGCGCCGCACCGGCTTCGAGTTCAAGGCCTGGGATCGCGACGACGTCAACGGCATCTCGTCGTGCCGGTTCTTCACCAACCGCAACGGCGTGTACTCGCACTTCTACTCGATCAACGGCGTCGAGTGCGGGATCCTGCTCGCCGATCCGCTGTGGCGCTTCGAGACCAACGCGTTCCGCGCCGATCCGCCGAGTGGCGTCGACGACTGCCCGGCCAACCGCATGCGCGTCACGCGCATCTACAACCGCTTCGCCGGCGGCGCGCCCAACCACCGCTTCGTCACCAGCGGCAGCGAGGCGGCGCACATGGTCGACGAGAACTGGCTGGTCGAGGGCACGGTGTTCTGCACGCCTCCGTGATGACTCGGCAGGACGTCAGGCTGAAGCCTGACCCACAAGGATTTCCCCCACGATGAGCTTGTGGGTCGGGCTTCAGGCCGACGGTGTTCGCGGAATGACCACCACCCCATGGTCGGCCAGCGCGACGCCGACCTCGCTGCCGACCGCCTGCGGGTGAGCCACGTCGAGCGAGATCGCGAACAGCGCACCGATCTCGCTGTCGAGCGTGTACTCGACGCTTCCGCCGAGGTAGGTCGCCTTGCGCACGGTCGCGCGGATGAACCCCTCGCCCGGACCGCGCAGCACGATCGCCTCGGGGCGGATCGACACCTCGACCTCGCCGTCGGGCTCGTCGCGGTGCGGCATCGCGACGCTCGCGCGGCCGAGGCGCACGTCGGCGAGACCGTCGTCGCGACGCACGAGCGTGCCGCGAACGCGGTTGGCATCCCCCATGAACCCCGCGACGAACGCGTCGCGCGGCCGCTCGTAGAGCTCGCGCGGCGAGGCTTCCTGCGCGATCGCGCCGCGGTTCATCACGACGATGCGGTCGGACACGGCCATCGCCTCGGCCTGGTCATGCGTGACGTAGACGACGGTCAGCCCGAGGCGCTGCTGCAGCTCGCGGATCTCCTCGCGCATCTGGCGGCGCAGGCGCGCGTCGAGGTTCGACAGCGGCTCGTCGAACAGCAGCACCGCGGGCTCGAGCACCAGCGCGCGCGCGACGGCGACGCGCTGCTGCTGGCCGCCCGACAGCTCCGACGGCAGCCTGTCGTCGTAGCCCTCGAGCCCGACGGTCGCCATCGCCTCGCGCGCGCGACCCTCGGCCTCGGCGACCTTGCGACCGGCGACGACGAGCCCGTAGCGCACGTTCTCGAGCACGCTCATGTGCGGGAACAGCGCGTAGCTCTGGAACACCATCGACACGTCGCGCTCGGCGGCGCCGACGTCGGTCACGTCGCGCCCGCCGATCACGATGCGGCCCGACGTCGGCAGCTCGAGGCCCGCGATCAGCCGCAGCATCGTCGTCTTGCCGCACCCCGAGGGGCCCAGCAGCGTGACCAGCGTCGACGGCGCGACCTCGGCGCTGACGCCGTCGACCGCGACGACGTCGCCATAGCGCTTGACGACGTCGCGCAGCGCGATCGAGGCGGCCTTCACGCGGCGCTCCCGATCGTCGCGACGCCGGGCCGCACGACCGGCGCGCGCCGCCCGAGCCGCCGCTCGCCGACCAGCGCGTGGATCAGCGCGATCGCGGCGCTCATCAGCGCGATCAGCACCGTGCAGTACGCGAGCGCGATGCCGTAGTCGCCGTTGACGACGCGGTTGATGATGTAGGTCGTCGCCCACTCGTACTCGGCCGACACGAGGAAGATGACCGCCGACACGGTCGTCACCGCGCGCACGAACGAGTAGACGAGCGCGGCGATCACGGCGGGCTTGAGCAGCGGCAGCAGGACCGTGCGCAGCGTCGTCGCGCCGCGCGCGCCGAGCGTGGTCGACGCCTCGTCGAGGCTGCGGTCGATCTGCGCCATCGCGGCCATCCCGGCGCGCACGCCGACCGGCATGTTGCGGAATACGTTGCAGACGACCAGGATGATCGCCGTCCCGGTGATCTCGATCGGCGGCACGTTGAACGCGAGGATGTACGACACGCCGATCACGGTGCCGGGGATCGCGAAGCTCAGCATCGTCCCGAACTCGAACGCCGCGCGGCCCGCGAAGTCGTGCCGCGTGAGGATCCACGCGGCGAGGATGCCGAGCGCCGCGGTGAGCGGCGCGGCGATCGCCGACAGGTTGACCGTCGTCCAGAACGAGTTCCACGCCGCGCCGGCCCAGATCAGCCCGGCCGGTCCCCACTCGAGCCCGAACGCTTTGACGTAGTGCCTGAGCGTCGGCGTGTAGTCGCGCCCCCAGGTCTCGACGAAGCCGCCGGCGAGCGCCATCGCATAGATCACGAGCGTCAGCACGATCCACGGCACGACGACGGCGTAGCAGCTTCGCCGCACGGCGTCGGGCAGCGGCGCGGGGAGGCCCGACTCCCCCTTGCCGGTCATCGACGCGAAGCTGCGCCGGCCGAGCGCGACGCGCTGCGCGACGAACGCCGCGAGCGCGAACGCGAGCAGGATGAGGCCGAGCGTCGCGGCGCGTCCCTGGTCGAGCTGCGCGCCGACGACCGAGAAGAACACCTCGGTCGACAGCACGCCGAAGTTGCCGCCCAGCACGATCGGGTTGCCGAAGTCGGCGATCGACTCGATGAAGCTGATCAGGAACGCGTTCGCGAGGCCGGGCCGCATCAGCGGCAGCGACACCGTCGCGAACGTCGCCCAGCGCCCGGCGCGCAGCGTCTGCGCGGCTTCCTCCATCGACGGCGCGACGCCTTCGACGACGCCGATCAGGACGAGGAACGCGATCGGCGTGAACGCGAACGCCTGCGCGAGCAGCACGCCCGGGTAGCCGTAGATCCAGCGCGTCGGCACGATGCCGAACGCCCACTCGAGGAACAGGTTGACGAGGCCCGAGCGGCCGAACAGGAGGATGAGCCCGAGGCCGATCACGAACGGCGGCGTGATGATCGGCAGCACCGACACGACGCGCAGCGCGCGCTTGAACGGGAAGCCGGTGCGCGTGACGATCAGCGCGAACGCGAGGCCGAGCAAGGTGCAAAGCGTCGCGCACGAAAGCGCGAGGAACAGCGTGTTCCACGCAACGCCGCAGCGCGTCGCACCGCCGAGGCATCCGAGTCCCCAGATCTTCTCGGTGACGAGGCGCTGGCCGAACACGCTAAGCGACAAGGCGCCGCGCGCGTCCTCGAACGCGGACAGCAGGATCTTCACGACCGGGAAGAACGTGAACAGCGCGACCAGCACGACGATCGCCACGACGCTGCCGGCGACGAAGCCGTCGCCCTTGAACGCGCCGCGCGCGGCGATCCCGAGCGCGAACAGCGCGGCGAACGAGGCGAGGCACAACGTCGCGCCGATTCCGAGCCCCGGCTGCGCGACGACGAACGCCTGGCCGAGCGTGTACGCGAAGCCCAGCGCGCCGATGGCGCACAGGCCGTACGCGCGCGGTCGCGTGGGTCCCATCGGGACCACACGCCAGCCCGCGCCGAGCAGCACGGCCACCGGCCACAGCCAGGCGCGCCCGTGGAGCAGCGCCTGCACCCACGCGGCGCCGTGCTCGTTCGACCACCACCCCTTGAGCCACGCGACCGAGGCGAGGGACTCCGGCGTCGCGTACCATGGGACGAGCGCGAAGCCGGCCGCGCCGAGCGCGAGCCATGCCGCGACGGCGCGTCGATCGCGCGCCATGGTCAGCGCGGCAGCGCGTTGACCTCCTTCTCCCACCGCTCGAGCAGGCGCTTGCGCTCGGCGGAGGCGCCGTACTTGGCGAAGTCGTAGTCGATGACCTTGAACTGCGACAGGTTCGGCACCTGCGGCGGCAGCGTCACGCTCCGATTGGTCGGGATCGCGTACTCCTTGACGTCGAGCCCGATCTGCTGGCCCGCCGGCGACAGCGCGAAGTCGACGAACTTCTTCGCGGCGTCGAGGTTGCGCGTGCCCTTGAGGATCGCCGTCGAGCCGATCTCGTAGCCGACGCCCTCGCACGGCAACACCGGAAGCACCGGGAACCCGCGCGCGATTTCGTTGATCACGCCGTGCAGCACGGTGCTCCCCATCGCCGTCTCGCCGCGCGTGACCGCGGTCATCGGACCGATGCCCGAGCGCGCGTACTGGTTGACGTTGGCGTTGAGCTTCTTCATGTAGTCGAACGCCGGCTCCTCGCCCATGACCTGCACGAGCGTGGCGAGCATCAGGTACGCGGTGCCCGACGCGTTCGGGTTGCCGAGCATCACCTCGCCCTTGTACGCGGGGTTGAGCAGGTCCTTCCAGCACGCGGGAACCGGCAGATTCTTCTTCGCGACGAGCTCGGTGTTGTAGCCGATCGCGATGATGCCGCCGTACACGCCCGAGACGCGGCCGCCCGAGATGTCGGTGATGCGCTGCGCCCACGGGTAGAGCTGCGCGACGTTCGGCGAGCGGTACGCCTCGAGCAGCCCTTCCTCGGCGGCCTGCAGGTAGCTGTCGCCGGGGCCGGCCCACCACACGTCGCCCTTCGGGTTCTCGCGCTCGGCCTTGATCTGCGCGAGCATCTCGCCGGTCGCCTTCTGGATCACGGCGACTTTCGTGCCGGTCGCCTTCTCGAAGCCGACGGCCATCCCCTGGCACCACGCGGTGTTGGGCGAGCTGCAGTAGAGGTTGAGCTGGCCCTGCGCGAAGGCGGGCAGGGCCCACAGCGCGGCGAGGAGGAGGGCGAGGCGCGAGATCATCGGGGGCTCCGGCGCGCGGCGCGCGCATGCGGCGGGAATGATCGGGGAAGCGCGGCGCGAACGCAAATCGGCCGCGCTATGATCGTGCGATGGCTGCGCGCATCGGCGTCGACCTCGGCGGCACCAAGATCGAAGCGCTCGCGCTCGACGCGTCGGGGCGCGAGCGCTATCGCAAGCGCGTGCCCACGCCGCAGGGCGAGTACGACGCGACGCTCGACGCGATCGCCATGCTCGTTCAGGAGGCCGACGAAGCGCTCGGCGAGCGCGCCACGGTGGGCGTCGGCACGCCCGGATCGATCTCGCGCGCGACCGGCCTTTTGCGCGGTGCGAACTCGGTGTGTCTCAATGGCCAGCCGATCCGCGAGGACCTCGCGCGGCGCCTGACGCGCGACGTTCGCGTGACCAACGACGCCAATTGCTTCGCGCTCTCCGAGGCGGTCGACGGCGCGGGCGCCGGCGCGGAGGTGGTGTTCGGCGTGATCCTCGGCACCGGCGTCGGCGCCGGCGTGGTCGTGCGCGGCACCGTGCTCGACGGTCCCAACGGGATCGCGGGCGAGTGGGGCCACAACCCGCTCCCGTGGCCGCGCGACGACGAGAGCCCCGGCGCCGCGTGCTTCTGCGGGCGGCGCGGCTGCATCGAGACGTTCCTCTCGGGTCCGGGCCTGTCGCGCGACCATCGCGAGCGGACCGGCGCGGCGCTGACGCCCGAGGCGATCCTCGCCGCGGCGCGCGGCGGCGACGCCGCCTGCGAGGCGACGCTCGCGCGCTACGAGGAGCGTCTCGCGCGGGCGCTCGCGCACGTAATCAACCTGATCGACCCCGACGTCATCGTGCTGGGCGGCGGGCTGTCGAACCTCGAGCGGCTCTACGCCTCGGTGCCCCGGCTGTGGGGGCCGTGGGTGTTCAGCGACCGCGTCGACAACCGGCTCGTTCGCCACCGGCACGGCGACGCGAGCGGCGTCCGGGGGGCGGCCTGGCTATGGCCGGGAGGGCCCGGGGGGTAGAATTCGCCCGTGGCGATCGACCTCCTCTCCCCGGCGTTCCGCGCGGAATTCCAGTTCGCGGCGGCGGCGTTCGCGGGCGGCTTCCTGATCGAGCGGCTGCGGCCCGCGCATGCGCGCCAGCCGTGGCGCGCGATCGGCTTCAACGTGCTCGTCGCGGTGCTGTTCCTATACTTGACGATGCTGCTGGTGCCGCCGCTCTCCGACCGCGCCGAGGCGTTCGCGAAGGCGCACTCGCTCAAGATCCCGATCCACTTCCCCGACGGCATCGTCGGGTCGATCCTGCAGACGATCGCGTTCTTCGTCGTGTTCGACTTCTTCTTCTACTGGTGGCACCGCGCGCAGCACCGCTTCCGCTGGCTGTGGGCGCAGCACCGCTTCCACCACCAGGACCGCTACGTCAACGTCACGACGGTGCACCGCTACCACTTCAGCGAGGAAGTGTTCCGCGTGTTCGCGATCGTCGTGCCGATGGCGGTGCTGTTCGACTTCAAGCTGCCGACGATCGCGTGGCTGTGGACCGCGTTCCTGCTGTGGGGCTACTGGATCCACATGAACCTGCGCGTGAGCCTCGGCCCCGTCGGCCGCTGGATCAGCGGCCCGCAGTTCCACCGCTACCACCACACGCCCGAGTACGTGAACGCGAACTTCGCGGCGATCTTCCCGTTCTGGGACCGCCTGTTCGGCACCTACCAGCACCCGGCGCGCGGCGACTTCCCGCAGGTCACCGGCGTCAAGTACGCGACCGACGGCAATACGCTCTACGAGGCGGTCGCGTATCCGTTCGTCGAGTGGGGGCGCGCGATCCGCCGCGGCATCGCGCGCCAGCGCGTCGCGACGACCGAGTAGCTACATCCCCGGGTAGTTCGGCCCGCCGCCGCCCTCGGGCACGACCCACACGATGTTCTGGCGCGGGTCCTTGATGTCGCAGGTCTTGCAGTGCACGCAGTTCTGCGCGTTGACCTGCAGCCGGCGCGCGCCCGCGCCGTCGTCGACGAACTCGTAGACGCCGGCCGGGCAGTAGCGCTGCTCGGGCCCGTCGTAGGTCGCGAGGTTGATCGCGACCGGGATCGCCGGGTCCTTGAGCTTGAGGTGCGACGGCTGGTCTTCCTCGTGGTTGGTGTTCGACAGGAACACGCTCGAGAGCTTGTCGAACGTCAGCACGCCGTCGTATTTGGCGTAGTCGATGCGCGGCGCCTGCGACGCCGGCATCAACGACTCGTGGTCGGGCTTGCCGTGGCGCAGCGTCCACGGAAGCAAGCTGCCCAGCCCGAGGTCGTTCGCCCACATGTGCAGCCCGCCGTGCAGCGAGCCGAGCCACATGCCCCACTTGAGGCCGGGCTTCACGTTACGGACCTTCCACAGGTCCTCGTACACCCACGACTCGCGCCACGACGCGTCGAGGTCGGCGAGCGTGTCGTGCGCGCGTCCCGCGGCGAGCGCGCGGTAGGCGGCCTCGGCGCCGAGCATCCCGGTCTTGACCGCGTTGTGCGAGCCCTTGATGCGCGGCAGGTTGACGAACCCCGCGGCGCAGCCGATCAGCGCGCCGCCGGGGAACGCGAGCTTCGGCACCGACTGCAGGCCGCCTTCGTTGATCGCGCGCGCGCCGTACGCGAGACGCTTGCCGCCCGCGAACGTGTCGCGGATCGCCGGGTGCGTCTTGAAGCGCTGGAACTCGTCGTACGGCGACAGGTGCGGGTTCTCGTAGTTGAGGTGCACGACGAAGCCGCACGCGACGAGCCCGTCGCCGTAGTGGTACAGGAACGAGCCGCCGCCGGTGCGATCGTCGAGCGGCCAGCCCTGGCTGTGGATGACGAGCCCCTTGCGGTGGCGCGACGGGTCGACCTGCCACAGCTCCTTGAGGCCGAGGCCGTACTTCTGCGGGTCCACGCCGTCGCGCAGGTTGTAGCGCTGCATCAGAAGCTGCGACAGCGACCCGCGGCAGCCTTCGGCGAACAGCGTGTACTTGGCGCGCAGCTCCATGCCCGGCTGGTAATCGCCGCGATGCGTGCCGTCCTTCGCCACACCCATGTCGTTGGTCGCCACGCCCGCGACCGCGCCGCGCTCGTCGTAGAGCACCTCGGCCGCGGCGAATCCCGGATAGATCTCGACGCCGAGCGCCTCGGCCCGGGTCGCGAGCCAGCGGCACAGGTTGCCCAGGCTCGCGATGTAGTTGCCGTGGTTGTCCATCAGGCGCGGCAGCGCCCAGTTGGGCACGCGCCAGGCCTTGTCCTCGGTCAGCACGAGGAACCGGTCCTCGGTCACCGGCGTGTCGAGCGGGGCGCCTTCGCGCTTCCAGTCGGGCAGCAGCTCGGTCAACCCGCGCGGGTCGATCACCGCGCCCGACAGGATGTGCGCGCCGATCTCGGAGCCTTTCTCGATCAGGCAGACCGAGACGTCGCGGCCGTCCGCCGCGGCGAGCTGCTTGACGCGGATCGCCGCCGCCAGGCCCGACGGACCGCCGCCGACGATCACGACGTCGTAGTCCATCGATTCGCGCGTCATCGTCGAATTATAATGCCCGGCCCCGCACCGCCATGAGCGACTCCCGCGTCCCCGTCCACACGTCGATCCAGCCGATCCGCTGGGGCGACATGGACGCGCTCGGCCATGTCAACAACACCGTGTACTTCCGCTTCATGGAGCAGGCACGCATCGAGTGGCTCTACGCGCTGCGCGGCGAAGGCTCGCACGCGTCGGGCAGCGGGCCGGTCATCGTGAACGCGAGCTGCACGTTCCTCGTGCCGCTCGTCTACCCGGGCGACGTCGAGGTGCGCATGTACCTGGGCGAGCTTTCCAGCACATTGGGATCCTAAGCTTAGAATTCCACGTGGACAAGTTGTCGCGGCCGCTTCTATAGTGTCACCTAAATACTAGTGACTCCAGCGTAACTGGACTGGCCACAGTTAGGCCGCAAATGTAATCACACTGGCTCACCTTCGGGTGGGCCTTTCTGCGTTCGCGAGTGGACCCGATAAGCTCATGGAGCGGCGTAACCGTCGCACAGGAAGGACAGAGAAAGCGCGGATCTGGGAAGTGACGGACAGAACGGTCAGGACCTGGATTGGGGAGGCGGTTGCCGCCGCTGCTGCTGACGGTGTGACGTTCTCTGTTCCGGTCACACCACATACGTTCCGCCATTCCTATGCGATGCACATGCTGTATGCCGGTATACCGCTGAAAGTTCTGCAAAGCCTGATGGGACATAAGTCCATCAGTTCAACGGAAGTCTACACGAAGGTTTTTGCGCTGGATGTGGCTGCCCGGCACCGGGTGCAGTTTGCGATGCCGGAGTCTGATGCGGTTGCGATGCTGAAACAATTATCCTGAGAATAAATGCCTTGGCCTTTATATGGAAATGTGGAACTGAGTGGATATGCTGTTTTTGTCTGTTAAACAGAGAAGCTGGCTGTTATCCACTGAGAAGCGAACGAAACAGTCGGGAAAATCTCCCATTATCGTAGAGATCCGCATTATTAATCTCAGGAGCCTGTGTAGCGTTTATAGGAAGTAGTGTTCTGTCATGATGCCTGCAAGCGGTAACGAAAACGATTTGAATATGCCTTCAGGAACAATAGAAATCTTCGTGCGGTGTTACGTTGAAGTGGAGCGGATTATGTCAGCAATGGACAGAACAACCTAATGAACACAGAACCATGATGTGGTCTGTCCTTTTACAGCCAGTAGTGCTCGCCGCAGTCGAGCGACAGGGCGAAGCCCTCGGCTGGTTGCCCTCGCCGCTGGGCTGGCGGCCGTCTATGGCCCTGCAAACGCGCCAGAAACGCCGTCGAAGCCGTGTGCGAGACACCGCGGCCGGCCGCCGGCGTTGTGGATACCTCGCGGAAAACTTGGCCCTCACTGACAGATGAGGGGCGGACGTTGACACTTGAGGGGCCGACTCACCCGGCGCGGCGTTGACAGATGAGGGGCAGGCTCGATTTCGGCCGGCGACGTGGAGCTGGCCAGCCTCGCAAATCGGCGAAAACGCCTGATTTTACGCGAGTTTCCCACAGATGATGTGGACAAGCCTGGGGATAAGTGCCCTGCGGTATTGACACTTGAGGGGCGCGACTACTGACAGATGAGGGGCGCGATCCTTGACACTTGAGGGGCAGAGTGCTGACAGATGAGGGGCGCACCTATTGACATTTGAGGGGCTGTCCACAGGCAGAAAATCCAGCATTTGCAAGGGTTTCCGCCCGTTTTTCGGCCACCGCTAACCTGTCTTTTAACCTGCTTTTAAACCAATATTTATAAACCTTGTTTTTAACCAGGGCTGCGCCCTGTGCGCGTGACCGCGCACGCCGAAGGGGGGTGCCCCCCCTTCTCGAACCCTCCCGGTCGAGTGAGCGAGGAAGCACCAGGGAACAGCACTTATATATTCTGCTTACACACGATGCCTGAAAAAACTTCCCTTGGGGTTATCCACTTATCCACGGGGATATTTTTATAATTATTTTTTTTATAGTTTTTAGATCTTCTTTTTTAGAGCGCCTTGTAGGCCTTTATCCATGCTGGTTCTAGAGAAGGTGTTGTGACAAATTGCCCTTTCAGTGTGACAAATCACCCTCAAATGACAGTCCTGTCTGTGACAAATTGCCCTTAACCCTGTGACAAATTGCCCTCAGAAGAAGCTGTTTTTTCACAAAGTTATCCCTGCTTATTGACTCTTTTTTATTTAGTGTGACAATCTAAAAACTTGTCACACTTCACATGGATCTGTCATGGCGGAAACAGCGGTTATCAATCACAAGAAACGTAAAAATAGCCCGCGAATCGTCCAGTCAAACGACCTCACTGAGGCGGCATATAGTCTCTCCCGGGATCAAAAACGTATGCTGTATCTGTTCGTTGACCAGATCAGAAAATCTGATGGCACCCTACAGGAACATGACGGTATCTGCGAGATCCATGTTGCTAAATATGCTGAAATATTCGGATTGACCTCTGCGGAAGCCAGTAAGGATATACGGCAGGCATTGAAGAGTTTCGCGGGGAAGGAAGTGGTTTTTTATCGCCCTGAAGAGGATGCCGGCGATGAAAAAGGCTATGAATCTTTTCCTTGGTTTATCAAACGTGCGCACAGTCCATCCAGAGGGCTTTACAGTGTACATATCAACCCATATCTCATTCCCTTCTTTATCGGGTTACAGAACCGGTTTACGCAGTTTCGGCTTAGTGAAACAAAAGAAATCACCAATCCGTATGCCATGCGTTTATACGAATCCCTGTGTCAGTATCGTAAGCCGGATGGCTCAGGCATCGTCTCTCTGAAAATCGACTGGATCATAGAGCGTTACCAGCTGCCTCAAAGTTACCAGCGTATGCCTGACTTCCGCCGCCGCTTCCTGCAGGTCTGTGTTAATGAGATCAACAGCAGAACTCCAATGCGCCTCTCATACATTGAGAAAAAGAAAGGCCGCCAGACGACTCATATCGTATTTTCCTTCCGCGATATCACTTCCATGACGACAGGATAGTCTGAGGGTTATCTGTCACAGATTTGAGGGTGGTTCGTCACATTTGTTCTGACCTACTGAGGGTAATTTGTCACAGTTTTGCTGTTTCCTTCAGCCTGCATGGATTTTCTCATACTTTTTGAACTGTAATTTTTAAGGAAGCCAAATTTGAGGGCAGTTTGTCACAGTTGATTTCCTTCTCTTTCCCTTCGTCATGTGACTTGATATCGGGGGTTAGTTCGTCATCATTGATGAGGGTTGATTATCACAGTTTATTACTCTGAATTGGCTATCCGCGTGTGTACCTCTACCTGGAGTTTTTCCCACGGTGGATATTTCTTCTTGCGCTGAGCGTAAGAGCTATCTGACAGAACAGTTCTTCTTTGCTTCCTCGCCAGTTCGCTCGCTATGCTCGGTTACACGGCTGCGGCGAGCGCTAGTGATAATAAGTGACTGAGGTATGTGCTCTTCTTATCTCCTTTTGTAGTGTTGCTCTTATTTTAAACAACTTTGCGGTTTTTTGATGACTTTGCGATTTTGTTGTTGCTTTGCAGTAAATTGCAAGATTTAATAAAAAAACGCAAAGCAATGATTAAAGGATGTTCAGAATGAAACTCATGGAAACACTTAACCAGTGCATAAACGCTGGTCATGAAATGACGAAGGCTATCGCCATTGCACAGTTTAATGATGACAGCCCGGAAGCGAGGAAAATAACCCGGCGCTGGAGAATAGGTGAAGCAGCGGATTTAGTTGGGGTTTCTTCTCAGGCTATCAGAGATGCCGAGAAAGCAGGGCGACTACCGCACCCGGATATGGAAATTCGAGGACGGGTTGAGCAACGTGTTGGTTATACAATTGAACAAATTAATCATATGCGTGATGTGTTTGGTACGCGATTGCGACGTGCTGAAGACGTATTTCCACCGGTGATCGGGGTTGCTGCCCATAAAGGAGGCGTTTACAAAACCTCAGTTTCTGTTCATCTTGCTCAGGATCTGGCTCTGAAGGGGCTACGTGTTTTGCTCGTGGAAGGTAACGACCCCCAGGGAACAGCCTCAATGTATCACGGATGGGTACCAGATCTTCATATTCATGCAGAAGACACTCTCCTGCCTTTCTATCTTGGGGAAAAGGACGATGTCACTTATGCAATAAAGCCCACTTGCTGGCCGGGGCTTGACATTATTCCTTCCTGTCTGGCTCTGCACCGTATTGAAACTGAGTTAATGGGCAAATTTGATGAAGGTAAACTGCCCACCGATCCACACCTGATGCTCCGACTGGCCATTGAAACTGTTGCTCATGACTATGATGTCATAGTTATTGACAGCGCGCCTAACCTGGGTATCGGCACGATTAATGTCGTATGTGCTGGGGAAAG
>JADMIO010955840.1_pt1 | contig 17949 bp, 11 predicted proteins | sample 8958161 | NCBI WGS metagenome assembly JADMIO01 (sample SAMN16585339, study PRJNA669376) | soil metagenome | isolation source: Crop rotation soil | place: USA: Cullars Rotation, Alabama | collected 2011
TGTGCAAAAGGCACACAAGCCACAGTGAGACTGAAGGGAGCCGAGTAAAGATATTTCACTCAACAGAGCATTCTTGCGACACCCCTCAAACGTGCGCGGAGAACTCAGATTAACTCAGCCAGCAGGTCTGACAAGAATAGACGCACCCGGTTCGACGGTATAGGTGACGCGGCATCCACGGAAAAACTCGTTTCCGAGTGCGTCGATAGCGGCTACCACAGCATCATGCATTCTGTTCACTCCGTCGCAATTGACGGTGACCGAAAGTGATTTCAGAAAGGTTTCCCCTTGAAAGGTTTTCGTGGCGAATCTCTGAACAGTGCAATCCTCCTCGACGTTAACCTGGAGAGCCTTTAAGGTTTGCTCGGTGAGAGCAATCGCTCCGTTGAAGCCCGAATCGAAGAGAAGTGAAACTGGCACGGCCTCGCGACCTAGAGCGGCAACCGCAAGGTTGACTGTGGCGACCAAGTTGTCGCCGAACTCTAGCTCTAAGTTCAACGGATTGGCCCCATACCAAATGTAAGCTGCTTGGGGGGTAGGTACGATGCTTCGTAAACTACGGGATATGGATTGGCTGTCTTGAGCTCGGCTATGGCGCTTGCCTTCAGCTCTCGGGTAGAGCGAAGGTGTCGTCCCGAAACTACATCTATCAGGACTAGGGGCTCATTTTCAGTTGCCTGCTCTTCTTTCGGAAGTGCGTCGTAGATACGTTGTCCCCAGCGGCCAACGAGGTCAGCGTCCAGCAGTTGCCAGTAACGGACTGGCACAGACCCAAATGCCTCCGACAGGCGCTTAGAATTCTCCCAGCGCACGTGTCGGACCTTTCCGCTAATGGCCTCACCCTGCTTGTTAATTGCATGAAAGCTGCCGGACCAATCACCCTGGTCATCCACCTGGAGTGTTTCATCTGCTAGCCGCGCGCCATCACGGTCCTGGAGGATGTAAGTGATGCCAAGGCCATCATCGTGGTTGAAGAAACCTGCGCCTTCCCAAGCCTTTTCGTCTGGACGGTATTCGAGGCCATCTTGGGTCGAGCCCAAGCGTAATCCGCACAAGGAGATTCGTATCTCGTCGCCTTCAACAACCTCAGGCGTCAGAAAGATCAGGCCGATGCGCCCGATATCGCCGCCGTCGAACCCCGCAGAGGTTTCGTCAACGCGGCAGTAGTAGAGGAACGCTCCACCCACGTCCACAAGTAAACTATCGGCTGCCGCTGAGCCGCTTCTCAGGGCTTGCTGTAGGCTCTCGAGTGTTGTTGAATGCATACAGTGATCCGTTGCTATTAGACTGACGTTTAGCGAGGCGTGATCGCTGGGACACTTGCAGGATTGTTCAGGATACCTAACGTCCCCTTTTTCCTTCAGGTTTCAACCCCTTGCCGCTTCTGCAACCAGTCCTGCAGATCCCGTCCACTCAGCTCCTCGCTCGCGTTGCCGAACCGGATGAAGAGCCGGTTGTCCAGGTAGTGCGGCGTCGACGACGCCGGAGCTACGACGCGGCAGATCATCTTGCCGTCGAGGTCGGGGAAGTCGATTTCCAGATCCGTCGGGAGTGGACGGATGCGCTTGAGCAGCTCTTTGAGCTTCAGCTCAAACCCATCCCGGTTCTGCTTGTTGCCCAACATGGAGAAGTCGGGCGTGAGACCGACGACCTCCTTACGGTCGCTCACCCCTATCAGCAAGGTGCCACCCTTCGAATTCTGGAACGCGCAGATGGTCTTGAGAACCCCCTCGACGCACTCCTTCTGCTTATTCGCCTTCCACTCATTCCGCCTGTTCTCAGGGACGGACTCAGGAATGCGGTCCACGAATTCAAGAGTTTCTTTGAACTCGACAGTTCCGCTCTCGTCGCCCGCGATCAGCTTGCGAACTGCCTCGGCGGAGGTGCCTTCTTCGGCCTTTGTCTTTGTAATCCACTCGTCATAGGTTGGGGCTTCGTCTTGATGGAAGTAGAGGAATTCGACGCGGCGGTCGATCTCGGCCTCCAACTCGGCGATTTGGGCAGGGATGTCCTTCTCGCCGTGAAGGGCGCGGATGCTGGAAACGTCGAGGTCCTCTGACGTGCCGGAGCGCAGTTCCTGCACCAGTCGGTCAGTTGCCTCGCACTCTTTCAGGTCAAAGATGCGCTGGACGAGTGATTGGAGTACCTGCTTATCTGAAAACGAACAGTTGGGCACCGGAATCTGATCTAAAAACTGTCCATTGAATCGAATAAAGTCGTCTTTCATCTTCGGCGTAAGCCTGCGATACCAGTCAATCACTGGCCTAGAGTTAAGCAGTGCCAAGACAAAGTGCAGATCTGCACAGCTAATGATGTACCCGGAGTTATTGATGTACGTTCCTGGTGGGGCAATCGTCCCGCGTGCGCCGTCGGCAATATCAGGTAACACAATTTTCGAGCTTTCGAATTCATCCCAGTATGCGCATGGGCGGAGATTCCACCAGTTGTCTCCTCTAGCGGTGCGTACCTCAAGACGTGTTCGGAACTGCACGAGGTGCTCCATCACGCCGGGATACCGGCTCATATCGGTTCCATTTTTGGTGAGAATTAACCAACGGTCTTGAGTGTCCAAAAACCACTTCCTCACATCTCTTCCAACAACTAAGGGTTTGATAATTTCGGAGCTGGCTGAGTCGCGCTGAACTATTTCATCACGTTCCTTCCGCGTCAGAACGAACACGCCCACCTTGCGACTGCCAGGGGGAGATTTTTCTCCTTTGGTGTAGAAATTCCCAGCTTCGTCGACCGTCACAGTGTTCATCCCGGTGTTAATTCCTGTTCGAATACGGCCTTTCACGTACTCTTTTAGGGGACGACCAATCGGCGTAGCGCCATTTAAAGAACTAGCCCCCTTATGACGTTCCAACTCCCACAGCCGGGGGTCTGCTAACGCGCTTTCTGAAATGTATCGACCCCACTTCACCCGGGCCTCCGCCGGCATTTTCAGTTCACGATGGGGCACCCTCGGTACATCGGTATAGAAAGCGCGGATAGCACTGCTTTCACTCTTCCGCTTTTGGGCGATTGTAACAAGTGGCATAGCGCCAGGCATATTGGTGAACACTTCGTTGCCGTTATAATTGAGTAATTCCCTGATTTCTGCCGAACTGGACAAAAACCGCCTGAGGGGATGGCCATATGAGCTCTTCAGCCATTTATTACTCGTGATGAAAGCTAGCTGTCCGCCTGGTCGCAAGATTTGAACCGAGCGTTCGAAGAAATAAACGAGCAGATCGGCTGCTCCTTCGTAGACCTCGGGAAACGCTTTCTGCAACTTAGCTCTTATTGGCCGCAAGGTTTGGTATCTAACATAGGGTGGGTTGGCAACAACAATATCGAAACCAGGTTGTTTTGGCTCATGCTCGTACAGTTCTCCCTGCTTTTTTGCACCGCCCTCAGGTCCGAGATTAAGTCGATCTTGCAGCGTCGCCTTGCTCGGCTCACTTCGATGGAACACCTCGTAGAAGGCAGCCTGCCAAGGAAACGCGTTGTCCGCGTAAAGGTCTGCAAACGACTGTAGGTCGTGACGAGCACGACGAGCCTCCACGAGCGCGTCAGCTCGCTGATCGTCGGTGTATCGTTCAGTCGTGTCTTCGACAATCCGTCGCTGCTGTAGAAACTGGGTGATGTACTCAGACTCGGCAGTGCCTTGCCCTTTCCATGCAAGAGGGAACATCAGGCTGTCGCCGCGATCAACCTTGAAATCCAAATACGGCAACGGGATTGGCGCTTCGCCGGCGACATTTTCTATTGCTAAGGAGAGCCAAAGACGTAGGCGCGCGATACGGACGGCGGTCGAATCCGCATCGACCCCATAGACGCACCGTTGCACGAGTTCGAGCTTACGCTTGTACAAGAAGCGCCCCGCTTCTAAGGGTTGCATGTCTTTGACTGCCGAGCGCCAGCGAAGAACGTAGCCGAGGGTGAAGAGCTTTTGTAAAATTCCTAGGAGGTATGCCCCCGAACCGCACGCAGGATCAACAGCTCTAATGCCTGTAACAAGCTCTAGTATCTTGTCGGTTTCGTCCGCATCTATGTGAACGTCAGACTCGGCTTCGCGCAGAGTCTCGCGCTCCACGAGAAGAGCCGCCTTCTCTGCGGTTACTCCTCGCTCCACAAGGTAATTCTTGACGCATTCGTTCACCATGAAGTCGACAATGGGTCGCGGAGTGTAGTATTTGCCCTCCTCGTGACGATCATTGACGAGTCGTTCGAAGACGCGTCCGAGCATCTCTGGATCAACTGCTACGACCTGGTCTAGTGGCGTGGACTCCGTGACCGTGAAATTGAATCTGCGAAACAGGCCGCCTTGGTCAAATATGAGCCTGAAAGCATCATCGGGCACCTTAACCCCGCTAACCTCCACCCGAACATCTTCGTGAAACAGCCCACCGTTCAGATAGGGCACGGTGCCGAAAACCAGGGCATCTTCAGCATTGCGACCGGAGAGGTCTCGATGCCGCGGCTCCATGTCGAGAAGTGCGAAGACGCGCTCCATAACGCTATGAAAAGAGTTATAAAGGTGCTCCGGCGACACGCCAAGCTGGTCATAGGACTCCACAGACTTATGGCGTAGCCACAGCCCATGCATGTAATCGGTGTCCCCTTCAGGGGTAATGAGCCATCCTCGCCTCTCAACAAATGCAAGGAAGAGCAACCGATTGAAGAGGGTCTGCACATAAGCGTGCTTGAGGATATCGTCTCCCGGATAATCGACAAGTTTCTTGAACGAGTTGAACACCCTCTCAAACTCGCGATAGAACTCCTCCGTCAGCCCTTCGACATCCCACGCACGGATCCACTCCTCTCCCCACCGCAGGCAGGCCAGGTTGTGAGTTAGCACAGTGCGACCAACCACATCTGACTTTTCCCAGCCGAAAGAGCGAATTCTGGGGAGTCGACGCTCCTGCTCCTCAAAGAGCACGAACCGAACGTCTGACCACCCCTGTTGCGCGACGATGAAAAGCGTATCGCCTACCCCCGTCGCGCCAACCTCCGCAGATCGCTCTTCAAAGCGGCGAACAGAGCGCAGGAGCGCACGAAGGTCGCGTCGAAGATAAATTGAGCCCTCGAAGTCGACAATGAAGACCGGCCTTGTATCCGTTGCATCGATGGGCCGCAAACGGCGCACCGACACCTCGCCTCCGGCGAAATTCACTCCTTCGGCAATCTGCGCTTGACGGCGGGTCGCCTTCTCGTTGTCAAGGATTGGCCACCCGAGCCCCTCCTGCAGTAGCTTGATGAGCGAAGGCTCATCCTTCACTTGCTGGACCAGGTCGCGAAGGCTCAAGGTTGAAGCTCCAGCCACAGCACAAGTTCCAGGCCCACCGATTGCGGCAGCTTCGCCGGAAGGTTCTCTTCCGCCTCTTCCCTCAGTTCCGCAAGGAGCTTCCGGAGCGCCTTGCCATCCATCGAGGGCTTTGCGCTCGGCTCGCCAGGTACCGTTCTCGCGAGCCTGCTGAGGATAGCGACCGGATCGTGAGAGAACTCGGGTTTTTGGCGCTCGCTTCCCGGCTCGCTCGTTTTCATCACAAAGATGGGGGTGCCGACCTGCGCACCAAATTTCTCCCGATCACCTTCTGGTGCCTCCTTATGAAGTTGCATCGTGAAAACGGCTATTGCGCCGGTCGTTCCTGAACCCTTCCATGCCCCGAATGCTCCGGGAGGAACCGATTCCGCAAGCCTAACTGCGTCGGAGTCCATCTCGGGCAGAGAGTTGTACTCGCGCAGAAGGTCCTCATCTGCGTCTATGGTGCCGTCGACCATGCCGTCGAACTCCTTGAGCGTCCCTTCGGGATCCGTGCTCTTGAAGAAGGATTGATCGATTCCAAGCAGTCGAGAAATCGCCGCGACGCGCCCCTCAACGGTCCCCACCAGGTTCAGAATCCTTTCAAGTTCGGGAGGCGGGAAGACATTGAAAATGTCAAATTCGTGCTCAGGATCGTCGTCAGCGAGACGTCGGTCGACGCGGCCGATGCGCTGTATGAGGCGCACGGGATTCCAGTGAAGGTCGTAGTTGAGGATGCATCCTGCTTCCTGCAAGTTAACGCCCTCGGAAAGCACGTCGGTTGAGATCAAGATGTCCAGCCGCTCCAAGCCCGGCAACGGGTCTTGATCGAACGGCGCGGGGTTGTAGCGGGGTGAGAAGGCGTTGAGTAGGCGCTGGCGGCGTGCGCCGCCGACGTTCGCATCGATGCGACGAACCGTCGCGCCCTCCACGAGACGCGGGAGCGTGTCTTCCAGATACTCGGCGGTGCGGACGGACTGGGTGAACACAAGCACTTTGCGGCCCTTGTCGTACTCTCGCTGGAGAACGTCGGCGATGCAGGCCAACTTGAGATCTTCACCGTTTTGGCGTGCCAGCCGGACGTTCTCTGCGAGCCGCTCCAGCGTGTGTAGGTCGGACTCGATATCCCGCCGCCATGCGGCCACGTTGTGAGTTTTATCGCTGAAATCCGGAAGTGCGTTGCGCACCGCCGCGGAGCGCAAAGCGGTGTTCACGCGGTCGGCATGAGTTTCTCGCCATAGATAGTCCGGATCTTCCTCCGGGTCCGGGACATCTCCAGCAATGATCACGTCCTCGGCTTCGGGATTGTCGTCGTAGCCGGCCTCTTCGCCGAAGGTTCGGACCAGGACATTGATCCACTGACGGTGTCGGTCCACTGTCTCTTGCGCTCGCTCGTCTTCTGGGAAGATCTTCAGGAGCCTGGCGCAAAGGCCTGCGCCCAGGGATTGGATGATGCTCTGAAAGGCCACTGGCGAGCTTTCAAACTGCTTCATCACATTCGTGAAGACCAGGGAAGCGAGGAACGACTCTACTTGACTCTCGCGAAGAGTGGCCGAGTCCTCATAGCGATAAAGGTTCGGCATGTAGGCAGACAGCCGGATTCCTTGGCGTGGCAACTGAACCTTCTTACGATCGAATAGGCTGCCTTGGGCCTTAGAAGCTCGCTTGACCTCTTCCCGGTACGAACGAATCATCTTCGCCAGCTTTGTAAATTCGCGCTCAACTTCATCAACCAAATCGCTGTAAGTTGGCGAGAGCTTGTATTCCAAGACCTCGGGGGGCCGGCGCTTCGGGAACCGCAGCCGTTTACCTGCAGCTTCTCCGATGCGTTTGCATTCCGCGCGTGAGCGCTGGATTGCAAGGCGCTTCATCGCTTCGAGCATGAGGCGATCCCCTGGCACTTTCTCGTTTAGCTCGAGCTGCCTCTCGGGATCTTTGCGCATCTCGCTATCGAGGCTGCTCGCGAGTTTGCGAAGCTCTGCCAGGGGTCGAGTCCCAATGCTGCCATCGAGCCCGGCGATGAGTCCCCACTGCGCGGTGAGATCGACGTGCTTTGTATTGAGGGGAGTCGCTGTGAGCAGAACGATCTTCTTCTTCTCTGCATCTTCGGGATGCAGCATGGCCATTGCGTTCAAATAGCGCTGGGCGAACGGAGTTCGCAGGTTATGGCTCTCGTCGATGATCACGACGTCCGCCTTTTTGCTGAGGCTCTCAAGTCTGGCTAGAAAGTCGTCCCGGTCCTTTGCTCGCTTGGCGCCGGACTCTCCTTTGCTCTTGAGCTTCTCCACCAGCAACAGCTCGGATTCTTCGGTCGCTTGTCGGGGAGCGTATCGGCCGAAGTAGTCCACGGAGCGCCCGCGGACGCTTGCGAAGTCGTCGTCCTTCTCGGGCAGATAAGTCTTGAAGTAGCGGTCCCAGGCGGAGTCGAGAATCGCCTTCGGGGCGACGAGCAGCACACGCTTGTTCTTGCCGATGAAGTACTCCATCAGCGCGAGCGCGATGAAGGACTTGCCAAGGCCAACACCGTCGCAGATCATTACACCGTCGTCGCGGCGGAGAACCTTCAGCGCGCGGCGGTATCCCTCGATCTGGTGCGGGTCGAGCACCTTTAGCATGCGGCCCTGGGGAAGGGGGTCGCGCCCTTGGATCCAATCTCCCCACAGCATGAGGGCTTTCAGGTAGAGCAGATGGGGCGGGTAAAGCTCGATCTGGCGAGCGATCTGCTTGGAGAGGATTTCTGTAATGTCATCTTGCTCAGCCTCTGCCCACTTCTCCTGGTACCAGGCGACGAGCTTTTCGGTCTGCTCCTCCTGAGTCTTGAGGTTCAGCTCGACGTTCATGGTCAAACCACTTCGGGTGAAGTTGCCGCTGCCGACGATGCTGGAGATCGGGGGCTCCCCGGTGCGATGGGAGATGTAGAGCTTGGCGTGGAAGTTCTGCTTGCGATAGATGCGAGCTTCCAGCCTTCCTTCGTCGATGAGTTGCTTGGCGAAGTGGAGGCCCTGGAGCAGCGGGTCGTCCTTACGCTCGCGGAGCAGGTCCTCGTCAGAGCGATCTTGGAGGGCCTGAATAATTCGGTTGCGCTCACGAGGACTGGCTTCCGCGCCGTAGAGCAGCCGGATCTTTTCGGCCTTCAGCAGGTTCTCGCCAATGAGGTTCAGGGCATCGAGGGAGAAGAAGGCGGTGGCGATCCAGAGCTCGCGGCCATCGACCGTAATCTTCTCGATTGCTTGCTTGAGAGTGTTCTCGCCCTGATTGTCAATGATGCTGGAGAGGTTTACGGGTGCGAGAGTCGGAGCGGACATGCGGATGCATTATAAGGCACGAGTACTTTCGCTCGCTACGTGTTTCTTGCTTAATTCGTGTCTGGCCACGTGAATGGAGGAGGCTGCAGCGGGTCGTAAAACTTCGTCTTCAGGCAGCTCAGGTCGGTATTCCAGTGCTGAATAGCTAATTCCCGGTTCGTCGCATCCATCCGTGTGTTGTTGCGGATCAGAGAGGCGAGACTGTGCGCCAGCTTCTTCAGCCTCAGCATGCTGCAGGCAGTGCCCCAACTAGCCATGTATTCCGGACCGTTTACCTGCGCCAGCTCCGTCTCGAGGATGCTCTGTAGGAGCCGGTGTCGAGCTGCTTCCGCCAAGCAGTCGTGCCCTACCTTATAGCCGTACCAACTCAGAATTCCTTTCTTCGGCCAATCGCGCGTGTCCAGCCGGCCGTCTCCAAGCACAGCATCCGAATTCGGCCAAACAAAGGTGCGCTCCAGAAGTTCAATCTGGTTGCGCAGCTTCGCCATGAAGTCCCGGCGCCGCTGGGTGTTTATTGTCCGTCGCTGTGCTTCGGCTTCGAGGGATCGCAAACCGTCCACATCTTCCCAGAAGGCGGAAGCCTCTGCTTCGAGTTCCTTGAAGTAAAACTTGATATAGGGACGCTCGTCATGCTCCAACCCCCAATCAAACAGCGCAACCTGCATACAAACAATTTACAACGATTTTACAAAAGTCCCCACGGGTGGTAGCGCGGGCGCCCTGTCTGCCTCACGATATTGATCATCCCTTATAGGCACCCTGTTTGGGATGATCAATCGCCACCTCATCCTCCCCGCCAAAAATCACCAACCGGAGGTGGGCCACACTTATCCCATGAGCGACGTCGTGGACTTGTTGGCGAGGGCGGCAGGCGGGGTTGGGCCAGGGTGGGGCGCGGAGACCGAGGACCTGAACTGCACCTTGCTCCGGTGGAAGGCCGGCCACCAGATTGCACCCCATGTAAACCAAGAGGTAGACGTAATAATGGTCGTCCTAGAAGGCTCAGGGGTGGTCTCGGTGGATGGCGTCGAGCGCCAAATCTCCCGAGGTTGGGTGGCGGTGATCCCGAAAGGCGCAGAGCGATCAGTAACCTGCTCGACCGAAATGGTCTACCTAAACATCCACAAGCGCCGCCCGAAGCTCCAAGTGGGTATCCGTCGAGGCGACCGGTAACCCGTACCCAATCCTTTCATCCCTTTGCCGTCCTCCAGGATCGCACGCCCTGCTGGCGGGATGCCCGTGCTATGGCTTGCCTGCTAAGATTCATGCAGGCACATGAGCGGCAGATACTCTCTGGGACTCGACTTCGGGACTAACAGTGTGCGGGCTTTGCTCGTGGATGTGGCGAATGGGGATGAGGTCGCTACAGCGGTTTTTGAGTATCCGAGTGGCGAGGGTGGGTTGCTTTTGGACCGGAGGGATCCGAACTTGGCTCGGCAGAATCCGGCCGACTATGTTTTGGGGTTGACGGCGGTCACTCGGGCGGTTTTGGAGGGGATCGATGCTGGACAGGTGGTTGGCGTTGGCGTCGACACCACCGGCTCCAGCCCTTTGCCGGTGGATGCGCGGGGGGCGCCATTGGCCCTTGATCCTCGGTGGAAGGACGATTCGGCGGCTCAGTGCTGGCTTTGGAAGGACCACACTTCGCATGCGGAGGCGGCGGAGATTACGGCTAAGGCTGCCGAGCAGGGGCGGCCCTATCTGGGCAAGTGCGGCGGGACCTACTCGTCGGAGTGGTTCTGGTCGAAGGTGTTGCACTGCGCCCGGACGGCTCCGGATGTGTTTGAGGCGGCGTACTCGTGGGTGGAGTGCTGCGACTGGGTTGTGGGCCATCTGACCGGCACTTTGGAGCCTTCGAGGATGGCGCGGTCGGTCTGTGCGGCTGGTCACAAAGCGATGTATTCGCGCACGTGGGGCGGGTTGCCTTCCAAGGAGTTCCTGGCGACTCTCGATCCTCGTTTGGCCGACCTTCGCGACCGGTTGTATGACCATGCGGTTTCGAGCGATCACACCGCGGGGGCGATTACCTATGAAGTCGCGGCGGCGACGGGACTGGCAGCGGGGACTCCGGTCGCGGTTGGCGCATTCGACGCTCACTTCGGGGCGGTGGCTTCGGGGGCGAGGCCGGGCGTGCTGGTGAAGATCATGGGGACGAGCACCTGCGACTGCATGGTTCACCCGCTGGACAATGCTCTGCCGGACATTCCCGGCCTGTGCGGCATTGTGGAGGGCTCGATTCTTCCTGGCTGCTACGGGTTGGAGGCTGGGCAGAGTGCAGTGGGGGACCTGTTCAACTGGGTTACGCAGTTGACCGGCCGCACCCACCAGGAGCTTTCTCGGGAAGCTGAGGCGCTGCGGCCCGGCGAGTCCGGGCTGTTGGCGCTGGATTGGAACAACGGCAACCGCACGGTGCTGGTGGATCCACTGCTGACGGGTCTGCTGGTTGGGCAGACTCTGCATACGACGGCGGCAGAGATTTATCGGGCGTACATCGAAGCCACCGCCTTTGGGGCGCTGACGATTATTCGGCGGCTGGAGGAGTATGGGGTGGCGGTCAAGGAAGTTGTGAACTGCGGGGGGATTGCGGATAAGAGCCCACTGGTGATGCAGATCTATGCGGACGTGTGCAATCGGCCGATGAAGATTTCCCGGTCTGGGCAGACTTGCGCACTCGGCTCGGCGATCTTTGGCGCGGTGGTTGGTGGGGTTTATCGGTCCGCGGAGGACGCGCAGAGTGCGATGGTTGGGTTCAAGGATCGCGTGTATCTTCCCGATCCGGCTGCGGCTGGGATATATGCGGAACTGTTCCGGCTCTATAGTGAGCTGCACGATGCGTTTGGAACTGGGCACGGCGATGCATCGCTCGGCAATGTCATGAAGGAGTTGATTCGGATCCGCGAGAGGGTCCGTGCTTAGCCAACTGCGATTGGAGGTGGCGAAGGCGAATTGGGCTCTGCCGAAGGCTGGGCTGGTCACGATGCATTCCGGGAATGCAAGCGGCTACGACCCCAGTTCGGGGTTGGTGGTGATTAAGCCGAGCGGAATGGATTACGAGAGCATCTCGCCGGAGAATTTAGTGGCGGTGCGGCTTTCGGACGGCGCGGTGGTCGAGGGCAAATTGCGGCCGAGCGTGGATCTTCCCCACCATCTGTTTCTGTACCGGAATATGCCGGACGTGCGGGCTGTGGTTCACACTCACAGCAACTATGCGACGGCCTTTGCGGCGGTTGGCCGGGCCATTCCGGTGGTGCTGACGGCGATCGCGGATGAATTTGGGGCGGAGATCCCTTGTGCGCCTTACGTTGACAACGAGGGGGAGCACATTGGGGAGGCGATCTTAGCTCACCGCAATGTGTCGCCAGCGATGTTGCTCGGCAACCACGGCGTCTTTGCTTGGGGTTCGGCGCCGGCGGCGGCTCTGAAGGCGGCGGTGATGGTGGAGGATGTGGCGAAAACGGTTTGGTTGGCGCTGCAGATGGGGACGCCGGTCGCGTTGCCTCCTGCTGAGGTCGCGAAGTGGAATGACCGCTACCAAAATCGTTACGGACAGGAGTGACGGGTAGCCTTGCAGTAACTAATATGCTCTTGCCTGCCGTCTTTCTTGCCCCGCTTCCCTTCTTGAGTCCGGTGTTCTCCAGCCACATGGTCTTGCAGCGAGATCGGACGAATGTGTTCTGGGGGTGGACCGTGCCGGGCGAGAAGGTTACGGTTACGATCGGGGAGAAGAAGGCTTCGGGCAAGGCGGGAGCCGATGGGAAGTGGATGGTGCGGATGCCGGCTCCTCCCGTTGGCGGGCCTTACGGGGTGGCGGTGGACGGCTCGCAGCATGTGCAGCTCGAAGACGTCCTGGTTGGGGACGTTTGGATCTGCTCGGGCCAATCGAACATGGAGATGGGCATCGGGTTGGTCAACAATGCTCAGAACGAGATCGCCGCGGCCAACTATCCCGAGATCAGGCTTTTCAATGTGACGCGGGCGGTCGCGGCTTCTCCGCAGGCGATTCCGGTGGGCAGCTGGGCGGTTTGTACTCCGCAGACAATCGCGGCCAACGGTTGGGGCGGCTTTACGGCGGTCGGCTACTTCTTCGGGCGGGATCTGTACCGGCATCTGAAGGTTCCGATCGGCTTGGTGGAGACGAGTTGGGGCGGGACGATCGCGGAGTCTTGGACGAGCCGCGCGGGACTGTCGAAGTTCCCCGAATTTCAGCCTGCAATCAAGGCGGTCGAGAGCATCGGCGCGGAGGGGACTCCGGGAGAGAAGCTGGATCGCTGGTACAAGGCTAATGACAAGGGATCGAGCGAGGGTTGGGAGAATCCCACTTTGAACGATGCCGGGTGGAAGGTTGCCGAACCTACGGCGGCTTTTAGCCATAACGGGCTGGGAGCGTTTGATGGGGTGGTTTGGTTCCGGAAAGAGTTCACGCTGCCGGAGGGCTCCGATCTTGGGGCGGCGGCGCTGCAGCTTGGAACGGTGGACGATCTGGATACGACCTGGGTCAATGGGCAGCGAGTGGGCGAGGGGCTGTCTTATGGCGAGCGGCCGAAGTACACGGTGCCTGCTTCGCTGTTGAAAATCGGGCGAAATGTGATTGCGGTGCGCGTTTTGGACACCGGCGGCGAGGGTGGAATCATGGTCCCGGCGGGGGAAATGCTCACTCTAGCGAATGGGCAGTCAATGCCGCTCGGAGGGATGAAGTGGCGCCTTTCTCCAGGGGCGCAGTTGACCCGCAACAATCCGCTGCCGGCGATTTTGGATGGCAATCCCAACGTGCCGACGCTGCTTTACAACGGCATGATCGCCCCGATCGTGCCGCTGGCGATCAAGGGGGCGATCTGGTACCAGGGCGAGAGCAATGCGGATCGCGCGCTTCAGTATCAGCGGCTGTTGCCGGCGATGATTGGCGATTGGCGGAAGAGTTGGGGCCAAGGCGACTTCCCTTTCTTCATCGTTCAATTGGCTAACTTCAGCCAACGCCACGCGGATCCGGTGGAGGATGCCTGGGCTGAGCTTCGCGAGGCGCAGGCGATGACGGCGCGGAACGTGAAGAATGCGGGTCTGGCGGTCGCGATCGACATTGGAGATCGAGGGGATATTCACCCGAAGGACAAGCAGACGGTTGGACATCGTCTCGCGCTGGCGGCTTTGAAGAAGGCTTATGCAGTGGACATCGTGTACTCGGGTCCCGAGTTCAAGTCGGCGGGGAAGGAAGGCGCCAAGGTTCGGGTGATCTTCGATCATGCGGAGGGCGGTCTGAAGGCGGCCGGCGGCAAGGTGCTTGGATTCCAACTTGCTGGCGCCGACAAGAAGTACGTGTGGGCGACCGCTACCATCGATGGGAGCACGGTCGTCGTCTCAGCTCCTGGGGTTGGGAGTCCGATGTACATCCGCTACGCGTGGGACACAGATCCGGAGGCGACGCTTTACAACGGGTCCGACCTGCCGGCGATCCCGTTTCGGGGTGTTGTTCGGTAGGTTGGCGGCGGTTGTCCAGTTAGCGGTTGGCGGTTAAGGACGCTTTGTTAGCTTTGGTGGTCTCCTTGACCAGGCGCCGGGAGCCCCTTCACCACCCGGAGGGGAGAGGGAATTGGTTGGCGTCATTTCACTGTAGAGGGATTCGTTTTTGGACGGCTGTTTGTTGGTCCTTTAGCATTTTGTCGAGGGAGTTGCGGTTAAGGAGTTGACCGTCTCTGATGACTAGGTGGAGCTTACGGGTATTGCGGATGTCGACGGTGGGGTCGGCGTCTAGCATGATGAGGTCGGCTAGTTTGCCTTTTTCGATGCTGCCGATCTTCTCGTAGATGCGCAGGTATTTGGCGGGGTTGGAGGTTGCGGCGACTATCGCTTCCATTGGCGTGAGTCCGGCGGCTACGAGCTGGTCGAGCTCGTCGAGAACGCCCCAGCCGGCGAAGCAATGGGGATTGCCTCCCATGTCGCTGCCGGTTAGCAACGGAACGCCGGCTTTGTTCAGATCGGCGATCATGCGCACGCGAACTTTGTGAATTGTCTGCTGACCTAGCCGGATGTCTGGCGACTGGTTCTTGAAGTGGACGTTCAGTTCTGGAGACCACCATTCGCGAACGTAGGCTGGAATGTATCTGCTCCGGGCAGCCATTTCGGCATTCTTGGGATCGTAGAATGCGTTTTCGTAAGAAACGACCAATGTCGGATCGATCCAGACGCCGAGGCGCTTGTACTCGGAGAACAGGGTCGCTGCCGCCTCTGGGCTGTAGCTGGCGGCGTTCGCTTCTGCGATCGCCCGGAAGCGAGCCTCGCGCGAGATTCCAGGCTCTATTTTGGATTTGAGAGCGTCTGCCTTGGGTTTATCGATGAGCTCACGCTCCAGCTGCAAGAGGTGCTCGATCGAATTGAGTCCGGCTCGACAAGCGTCGAGGTTGGAGATGGAGGTTGGGACGTGGCCGCAGACCGGAATCCCTTGCTTCTTTGCCTCGTCGCAGATCGCGAGGAAGCTGTCTCTTTGCAGCAGCGAATAGGCTTTGATGAAATCTGCGCCCTGTGCTTTCAAGTCTCTGACCGCCTTGCGACCCTCTTCAGGACTCGAAACAGCGATGGACTCGGGCCACATAGGGGTTGGCCCATCCACAAGCGGACCTCCGCACCAGATCCTCGGACCAAAGAGTTTGCCGTCGGCGATCCGGTGCTCCCAGGATTGGACCAGCTTCAGGTTGCCGGCCATCTCGCGGATGCCAGTTACGCCGTTCAGCACGAACAGAGGCAGCCACTGTTCTTTTTCCTCGGCTCTCGGATTGAGCTCCAGCAGCTCCGGGTCATCGACATGCGTGTGCATGTCCCAGAGACCGGGAAGGACGAACTTGCCGTGTCCGTCCACGACTTTCGTAGACTTGGGGATTGCTACCGAACTGCCGACGTCGACGATTACATTGCCGCGGATCAACACGGTGCGATCTCGCAGGGGTGCGCCGCCGTTTCCGTCGATCACAGTCGTGTGGGTGATCGCTAGGTAGGACCCTTCTCTCGAATGGAGCCGGAAGTCTGTTGGGGCTAAGGCAATCGCGGCAAGCAGGCTAACCATCTCGCTTTGTCTACCGCTTAGGAACGCGCTAAAGTGGCAGGACGCGCGATATACAAAAATGGCGGGAGATTCCAAGAATCTCCCGCCTGATGAACGACGCTTGTGGGCGTCGTTATCTCGGAACGGCCAAGGCTGTGCCACCGTTGGCGGTGGCGGCGAGAACGACCCACTCGGTGAACACCGATGAAGTCTGCGCCTCGAACGTATAGCTAGACTCGCCAGCCGGGACGACGATCTGTTCCGGCAAGTGGACGAAAGCACTCGGATCGGTGCAACCGATTGAAATCACCTGACCGGTTGGGGTCGGGCCATCGAGCTGGACGGTGATGAACACCTGACTGTTAGGTCCCGGATTAGCAGGGCTTACGCCGAACACTACCGGAATCGTGGAGTCCTGTCGAACCGATGCGCCTTTCGCACAAAGAAAAGCCACTGCCGAAAAGGCGAGCGTGGCAACCAAAGCAATTTTTACAGGGAATCGAAATCTCATTTCACTCATTCGGTACGTGGTACCGCCCAATTTAGACGTTGAATATCGTTGGTGTCAGAATTTCCGCAAGATCGAGCTTTTGTCCGTACCTGATCAGCTTTTCCGCACGAGACGGATCAACTTGACCGAGCAGGCGAGTTTTCAGATTCCCCATTTGTTCCGCTTCCGCTTCACTTCTGGGGGCTCCGCTCTCGAGCCGAATTTGCGCTGACAGTCCGAGCAATTTCGCAGCCGTTGGGCCCCGTCCTAGTGCCAGGTTTATCTCAGCGAGTGCCTGAGTAGCCTCGCCGCCTTCGTGTCGCAGGTTGTGCCGCACGCAGACAGCGATCGCTTTCATCAAATAGTTTTGCGCTTCTTCCAAGTTGCCGACTGCGAGCGCCAGCGTGCCATTTACATTGAGGGCCGCATGTGCCTTGACGGCGTCCACGGAATCCACCAGGGAGAGAGCTTCGGCGGCATAAATCTTCGCCTGCTTCAGCGCCTTCGCCGCAGTTCGCGCAGGAGCAGTCGATGCGAACAATCGCTCGTTGTCGGCTGCGTTGGAAAGTGCCTGACATCTGAGATCGGGATGGACGACTTCTGTGAGGATCTCTAGCGCCTCTTCGTAGTAGCGGCGCGCTTCCTTGTGGGCGGACTGCTGTTTCATTGCCACCCCCAGATTTATCAGAGTGCTCGCCTCCGCTAACCGATTGCCCTCGGTGCGGGTGATTTCCAGGCACCGAACAAGCGCTTGCTCGGCGGGGCGTCCGTTCCCTCGACGCAGGTGGACCACCCCGATCATCACCAGCGCGCGAGCTTCATTCATCCCACCCGGCCCTTGCAAAAGGTACTCGTTACTAAGCCTCTCCGCATCGTCGAGGAGATTGCGTCTCAGCCAAATGTGGACCATCGACGTCATCAACGCCGAAGCGACCGGAGTCAACTCGGCATGCTGGAGCGACAGCTCCATGGCGAACACGAAATCGGAATAGTGTCGCGTTAGCGACAATTCCCATTCGGCGCCGGCACGACCCTGCAAGCCCTTCAGTATCTGGGCGGCGAGCTCTGCCGTCCCGGTGCAGTAGTTGGAGAGCATGACACCCCCGTCAGCAACTTTCGACCAACAGAAGGAACGGACTGTGTGCAGCATCCGGTAGGCGTCCCGGTCGGGGCTATACGAGATCCAGGAACTGTCAACGAGAACCTTATGCAAAGCGGCAATCTGCTCGGCGGAGAATCGGCCGGCCCAGATCTGACTCGTTACTTCATCGGTCCACTCACTTCTGAAGAGTGCCAGCCGGCTGAGTAGATCTTTCTCGTCCGCGCTGAGGATGCCGTAGCTCATCTCGAGGGCGTCAGCGACACCCTGAGAACGACGGAACTGGTCACCGAGATCCAGCAGGAGATTCTTGGCGAGCTTCCTAAGGCTGCTTGTGCGAAGAGAGGCGGCGACGATCTCGATCGCCATCGGCAATCCATCCACTCGCTCGCAGATGGTGGACACGATCTCTACGGTCTCCTCATCGAGTGGCAGACGCACGCCGGTCTGAGTGGCTCGCTCGTAGAAGAGCGCGAGCGCTTCGCTTGCGATGAGGGCATCCTCTCCGTCCTCGCCTTCGCGGGGGAGGCTCATCGGCTGGAGCCGGTAAACGTATTCCTTGGCGGCCTCAATGGGCCTGGTGCTGGTTAGGAGGAAGGTTATCGAAGCGTTTCCACCTTCGAACACGGCGCGGCAAAGCGTCGCAATTTCCGCCGCTTTCGACTCGCATCCGTCGAGGACGATGATGGCGTTCTTGCTTCGGAGGTTCTGGGCTACGCGTTCTACGGTGAACGGCCC
>JADMIO011367220.1_pt1 | contig 17947 bp, 18 predicted proteins | sample 8958161 | NCBI WGS metagenome assembly JADMIO01 (sample SAMN16585339, study PRJNA669376) | soil metagenome | isolation source: Crop rotation soil | place: USA: Cullars Rotation, Alabama | collected 2011
AGCCCCTACAGGATGTACTTCCTCAAATCATCATCCTTCACCACCTTCGCCAGCCGCTCCTTCACGTCGGCGCCGGTGAGCGTGATCGCTCGCGTCGTGCCGTCGGGCAGATCGAACAGGATGTCCTCCACCAGCGTCGACATCACCGTGTGCAGGCGCCGGGCGCCGATGTTCTCCATGCGGTCGTTGGCGATCCATGCGGTGTGGGCGATCTCGGTGATTGCGTCATCCGCGAATGAAAGCGTGCATCCTTCCGCGGCCACCAGCGCGCTGTACTGCTTGGTCAACGCGTTCTCGGGCTCGGTGAGGATCCGCACGAAATCCTTCTCGGTGAGCGGCTCGAGCTCGACGCGAATGGGGAACCGTCCCTGGAACTCGGGAATCAGGTCCGATGGCTTCGACACATGGAACGCTCCCGCTGCAACGAACAGGATGTGATCGGTGCGCACGTAGCCGTAGCGGGTCTGCACGGTCGAGCCCTCCACCACCGGCAGCATGTCGCGCTGCACGCCTTCGCGCGACACGTCGGGGCCACCGGTCATCTTTTCGCCGGCGATCTTATCGATCTCGTCGATAAAGATGATGCCGTGATTCTCCACCCGATCGAGCGCTTCGTTGATCGTCTCGTCCATGTCGACCAACTTGCGCAGCTCGTCATCCTCGAGATAGCGGCGCGCGTCGGGCACCTTGGCGTTGCGCCGCTTCTTCTTGCGCGGCAGCATGTCCATCATCCAGTCCACAAACGAGGCCTCGACGCCTTCGGGACCCTCGGGGCGCATCTGCTCCGGGCTGGGATAGTTCTGCGGCGTGACCTCGATCTCCACCAGTCGATCGTCGAGTTCGCCCGCGAGCAACTGCTTCTTGAGCTTTTCGCGTGACGACGCGCGACGCGCGCGCAACCCCTCGTCCTCCGCCTCGCCTTCCACCGGCGGAAGCAGGAGGTCGAGCAGCCGTTCAACCGCAGCAGCCTCCGCCTGCGGGAACACCTCGTCCTCGCGCTCGCCACGCACGAGCGAAATTGCCGCGTCAACGAGATCGCGGATCATCGACTCGACATCGCGCCCGACGTAGCCCACTTCGGTGAACTTGGAAGCCTCGACCTTGATGAACGGCGCGCCGGCGAGGCGGGCGAGGCGGCGGGCTATCTCCGTCTTGCCGACGCCGGTCGGGCCGATCAGGATGATGTTGCTGGGCGTGATCTCGTCGCGAATCTCCGGCGGCGCCTGCGAACGGCGCCAGCGATTCCGGATGGCGATGGCGATCGCCTTCTTCGCCGCCGCCTGGCCCACGATATACCGATCAAGCTCGGCGACTATCTGGCGCGGCGGGAGCTCCTCGAGCCAGGGGAGCGGTGGTGGGGTGTCGGCGGCGTTCGGTGCGGGCGAGGGTACTGTCATGAGCCAAAACTACACCATGCTCCGGCTAACTGATCCTGCGCGAGCCACTTCGCGGCTCGCGCAGGATGACGGCGCACAAAAAATGAGGGAGTCGCTCAGGACTGCATCACGCGATCGGTCTCGTCATGAGCACCAGGTGCGCTGGCTTCTTCAGCTTTTCCGGCTCATTGAACGGCGCCGTTCCCTGCTCCACAAATCCGAGCCGGGCATAGTACGCAGGCAACTCAGTGCGCAGGTTCACCACGGTGATCTCGAGCTGCGTGCATCCTGCCGCGCGGCAGTGTTCCTCGATTCCCTCGAGCAGCGCCCGCGAATGACCCTTTCCCTGCTCAGCCGGATCAACGGACAGCATCCCGAAGTAGCCGGACTCGCCACGAATCTCCACCATCACCGCGCCGACGAGCGCACCGCCTGCGCCGTCGATCACCAGCACTGTCGCGTCAGGGCGGTCGAGGATGGCCTTGATGGCCGCGGCCGACGTGCGATCACCATGTACGAAGAAGTCTTCGACGCGGTACGCCGCATTGATGACGCGAACGATCTCGGGGATGTCGGGCGGACGGGCGGGGCGTACGGTCATGCAGGGATCTCGGTAGGGGCGAAAAATCTTTCGCCCCTACAACCATCACGGTTCGCCCCTACAACAATCACGTTTCGCCCCCTACAACAATCACGGTTCGCCCCTACAACAATCACGTTTCACCGCGAACAGGATCGGAATCGGTCATTGCCCCAATTCCAGAACCGTGATATTCCGATTCGTGAACACGCAGATATCGGCGGCGATCTGCAGGCTCCGCTCCACGATGGCTCGCGCGTCGAGTCGCTCATCGGGATACAGCGCGCGCGCCGCAGCGAGTGCGTATGTGCCGCCGGACCCGACGGCCACGATCCCGTCGTCGGGCTCGATCAGCTCACCGTTGCCGCTCAGCAGGAACACGTGATCGAGGTCGGCCACCACGAGAAGCGCTTCGAGTCGGCGCAGGATCCGGTCGCTGCGCCAGTCACGCGCCAATTCCGTGGCCGCGCGCGTCAGGTTGCCGGGATAGCGGTCGAACTTTTCCTCGAACTTCTCGAACAACGTCAGCGCATCGGCGACCGAGCCGGCGAAGCCCGCGAGAATCCGGCCGCCCTTGAGCGCGCGGATCTTGTTCGCGCCCGCCTTGATGATCGTGTCGCCAACCGACACCTGGCCATCGCCGCCGAGAGCGAGGCGGCCGTTCTTGCGGATGGCGAGGATGGTGGTGCCGTGCATTTGAGGCATCAGCTTTCAGATGTCAGGAGTCAGCGGGTCGAAGTTGACCGGGCCGTGCTGTCCAATGAGTACAAACCATGCGGGGCACGCTGACAGCTGACACCTGACAGCTGACGCCTACCCACGCGGATGCGCCTGCCGATACACCGTCTTCAATCGCTCGACCGACGTATGAGTATAGATCTGTGTCGTCGCCAGTGATGCGTGGCCCAGCAGCTCCTGCACCGCGCGCAGGTCGGCACCGGCATCGAGTAGGTGCGTCGCGAACGTATGACGCATCGAGTGCGTGCGCATGCCGTCGGCGCCGATGGCGTCGTACATCCGGTGCATGCGCCGCTGAATCGTTACTGCACTCAATCGCGTCCCTCGGCGGCCAACGAATACCGCATGGCGATCGGCGCCAGGCAACTGGGCCACGTCCTTCCGGGCCTCGAGATAGCGCCGCAAAGCGAGGCTCGCGCGCGTCCCCACCGGCACGATGCGTTCCTTGCTTCCCTTGCCGAGTACCTTGACCTGGTCGCTAACCAGGTCGAGGTGCGGCAGGTTGAGCATCCGCAGCTCCGAAAGCCGCAGCCCCGACGAGTAGAACAGCTCCAGCATCGCCAGGTCGCGCACCGCATCGAAGTCGCCGGATTCGGCCAGCGTCTCCGCGTACTTGAACAGTTGCTCCACCTGCTCGCGCAGCAGGTACCCCGGCAGCCGCTTCTCGAGTCTCGGCGCCCGCGCCATGCGCACCGCCACGACATCGACGTCATGCTCCACGTGCAGCCAGCGGAAGAATGATCGAATCGCCGACAAGTATCGCGCCGCCGATCGCTTCGTGAGACCGCGGCGTTCCAGCTCGCCGAGGAAACTCCGGATGGTGAGCCGGTCGACCGCGGTGAATTTCCAGTTGGCGTCACCGGCGCGGCGATCGAGGAAATCGCAGAACTGCTCGAGATCACGACGATACGCCTTCACCGTGTTGGGCGACTGTCCCTTGCCCTTGTCGATGGTGACCAGGAAGTCCTCGACCAGCTGGCGGCTCACAGCGTCGCTCGCCATGCGGCAAAGTCGGCCCTCGCGCGTTCCACCAGCGCCACCTTGCGATCGCTCTTCGTGATCCCGCGCGCTTTATGCGAGGGATCTCCCTGCCGATCCGCATCCAGCGGATCGACCAGCCCGAAGTTGGCGTTCATCGGCTGGAAATGCTTGGGATCGGCCTCCCGCAAATACCGCAGCAACGCGCCGAGCATCGTGGTGGAAGGCGGAACGGCAGCGTCCTTCCCCTCCAAAATGCGCGCCACGTTGATCCCGCCCAGCAGGCCCGTGCCGATGGATTCCGTGTACCCCTCTACGCCCGTCAACTGTCCGGCAAAGAACACCGGTGCGCCGCCTTTCACGCGCAGCGCGGGGCCGAGCGACGCCGGTGCGTTGATGTAACTGTTCCGGTGAATGCTGCCGTAACGCAGGAATTCCGCATTCCCGAGCCCGGGAATGGTACGCAACACGCGCTGTTGTTCGGGGATGCGCATGCGCGTCTGGAAACCGACGAGGTTCCACATCTGGCCGGCGCGATCTTCGCGACGCAACTGCACCGCGGCGTACGGCTCCTTGCCGGTGCGCGGATCGTGCAGCCCGATGGGCTTCATGGGGCCGAAGCGCAACGTGTCGGGGCCCCGCTGCGCCATCTCCTCGATGGGCAGGCAGCCTTCGAAGTACGGCACAGCGTCGAACTCGTGGCCGTGAAACTGGTCGGCAGTCACCAGCGCGCCAACGAAACTCTCGTATTGCTCGCGCGTCATCGGCGCATTCAGGTAGTCGTCGCCGTCGCCCTTCCCCCACCGCGACTTGGCATACAGCACGTTCATGTCGAGCGATTCCGCGCTCACGATTGGCGCGATTGCGTCGTAGAACGCGAGCGCACCGGCACCCAGCCGCGTGCTGATCGCAGTTGCCAGCGCATCGGATGTCAGCGGCCCCGTCGCCACCACGCCGGCGTCGGGGAGAGAGGTGGCTTCCTGGCGCAGGATCGTGATTCGCGGATGCGATGAGACCCGCGCGTGCACGAGCTGCGAGAACACGTCGCGGTCGACCGCGAGCGCCGCACCCCCGGGCACACGCGCCTCATCGGCCAGCGGCAGCAACAACGACCCCAGATCGCGCAGCTCGGCCTTGAGCAGCCCGTGCGCATTCTGGAGCTCGATTGACTTGAAGGAATTGCTGCAGACGAGTTCGCCCAGGCGATCGGTCTGGTGCGCCGCGGTCTTCACGACCGGCCGCATCTCGATCACCGTCACGTCGATGCCCCGCTCGGCGAGGGCCCACGCGGCTTCACATCCCGCGAGTCCGCCGCCGATGACCGTCGCGTTCACGTGGCCGCGCGCCGCCTGCGTACGGGGGCGCCGCGCTTTTTCTTGGGCGCCTTGCCGCGCTCGGCGAGCAACGGGATGGCGGCTTCGAGCGTGAACTGCTGCGGATCGGCGCCGCGCGGCAGCGAAGCGTTCACCTCACCATGCTTCACGTACGGGCCGTACTTGCCTTCGAACAACTGGATGGGCTGCTTGTCGACCGGGTGCAGGCCAAGCTCGCGCAACGGAGTCGCCGCGGCGCGTCGACCGCGCAGCGCCTTGGGCTCCGCGAGCAACTGCAGCGCGCGTTCGAGCGGAATGGTGAGCACGTCGTCGGGCGCCTTGATCGATCGAAAGTCAGCCTGGCCCTTCCCGATGTCATGCACGACGTACGGACCGAAGCGACCGAGTCCCGCCTTCACCGGTCGGCCTGTTTCCGGATGCGCGCCCAGGTTGCGCGGCAAGGCGAGCAGGCCAACGGCGAGTTCGAGCGTCACGTCTTCGAGCTTCACGCCCTTGGGCAGCGACGCGCGGCGCGGCTTCTGCTTCTCCTCGCCTTCGCCCAGCTGCACGTACGGGCCGTACTGGCCTTCCATCAGATAGATCGGCTCGCCGGTTTCGGGATGGGTGCCAACCGTGGCCGGTCCCTCGGCGCGCTGACGCAGCAGCGTCTCGACGCGTGCGGCGTCGAGATCGGCGGGCGTGGCATCCTTGGGCAGTGACGCGCGCAGCGGATCCTGCCCGTCGCCGTCGCGCTCGACGTACGGGCCGAACCGGCCGATGCGCACCGTCGCACCGAGCCCGTCAATGGCGACCGTCCGCGCGTCCGAGGGCTTGATGTCCTTCTCGCCACGCTCCACTTCGCGCTGCAGGCCTTCTTCGCCAAGGTAGAACTCGCGCAGGTAGCCGAGCGAATCGGAATCGCCGGTGGCGATTTCGTCGAGTCGATCTTCCATGCCCTTCGTGAATTCAACATCAACCAGATGGCCGAAATGACGCTTGAGCAGGTCGGTCACGGCGAAGGCCGTGAACGTCGGCACGAGCGCCTGGCCCTGGCGCACCACATATCCGCGATCGACGATCGTGCCGATGATGCTCGCGTAGGTCGACGGACGGCCAACGCCGTTCTCCTCGAGCGCCTTCACGAGCGACGCTTCGGTGAAGCGCGCCGGCGGCTTGGTTTCGTGACCGACGGGCTTCAGGTCTTCACAAGCAAGCGTGTCGCCCACCTTGAGCGGCGGCAGCGGCGAATCCTTGTCCTCGAGCGCGGCCTCGGGATCGTCGGAGCCTTCCACATACGCGCGCAGGAAGCCCGCGAACTCGGTGCGCAATCCGTTGGCGCGGAACGATGCGTTCTCGACGGCGATGTCGACGGCGGTCGATGTTTTCTTCGCGTCGCTCATCTGCGACGCCATCGTGCGCTTCCAGATGAGGTCAAAGATCGCCAACTCGTCGCCCACGAGGCCCGTTTCGTCGGGCGTCTTGAACGTGCCGCCAGCGGGACGGATCGCCTCATGCGCTTCCTGCGCGTTGGCAACCTTGTTGGTGTAGTGACGCGGCTTGGACGGCAGGTAATCGCGACCGTAGCGCTCCTCAACCAGCGCGCGCGCGGCGTTGATCGCCTGGTCGGACAGCGCGACCGAATCTGTGCGCATGTAGGTGATGTAGCCGCGCTCGTAAAGGCGCTGCGCGATCTGCATTGTCTGCTTGGCCGAGAACCGGAGCTTGCGGTTGGCTTCCTGTTGCAGCGTCGACGTGGTGAACGGCGCGTAGGGGCGCAACGTGCGCGGCGCTTCTTCCACCTTGGTGACGCGCCACGGCGCCTTGATGAGCTGATCGACCAGCTTGCGCGCGGTCGCCTCGTCGAGCAGCACCACATCGGTGCCCTCGGTGATGCGGCCGGTCTGTTCGTCAAAGTCCTTGCCGGTGGCGAGCCGCTTGCCGTCGAGGGCCACCATCCCGGCTTCGAACGGCGTCGCGCGTCGCGCGCCTGCCCCGGGAGCATCGCGACCGGGGTCGTGCGAGACGCCTGTGCCTTGATCCTGCAGAAGCGTCGCGGTCAGGTCCCAGTAGCTGCCAGTCTTGAACGCCATGCGCTCGCGTTCGCGATCGACAATCAGGCGCGTGGCGACCGACTGCACGCGACCGGCCGATAGCCCGAAGGCGACCTTCTTCCACAGCAGCGGCGACAAGGTGTAACCCACGAGCCGGTCGAGGATGCGGCGGGTTTCCTGCGCGCGCACCATGTTCTGGTCGACATCGCGCGTGTGCTCGAGCGCTTCCTGGATGGCGCCGCGCGTGATCTCGTGGAACACCATGCGCTTCACCGGCACCTTGGGTTGCAGCACTTCAAGCAGGTGCCACGAAATGCTCTCGCCTTCGCGGTCTTCGTCGGTCGCGAGGTAGAGCGTGTCGACGTCCTTCAGCTGTTCCTTCAGGTCCTTCACCACGCCGCGCTTGTCGCTGGGGATCACGTACAGCGGCTCGAAGTCCTTCGCGACGTTCACGCCAAAACGCGCCCACTCCTCACCCTTGTGCTTGGCGGGAATCTCCTTCGCGTCCGACGGCAGGTCGCGAATGTGGCCCATCGACGCCGCCACCGAGAATCCGTCGGGCAGGAATGCGCCAATCGTCCGCGCCTTCGTCGGCGATTCTACGACGACGAGGGCGCGGCCGAGGCCGCCGGATTGGGATTTGCGTTTTGCGGGCATGCGATTCCGGTTAAGTAGGGGCGAATGATCATTCGCCCCTACATGGTGCATTTCGATCGACACATCCCGTCCATGTCGCGCGTCGTGCCTACCACCCCCCGTACAACCTCGCCGCCGTCGCCACTGCCGCCGCAACCTGGTCGGGCGGCCCGGACGCCGGGACCTCGATCCCCGCAAGCCGGTACCAATGCTCGCGTGCCGCCAGCAGTCCGGTCAGGCGCTCGTCCAGGTCCGCCCCGGCGAGGAGCGGCCGGCCGGTGGAACCGGCCAGCCGGACCGCGGCCCGGGCCGGGTCAATCGACAGATATATAAGTAGTGCCCGGGAGTCGGCGTCAGTCAGGTTGCCCGGATGGGCTGCCCACCCTGCGCCGGCGGCGATCACCTGGGGCGGCTCGTTGAGGGCCGACAACATGGCTGCCCGCTCGGCCGCCCGGAAGCCGGATTCCCCGTCCTGCTTGAAGATTTCGGCGATCGGGAGCCCGGCGGCCGCCTCGATCCGCTGGTCGAGATCGCACCACGAAGCGTCGAGATGCTGGGCCACGAGCGGTGCGATGGTTGACTTGCCCGCACCCGGCAATCCCACGAGGACGATGGACCGGGGGGCGCTCAGCCTTCCTCCGCCCGGGCACCTTCGCGCACCGCATCCCACCGGCGCCCGGCGGCGGCCAGGTAGCCGTCATAGTTGCGGCGCGTTTCACCCAGCGAATCGCCGCCGAACTTCTCCAGCATCGCGTCGGCAAGCACCAGGGCCACGAGCGCCTCCGCGATCACGCCCATCGCCGGCACGGCCGTCACATCCGACCGCTCACTCTGCGCATTCGCCTCCGCACCAGTGGCGAGATTCACCGTCTTGAGCGGTGACATGAGCGTCGAAATGGGCTTCATCGCGACGCGCACCACGAGCGGCTCGCCGGTGGTCATGCCGCCTTCGAGACCGCCGGCGTTGTTTCCCGCACGGGCGAAGCCCGCGCGGGGGTCATGGGTCATGGGTCGTGCGTCATGGGTCGCGCGTCGCGGGTCGTGCGGTGGGGAGGGAGCCGCTTCCGTCGCATGACCCATGACCCATGACCCATGACCCCTGACCCATGACGCATGACCCACTATTGCATCATGCACCTCCGACCCCGGCCGCCGCGCTGCCTCGAATCCCATTCCAATCTCGACGCCCTTCACCGCGGGAATCGACATGATCATGCCCGCGATGCGTCCGTCGAGCTTGCGGTCCCAGCTCACGTGGCTGCCGAGCCCCAGGGGCAAGCCGCGCGCAACGACTTCGATCTCGCCGCCGAGCGTGTCGCCATCCTTCTTGGCCTTGTCGATGCGGGCAATGATCTCCGCTTCGGCAGCGCGATCGAGCGTGCGCACTTCGGATGCGTCGCTCGCTTCGTTGAGCGGCGATGGCAGTGGCGTCGGAACATTTGCGCGAATGCCGCCGAGCGAGACAAGGTGCGAACCGATTTCGACGTCGAACTGCGCGAGCAGCTGGCGAGCGATCGCGCCGGCCGCGACACGCGCGGCGGTTTCACGCGCGCTCGCGCGCTCGAGGATGTCGCGTGCGTCGAGGCGATCGTACTTGAGCACGCCAACGAGGTCCGCATGCCCCGGACGCGGACGTGTCACGCGCCGACGCCGTTCCTCGCCGGGCGTGCCTTCCGCCGCCATCACGTCTTCCCAGTTCTTCCAGTCACGATTGTGGATCAGCATCGCGATGGGCGAACCCAGGGTCTCGCCCGCGCGCACGCCGGCAATCCATTCCACCTGGTCCTGCTCGATCTTCATCCGCGCGCCACGGCCATAGCCCTGCATGCGCCGTCCGAGATCGCGATTCACGATCTCGGCGCTGATGGGCAATCCGGCGGGCACGCCCTCGACGATGACGACGAGTGCCTTGCCGTGAGATTCGCCGGCGGTGCGGAAGGTCAGGTGCATGCGTTGAGCGCGTCGCTGAAGAGTCGTGAGTCGTGAGCCGTAGGCCGTAAGCCGTAAGCCGTAAGCCGTAAGCCGTGAGCCGTGAGCCGTGAGCCGTGAGCCGTAAGTCTACAACGGTGTCATCCTGAGCGAAGCGAAGGACCTGCTTCTCCATTGGAAAAACAGGTCCTTCGCTTTGCTCAGGATGACACCGTTGCGCACACCCTAGGGCTTAAGGCCTATGGCCCACGGCTTACGGCTCAATGGTCGTCCAGAATCCGCGGCGTCACCAGAATGATCAAATCCTGCCGCCGTTCCTGGTTCGTCGTGTACGAGAACAGCTGGCCCAGGAACGGAATGGCGCCGAGGAACGGGATGGACTGGCGGTTGCGCGTGACGGTCGTGACCGTGAGGCCCGACATCACCGCGGTTTCGCCGTCATTCACGAGCAGCTTGTTGATGGTGTGCTGGATCGGGATGATGAAGCCCAGGTCGGCGGCCGCGAGCGGCTGGACCGACGAGCGCTCCACATCCAGATCGAGCTGGATGTGGCGATCGGCGGTGACGTGCGGCGTGCCCGTGAGCTTGATGCCGGTTTCCTTGAACTGCACGGTCGCACGCGGCGCCTGGTTCACCTGACCGAACGACGAGGCGTCGATGATGCGCACCGGCGTCTGTTCACCCGACAGCAGGAACGCCTGGCGGTTGTCGAGCGTGTGCACGGTGGGCTGCGCCTCGACATCCGTGAGGTCGACGCGCTCGAGGGCGCTCAGGAACGCGCTGATCGAGAATCCGCCAATCGCCGTCGAGAAGACGAGGTCCAGCGCGGAGCCCGAGATCACGGCGTCGGCGTTGGAGATGGCCGAAATGGTGTTGCCGCCGAGGCTGACGACGTTGGTGTTCGGATTGTAGGGCTGACCGGTGAGCGGGTCCTGCCGCTGCACGATCTTGTTGAAGAACTGGTCGCTGGTGCCCACGTCGTACTTGAGCCCGAGCTGCTGCAGGTTGGTGCGGTCGACGAACACCAGCTTGCTCTCGATGGCCACCGTGAGCGTCTTGATGTCGAGGCCGCGGATGAACTGTTCGATGTTGTCGATGCGGCTGCGCGTCTCGCCCAGGATCAGTGTATTGGTGCTGGTGTCGGCAATGGCGTAGCCGCGTGGCTTGGTCAGCATGCGCTCGACGTTCTTCGCCATGTCGCCGGCCTTCTGGTAATTGAGGCGAATGGCGCGAATCTCGAGCACGTCGGTGGAATCCTGCTTCGACAGCTCGCTCGGCACGTCGACGCGAATGATGCCGCCCTGCATTTCCGTGGCCTGCAGGCCTTCCGCGGCCAGGAAGGCGCGGAACGCGTAGGGCCACGGCTGGTCGTTGATGGTCATCGAGACGGTCTGCACCGTGGAGACCACGCTGCGGCCCGCGACGATTGAACGGTGCGCGTAGGTCGCGAAGGCGTTGAGCGCGTCCATGATCGGCGTGTTGTTGAACATGACGTTCATGTGCTCAAAGTCCTGCGACTGCATGCCGAACATCTGGGCGAGGCGCTTGGCCTCGGTCACCGAATCGGCGGTCCCGGGAATCAGCGTGGCCACCGGCGCTGCCGTCGCGTCGATAGAAGCATCGCTCACCGCGACACCTGCGCTGGCCGTCGAATCGCTCGGGAACGTGACGCTGATGACGCTGCCGGTGCCGCGATCGAGCGTGTACGTCGGGAGCCGGTCGAACTGCACCACGACGCGCACGACGGAATCGCTGAACTGGCTGACGCGCACGCCGGTCACGTTGCCGCGACGCTGCGAGTCATTCGCCGGCAAATCCCCCTTGCGGGCCGGCGACAGGTCGAGCACCAGGCGATCGGGACCGTGCATCGTGAACTCGCGAATCCCGACCCGCGATGTCACCGCGATTTCGAGCTTCGTGCTGGCGCCGGAGCTCGACAGCGTCACCGCCGTCACCTTCCCCTCGCGGAACGAATGCAGCGCGGGGCCGCTCGCCAGCAACGGGAGGAGGAGCAAGGCATAGGGGCGCATCATCATGGCGTATTATCCTCGGGCTTCTTGAGCGAATAGTTCTGCCGGCGCGGAACGCCGAAGTCATCGAGTTCGAGTGTCACGTCCGTCGTCGTCATGCGCACGACGGTGATGCGGCCGAAGCGATCGCCCGGGTGCCACAGGTAGCGGCGATCGCTGCCCTTTTCGCGGAACGTGGCGATGCTGTTCGCGGGCGTGCGATTGTCGTAGATGATCGCGATCAGCGTCAGGTTGGGCAGGTCGGGCCCGCGGTCGGCCGCCACGAACAGCGGCTTGAACGGATCGCGCACACTGCCTTCGTACTGATATGTCTCGCGGACCAGCGGTCGCTGGCCGCTGGCGGCGCCGGTGTCGAACTTCACCACGCGGTGGCGCTTCGTCGAGTCCTTCGCCGCTGCCGCTGCCGTTGCCGCCGCGCCGCCGGAATCGCCCGCCGCAGCGGCCGGGTCGGTGGACGTGGTGGTCGTCGTCGTGGTCGCCGCACCACCGCCGCAGGCCGCCAACAGCAGCCCTAGCCCTAGCGCCAGCCCTAGACTGCGCCCGAGCGTTAGCGGTTTTTCGGTCAGGGCTGAGGCTGAGGCTGTCTTATTGACCATGCGCGCTATCCTCCGCGGTCTTCGCCTTCACGTAGGTGCGGATGATGAATGACGCCTCGAGCACCGTGTCGCCGGTCGCGCGCGCCGCGGCGACGTCGGCCGGGTGCATCTTCACGTCGCTGGGAACCATGATGCGGCGCAGCGATGCGATGTCGGTGAGAAACTCGCCGATGCGATTGTACTTTCCCTGCACGCTGAAATTGTACGAATACGTGTCGAACGGCGCGGGGCCCGGCTGCGGCGCGATCGGCGTGAAGGCCGACACGCGCAGTCCGCGCACCTTGGCACGAATCGAGATGTCGTCGAGCAGGCTCGCGACCTCGCGTCCCTCGGGCACCAGCGCGCGCAACGTCGCCAGCGACGCGCGATACGCCTCGACGCGCTTGCGGATGTCGTCGAGCGACTCCTTCGCGAGATCGCGCTTGGCGCTGTCGATCCTGATCTGCAGATCGTCGATCGTGTCCTTGATGGCGCTGGTCCGTTCCATCCGCGCCTGCAGGCCCGGCTCACCGAGCGCGCTCACCGCCGTGCCGCTGTAGATGCAGTAGCCCACCACGAGTGCGAGCAACGCGATCAGCACCGACGTCGACTTCGACATTTCGTTCATGGCGTCCTCGCCGTCGCGTCGATGATGGGCACGGTGCGAATCCGGGTCGAGTCGGCGCGCAGGAACGACGCCTGCACGGTGAACTGCGTCAGCGGCCGCTCCGTCCCGCGCTCAATCACCGTCTTGGCCTCGAGCGCCTGCACGTTGGTCAGCCACGGACTCGCCGCCAGCCGGCGCAGGAACGCCGTGTAGTTCTGGAGATCGTTCGTAAGCCCGACGATGCGCAGGGACACCGGCGCCGCCGTCGAGTCATCGCTCACCACCGCCGGAATCGCCGACAGGTCGGTGAGCCACGTGAAGTCAGGCACCGCACTCGCCACCTCGTCGAGGATGTGCGACCACACGTACCGATCCTGATCCACCGCTGCGATCGTGCCGATCTGCGCCAGCAGCGAATCGCGCACGCGCACTTCGCGATGCTTGTCGTTCTCGTAGTTGCGGAAGCGCCGGTACTCGTTCTGCGTCTTCTCGAGTTCCGGTGCCAGCGTATTCATCTTCATGCTGTTCCGGAGATACAGCACACCGAGCACCGCGAGCACGATGGCCCAGCTGCCCAGGGCGAGCGCAAGCCCGGGTTGCCGCAGGCCCTGGCTCAGCGATGAGAACCATGCACCCGTGCCCGCGAACGAGCGCGTCTTCGGCGCGGCGCGGCGTGCACCAGGCTTGAGATTGATCGTGATCATCGCGCGGGCCCCCTCACGTGACCGTCCGGAGTGCGAGGCCAACCGGGAGCATCAACAGCGGAGCGATTTCGTCCACGTCCAGTCCGTCGAAAGCGCCGGGAGCATGATCGAGCCGCTCGATCGGATGCGCCGGTGTCACCGGAATGCGCAAGCGGTCGGCGAGCACGGCGGCCAGACCCGGCACACGTGAGCCGCCGCCAGTGAGATACAATCGCGACAGCGAACCGACCGGGCGGGCCGACGTCTGCAGGAACGCGGCGGCGCGCTCGACGCCGAGCGCGAGTTCCTCGCCGCGCGTCGCCACGTGCGGCGCGAGCGCCGGATCGAGGTCGCTGCCGCGCACCACGCGGTCGGCCGCATCGGCCGGCATGCCGCGCTCGCGCTGCAGGTCTTCGCGCAGGCGGCGCACGCCAATCGGCAGGTCACGCGTCAGCACGGGCACGCCGTCTTCGAGCAGGTTCACCGTCGTCGTTTCGTGACCGACATTGGCGAGCGCCACGACACCGCGCATCGCCTCGGGATAGTTGCGCTCGAACGCGTTGTGCAACGCAAAGGCTTCGACATCAATCACCGTCGCATCGAGTCCGATCTCGGCGAGCAGCGCCAGCTTGCCCTCGACAAGTTCGCGCTTCGCGGCGACCAGCAGCACCTGCATCTGGAGGCCGTCGCCGTCGGGATCGAGAATCTGGAAATCGAGTTCCACGTTTTCAGGATCGAAGGGCACATGCTGGTCGGCTTCCCAGCGAATCACTTCGCGGGCTTCCGTGTCCTTCATGCGATCCATCTGGATCTTCTTGATGATGACGTCGCGCCCGCCAACGGCAACGACGACTTCCTTCGCCTTGACCTGCGCACTGGCGAGGAGGTCACGAACGGCCTGGGCGACCACCGTCGGGTCCATGACCTCGCCCTCGACGATGGCATCATCTGCCACGCGCGCGACCGCCACGCGTTCGAGAACCGGCTGTCCCGAGCCGTGATTGATCGTCACGGCCTTGATGTAGCCGCTGCCGATGTCCAGCCCGACCGTGGAGCGCGAACGGGGGAAGAGCGCCATAGGTGCCCGGTTTGTGCAGTGGAGGGTTGCTGAACCGTACCGACATCGGGGCCGGCAAGTCAAGCAAGCGACGGACGAGCAACCCGTTGTCCAAATGTCAGTTAGAGAGCCTTGGTACCGGCCGCCACAGTATCCCCTGCGCCAGCCGTGAGGCGTTTGATCCGCACTCCCCGTGCCACCGGGGGTCAGAACCTCGGCTGGTGAGCGACCACGTGGACAGTATCGGCCCCTTTGCGGACGAGAAGCAGGGTGCCGGTCCGCCGGGCCCGGGGGGTCCCGGCCGGCCCATTGAGGGTCACGGTGACCGTAAGGCGGATCACGCTGCCCACCCGCATGGCTGCGGCAACCGAGCGCCAACCGTCGGTCCGCCACTCGCCGGGGAGGCTGCGCGTTTCACCGTCGGCGAGCTGCGCGAACGTGGCCGCGTTCGCGACCCGCGCGCGGGCGAGCGCACTCGCGGTCACGAGCTGCGCCTCGACCGCAAGTCGCGCATCGGCGGATTGGTGAATGCGCGTGAGCGTCACACCAACCAGCATCGCCGACGAACACTCCACCAGCAGCACCATGGCGATGGCGAGGGCGAGCGACACGCCACGACGCCCGTCGGGCGCGGGTTTGCGGTTGCCGGGGATCATGGAGGACTGAACCGCGCGTACCGGGCAACCGATGACGCCCCCACCGGCTGAACCTCGAGCGCCGCGCCGTTCGCGGTGAGGACGAAGCGTGTCGTCGCCGGTACGACGGGCCCCGCAAACGGCTGCACCGGTGCGGTGCTGCCCGGGTTGGCGAGGCCGAGCCATTGCTCACCGCCCGAACGATAGGACAGGAGCCGGACCGGCTCGGTGATGCGCGCGATCGGTCCGCTGAGCGCGCGGGCCAGCGTCAGCCGCCAGGCAGCCTTGGTGGTGCCCGGACAGCGATCGGATGCGACAGCCGAGATGGTGGCATCGGCCCACCGGCCCGTGACCGCATCGACAAGGATCCGCGCCACGTCGCGATCGCCCTCCGGAGCGCGGGAGCCGACAAATCCATCGCGCTGGAGCCACACCGTAGGCCCCGAGCCTCCACAGATCACGGCTTCGCCCACCGGCCGGGCAAACGTCAGGGTTGTCGCCTGCGCGCTCGCAACGTCACCGGGATTGGCGTCGCGGAAGTCCTCATGGACCAGCGCCGTCACGGTGGCCGTGGTGCGTTCCGATGCCGCCGACGCGATGGCCACCCGGGCCGAATGCATCGCGCCACCCGCAACCGACGCCGCAATCGTACCGAGCATGCCGACGAGCACGAGACCCAGCACCACTTCGATGAGCGTGAAGCCGCGCGTCATTGGCCGCATCGCACGCTCACGCTCAGCGCCGGCCGTTCCGCCGTTGCATCGAAGTTGAGCGTCGCGGCCTGCGGTGTCGGCACGCGGGTACAGCTGGAATCCGTTTCAACCAGCCGATAACTCTCCCAACGCGCTGCGTCGGTCTCGGCACCATTGTGCGCGCGCAGCGTCAGCCGCTGCGATGTGAGTGCAAGGGCAAGCGCGGCACCGCCACCGATTTCGAGCATGACAAGCGCCACTATCAGCTCAACGAGCGATTCGCCGCGGGCCGTGCGTTGGGGGGCGTAGGCTTCGCACCGCGAGGCAATGCGGGACACAGAGACTCCAGAAGAGAGACTCGGTCACGCTAGCGGTGGTGATGATTGGGGGATGGATCGAACGAACGCAGGACGTAGCCGGGTTGTGCGTGTGGGAGTGTGCGGTGTGCGGTGTGCGGTGTGCGGTGCGCGGTGCGGTGTGGTGCGGTGTGGCCGGCGACGAGGCGCACCAAGGACTCCAGCGCCGAGCGACTAGCGACTAGCGACTAGCGACTAACGACTGCAGTTACGGTGTGCACCCCACCCGCGTCTCCACCGTCGCGGCGCCGAGCGGCGCTGCGTTGCCGTAGAACACCATGCACTGGCGAGTGGTGCCGACCGATGACGCGGTCGCCGACCAGCCGGTGTTGTCGGCGCTGTTGACGACGATCGTCACGCCGGTGGAGGGCGTGAAGACCAGGATGGCCGACGGCAGCGAGCCGCCGTAGTACGTCGAGTTGTCGATGAAGTAGGCTTCCTCGGACGTCGCGAGGTTGCGAAGGTCGTTGGTCATGCGGGTGATGTAGGTCTTCTCCTTCGTCGCGCCATACTTGGGGATGGCGATGGCCGCCAGCAACCCGAGAATGACGATGACGATGAGGAGCTCGATGAGAGTGAACCCACCCCGCTTTTGAACCATCCCCCCGCCCTCCGCGGCAGCGTGCCCCGAGCGCGCTGCCCGATGAATTCTACGAAGTGGGGCGCTCACCAGCCAGTCAGCCGGCAAGCGCCCCAGGACGTCAGCGATCCGCAGCGTTAGCTGCAGGTGATCACGCCGTCGACCGTCGAAGCGGCGCCGGCAGCAACCTGCACCGTGCAGGTCTTGATCGTCGAGCTGATCGAGCTGTTGGTGGCGGTGGCGGTGAAGCCGTTGGTCGCCGGGGTGATCGACATCGTGTTGCCAGAGGACAGCGTGAAGTTGCTCGCTGCCTGGAGCTGCGCGAACGTACCGTACGTCGCGAAGTCCGAGAAGTACGCTTCCTCTGCCGTCTCGACGTTGCGCACGTCGTTGCGGACTGAGGCGAGCTTGGCCTTGTCCTTGGTCGCAGCGAACTTCGGGATCGCGATCGCGGCAAGAATGCCGATGATGACGACCACGATCAGCAGTTCGATCAGGGTAAAGCCCTTGCGGTTGCGCAGCATGTTCCTGTCTCCATTCCGTAGGCGATGAGAGTAGTGGCCTTCAGCGCCAGGGCGCATCCGCAGCCCAGCGTTGCCGGCGGGAAAACGTGCAACAGCGGTGCCAGCCGGCCCGTCTGTCGCTAAGTTATTGTCAATCAACAGCTTCGACTTCAGCTCGGCGCCGGCGTGGCCTGAGCGTTGCACTGGCGCCATTGGAGACTGCAAGCCGCATCTGGGGATTCGAGTTCAAGGGAGCGATTGTGATGCAGCCGGACCGCAACCCGGAATGACCCTGTCCACCCGCGACTTCCGTCCACCCGCCTGGCTGGTGGCAATCTCCATTCCGCTGCTCGCGCTGGCCGCATCAATCGCCATCCTGCCCAACACGTGGGTTCAGGATGACCTGCCCATCATCAAGGCCAGCACGGTCCTGCACTCCCTGGCGCACCCGGCCCGGTTCTTTACGCAGTCCTGGTGGCCCGATCCCTACCCCCGCGAGCTGTACCGCCCCCTCACGTCCACGTGGCTCGCATTGCAATGGTCCGTGGCGAACGGCAATCCCATCGTTTTCCGGCTCGTCTCCGTCCTCCTCTATATGGCGGGATGCTGGGCGGTGTACCGTCTGGCC
>JADMIO011251701.1_pt1 | contig 17946 bp, 15 predicted proteins | sample 8958161 | NCBI WGS metagenome assembly JADMIO01 (sample SAMN16585339, study PRJNA669376) | soil metagenome | isolation source: Crop rotation soil | place: USA: Cullars Rotation, Alabama | collected 2011
GTCGTCGTCACCAAAGGTCTGGAACGACTGATCGAGCGTGCGCGCTTCGCCAGTGGCGAGCTTGACGAGCTTCGGCGGATCGCTCGTGACGAGCAGGTACGAGCCACGCGTGGAGGCGAGCGCGCCCTCCCACTGTTGCGCGAGCGCCAATCTGCCGAGCTCGCCTCCACTCGCGCGATCGCAAACGACGTGATGCTTGTCGCCGCGCCCCACGAGCACAGCTCCTGCCCGCTCCGAATTGGGACAATCCGCTCGCTGTTGCGGCGCGCTCGCGAGCTCCCGTCCCGCCTCGAGCCTCACGAGCTTCGGCTTTTCGAGATAGTCGCCGACTTCGAGCACGAGCGTATCGCCCTGCCAAAACGCTCCGCGCATGGGCGTGAGCGAAGCGAGCTTCGGCACTACCAACTCGCCGCTGTCGATTCGGCGAAGCTCTACGCGGTCTCCGTAGTGGACCACGGCGGTGCCTCGCACCACGGCCACCGGAGCGTCTAGCGCGGACGAGAGCGTACGCACCGCGCCCGTGAGCGGATCGATGCTCTTTTGCGTATCGCAGCTCGGAAGGAGCAAGTCACCCGGCTCGGTGCGGAGCTGCGCCAGGTAGCGGCAGTCGCCGAGCGGAAGCTCGTGCGCCGCGAGCGCACGATCGATGAAGTACACGCTCGCGGATTTGCCCGGGCGATCGACCGTGGCAAGCTGCGTGCCGCGCAAGAACTGCAAGCTGTCGACGTCGCGACGCGGCGGGCCGATCGGCACGAACCGCTTTCTGTCCATGTCGAACAGCATCGACTTGGGAACGCCGGGCACGGACTCGTCGCTCACGGCAAAGCCGCGGCTGCCCTGCACCCAGCCGTTCGGATAGCTGTGCGGGAGCGTCACCAAAGCGCGCCGCGTGGCAATGTCCCAGACGACCGTCTTGCGCTGGGCGGCGCTGGACGCCGTCAGGGGCGCGCAGCTCACGGCGATTCGCTTGCCGTCGAGCGCGAACGAAAGCGCGCCCGCGCTCTCACAATCGCGCGCGAGCAGCTTCGGGTCCTGCGTGCCGCGCCGCCAGAGCATTACGTTCTGACCGTCGATCCACGCCAGCTGCTCTCCATCCGGAGAGTAGGTGGCGTCCGAGCCTCCACCGGCGAACGTACGCACGCTGCCGTCCGAAAGCTCGACCACGCTCAACGCTCCGCGCGTGTCCACGACCACGGAGTTTCCGCTCGGACTTGGGACCAGCCAACCGACGTCGCTGCGAGCGACATCGGGCGGCAATTCGGGCACCTTGCGAATCGGCTCGAACGTGTGCGTGTCGAGCACTACCAGCCTGCCGAGCGGACGGTCCATGCCGTCCACGTGCACGAGCTCTCGATACGCGAGCCGCTTGCCGTCGCGGGAAAAGGTCCACTCGAGCCCGCACAGCGTTTTCCGCTGAAGGCCAGAAGCCAGCTCGAAAACGCGCAGTTCCGCCATGCAGGGCGCCGACAGATCCAACGCGACCAGCGTCGAGATCAAGAGCACCCCCGCCTCGGCGTTGACCTCGATGCGCGACTCGAACGAACTATCCAGCGCCACGCGCGTGCGCAGCAGGCCGCGCTCGGCGTCGACCACCACGACCTCATCGTCCACATTGAAGAGCAAGTGCTTTCCGTCGAGCGACCAGCGCGGCTCCTCGCCGGTCGACCAGCGTGGAACGAGCGCGAGCCGGCGACCGCTCTGGTGCTCGAGCGCGGCGACCGCCGGCCCTTCGAGCTCGCGCGCCTCGACGACGCGCCCCGCCAGGCGCAGCTCACGCGCGCGGCCCAGCGCTTCGCGAGGCTGCTCGCTCGCCGCGGAAAGGTGCTCCGCGACCTCGGCGCGGCTCGGGCTCACGACGCATTCGGGCGGTACGCGCCCGAACAGTGCACGCGCGCGCAGCCAGTCATGCTCGCTGACCGCACGACCGAGCTCGTGGAGCACGTCGTCCGGAACGCGGCAGCCGGATGCCGCCGGTGCCGGCGCGCTCACGCGCGCGACCTCCACGGACGTCGCGCGCCGGTGCTGGACGCCGCAGGCCGCCGCAGCAGCGAGCACCCCGAGGCCGATGAATCGCCGGAAGAACGGCACGCGCCGATTGTACCCGAGTCCCAGCCCTGATAAGCGAGCGACCATGAAGCGCGCGCTCGTCGCCCTCTCGCTCTTCACCGCGGCCTGCCACTCCGCCGGCCAGTACGGCTACAGCAAGACCTACGACGCGCTCGGTCCGGAAGAGAGCGCCGCCAAGGGCGTCCGCGAGTTCGACCCGGTGATGGCCGCGCGCGAGCGCGCCGAGTGGAAGACCACTCCGGTGAGCGTGTTCGGGATCGTGAAGAGCCGCGCTCAATCCAAGAACGGCAGCGCCTACGTGACGCTCAGCGTGCGCACCCTGAGCGAGCGCAATTTGTGCGAAAGCATGGATGAAGACACCTGCCGCGTGACCGTGAGCGAGCACGAGCACGCCGTGATCCACGCCAAGCTCCAGCTCGCCGCGGACGACGACATCGGCCCGCACAGCGTGGGGCAGGGCTCGCTCTTGCGCGTGATCGGCAAGTTGGGCGACGACGTCGACCCCGACGACGGCAGCGCGATCATTCAAGCGAGCTACTATCGACATTGGCCGCGGAACTTCTTCGTGACCACGGCCGACCGTTCGCACATGCAAATGTGAGGCGTTCGCAGGGCTCGGGCGGCTGTGCTACAAGCCGAGCCGTGTCCCGCTCCCGAGTCGCAATCCCGCTCGCCCTGCTCGCCTTGCTGGTTTCCAGCGCCGAGCCCGCGCGCGCCACGGTGGTCGAGCGGGTCGTCGCCGTAATTGGGGATCGCGCCATTCTACTCAGCGACTTGAAGACCCGCGCCAAGCCGTTTTTGGTGCAGGTCAATCAGAGCGTACCGCCCGGCGCCCAGCGCAACGCCGCGATCTCGCAGGTGTACAAGGGCGTGCTCGACAAGATCATCGACGAAGAGCTGGAAGAGCGCGCCGCGGTGACCGCCAAGGTGAACATCACCGCCAAAGAAATCGACGAGGCGATCGGCCGCGTCGCCGCGCAGAACCAGGTCACGGCCGATCGCCTGATCGCGGAGGCCGAGCGTACGGGCATCAGCGAGCAGCAGTATCGTGAAGAGCTCCGCCGCCAGCTGCTGCAAGCCAAGTTGGTCAACGTGCGCCTGCAAGGCCGCATCCGCGTCACGGACGAAGACCTGCGCGCCGCCTACAAAAAGATCGTGATGGAAGAGCGCCAGCGCCTCGGGTTGCGCGTGGCCTGGATCCGCCTGGCGCAGCCAGGTCGCAAGCCCGGAGAGCGCCGCGCGCAGGCCGAGCGCGTCGCGGAGCTGGCAAAGACCCAAGATTTCGCGAGCGTCGCCCGCGAGTATTCGGAGGACGCGAGCACGCGCGCGCACGGCGGCGAGCTGCCCGGCAGCAAGCTCTCGGACCTACCCGTCGAAATCGCGCGTATTTCGCTGTCGCTCGACGCGGGCGAGGTGTCGCCCGCCATCCCGCTCGGCGGCGAGTTCGTGATCGTGCGCGTGCTGTCGCGCGAGCCCACGCAGCTCCCCTCGTTCGAGGACGCACGGCGCGAGCTCGGCGAGCGCGTCTACATGGAAAAGATGGGACAGTCGCGGCGCACCTGGCTCGACGGCCTGCGCCGCCAGAACCACGTCGAGCTCCGGCTGTGAGCCGGGGCTAACGCCCGCCGCTGCACAATCGGTCGTAGAGCTTGGCGGGAGGCAGGCCCGTTGCCACGAAGCGCTCGGCCGTCTTCAGCTCTTCGGCGAACACACGTTCGAGCTCGACGAGCGGCTGCGCGCCGGAGAGCCGCCGCCCGTTGAAGAAGAAGGTCGGCGTACCGCTCACGTTCAGGCGCTCGCCGAGCGCGAGATCGGCGCGCTGGCTCGAGTCGTGACCCGTGCCGGCGGCGCCCAGGGCGGCGGTCGCGCGCGTGTCGTCCAGGCCCGCGCTCGCCCCCAGCGCGAGCAGCGTGGAGTCGTCCACGGCACCTTTGTGGCGCAGGAGAGCGTCGTGCACGGCCCAAAACGCCTTCTCCCCGCCGGCCGAGCGCACCTGATTGGCGAAGCTGCCGAGCACGGGCGCGCGCGCGTGCTGCGGTAGGGGGAAACTCTTCCATACCAGCCGCAGCTTGCCCGGATGGTGCTCGAGCAGCGTGCTGAGCGACGCCTCCGCGCGCTTGCAGAACGGACACTCGAAATCCGCAAACTCCACGATCGTCACGAGCGCGTCGCTCGGCCCGCGCTGCGGCGACGCTCCGAGCGGCACGCAGCTCCGCTCCGCGACCGTGTCACCTACGCCGATCAGGTTCACGCTGGAGCGCAGCGAATAGAGCTCCGCGGCGCTCGCGCCGGCCGCGAGCGACCAATCCGCGGCGCGCCGCTCCGCGACCAGCATGGCCTCGAGCTCGGCGTACGGCGGATCGCCCTCGACGCGCGCGCCGTTCACGAACGAAAACGGCGTCGACGCGATGCCGAAGGCGGCGGCCACGCGCAGATCTTCCTCGACGGGGACCGTGCCTAGCGATTCGAGCCGGCTGAGCGATTCGGTCACGCCCTCGCCGGACAGCGCGGCGCCCAGCGACTCGGCGCTGAGGGCCGTTTCGTCCCGCGCTATTTCGAGCAATAGCCGATAAAACGCGCCAGCCCCGTGGCGCGACTGCACCCCGGCCAACACGCGCGCGGCGGTGAGCGCGTACGGGTGATCGCTCAGCGGGCGATGCCGAAACACGAGCCGCAGGTCGTCGCCGAGCGTCTCCTTGAGCTTGGCGAGCGAGCGGATCGTGCGGCGCGTGTGCGGGCACTGCAGATCGCCGAACACGAGTAGCGTCACGGTCGCGGCGCGCGTACCCCAGATCGGATCCGTGCCGCGCAGCGGCAGCACCGCGCGCGCATCCTCCGGGAACGTGCTCTGGCCGACACCCGCGGCCGAGCTCGGACGCGCGGGCTTGATGGGCTCTGGCTCGTCGTCGTTCTCCGGAGCAGCCGTCGTCTCGGGCGGCGGCGGGGCCGGCGGGGCCGGGACCGCAGGCGCAGTCACGACCGGCGCGGTGCTCGCGACGGGCCGCGGTGCGCGGCGCAGCACGTAGGCAAAAGCGCCGGCAGCTCCACCGAGCATCAGAATCACGCCGAACGCGAGTGCGAGCGCTGCCCACAATCCAAACGACTTGGACGCCGTTGCGGGAAGCGGTGGAGGCTGCTCGACCGGCGGCAACGCGGGCGGTGGTGCAGTCACAGGCGGTGACGCGGTCACCGGCAGTGGCGGCGGCTCCGGTGCCGGAGGAGCCGCGAGCGCGGCAGGCGCCGGCGGCTGGAGCGCGCGTGCAAACGCGCTCAAGAATCCGTCGAGGTCGCGCGCCTGGGCGACGTTCGCCAGGAACGCATCCGAGCCGAGCAGCCGCGCCGCGAGCGCCGCCAGATCGGAAACGTCGCTCGACGGCTCGGGCGCAGCGCCGCCGCGCGCCGCCTCGGCGCCGAACCCGAGCAGCACGTCGCTGCCCTGTTCAAATACCAGCTCCGCTCGAATGCTCCCGTGCCCGATGCCTTGCTCGTGCAGCGGCCCGACCGCGCGTGCCAGGCGCGTGACGAGCGCGAGCACCCGCTCCGCCGGCCAGGGCGCGCTCTCCGCAGCGACGCTCGCGTACGGCGGCATCCGGAACGCAACCAGCGCGTGACCCTCCGCGACGCTCGCCGCCACCGGCCGGGCGAGCCCCGGACAACCGAGCCCGAAGCGCGCCGCCTGCTCGACCCGCTGCCCGACTTCGGCGGCCGAAAGTGCCGTCGCGCGCGTGACGAGCAGCACGCGTCCGCCCGCCAGATCGTCGGCCGCAACCAGACCTCGCTCGGCGTCCCACGAGCCGACGACCCGAAATCGCTCCGCGAGCAGCGCGCCGCGCTCGAACATCGCTGCCAGTTTGACACGCCGCGCGCCGCTCCCGACAGCTTGGCGCAAGAAACGGCCGGCCCCCGGCTTTTCTAGGCCAAGTTGCTAGGATTTGCCGTGTGGCACACCATGTGCTCAAAGGACGCGGGCGGTTGCCGAACATGCCGAAGATGCCGATGACACCGAAGCTGGCAGGAGCCGTGGCTCGCGTGGCTGCACTGGGGGCGAGTCTCGCGCTGACCCTACTCGGGTCGCCGGCCTCGGCTCAGACCACGGCGACGACCATCTCGATCACCACGACGGGCGTCGCTCACAGCGATCTCGCCAGCCGGGAACAGAACTTTCTGACCCCCAACGTCAACCACGCCGATTGCACGAACGACGACGTCATGTCGTTTCCGGTGATCGTCAGCGCCAACACGCTCGGCATGTCGCTCGAAGTCTGGGCCGGCGCCGCGTGCGACGTGGCGACGAATCGCACCAACTCCAACAGCACCAGCTGCTGGGTCGTGTATCGAGACGTCATCAGCCAAGCCACGTTCTCGGTGCCCGTACACGTACGCGACATGCTGGCCGGCGTCAGCAACACCACGACCACCACCACGGATGGCGGCGCCGACGGCGGGACGACCACCACGCTGCCGACCACGGGCACGCTGGTTCAAAACACGCCGGCCACGGTCTGCACGCCGGGCGCGGGCTCCGTCTCCACGCAGCAAAAGCTCACGCTGTTTTTCCTCGTGATCTCGGGCCAGGTCGGCGATATGGCCGCGGCGAAGACCACGTACGACGTGAACTACAAGCTGATTGGTCCGCCTCCGCCCATCAATCTTTCGGCAGGCATCGGCGAGAGCGAGCTCGTCGTCCACTTCAATTCTGACCCTAGCGCCGTCGACCAACTGCAGAATGGCTTCAAAGTTTACTGCGATCCGCCGCCCGGCGCGGCCGCCGACGCTGGAGTCACGGACGCTGGAATCACGGACGCTGGAGTTACGGACGCCGGTGCCGATGGAGGCTCCGCGTGCCCCGCTTCTACGGTGCTCGTGCCGGGCGCCGATCCTCCCGCTAAGAACCTGTGCGGAAGCAACGCGACGCGCGCCGGGTCGCAGGTCACCGCCACGCACCTGATCAACGACGTGACTTACAACGTCGCGGTGGCCTCGACGGATACCTTTTTCAACACCGGGCCCTTGTCTGCCCTCGCGTGCCAGTCCCCCAAGCCCGTGACCAGCTTCTACCAGGCGTACCGCGACGCGGGCGGCCGAGGCGGCGGTGGGTTCTGCGCCATCTCGCAGCGCCGCACGGGTGTTGCCTCTTTTGCCCTACTCGGCCTGGCCGGGCTCGGAATGTTCTTGCGGAGGCGCGCTCGGTGAATTGGTTTTCGCGCGGGCTCGCGCTCGCAGTGCTCACGTCGTCGGTGGTGGCTCGGGCTCAGAACGTCGACGAATTCGGCGCGTACCGCCCGCCGGACGCGCCGCGTCGCGAATCCGGCCAGAGCGCGGCGGTCGAGCTGCGCTTCGGCCCCTACAATCCACGGGTGGACAGCGCGTTCAGCGGCGCCACGCCCTATCGCGATACCTTCGGCGGCGGCAACCGCTACATGTTCGGCGTGGAGGCCGACTGGCAAGCGCTGCGCATTCCGCACGTCGGCTCGCTCGGTCCCGGTATCGGCTGGGGCTACACGCGCGCGACCGCGCTGGCCAAAATCACCGCCACCCCGAATACCCGTTCCGACGAAGAGACGGCTCTTTCGGTCATGCCGTTTTACCTCGTGGGCGTGTTTCGCTTCGACGGACCGATGCGCGACAGCGGCGTGCCGATCGTACCCTACGCCAAGCTCGGCGTCGGCTATGCCCTGTGGTGGGCGAGCACGGGCGACAACACCTCGCGCGAAAACGGCGTGCTCGGCCGCGGCAGCTCCTATGGGCTGCAGTACGCCGGCGGCCTCATGCTGCTGCTCGATCCGCTCGATCGCCAGACCGCCAAGGACGCCGACAACTCGATCGGCCTGAACCACAGCTACATCTTCGGCGAGCTCTTCATGAGCGACCTGAACGGCTTCGGCACGCGCACCAAGGGCCAGATGAACGTCGGCGCGCACAGCTGGGTGCTCGGGCTGGCGATGGAATTTTGAGATCGCCGCAGGCGGCGCTCTAGCTTGCCAGAGCGCCTGCTCGAAGCGCGTTCACTTTGCGCGGAGCAGGCGGTCGATGTGCTTCTGCTCCCAACGCAGCGCGCGCTCCCGGTGACGGAACTCGCGCTCGCGCTGCTCGAATTCAGGGGGATGATAGAGCGTGCGCTTGCCCGAGCGAACCTCGGGCATCACGTGGTGCAAGAGCTCGTGAAAGACGATGAACGAGACGAAGTAGCGAGGCACCCACTCGGCGTCCAGCACCGGGTGGATGCGGATCAGGCGCTCGCTCGCGCTGTAGCTGCCTAGCTTTATGGTGCGGCGCTGCTGAGCACTCGGCTGCGTGCGGCGCCCCCAGGTGATGAGCACGTTGCCGATGCTGCCGGCAAAGTACGTCTGGTTCAGGCGCGAGAGGATCTCGGCGAGGTCGTGGGCGCGCCCCTGAGTGGTGAGCTTGCCCGGTGCACGGCGCGACGCGCGGATGCGGTGCGTGTTGGCCGTGATGAAATCACCAATGATTTGAGAGGCCTCGCGCGTACCGTGCACGACATAGTCGACCAGCGCGTCCAGGATGCGGGGGTCAGCCCCCAAAAACATCATGTTCACGCGCACGCGCAGGCGCCCTCGGGCGCGCGTGTGCGTCACCATGCGACGGCGGTTGTCCGTGACCGCGAGCTGCACCGGACCGCCGAATGCCGCCTCTAGCCGGCGCTCCAAACGCTGGCGAGCGCCCTCGTGGATGAAGATCGGACCCGACGGCAGAAGGTAGAGCGGGACCTGTACGTGCCCGTCCGGGACACGCATTGCTGCTGCCGCCATTCGCGGCATCGAGGCACGCGCAGCGCGGCGTTTGCCGACGCGTGCGGCGCTGATGGGGAGCCACGGAAAACGCATTTGGGGGGCCATGGACTGACTCGGGACGGGTCGCAAACTTGGGAACTAGGGGACGAGATCCCGAGCGTCAAGGAATGACGTTTTCACCAATGAATCTAGCAAGTTAAACGCTCCGACCGGCCCGAGAACGAAGGCGGCCCTAACCCCGCGATTGGCCAGGCCTTCCACCCTCGGCCATGGCCATTTTGGCCCAGAAATGGGTCGCAGCTCTCCCAGCAGCTTGTGTTCCAAATACCCCAACGATCCAAACAACTTATCCCCACGACCCGATATGCCCCTACAGCCACGCCAGTGCCTCGGCTCGCATCACTGACGAGCCGAGGAGCGGCGTGCTTGGGAGGCACGAGAGTTTTGTTTGGCGTCAGCTCGGACGAGCGGCGGGGCGGCGCTGATTGGCGGATGCCGCAGCAGCCGCGGTGCCGTTGGTCGCAGCCTTGGCGCCTTCAGGAGCTGCGGTCGCTTCCCCTTTTCCCGCGGGTTTACCCTCGCTTGCCTTGGAGCTGGGTGCAGCGGCAGGAGCGCTTGCTTGCGCGGGGCCACCGCGCGAGATGCCGTGATGCTGCAAGAGTTTTTGTTCGAGGCGCTCGAGAAGCTCCGGGTGCTGCTCGAGGTAGGTGCGCGCGTTGTCCCGGCCCTGGCCGATGCGCTCGCCGTCGAGCGAGAACCAGGCGCCGCTCTTTTGCACGATGTTCAGGTCCGAGGCGATATCGAGGATCTCGCCCGAGCGGCTCACGCCGTGGCCGTACAGGATGTCGAACTCGACCTCGCGAAACGGCGCGGCGAGCTTGTTCTTGACGACCTTGACCCGCGTGCGGTTGCCGACGGCGACCGGATCTTTACCGGCGGTAATGGTTTCTTTGATGGCCCCGATGCGGCGCACGTCGAGGCGCATGGAGGCGTAGAACTTCAGCGCGTTACCGCCCGTGGTGGTCTCGGGGCTGCCGAACATGACGCCGATCTTCATGCGGATCTGGTTGGTGAACATGATGATGCACTGCGAGCGCGAGACCGAGCCCGTGACCTTGCGCAGAGCCTGGCTCATCAAACGCGCTTGCAAACCGACGTGGGAGTCCCCCATGTCGCCCTCGATTTCCGCTTTGGGCACGAGCGCAGCGACCGAGTCCACCACCACCATGTCGACCGCGCCGGAGCGCACGAGCATGTCCGCGATCTCCAGCGCTTGCTCGCCGTAATCGGGCTGGCTGATCAAGAGCTCGTCCGTCTTGACGCCGAGCTTTTTGGCGTAGGTGACGTCGAGCGCGTGCTCGGCGTCGATGAAAGCGGCCACGCCGCCCTTGCGCTGCACGTTCGCGATGGCGTGCAGGGTGAGCGTGGTCTTGCCGCTCGACTCCGGGCCGTAGACCTCGATGATGCGGCCGCGCGGGAAGCCGCCTATGCCCAGCGCGATATCGAGCCCGATGGAGCCGGTCGGTACGACCTGCACCTCGCCGCCGATCTTTTCGCCGTCCTTGAGGCGCATGATGGCGCCCTCGCCAAACTCTTTTTGGACGCTGGCAATCGCCAACTCGAGCGCTTTAGCTTTCGGCTTTTCTTCCATGGGGTGACCTCGGTGGGGAGACTTGTACTGTTCCCTTGTTCAGGTGTCAACTGAACAGCGAGCATGGCCGGACTTTGTTTGGCCCAGCGCCGAAGTGCACGCCGACGCAGGCTTCAACGCCCAGGCGGGATGCGCCCGGCAGCCCAGTCGTAGACCATCGGACAATCTTCGCCACCGAGATTGGTTGCGCCCTGGTTGAGCCAACTGAGGAGCGTGTATTTCTCTTGCGGGGTCAGCGGACGCACCTTCGGCAAGATCGCGCCGCCGTCCGCAGCCGTTCCCCGGTACGGCATCTCGTCGTCCAGGACGACCTGGTACATGACCTCATGCACCGTGAACTCAGTCGAGAAAAATTGCGCCTGCGTATCCGCATAGGTCAATAGCGGGATCGGCGCGCCGTTTATCGGCGGGTTCTGATGGCACTGCTGACAGACCGTGTTCAGGACCTGGTACGCCGCGCACCACGGCACGGGTACGTCGCTCGAAACGAACACGGGCATCGGATCGCCGTCCGGCAATGAGCCTCCGCGCCGCGTGATCTGCGGGTCGTGGCTGCCGCAGGCGCCTACGATCGCTGCGCAGCTCCCGAGCGTCGCAACGATGAATGTGCTCAGCCGTCCGATGCGCATGCTTACCTAATGGAAAGTATGACGGCGACACCGATTAGGCGCTCGGTGTCGCCGTTTTTCTGCAAATACTGCCGAATTTACTGAAATCTCAGGGACAGAGCGACTGCCCCGCGGAGTGCGGGCAGTGCAGCGTCGTGTTCCCGGAGTTCTTCGCGTTGTGCACGTGGTAGTCGCGGCAGCAGATCTGCGTCTCGGTGAAGCTCGCGCACGCGGTCATGCACGCAGCTGAATCGGCAAACACGTTACCGAAGCCGGTGACTGGATCGCAGGTCTCGAACCAGGTTGCGCAGTAGTCGGCACAGGTCGGATCAGGCGCCGGGAAATTCAACGCCGCGCAGCTCGCGACGGTTACTTCGCCGCTGCCCGCCTCACCACCGCCGCCCGCTTGACCGGCCGTGCCGGAAGAGCCGCTGCTACCCGAGCTGCCGGAGCTACCGCTGCTGCCCGACGAACCGCTGCTGCCGGAGCTGCTGCCCGACGAACCGCTGCTGCCGGAGCTGCTGCCCGACGCGCCGCTGCTGCCGGAGCTGCTGCCCGACGCGCCCGCGCTACCTGCAGCCGGAGCCGCGGTGTCGTCGGAGTCGCTGCCGCAACCTTGCAGCGCGACCGCAGAAAACGCGGCCAGCGCCGCGCTCGTGTAAAAGAGCCTAAGTCCTTTGTTCATGGCCAGAATGTTCCTTTTCCTTGGAATTGGGGCCGAGAGAATCGGCCCGGGTACCAGGGCTGTCAAGCTGAGCTAAAATACGCGCGACCTAATCGTTCGTTTCGCTCGGAGCCGCGATTCGCTGGACTTCGACGCGCTCGGCCCGACGGGCGCTCGCGCGCGAAACGGAGAACGAATACCCGCTGAATTCCGCTCGATCCCCCACTTTGGGGACTCGCCCCACGAGCTCCGCCAGGAAACCCGCCACCGTCACGGCCTCCGTGCTCGCGTCGATACCCAGAATGTCGAACAGCTTGCGCGTCTCGGCCGACCCGCGGCACACGTAAACGCCGTCAGAGCGCCGGAAAACACGCTGATCGACGCGGTCGGTCTCGTCCTCGATCTCGCCGACGATTTCCTCCAGTACGTCCTCGAGCGTGATGATGCCCTGTGTACCGCCGTACTCGTCGACCACGATCGCCATGTGCCGACGCTCGTCCTGGAAAGTGCGTAGTACTTTTTCCAGTCGGGCCGCCGCAGGTATCACCAACAGCGGAGCCTGCAGAGCTTCGAGATCGATTCCCGCGACCCCCGCGGGGCCCATGCTGAATAAAATATCCTTCACCAATACGACGCCCTTGGCGTGGTCGAGGTCTCCGTCGGGTGAGTACGGAAAGCGGCTGTGCTGCGAACGGCGGATCAGCTCGAAGTTTTCCTCGACCGTGCGCTCGCCGGACAGGAACGCGACCTGCGCGCGCGGCACCATCACCTCGTAAGCGCTGAGCTCGCGCAGCGTGGTGGCTCCCTCGATCAGGTCCGCGTCCGGACCCTGCAGCGCGCCCTCGGTTCGCCCCAACGCGGCGAGCAGGCGGATCTCCTCGAGCGAGGTGACGGGATTTTCCCGGTCGCCACGCAACGCGCTGGCCACCACGCCCGTGGCCCAGAGCAGGGGTCTGAGCACGACGGTCAGCGCGCGCACGGCATAGGCGACCGGGGTCGCGAGCGTGGCGGCGAAGGTGACGCCCAACGTCTTCGGGACGATCTCCGAAAAGACCAGCACGGCGATCGTGAAGCACGCCGAAAAGACCCAGAGCGACGACTCGCCCATCGCGCGCACGTAGAGCGCGCCGGAGACCGCCGCGCCCGCGGTGTGCGCCACGGTTTGGAACGTCACGATCGCGGCGATCGGGCGATCGATCTCGCGCTTGAACTCCTTCAAGATCGCGGCCGCTCGCGATTTGCCGAGCGCCTCGATCTGCGCGTGCCCCACGCTGAACACGACCGCCTCGGAAATCGAGGACATGAAGGTCACGACCAGTGACCACAGGACGGTGAGCGCGAGAACGACCATCGAAGGCGTCGCGCGAGCCCGCGCGAGTCACCAGGTTAGCTTATTTGGTTTTTGTTTGGGGGGATGGCCTCAAGCCCGCGCCGCGGCTAGCTTTTGTTGCTGCTGCTGGAGGTATTGAGCCACGGCGCGCGAGCGCTCGATCGCGAACTGCTTCACCTCACGGTTCGAGGAACCGGCGAGCGCGTTCAAGAGCTTGGTCACGCGATCGAGCTGGCGCTTTTGGAAGAGCGCTTCGAAGTAGTTGTTGGCGAGGCGCACATCGTTCGCCATCTTGGCCTCGTGCTTTTGCAGCACGTTGATCACCGAATCTAGATCGCCGTTTTGGCCGTGCAGCGCGGACAGGCAGATCAATGCCAGCGGATCGTTGTCGTTGCGATCGACGGCCTTCTGCGCCCAGCTGAGCGCCTTGTCGCGCGTGGCTTCGTCGCCCGCGTACAGGCCCTGCACGGCGATGAACGGCGCGGCCGTCTTCTTGTTCGGCTCAGCGTCGGCCAGCTTGTTCACGGCGGCGACCGCCGCGTCCTCGCTCTCGGTCTCCTTGACCTGCGAAAACAGGTACGCCCAGGCGTCCACCGAGTTCGGATCGATCGCGATCGCGCGCTCGATCTGCGTGCGCTCTTCCTTACGATCCCCCTTGCCCTGCGCGACCTTGGCCAGGTGCAGCACCGGGAACGGATTCTGCGGGAGCAGGTTGAGCGCGCCCTTGAGCGTGCCTTCGGCCTTGTCCCACTTCTGCTGCTGGAGCTGCGAGATGCCGAGGCCGAGCCAGTCCTCGCCGCTGCCGCCGAGCGCGACGATCTTGCCGAGCACTTTCTCAGCCGCTTCGAAACGGCCGTACTTCATCAACTCCTGCGCGTACAAGCGGCCGCGGTTCAGATCGCTTTGATCCTCGCTCCAGTGCTTGTCGAGACCGGAGAGCAGATCGTCGAGGCCGATCGCGATCGGACGGCCTTCGGCGTCCTGCACCTGCACCGCCGGTCCGTTGAAGCCGAGCAGCTTCCACATCTGCTCGAGCTCGAGCGCGAACGGGCCCTTCTTGATCTGAGCCACGAGCTCGTCGCTCGGCTTGCTGAGCGGCAGCACGATCAACGCGTTGCCCGGCACTCCACCCGGAAACGCGCTGACCGGCGCGACGATCGCGGCGCCTCCTTGCAGGCTCAAATTGGCGGGGGTGTCGGCTCCAGGGGCGGTCGGCTGGCTCATCGCCGCAGGTTCCTAGCAGTGGCCCGAGAGCCCCGCAATCCGGCGCCGTTTCCGCCCCGGGTTCGCGCCGCTTGGCGGTTTCTTTGCTCCCAAAGCGAGGCTCCCCGCGACTAGAGTTCATGACCATGCGCATTCGCTTCGCCGCCCTCGTCGCGACGCTCGGGGTAGTGGCCGCGCTCTCGCACACCGCACGCGCCCGCGCCGACACGCTGACCATCAAGAACCCAGGCGACCACCCGCGCTACCTGCTCGAGGCCGAGCCGCACCTATTGCTCGGCTTCGTGGACCCACCCGGCCCGGCCCACGGCACGGGCTTGGGTGTCGGGTTCCGCGGCACGATCGAGGTCTTGCGCAACGGGTTCGTGCCCTCGATCAACAACTCGATCGGCGTCGGATTCGGATTCGACTGGGTGCACTACGGGCGCGGTGAGCTGCATTGCGACAAGCCCGACCCCGGCGCTGCGGGCGGTTGCTACGCCAAGACGGACAACCAAAGCCTCAGCAACATGTGGCTTCCGGTGGTGATGCAATGGAACTTTTGGCTCAGCCGGCAGTGGTCCGTGTTCGGCGAGCCCGGCCTCGGGCTTCGCTATCAGGCCGAACCGCGCGGGCACAAATGGCACCTCGACTTCCCGGAGGTTTACGTCGGTGGCCGTTTCCACCTGGCCGACACGGCAACCATTACCCTGCGCGCAGGTTTCCCGACTTTCTCCGTAGGCGTGTCCTTTCTGCTGTAGCCGAACGCCGCGGGGCCGGGGATGGCGACCACGGGAAAGTGACGCTATAGATCTGAGAACGCGCATGAACGCCATGCTGCTGGTCGGAGTTCTCGGGCTCGCACTGCTGATGATTGTGCACGAGTCCGGGCACCTGTTCGCGGCCCGTGCGTTCGGCATGCGGGTCGTGCGCTTCAGCATCGGCTTCGGCCCGGCAATTTTCCGCTACCAGGCCAAGGGCAGCGACACCGTCTACCAGATCGCGCTGATCCCGTTCTTTGCCTACGTACAGATCGAGGGCATGAATCCCTTCGAGGAGGTCGACCCGGACGACAAGGGCAGCTACGCGAACGCTTCGCTGTTCGGTCGCATCTCGGCGATCGTCGCGGGGCCGCTCGCCAACTACTTGTTCGCGTCGGTGTTGTTCTTCGCGGCGCTGATGGTCGGCGGCAAGCACGTGCCTACCACGCAAGTGATCGTGATGGACGGGCCCGCCAAGACCGCGCAAATGCAGCGCGGCGACCGCGTCGAATCGATCGACGGCCAGCCGATCAACGACTGGGAGCAGATGCGTAAGATCATCTTCGCCAGCCCCAGCAAGGAGCTGTCGATCGGCGTCGAGCGCAACCACGAGCACCTGGTGCTGAAGGTCACGCCCCAGCTCAAGGAGGGCGGCGGCCGGATCGGCGTCTCACCGATCGATAAGCAGGTGCCCGTGAGCCTGAAGGAGGCGACCGTCGCTTCGTTGGTGATGCCGTTCAGCGTCGTAGAAAACCTGGTGCTCGACCTCGGCCGCATCATCACCCGCCAAGAAAAGGCGGACTTCAAAGGTCCGGGCGGGATCGTCAAGGAAATCGCCAAGGCGGCGGCGCTCGGCCCGGCTGATCTGCTCGGCTTCCTGGGCGCGCTCAGCGCGTACCTGGGCGGCTTCAACCTGCTGCCGTTTCCTGCGCTCGACGGCGGGCGGCTCGCGTTTTTGACCTATGAAGCCGTCACCCGCAGAAAGCCGAACGCGCGCGTCGAAGCGAATATCCACGCGCTCGGCCTCATGCTGCTGATCGCCTTGATCGCCGTGGTCAGCGTCAAAGACTTCAGCTCCGACAAATCCGACAAGACCGACGGCAAGCCTCCCGCGGCCGCTCCTAGCAAGTAAATCTTGCGGGGCTTTGCCCTGGCACGACTCGTCCGAAAGCCACGATCGCAGCCACTTTCCCGTTGAGATGTGACTAATGGTCAGGCTTTGCCCCTGCACCCCAGGAGTCTGATCTTGTAAGCTCCGCGCGTGTCGACCACGAGGCTTGGCCTGGCCGTTTTGCTCATGCTTCTCGCCGGTGCGTGCCGGCCGCCCGCGGTAGGCCTGGGTGAAGGGCCGCGCGAGTACGTGCCCGCGGACTACGACACGGTGCTGAAGCTGTGGACGCGCAGCGAGCAGCTCACGACCGTAGACGCGATGGACAACGTGCTGACCGTCACGTCCACCTACGAGTCCTGGGATTTTCGCTGGGCGTACGTGGTGCGCTACGCCGAGGATTACCGTTTGACGGTCGACCAGCGCCATTCACTGCTCGAGCGCTCGCTCGCCGAAACGCACACGGCCCACGAATTTTACGTCGCGCTCTATGCCGAGAAGTACAAGTGGAACGATCTGACCACGGCCGAGCCCGCTTGGATCGTGCGCCTGATCGACGACGAAGGCACTGAAACGGCGCCGTCGGAAATCCAAACCATCCGCCGCCCGGGCGCCATCGAGCTCACCTATTTTCCGTACACCACGCCCTGGCGCAGCGCGTTCCGCGTGCGTTTCCCCAAGGTGCGCGTCGACGGCCGCCCCACCATCTCCCCCGCCGCTCGCTGGTTCGGCCTGCGCTTCGCCGGCGCACAGGGCAATCAGCAGCTGGTCTGGGAGGTTACCGAAAAGCAGCGCATGAGCCTGTAGCGACGTCGTGGTGCAAAGCGAGGTTCAAGGCATGGCTCGCCGAAGGCGAGCCCGGATCGACTCCGCAGCCTTGGAAGAACAGATCACGATCCGCCACGAAGGCGACTGCTCTTGCAAGAGCCGGCGGCACGGGCGCCTGCTGTCCTCGAGCGGCTGGATCGCCAAGCTCCATGCACAGGAACGCAAAAACAAAACTTAACTCGCAAAGATCTCCAGCAACGGAGGCACGCTGACCAGTAGCTCGTGCGCTGTAGCGCGATCCGCGAACAGCACGAGCGCGCCGTCTTGCCCGGCGCGTGCGGTCGCGGGCGAGCCGCCGCCGGCCAGGATTTGCGCGGCGAACAGGAAATCACCGGGGCCGAGCTCGCCGGTCACGGCGCCCTGCGCGTTGCGCAGCTCGATCTTGCCGCCGCCGAGGATGTACATCCCGTTCACCGGCTTGCCCTGGGCGACGATCTCTTCGCCCGGCAAGAGCAGCTTCACCTGACAGCGATCGGTGACCATCGCGCGCAGCATGTCGTCCAGGCGATCGCCGATTGGACCGACCGAGACTCCAGAGAGCGCCTGAAAGCGATCGGCCGAAAGCTTGAGCTCGTCGACCACCCACGGGCAATCGCTGAGCGCTTCTGCGAGCACGTCGGCGTCCCAGGTCGCGACGCGCGTACCGTTGTCGGACGCCACCAGGCGGAGCGCAATCGCGTCCTTCAAGCTGCCCTGCGCGGGGACGATGTCGCCTTTGGTCGCGCGCGAGCAGGCAAAGTCGATGATCGTCGGCATGACTCCGACCGAGCCGTCGATCACAAGCGCGAGGCCGAACGAGCTCACCTCTTCGTCGCGGTTCAGATCGTGCACGACCGCGCGGCGCGCGAGCAGCTCGTGGCCTTCGGGTGGGAGATCTTCGAGACCGCGGACTTCGGCGAGGGGGAGATCGCCGAGGATGGGTTCGACGGGAGCGGGAGCGGGTTCGGGTTCGGGAGCGGGTTCGGGTTCGGGTTCGG